>Ga0209648_10005515_pt1 | contig 10833 bp, 7 predicted proteins | sample GraSoi2013_115cm_FD_185830 | JGI IMG/M metagenome (GOLD analysis project Ga0209648, IMG submission 185830) | Grasslands soil microbial communities from the Angelo Coastal Reserve, California, USA - Sample 9_17_2013_115cm (SPAdes) (version 2) | ecosystem: Environmental > Terrestrial > Soil >...
GAAGCCACCTGTCTGACACCAGACGAGAAGCGCGTTCAGCATATTTCGGAAGGAGGTCTGACAGTGCTGCAAATTGCCACACTTTCTTCCGGTTCTGCCATACTCTTCTTCCACTCGCAGTGAGTCGGGCTGACAGATCATCCTATTACTGGCGAATTTATGGTATTTCTGACAGACTATTCTTAACCTCCTTAAACGTTTGGTGTGAATTGTCATGAGTGACCTACCAGTCAAGCAAGCCAGCAAAAGCCAAATACAAAAATTGTGTAAACTAACTCTGGACGAGAGGCTAGAGGAGCCTTGTCCCTCCTGCCGGCTCAGGCCACCCTCTACGATGATTCAGTGCGTTCCGTAACATAACGCTACCCGACGGATGTGTGAAGACACCAAGGATTGGGCTTTTTTACCGTATCACCGAAAAGCATGCCATGCAAACCATATCCGCGATTGCCTGAATACTTATTGTGATTATTCAAGACTTGCAAATAGTTCTGTTTAATCTCGATCTCGATACCATGATGTAAGAAGTGACCGCGCTGAATTTTTATTTGGCTAGGTGGCTCAAATAAGAGATCAACAAGTATTTCTCGTTGAGCCTCACGAATGATAAGGTTGTGACCAACCAATTCAATATCCCATGGGATGGTTGAGTAAATGAGTTCGTTGTCAGTGATTAGCAGCATGAGATCGTCGTGCTTATCGAACACATTGAGACTTAATAGCCAATTGCCCCTATCTAACCTGAAGCTAATAAGGGAATCGTCATCGATTGCCAGCGCAATAAACTCGGTGCTGTAACCCTCATCCCGGAACGAGAACATGTTTGTCCCAATATCAGCTATGCAATCCGGGCCACTATAGTGGAGTGTATAGGGTGTCGAGACGCCTTTCCGTAGGTTGTAGGGGTCTTCGTTCGCACGTAGAACATGTTCTACCGGCAGTAACTTATGCGTTCTCTCATATTGATGTTGATAGCAAAGGAGCGTCAATTCTTCTGCAACGTGACGTTGTACGTTGGCGTAGCCTAGCATATGCTCATAGGTGTACAATGGCAAACCACAGATAACACAGCCAAAACCACAGCGTTGTCTCACCTCACGCTTCATTGGATCAGGAATCGGTGGTCTATCTGATATGCTTATATCATTCATTCGAGGCTTCCCTTCTTGTACTGAGTGGTTTCCCAGCAGTAAGTAGATCTATTTTCTATGTTACTAACGACTTGATTTCAAGCAAAGCATCATCTATGGTATCAATACACTATTGGAAGACTACCTAATTCACACCAAACGTTTAAGAGGGGCACTATGATCACCCAGGCAAGCTCAAATACATACATCGCCGTGGACATTGGAGGCACCAACACTCGCCTGGGATTATTTGAATCATTGGATTCAACAGACTTTGTAGTGCTTGCAAAGTTTCCTACAGTGCAAAACTATGAAGAGCAAATCCGTCAAATCGTCGCTGCCATACAAAACAGCGGTAGAGAAGACCTTGCGGGGATAGGCGTCTCAGCCGCAGCGCGTATCGCGAGGGATGGACGCGCGATCATCTTTGCACCAAACCTGCCTGGCTATATTGGCAAACCTTTTGCCCCGGACTTGTTTGAACGTTTCGCATGTCCTGTACGACTTGCACATGATACTGTGTGTGGCTTGCTGGCTGAAAAGAAATTTGGCGCTCTGCGCAACATCGACAGGTGCGCTTACCTGACCGTTTCGACGGGAACGGGAGCCGCCATACAGCTCGGCAAAGCTTCAATCTCGCTTACATCTTCGATTGAAATAGGACACCAGGTACTCGACGGTAACACATTAACATGCCTGTGTGGGCAGGTAGGGTGCCTGGAAACATTCACGGGGGGCAGGCAGGTCGAACTACGTTACGGGCGTCCTATCGCTCACATAACAGACATGGCGTTCTGGGAAACCTTCTCCGATAAACTTGCTCTTGGCCTTGTCAACCTGGCGCAGCTCACGCGCATCGATGCCGTTGCCATCAGTGGAGCCATCGCGCTCAACAATGCTTTCCTCGTACCTATGCTGCAACAGAAGGTCAATGCTATCCTAAAATGGGGCATGCTGGAGTTGAAGCTGGCCGCATTGGGTGAGAATGCGCCGATTGTGGGGGCTGCTGTTTTGTTAGAGGTGCCTGAAGATACAATTTTGCATTAACATCGCTAGTTAAGAAATAGCGCTGGGTGCAACATCGATTTTACCCACTTTTAGGCTGCGTCTCTGTAGCATATCCTGGCACCGACTTACCCTCACAAGCCGATTGAGAGCAAACAGACGGTATTTTGTCCTATAGCATTTTTTGGCAACGATTCCGCACTTTGTAGCATACCCTGGCAGCGCGTCGATCTGGAGCCGTTGTGTTGATTCTTCTCCAACTTTCTCCTGATTTCCTTGCCGCGATATGCTACAAAGTGCCAGCATATGCTTCAGGGAATTGTCTTTCTCCTCAAAAAGCGGTATATTGTCCTGTATCTACCGTGAAGCAATGCCTTGTAAGTCGTACCCGTAGCTCACCGGACCATGGCCCAATTTTGCAGTTTTCGGTGTCATATCCCTACATTGGCTGTGCGGCTTGGCTGGCGTTGTATACTTGACGCAGCAAATGGATTCGTCTTATGTAAGGAAGGGAGCACACGCCGATGGCTGATCGCAGGGCAGATCGTCTTGGATACCAGGTGGGACCGTATCGGTTGACTCGCTTGCTAGGCATGGGCGGCTTTGGAGAAGTCTATGAGGCCGACCACCAGCTGCTTCAGCAAAAGCGTGCCATCAAGCTGCTGCTGGAGCGCCACTTTCACGATCCCAACCAGCGCGAGCGCTTTCTGCGTGAGGCACGCACCCTGGCAACATTGGAGCATCCCAACATTCTGCCGGTATTGGAAGTGGGGGAAGAGGGCACCATACTCTACCTGGTGATGCCGTTTTACCAACGGGGCACCCTCAATGATCTGCTCAAACAATGCACGACGCCGCTGCCGCTGGCCGAGATCGAACGCGTCCTGGCGCAGATGTGCGCGGCGGTGGGCTATGCCCATGCCAGACACATCGCGCATCTGGATCTCAAGCCAGACAACATGCTCCTGCACCAGGATGGGCGGCTGGTCCTCTCCGATTTTGGGCTGGCGCATCTCATCAAGCAAGGTCGATTGGAAGCCGGTAGCAGCGCAAGTTGGGGAACCCCGTATTATATGGCCCCCGAACAGATCCGGGGGGAGCCGGGGCAGCGTAGTGATCTCTACGCGCTCGGCATCATCTTATATCAGTTGCTCACCAATCAGCGCCCTTTCACTGGCAATGCGCCAGAAGCCGTGATGATGAAGCACCTGCTGGAGGCACCACCTCCGCTGCGCACTGTTTCCCCAGCGGTCCCGGCAACGCTGGAGCCAGTGATACAGAAGGCCCTGGGAAAACAGCCAGAAGACCGCTATGCAACAGCGGAGGCGCTGTTGGCGGACTTCCGCGCGGCGTTAAGCAGTCTATCGCCACGACCTGCCCAGCCGTTTGCGCCCGGCGTGTCCCCTGCGGCCACCACACCGCAGATGAATGGCCCTGTGCCAGCCGTACAGCCCACGATCATCGTGTCGCCTGAGCGCGTGCTGCTTGCTGCTGAACCTGCGACTAGAACGAAAACCACGGCAGCAGTGTGCGAGATAGAGCTAATCGATGGTCGCCGCTGCGGTATTCCTCCGATTGGTCGTTGCGCTACCTGCGGGCGCGCTTTCTGCCTCACGCACTACGCCTATGCGAACATGTGCGCACCTTGCTTCGCTGAGACCCCGGCGGAAGTGGAGCGTGCTAAAAAGGCTAAAGCTGACAGAGAACAATCTGCCGCACTTGAGTACTTCTACTCTGGCTCCGCGCGAACTGCCCTCCTCACCAGCGGAGTACAACCTGTCGATATCTCTTGGATTGCGGAGCAGAAAAATAAGTGGGGATTCTTTGGCGACCGATGGGTTGATGTGATCACCCATGGGCGTGGATGGATTCTCGGTGAGTTCCTCTGGACATACCCTGCCGTCTTAAAGTACGACAGTGGGGCGTTTATCGATAATTTGGATGCCTCTAGGGCGAAGAAAGAAGTCAAGGTTTGGCTGATCGCCCTGCTGGATTTATATAATGACGACTTGAGGAATAGGAAATGGGAGGGGCTCGCTCGCGTGCATCGTGTGTCGGAAGGTTACCAGGCTTTAGGTGTTTCAATTAGATATGAGCGAATTGCTAGCTGGGAGGATTTGATCAAGGTAGCACGGGTCGTCAAACGATTGGTTGAGTCGTCAAGCTAACATACTACTCGTTCGTCCTCTGTGAAGGATATATTGGCGATCTACCTCTTGATCCAAAGATGCAGGGACTATGAGTGGCTCTCTCCTGATATGATCTCGAAGCAGAGACGAGGAAGGAGTCATTCAGATATGAGCGCCGTTCACAAGCCCACTCGCACAACGAGGACCCCGTTCTGTCGACTCAAACCACCTCTGTGAAGGATATTATGCCAGCTCCTGTCTGAAGGATATCGCGCGGGATCTTGCCACAATTTGCTACAAATCTCAGCAACATCGGTTGATCTCCTCGGTGATCCGGTGTATATTGTAACCTGCTGGAGGGTATGTAGAACTGGCTGGCCGAAAAGGTGACTGCTCGATCCGCTTTGAGGATACCGCATGCGCCCTGCGTTTGCTCATAGGCTATCCTGTTGATAAGGAAAAGAAATACAACTGAAACCAGAGGATTTCAGCACATCTTACGCTGAGACGTTCAAAGATCGTCGCGTCGTTGATGTCTATCGTTATCGCCCACCTTACCCCGATGAAGTCTTTGACATTCTCGCGGGCCTGGTCACGGATGAACCGCGTGCCGTGCTGGATGTCGGCGCTGGCTCTGGCGATATTGCCCGGCGCGTGGTTGATTTTGTGGAGCGAGTCGATGCGGTCGATTTCTCACAGCATATGATCGAGAAAGGCAAGCAGCTTCACAATGGGAATCATCCTGGTTTGCATTGGATTTATGGGAAGGTGGAGGAGGTGCCGCTTACTCCGCCATATGCCCTGATTACAGCGGGATCGAGCATTCACTGGATGGAGTGGGAAGTAGCGTTTCCACGTTTCCGCGCTATGCTTACGCCCAATGGCTATCTTGCGCTGATCTATCGGAATACTTTGCCTATGCCATGGAGTGACGAATACTGGAAACTGCGCACACAATTTTCGACAAAGCGGGGCCATAGATCGCTTGATGTGGTAGAAGAGTTGGAAAAGCGCGGCTTTTTTCGTAAGCTGGGAGAGAAAGAGACCGCTCCTGTGCCTTTCATCCAATCGGTAGACGACTTCATCGAGGGACTGCATTCAAGAAGTGGCTTTGCCAGGGAGCGCATGGGTCAGCAAGAAGCGGCAGACTTTGATGAGCAGGTGAGAACTCTGCTTTTGCGTTATCACAGCGACGGTATGCTTCCGCTCCAGGTGGTGGGTACGGTGACATGGGGAAGACCAGCAAAATTCTAAACCAGACTAAGGAGAGGGAGTTGCAGCCATTGCTTGTCTAAACGAGTCTTTATAGCAGCCAGCTTTGGAATAGCAACACGACTCATTTCAAAATAATCCAGGTATCGCTCGACACCAATACTATGCAAACCGAGAGCTTCGGCAGCGGCTACTGTGGACCCTGATCCCATAAAGGGATCGACGATAATTCCCTCGCCGAGGGGAAGGGCGGCATGGACAACTTGACGGAGAAAAGATTGGGGCTTGAGACTTGGGTGATCCGCGATATCGCGCTCTGGCTGAGGTGTCCGTTCACTTGAAATTACATCACTGAATGGCTTATCGTCAGGTGTGCGTCGTAACCCACCTGTCTGGTACTCGCGTAGACAATCGCTGAGCTTCATACCCGGTAACATTGGCTTGCGTAGAATACCCCAGGGTTCATAACATCCTCTTGGCAGTGACGACACACCAGGGAATTCTTCCTCGGCATTCTTTGGGCGGTCGCCACCTCGCAGTGTCCGTACCACGCGAATTAACTCGCCACGAAATTCTAAGCCTCCATCAACTAGAGCCGAAAATACTAATTGAGAAAGAAATGCATTGCTCGCGATAAAAACGTGTCCCCCAGGCCGTAAAGTATGGACTACTACCCTGGCCCACTCGACAAAGAAACGCCGCAGGGAATCGCGCTCTTTGCGGTCAAGAGCTGTGAACCTGGGAAGAGGCGCACGTGTGCTTCCATCAAATGAAGGTGGAATCCTCCAGATACCCCCATTACCGTTCGACCTCTTTTCGATCTGGTCAAACTCGTATTCTTTCACGCCATAAGGAGGATCTGTTACAATCGCGTGGATACTGTTCTCTGGAATTCTACTAAGCCACTCGAAGCAGTCAGCATGCATAATACGAGACCGGCCTATTTCCTCCGATCGGTAGTCAAATACTAACTGTGCCATTACTTCGGTTGAGTTCATTTTGGTGCTCTTCATACAAAGATGTCCCTAAATTCTACAGATATGATAGCAGTCTTGACAAGTGGCGTCTAATCTATAGCCGGCTGGCAAACAAGCAGCTATTCTGCTATACGAAGCTCTCAGCTCTTCAAGGGTAGGCAACAATGTTGAGTATTTCAACACCCTGCTACTGATATAATACTCCCCTTATCCGAATTAGCGGAAATGAGAGAAGGAATGGGGCTTGCCCAATCTCCGAACCGGCTTCTTGCAAGAGTTGCCGGTTCGGAAAGCTCTGACGAGGATGAAGTGGAGAGGTGTGTCCGTTTTAGTATCTCCCCTGGTCAACGTCTTAATAGCTGGGATGGTCAAAGACCCCCGGCTGAAGCACGGGGGCTTGTGTCTAAGCTCCACCGCAATTCAGCATACCTCGCAAGGCGTGCTGCTTTGGTCTCGACACTCGACACATCAGGGCGTTCTGACAAGACGCCCGTGCTCGCCCAGTCCTGCCGAACGAGCAACGTTCGCAGCGCAATATTCCTGGCCCCAACCAGATCGGCATGGAGGGTATAATGACAGTGCTGACAGATGAAGAGCAAGCCTTTGCTGGGACGGTTGGCATCACTGGTATGTCCACACACCGGGCACGCCTTGCTCGTATAGTGGGCGTCTACCTGGATGGCCATGCTTCCGTGCAAGAGCGCCTTGTAGGCAATCATGCCTTGCAACTCAGCAAACGACCATTTGGAGTAAGCAGCATTGGCCTTGCGCTGCTTGCTGGTCGCCTTTTTGCCACGCTTGCGACGGGTTCGCTCTCGAATATCGGTCAGATTCTCCACTCCAATCAGTGCGTGAGGGTGCCGGGTCACGATGCGTTTGGAGACCACATGATTGGCGTCTCGCTTCAACCGTCTCTCTCGCCCGCTGATCGCCACCAGGCGACGGGTAGCCGAACGAGTGCCTTTCTTCTGCAGACGCTTTCTCAGTCTCGCGTAGTGGTTGGCTTTGGGGACGACTCCCTTGCCGGTATAGAAGGAACAATCCCCCTTCGTGGTCGAGGTCACAGCCAGGTAGCGTACACCCACGTCCACACCAACCACGCTCGTGTGTGTTGCTGGGGTTGGGGAAGCTACGCCGATTTCCAAGGAAACCAGCAGATAGAAACGCTTCTTCGCTTTGTCGTACCACAACGTAGCAGTCCCAATTTCAGCATCCTTTTGGATGAGAGCGGCATGCTTCTCGTAGCCCGTGTAAGGCAGGATCACACGGCCCTCAAGTGTCAAGATGCTGACCTGGTGCTTCGCCTTGAAACTGTAGTCCTTTTTGTACTGGTAAGTCAGGGTGGGAGAAACATAGTTGACTGGCTTATCCAGTCCCTTATAGCGCTTGTTCGTCTGACCTGCTTTGCGCTGAGCGGCGTTTTGCTTCACTTTGGTCCACAAGCCTTTGTAGGTCGCTCCCACCTGGCGGGGAACGCTACAAGCCATTTGGGAGGGCAAATGAAAACGGGATCGAATGTCATCGTAGGTTCCATCCTGCAAAGCAACTCGGTTACTCATCTTGCCATGTGCAAACGCATACTGACTCACAAAGTTGAGCGAGTCCCGATAGGCAAGCTGGGTTGCACGCAATGCCTGGAACTGTGCTGGTGTGGTATGCAGTTTGAGCTTTGCGGTAAGCACCATTTTCATACGCGGAGGGTATCAGATATTCAACGGCATGTCAAGAAGGAGAAATAGGTGAACGAACGAATGTTTTATCCTCCCTCCAAAGCCCCAAATAAGGAACGGCCATTCCTCCCCCGCATCAATGCCGGGGCATCCTGGCCCGTCTTGGTGAAACGATGTTTGGCAAGTATCGACTTCTCCATCTTTTAGGCAAGGGTCGCTATACAGTCGTCTGGTTAGGCGAGCATATCCACCTCAAAAAGAAGGTCGCCATCAAGATACTCTTCCCGGAAGCGATACACGGCATTAGCGAACAATTTCGTGCAAAGAGGCGCTTTCTTAGAGAAGCACGCACGCTCGCGCAGTTCGATCATCCACATATCGTGCAGGTTTTCGACTCTGGCGAAGTGGATGGGCTGCTCTACTTCGCTATGGAATATGCGCCTTACGGTTCGTTGGCGCGGCGTTATCGACTTGGAGAACGGTTACCCTTTCCTAGAGTCAGACTTTACACCAGCCAGTTAGGGAGAGCTATACACTACGTCCATGCGCAAGGGCTGATCCACCGCGATATAAAACCACAGAATATGTTTCTGAAGGCGCGAAACATGGCTTTACTTGGTGATTTTGGCCTGATCATGCCTATTCAGCGCGAGTACTATCCGCGCCTGTTTTGGGAGTTTGGAGGAACCAGGGCCTATATGGCACCGGAACAGCAGCAGGGGGCGCCATGCCCGGCAAGTGACCAGTACGCGTTTGCAATCATCATCTTTGAATGGCTCACGGGTTATAGTCCTTTCCTGGGTGTAGACGAGGAAATAATCTGGCAGCGAAGGTATCTTTCACCACCTTCGCTGCGCGCTATAGTGCCAGAGATTCCGGCTGCTGTCGAGCGGGTTGTGTTGACCGGTCTACAAAGCACGCCAGAGCGGCGCTTCAAAACGATGATGGACTTTACCCTGGCATTTGAGGAAGCCTGCAAGCCGGTGGTCGTGAGATTGCCCTATGATGCATCGGTCAGCCGTTCACAGCGTTAATTAGTCCCCGTCGATAAGAGTTAGCTCCACGACAATAGTTGTGGTTTCCCCTCTTGACCCACGCTGACATACTCTTTATACTAATGCGGAGTCATTCAGATCGATGAGAGTATGCGCCCATCTTTTTGTAGGGTGGGAGGAAGTGATCTTCAAAGTTGAAGATAGTGACCCGCTGGCGACCGCTGGCTTTATTTGGTATAGCATTCCTCGGCCTGGCTTTGCGTTTATACGGCTTAGACTGGGACCAGATACAGGCACGCTATCAGCTTCTGCTTCGTTTATATGGATCGGATGCTGCCCAGGGGAATAACTTCCATCCAGACGAGAGACAGATCCTCTTTCATGTTGTCCAGTTGTCGTGGCCCAGCAGCTGGGCGCAATTCTTCAATCCCGCCACTTCGCCGCTCAACCCGCACTTTTTCGCTTACGGCTCTTTTCCGCTTTACCTGCTGGCGGCGGTCGGCAACCTCCTCTCACGTATCTCTACACAATTGGGTAACTTTGCCGGCCTTACCCTTACCGGACGTGCCCTCAATGCTGTTTTTGATTGCGGTACCATTCTCCTGGCAGGCTGGTTGGGATTGCTGCTGACTAAAGATCGCACTGCGGGACGACGATATGCCTGGTCGGTAGCCCTGCTGGCAGCCGCTTTAGTGGCATTCACACCCTTGCAGGTGCAACTTTCGCACTTCTATGCCGTTGATACCCTGCTGCTCTTCTTTGTCACATTGACCATCCTTGCCTGCGTGGTACTGGTTGACACCGATAAGCCTGTACGCTGGTCGCTCATCGCTGGTCTCGGCTATGGCCTGGCCCTCGCTACAAAATTTAGCGCTGCTCCATTGGCCGTACCGCTATGCGTAGCCCTGGCGATGCGCTGGTATAGATATGGCTTCTCCACCGTGCTCGTACCGTTTCTCCTCTCAGTATGCACTACGACCGTCGTATTTCTTATAGCCATGCCCTATGCGTTGTTGGATATGCCGGAGTTCATACAGCAGGTGGCTGCACAGGGAGATTTAGCGCGCGGCGCACTGGATTTGCCTTATGTGCGGCAATTTGCGGGAACAACGCCCTACGTTTATGAAGCCCAGAACATGCTCTTTTGGGGAATGGGGTTGACGCTGGGCCTTGCTGCGTTTGCTGGATTCCTCTGGCTCTGCTGGCGAGTTTGGAAACGTGATGCCGGTTTGTGGCTCGTCGTGCTGTCCTGGGTAGTCGTCTATGGCGCTATTACCGGCAGCTTCTACGTTAAATTCATGCGTTACATGCTGCCAATCTACCCTTTCCTGACATTAATGGCCGCCAACGTGCTGGTAGCCCTGGTGAGCAGCGTAAGAGCGAAAAAACGAAATTTACCGGGCGTTAGAGCGTATGGAAGGAGCAGGGGGAGAGGCGCGGGCGACCATAAAGGCCCACCCTTCCCAACCCCACCTCCCTCGCCCCTACAGACTGATCCAGACAGGGGAAATGTAAATGAGAGCGTATGGGAAGGGGTAGGCGGGGGCACGGCGGGCGACCATAAAGGCCCACCCCTCCCGACCCCGCCGCCCTCGCCCACGTGCTGGATAAATCCGCACTCTACGACTGAGGACGACGCTTCCAATAACCCTACCCGTGAAAGGGGTGCCTGGTCCTACTTTGTAGCTATTCTGCCGTATGCTGTGATCGCAATC
>Ga0209648_10005517_pt1 | contig 10832 bp, 12 predicted proteins | sample GraSoi2013_115cm_FD_185830 | JGI IMG/M metagenome (GOLD analysis project Ga0209648, IMG submission 185830) | Grasslands soil microbial communities from the Angelo Coastal Reserve, California, USA - Sample 9_17_2013_115cm (SPAdes) (version 2) | ecosystem: Environmental > Terrestrial > Soil >...
CGCCGCTGGCCGCTGCTTGCTCAACGGCCTCGACCTTTTGCTCAACGCGGGCTGCGGCTTGCGGGTTGGTGGCGATATGCGGAGGAGGCGTGGCGTGAAAAACCATCAAAAGAGTGATCAGTGCGGCAGCGTAGGTGCTCCAGCGGATAATGCGGAACACCAAGCGGAGCGGGGTGGACTTGCGCGGTGCCAGATCATCGGAGCGACTAGGGTTGCTGGAGGTGCCGGGGACGCTCATGATACGGCTCCTTGCGGCGAAGCACGATTCGCCCTGTAGAAAACATAGAGGGTAAAAGGGGCTGCGGCAAGGGAGTGCAGGTACATGCGCGACCAAATGGATACGATTGGAAACGAAATTCGTAGTTGGTCGTCTGCCACTGTAGCGCGACGCTCGGTACCTGTAGATAGCTGAGCGCGCCGAGGGAGCACCCCATGAAAAAACCTTTGTTCGTTTGCGGTTTCGTGCTGGCAAGTGTTTGTGGGGCATTCTTTTCAAGAGCCGCCGGCCACCCGCAAAGCGTCGGGCCGCAATTCACATCCGACGGGAAACTGGTCCGGCCCGAAGGATATCGGAAGTGGGTGTACGTTTCCTCGGGCTACGGAATGAGCTACAGCCAGAGCCCAGACGGGATGCAAATGTTCACGAATGTTTTTGTGACGCCTGCGGCATACGACTTCTTTGTGGCCAACGGCAAGTGGCCGGACAAGACGATGTTCGTGCTGGAGGTTTACGGCTCAACGTCTCGCGGCTCGATCAACAAGCATGGTAGCTATCAAACGGAGTTGTCCGGACTCGACGTGGAAGTCAAAGATGAAGCGCGATTTCCGGACAAGTGGGCATACTTTAATTTCGATGGCGCCAGCAAAGCAGCGAGTGCAGACACACCCAGCAAGAATGACTGCTGGAAGTGCCACGAGCAGAATGCGGCCGTGGAGCATTCGTTCGTGCAGTTTTATCCGGAACTTCTGCGGATTGCGCGGACGAAGGGAACGATCAAGGCGGGCGTTCATCTGGACGAGTGAATCCTAAGGGCGAGGTGAAATGGATGCGGGGACAAACAGCGATCGTGACTGGTGCGGGGAGCGCGGCTGGGATTGGATTTGCGGTAGCACGTTCCTTGTTGGAAGCCGGCGCACAGGTTGCGATCACGTCGACGACCGAGCGCATTCACGAGCGTGCGCGCGAATTGGACGCGAACGGCAACAACGTGCTGGCGATCGTGGCGGATCTCACGGAAGAGGCCGCGGCAACCAGGATCGTCGACACAGTAATGAAGCGCAGCGGTCGGATCGACGTGCTGGTGAACAACGCGGGAATGGCTCAGATCGGGTGCGCGCTGGAAGGGAAGACGGTCCAGGAAAGTTCGTATGCGGACTGGTGCCGGCAAATCGAGATCACTCTGCACACGGCTTTTTTGATGACGCGCGCGGTGCTGCCAGTAATGACGCAGAGAAAGTACGGCCGCATCGTGAATGTGTCCTCAGTCACTGGGCCGCTGGTCAGCAACCGAGGGTCAGGCGCTTACGGGGCAGGAAAGGCGGCGATGGACGGGATGATGAGGGCGGTAGCGCTGGAAACGGCTCTCGACGGAATCACGATTAACGGTGTGGCGCCCGGATGGATTGCAACGGCATCGTCCACGGAAGTCGAGCGGATCGCAGGACTGCATACCCCGATAGGGCGCGCGGGAACACCGGAGGAGGTCGCGGCGGCGATATGCTTTTTGGCTTCGCCCGCGGCTTCGTACATCACTGGGCAATCCTTGGTGGTAGACGGTGGCAACATTCTGCAGGAGAACAAATCCGTCTAATTGCGAAACTCAGTAAAGGTCGCGGCTTGCTGGAAGTGCGAGCGTGCTACAAACTTAGCTTCCAGCCTGAGCTGTTCGGGTCTTCCCGGAGGAACTCGAGATGCGCCGCGCCTTTTCCATTCTTGTACTACTTGTGTTTCCCGCTTTTGCCTTTGCGCAAGAGCCCGTCACTCCGCACGAAGAGCCTCGACCCATAGTAAAGCAGCGGCTGAAGATTGGCGTGGCCCTGGAAGGCGGCGGCGCGCTGGGGCTGGCGCACATCGGGGTGCTGCAGTGGTTTGAGGAGCAGCACATCCCGGTGGATTTCATCGCCGGCACAAGTATGGGCGGGCTGGTCGGAGGCTTCTATGCAACGGGGGTTAGCCCGGAGCAAATGAAGGATTTGATCGAGAGCCTCGACTGGGATGAGATTCTGAGCGATCGCACGCCGTACGAGGATTTGTCGTTCTTGCGCAAGCAGGATAAGCGCGCATACCCGACCTCGCTGGTGATAGGTCTTCGCAAAGGTTTGCATCTGCCTGCGGGACTCAATGCCGGGCACCAGATCGGCTTGCTGATCGACCGCGAGACGCTCCCTTACTTTGGGGTGCCCTCGTTTGACGCGCTGCCCGTGCCGTTTCGCTGTGTGGCCACGGACTTGGTTAGCGCCAAGCAATTCGTGTTCAAGGATGGTTCGCTCGCCGAGGCGCTGCGCGCCACGATGTCGATCCCGGGCGCATTCACGCCCGTGCACGACGGCCAACACGTGTACGTCGACGGAGGCTTGGTAAACAATTTGCCCACCGACGTAGTCCGCCAGATGGGTGCGGACATCGTGATTGCGGTGCACCTCGAGACGCAGCCGGCGCAGGCGAAAGATATCCAGTCGCTGCTCAGCGTGCTGGAGCAGTCCGTGCGCGCGGTGATCTCCGAGAGTGAACTGCGCGGCCTGGCGCAAGCGGATGCCGTCATATCCGTGCCGCTCGGCAATTTTTTGATGCGGGATTTCAGCAAGAACGTTCCCATCATGCAGGCGGGGTACAACGCCGCCAAAGGAAAATCAAAATTGCTGGCTAGTTTTGCGTTGGACGATGCGTCTTGGAATGAACACGTTCGCGAACGCGACAGCCGTAAGCAGACGACCGCGGCCGTGCCGCAGTTCATTGAGGTGCAAGCGACAAACCCGCAGGTCCGGGAAGATATTCGTCTCTACTTAAAGAACTTCATCGGGAAGCCGCTCAGCGCTGACAAGCTGAGCCAGGCCCTGACCCAACTCACCGGCGGGGGACGTTACGACACGCTGAATTACCGCATCCTGGAGCGCGACGCGAAGCAGGGTCTGCTAATTGTAGTGAAGGAGAAAGATTTTGCGCCTCCCACCCTGCAGTCCGCATTTGAATTGGATGGCTCGGAGGCCGGCGACATTGAGTTCACGCTCGGCACGCGCCTGACGCTGATGGACGTTGCGGGATTCCGCTCGGAATGGCGTTCAGACTTCTTGTTTGGCAACACGTATGGAGTGTCCAGCGAGCTCTACCGGCCGTTCCGGGCGGAGAGTAAATGGTTTTTTGCGCCGCACGCGCGTGCCAGTGATGCGACTTTCCAGATTTACGCGAAGAACGATCCGCTTGCGTATTATCGCTTCTATCGCACAAATATCGGAGCCGACCTTGGATACGGATTCAGCCGCTTCAGCGAAGTACGGGTGGGCTACGAAGTGGGGCACCTCAGCACGAAATTGCGTCTGGGCACGCCGGAGATTCCGGTTGTTGATGGTCGCGTGGGTGCTGCCCGGATGCGTTATTTGATGGACCACACCGATGACCCCGTGATCCCTCGCCGCGGATTCCGGTTGGAGTCGAATTTTCACTGGTACGATGCGAATCCCGGCGCCACGAGCGCGTTTCCAGTAATGGATGCGCGCATGGAGTTCTTCCAGCCGGTGTCGCCTGCGGCGTCATTTTTCTTTAGCAGCGAAGGGGGGAGCACGTTCGGATCACATAACACAGGCGTGCCGCAATTTTTCCTTGGCGGAGACTCGCGGCTCGGCGCGTACGGCGTGAATGAGCTGTTCGGAGACCAGTACTATTTGTTCCGTGGGGGCTACTTGCATGACATCGTGTCGCTGCCGCCGTTCGTGGGCAAGAAAGTTTACGCGATAGGGTCGTACGAAGCCGGAAAGATGTATGGCGCGCTCAACGAAAGCAAATTTCCGAATGACTTCTCGGCGGGTGTTTTGGCCGAGACCACACTAGGTCCGTTTTTCGTCGGTGGAAGTGTGGGGGACAGCAGCCATCACAAATGGTTCTTTCAATTGGGGCACGTGTTCTAGACAATTGAATCTTTAGGGCGAGACTGCGAATCTGATAGCGGAGTGCGAGCAATTTTAGTTGCGGCTGTATGACATAGCGGGCGCTATCTGGAGGGGAATCATGAGCGAAAAGGTACGCAAGAATGAGGCCGAGTGGAGGAAGCAATTGACGCCAAACCAGTATTTTGTGACGCGGCAAAAGGGAACGGAACCGCCCTTCACGGGAGAATACGAGGATACCAAAAGCGCCGGAACGTACGCGTGCGTCTGCTGTGGTCAGCCTCTGTTTAGGTCGGAGACCAAGTACCATTCGGGGTCGGGCTGGCCGAGTTTTTACGCGCCGGCGGATAAGGAATCGGTCGAAATGGAGAGCGATACCAGTCACGGCATGACGCGCACAGAGGTGAAGTGCAGCCGGTGCGAAGCGCACCTGGGACACCTGTTTGAGGATGGCCCTCGGCCGACTGGCTTACGCTATTGCATCAATTCGGCGGCTCTGAAATTGGACGACGACAAGAAATAAGCGCGCCGCGCCTGGAACTGCTGTAAACGGTTAATTACGCTGCCGGGCAGCAGGAGCACGCCGCCAACTCCGCCACGCGATCGCGTTCCCACACACCAACCAGCAACACCTTCGTGCCCGTAGGATATTTGAACACGTAAAAAACGTTTTCTTCGCCATCCAACTCAAAAAATCCCGGACGCCGAGGATCCGGACGCGATGGCGCGCCGGAAAGAAGGAGCAGACGGAGTTCCGCGATCTGCTCCGGTGCATGACTCCGGAGGTCTTCGAGAAGAGGCGGTTGTTTTGTAAAAGCAAAGGGCATGATATTTTCCCGCCACATATAGCTTAGCTCTGGCCTCATAGGTAAAGACGCAAAAATTCGGCAAAAGTTTCATGGATGACAACTTTTTGGGCCGGCGTTAGGATTCCGCAAACGGAGATGTCCGTTTACATATGAACGAGCATTAACACCGCACGCCCATCACAGACGGGCAAGACGGGACATTTCCGCGCCGCGGTGTTACTAACTGTGTTTGCAGTCCTCACGACAGATACTGAACCACGGTTTCTTTCCTCGCTTCGTTGTGATATATTTCACGTTACTTTCTGGGCTGGTACTTGCGTCGATCTGGTTTCCCTGCGATAGTGCCGCAGACCTGCTCTAGTACAGGATAGTGTTCATGAAAACAGAACCTAAAAAGCCCCGGGCTAAGGCTGATTTCGAGAAGGACCGCCGCCGGAAGCATCACCATTATTTAGTGACCGTGTTCTATGCCGATGGAGAAAAGTTTGGTCGAGTGTACACGGACAAGGACAAGGCGACTCGGTTTGCCGAGCGCCAGCGTAGATCCCCGGTCGTAAAGTCGGCGCGCATTAGCCAGGTTTCGTAAAGCGTCGGTTCGCGCGGATAGGGCGGAACTTGTGGCGAACCCATGGCGCATGTTATAAAATGCAAAGAGTTGTAGCGAAGCGGCCTTAGTATAGTGGTAGTACGGAACCTTGCCAAGGTTCAGGTGTCGGTTCGATTCCGATAGGCCGCTCCATCTTTTCAATCACTTACGGTGACTGTGCACCCCTCATTCCAATCCTCGATGGCTGGCCCGATTTTTTACGAGTTGGAATCCAGAGAGCCGGCTTTCGCGCTTCGCGCCTGATCTCCTCCAATCAGCTTTGGAAGAGGTGTGATGCCGCCCCTTCTAATCAGGGGCCGCAGTGTCCTGGCACACAGTTTGACTTGTTCAAGGAATTCTGGCGTGTTTGTCAACGCAGTGGCGGCTTCTAATCCAGCAGCATCTTCTTGCCCAGGCGCGTGTCGTGTCAACGCAATGATGTCCGGCACAAAGTTGCCGTCCTCAGTCGTCGAAGGCATCAGCCTTGGCATGACGCACAGAGGTGCAAGCAACATGGCTGCGTATTCCATCGGTTTTTCGGTGTAGAACCGATTTGTGGAATCAGGTTCGAGTGCTACCGCCGCGGGTTCGTATCGCACATGCGTGATTTTTAAGACTCCTGCCACCTTCTCCAGCGTGCATCCGAACGTAGGCCCGATTATCTCTGTATGAGGGAAACCCGCTGTCTCACCGGCGACCAGATGACAAGCCTCGTGCAAAGACGTGTTCAATTGTTTTACTGGAGTCCCTTCGCGTTCGCATTCATCCCGCACCCAATCCATAAAATCAGGACCGAATCGCACAGGGAAGCCTGTACTTCTCTCAAACTCAATAACGTCGTCGCTAGATCGAACTATGGTCGCAGCGTCGGAGCCTGAAAGCTTGAATCGGAAAGTTCTCCCAGGCAGAGGCCAAATTTCCTCTGGCAATACTCCAAGCGTCGCCCACGCTGCATTGAACTCTTGCAACTCCTTTGGAGTATCGAATCCGGTCGTGGCGCGATGGCCGGCCATAAGGTCCTTTGTTCGGAGCGAAAAGCGAAGCTTATGCGTACGGCTGGTATCCGATGATATTAGTTCACAATTCGGCCTTCAGCATCCCTAAAAAATGAAGATAGGCCCGCCATCGGCTACGCCACGATGGAAAGCATTTGGTAGGGAAAGGGACCGCCTCCACTCCGGACGTTTCGTTGGCGGGCACCAGCGATTGGTCAAGATTACAGGACTCAACTGGATTCTCTCCGTTCTCGTTAGGGCCTTACTTATTTATTGTCGGAGTGTTTGCGTCGAGCGCTTCGTTCTGCGCGGTGGATCGTGCCGCGATGATCACTTCGCGGATAGCCCTGGCGACCAACTCAGGCTGGTCAAGATGGATCCAGTGTCCGCAGTCGCTCGCCACTAAATGTCTCCCGTGCGAGGAGAGCTGCGCGAGGTCGCGTTGCCAGTCGATGTGCGGCGCCGCATGATGGCCTCCCGTAATCACGACCAGCGGCAAACTCCCAAGCGAACGTACCTCAGCCGCTTGTGCGGCGCTGGTCGGCAATGCAGCAACGTGCCGTCCCAAGCTGATGAAGTTCTTCGGCTGCGACCACAATGCCCGCACAAGTGGCAGGATCGGCGCCGGCAACTTGCGAATCTCTCCTGCGATCCGTTGCGCCGCTGCGGCCACGTCGCCGCCGAAAGCCCTCGCCGCCGTCCATCCCAGCCTGGGCGACCCCCGCGCCAGCTGCGTCAGGCAAAACCGAACAAATCCCAAGTGTGCGAGCCACGCCGCAATCCATGCGTATGTCAGGCCCACTTTGATCAGCCGCCACTGCTCTGGCGTTGGATTCTCCCATTCGGCAGGGTGAAGTGAATCCACCAGTACCATGCCGGCGACCTCGTCGCGATACAGGTGCGCGAAGGCCATGTTGACGTACCCGCCGAAGGAGTGACCAACCAGAACGTAAGGTCCCGGTACACCCGTAGCATCCAACATTGCGCGCAGTTCCTGTGCGATCTGTCGGGCGGTGCGCGGCGCATCTGCCCAATCGCTCCAGCCGTGTCCCGCGCGGTCGTAGCTCACCGCGCAAGCGAACTGTGCTACACGCGGCTGCACCAGCGTCCAACTCAAACACGATGCGCCCATACCTGATTCAAAGATCACAGTCGGTGTCCCTTCTCCCCTTAGGTGGATGTGCATGCGCCCCGCGTTGACTTGCACGAAACGCCCGGGAGGGGGAAAGCGCCGACGGTCCCGCGAAGTTTCGATGGTTTGGTACACCGCCCCGGCCACCGCAGCCAAAGCGAGCAGGCCGAGGAGAACACCGAGAATCACGAGTGTGGTCTGCATGGCATCCCTTGCTATTCAAGAATACGCTCGTCGAGCGGCCCCGCCTCTGTCGCAGACGACGGCGGCGCCAGCAAAAAGAGTTTCGAGGGGACGTCGGGATACACTAAAGCATCGAAGGAACGGACCGCGATAAGCCGCATCACCGCCATGCCGCTCAAACCAGTCTTCAAGTGCCGTGAGCGGAACCCGACCGTTCGGAAGTCCTGGATAGGACTCAATGCCGAAAACGTCTTCCTTAGGTCTTCTTCGAGGTCACCGCAAAGAACGCTGCCCACCGCTGCTCCACGTCCTTGCTTTTGCAGGCCGGGCAGACGATCCCACCCTTCTCATGTTCCGAAAGTGTTAAGACTTTCGAGAACTCCTTCTTGCAGGCCCGACAGAGAAAATTGTACTGAGGCATAGCTCCCTCCCCATCGCGAACCATTGTTGCCGAAAATCCCAGACGCGCCTTCTGCCAGCGCCATGCCGAGCCCAGAAATGCCGACGACCGCCATGGGATCGTGAACGACTCAATCCTCTGCACTGCCCAGCTCATCGAAGCCCATTCGGCCGGCCTTCGCGCCGCCAGTAAGCATGGGAAGAAGACGCATACCTTCATCGACGGATGCAAACCATGACCAAACGAGCTTCAATTCGATGACCAGATCACTGTCGGTATCAGGAGGAATGAGAAGAGAAGCGCCTTCAATTCTGTCTAACGTGATGCGGATCTGGGACGAGCCGCCATCGAGCCGGAGTGGCTGAATGCGCCCATCCGCCATGACGATGCAGCTGGAACTTCCCCTACCGCATGGATTCTGTTCTGGAAGTCGTTCATCCGTCGCAGGCTGATTTGGCACGACACGCAGGCGCAGTCGACGATAGATCCCTGCCGGAATTGTCACCATTTCTCGCACCAGCCCCCGCGCGCTCCGGTCTGTTGTACCTCGAACAAGGTCGAGTTGGAGCGGTTGCCTCGCGAGCCTCGGGGGCAATAATTCCTGCCAATCAGGTGAATCGTCGTCTGCAGTCGGGCTCGGATGGATTCCGATATCTCGAATGCTTACGAAGATGTGCCGGATCCGGCCAGAATCCGAGCACGAACTACACGTTGGAACTGTCAGCACCGTCAAACGGACGGCACCATTTGCCTTTGCAAGTGTGCAGGTGGGACGTGGGTCGCTCGCTTTGATGCCGATTGTGCCAGTAGGCGGATTTGAGGTGAAAGTGAAGCACGTGTTATTGCAGCCGCTGAGCCAGACAGCGAACAGCAACGCGGCTGGGAGCGTATGGCTCGGGCAGTTGCGGCAAGCCGGTCGATTGCTCTCGGCAAAGGTCAGTCCCATCCGACACCTCCGGATAGGCGGCAGTTCTTGAAGACCTTGATTGTACGCCGAAGAGAGCGTTTCGGCTGCTGTATCTGTAAACCTAGATACTATTTTTGAGCTCTTCCCATTCTCGTCTACGGTCGCGTCTTCGGGTAATATCCCGTGATGCGCTTGGTACCTCGAAACCCCTCACCTATTGCGCCGGTTGGGCACCCTGGGATTTAGCGTTAGAAAGGGCTTGCCACATTCCCATATGGGAATGTATTGTGGTGCCCATGGCACGCGAGGAACTACAACCATGCTCGCTTGAAGGAGCGAGTTGAGGCGCTCCGCGCAGGAACAGCTACCGCCCGATAAATTTAATTGCGGCGCCGAGGGAGTGGAGATGGTTGCAGCACTAAAGTTCTAAATTTCAAGTTGAAGGAGAATCGTCATGTCGATTGCGCAATCCATGTTCGCAGAGTTTGAGGAGCAGGCCCCTATCACTCGCAGGTTCCTGGAACGTTTGCCAGAAGATAGGTTGGGCTGGAAGCCGCACGAGAAATCAATGTCGGCCGGGCAGCTCGCTTTGCATATCGCCCGCACGCCAGGGGGCGTTGTCCGCTTCGTGCAGCAGAATCCGGCGCAAGCTCCCGATTTCGGGAACGTGCCAGAGCCATCCAGTCTTCAAGAAATCCTCAATACCTTCGAGGAAAGCATCGCCACGGTCAGAAGCTTGTTGCCACAGTTCAACGATGCCAATATGCAGGAGACCTGGCGTATGGTCCAAGGCGATAGGGAACTGTTGGCAATCCCCCGGGCTCAGTTCATACGCGATATCATGCTCAATCACTGGTATCAGCACCGGGGCCAGTTCAGCGTCTACCTGCGCCTGCTCAACGTGGCAGTGCCGGCCAGCTGGGGACCCAGCGCCGACGAGATGCCCACTGTTATTCTGCAGAAGAGGCAGTCAGCTTAAAACGCACAGCGCGGATCGGAGCGGCCTACCAACTCTTGAGGAGATAGACTAGGCCGCTCACCATGCGTTCGCGACAAAGTAGTGGTGGCACAACTACAAAAAGTTTGCGATACCAAAATAGGGATGCGTCCCTTCGCCACCACCCAACGCCACCGCCATCCGGAAAATTACATCCTTGCCTAGGTAAATAGCCACGCCGCCGCCAAAGCTCTGGTGCATGCCGGTAAAATCCAGGTCGCTCTTCTGAAGGGCCACTTTGCCGGCATCGTAGGCCACCACCAGTCCTAGGTGTTCGCATACCGTTCGGAGAATTCCTTCCTTGCACGGTGCGCAATCTTGACAGAGTTTGCGATCGTATTCCGCCTGCACGGTCATCAGGTCAGGACCGCGAAAACGATAGTCACGAAACGCACGCAATGACGGCTGGTTGTCGATATCGGACCCTCCGATTGTCTCCTGAAGATAAAACGGCACCGCATTTCCCGCGCTCGTGTCGGAGACGGAATATTTCCAGCGAACCGAAAAATAGTTCTGCTCGATCACTCCTCCGTGCTTTTTCTTCTCGGGGTAAAACCGATGTTCGACAGTAGTCTCGAAACGCCGGAACGAAAAATGGCCGCTGCTCGAATCCTGGTAGAAGTTATAGGCGACGTTGTAGTCCAGCGCGAACCGCTTTAGAAACCGCCTGTGCGGGTGCAGATAAATCTGTTCGTGCACCATCGGCGGTTGCGTCGTCAGGC
>Ga0209648_10005519_pt1 | contig 10832 bp, 11 predicted proteins | sample GraSoi2013_115cm_FD_185830 | JGI IMG/M metagenome (GOLD analysis project Ga0209648, IMG submission 185830) | Grasslands soil microbial communities from the Angelo Coastal Reserve, California, USA - Sample 9_17_2013_115cm (SPAdes) (version 2) | ecosystem: Environmental > Terrestrial > Soil >...
GATATTGATGTCGGCGACATCAGGCCGGTCTCGGTTGCCTTCACCGCCGATGAGCTTGTTGTGACGCTGGCGGATGGCAGCGAGATCGCGACCCCGCTGGCGTGGTATCCGCGGCTGCGGGACGCCAATGCGGCGGTGCGCGGGCGCTTCGAACTGATGCCAATGGGCATTCACTGGCCCGATCTCGACGAAGACCGCGGAATCGCCGGCATGCTGCGCGGCCGACCGGCCGGTTGAGGGCTTTCGTGCCCTTTTAGCATCCCCTTGGCTGGCCTTCGCCCAGCCATCCTAGGAGGGAGACTAGACCGACGGGGCAGCGTGCCCGGAAACGATGGCGCAGTCAGCGGCGATGTCTCCCGCTACAGGGATTTCATGCTATATTTTCGCCATGGACTGTAGCGAAGCCCTTGAAACCCTGCGTCGATCCGAACCCGATCTCCGCGCGCGCGGCGTGCGCCGGGCGGCTGTGTTCGGCTCGGTAGCGCGCGGCGACGGCCATCCTGACAGCGATATCGACATCTTGGTCGAAATCGATCCGGACGCCCATCTCACCGTGTTCGACTATGCCGGGCTCAAGGATTACATCGGGAGCCTGTTTGACGGTCCCGTCGACGTGGTGAACCGCGACGGTCTTAAGCCCTATGTCCGTCCCGCCGCGACCGCCAACGCGATCTATGCCTTCTAAGCCGATCGACACCGCGCTTCGTGACATCCTGCATCACATGGAGCTCGCTGCAAATTTCTCGGCTGGGTTCGACCGCACCTCGTTCAAGCAGGACACCAAGACCGTGTATGCCGTCACGCGGTGCCGTGGAGATCATCTCCGAAGCTTCACGCCGCTTGCCGGATGATATGAAAGCGCGGCATCCAGCTATTGGCTGGAAGCAAATAGCTGGCGCGGGCAACGTCTATCGCCATGATTACGAAGACGTTGCGGCTGAATTTGTATGGGAAACAGTGGAGCGGGCGCTGCAGCCGCTACGCGCCGTAATCGAGGTCGAACTTAAACGCGGTGCATGAAGCAACCGCGCAGAACGCCTTGAAGCGTTGAACATCACTATTTCGATTTCTCCGAAGAGAGCGACCGTATCACCTGGCGCGAAGACGCGCTTCGCGCTTTTGCCCGGCAATGTCGAGTGAACGCTACTGCACGCTCAACGCCACGAACCGCAGCTCGCCGTCGGCATTGGCGACCAGCAACAGCACGGATTTCTTGCCGTCCCGCTTCAGCTGATCGACGCGCTTCTTGACGTCGGCGGCGTTGCTCACCGCCTCCTGCGCCACCTCGACGATCACCTCCCCGACGCTGAGGCGTTTTTCGGCGGCGTCCGAGGTGCCGTCGACATTGGTGATGATGACGCCCTTGACGCTGTCCTTGATCTTGTAGCGGGTGCGCAAATCCTTGCTCAGGGTCGCAAGGTCGAGGCCGAGCGCCTTTTGCGTGACCGGCTTCTCCGCAGGTTCCGGCGCCTTGGCGGACGCCTGCACTGCCTTGTCGCCGTCCTCGAGCCGGCCGAGCGTGACCTTGCGGGTCTCCTCCGCGCCCTTGCGGATGATGACGACATCGACCTCCTTGCCGACCGCGGTGTCGGCGACGACGCGGGAGAGATCCTTGGGCTCCTTGATGTCCTTGCCGTCGAACTTGACCACGACATCGCCGGGCTCGATGCCTGCGGGTTTTGCCGGGCCCTTGTCCTCGACGCCGGCGATCAAGGCGCCGCGCGCCGGCTTGATGTTGAGGCTTTCGGCGATCTCGTCGGTGACCTGCTGGATGCGGACCCCGAGCCAGCCGCGGCGCAGCTCGCCGAACTGCCGGAGCTGATCGACCACGCCGGCCACCGTCTTCGAGGGCACCGCAAAGCCGATGCCGATCGAGCCGCCCGACGGCGAGATGATCAGCGTGTTGACGCCGATCACTTCGCCATCGAGATTAAACAGCGGACCGCCGGAATTGCCGCGGTTGATGGCGGCGTCGGTCTGGATGTAGCTGTCGTAGGGGCCGGAGTTGATGTCGCGGTTGCGCGCCGAGACGATGCCGGCGGTGACCGTGCCGCCGAGGCTGAACGGATTGCCGATCGCGATCACCCATTCGCCGAGGCGCAATTTGTCGGAATCGCCGAACTTGACTGCGACCAGCGGCTTTGGCGGCTTGAATTTCAGCACCGCAAGATCGGTCTTCTTGTCGACGCCGACCAGCTCGGCCTTGACCTTGGTGCCGTCGTTCATGATGACGTTGATTTCGTCGGCGTCGGCAATGACGTGATTGTTGGTGACGACGATGCCGGAGGTATCGACGATGAAGCCGGAGCCGAGCGAATTGGTCTTGCGCGGCTGCAGCTCAGTGCCCTTGTCGCCTCCCTTGCTTCCCGGACCACGGCGATTCTTGAAAAAATCGTCGAAGAATTCCTCGAACGGCGAGCCCGGCGGCAATTGCGGCATCGCGCCCCTGCCCTCGCCGCCGCCCTTGGCCTCGACAGTCTGCGAGGTCGAGATGTTGACCACCGCGTCGATCACCTTCTCCGCGACGTCGGCGATGCCGTCGGGGCCCCGCGCCAGGGCCGGCGCCGACATCAGGACGCTTGTGGCGCCAAGGGTAGCGCCAAGGCAGATCGCGGCCATCAGGGGACGCAGGCGATGACAAAGGGCTGGGATCGCACCGGTCATGTTCGATCACTCTCCTGAAAAACGGGTCGGGAATTTGATGTCCACAGTGCGCCCGAACGGGGTCACGGCGCAAGCAGCTGAGGCGGACATTTCACTCCCATAAGCGCCCTTCAATACGGCGAAAAGCAGGACGCCGCCACTCACGAGGACGTTGATAGCGCTGGATTTTTGACCGCGACAACTCTACCGCCGAACCGCCCAGATCAGGATCAGGCCGACCACCGCCGATCCGATGCCGACCGCCCGCAAGATATTGTCCGGCGTCGCCAGCGCGCTTTTCATGGCCCGGCGCATCCAAGCCGGGCTTGCCGCGAACAGCAGCCCTTCAAGCACAAACAGAATGCCCACACCGATGAGGAAGTCGGCGAACGCTATGGACCTCATCGGACCGAAACCCCCCGCTTGATGTTCTTTTTTAGGTTTGGGAGGGACCAAGCGACATTCGCTTCGCCCCCTGTCTTGTGTTGCCTTACGGCTTCGGCGCAGGCGCGACAGCAGCAGCCGGTGGCGTAGCCGCCGCGGGCGGCTTGCCGGAGGAGTTGCTGAAGAACTTGAAGAAGTCCGACTCCGGCCGCAGCAGGAAGCGGGTATCGTTGCTCTTCAGCCCGTTCTCATACGCGCTCATCGAGCGGTAGAACGCGAAGAAGTCGGGGTCCTTGCCATAGGCTTCGGCGAACAGCCGGTTGCGCTCGCCGTCGCCGGCGCCGCGGACCTGCTCGGCGGTCGAATTGGCTTCGGCGACGATGACGGTCGCTTCGCGATCTGCGTTGGACCTGATCTCCTGCGCCTTTTGTCCGCCTTGCGCGCGGAACTCGGCGGCTTCGCGCTGGCGTTCGGTTTGCATGCGCTGGTAGACGGCCTGGCTGTTCTGCTCCGGCAGGTCGGCGCGCCTGATCCGCACATCGACCACCTGGATGCCGTAGCCATCGGCTTCATGATCGAGCTGGTCGCGGATCCGCGCCATCAGGGCTTCGCGCTGGTCCCGCACCACGGTGATGAAGGTCACCTCGCCGAGCACGCGCCGCAGCGACGCGTTCAGAAGCGTCGTCAGCTGGATGTTGGCCGCCTGGATCGAGCCGACGCTCTGATAGAACCGCAGCGCGTTCTTGATGCGATAGCGGGCGAAGGCGTCGACCACCAGCCGCTTCTGGTCCGACGCGATCACTTCCTGCGACGGATTTTCGAGATCGAGGATGCGCTTGTCGATCGAGATCACGGTATCGACGAACGGCGCCTTGAAATTCAGGCCCGGTTCGGTGACGACGCGGATCGGCTCACCGAGCCGCACCACCAGCACCTGTTCGGTCTGCGCCACGGTGAACACCGAGCTGTAGCCGACGATCAGCACGACAAACAGCACGAACAGCGCGGCAATACCTGCAACCGGGGATCTCATCGGGTGCTCCCGCTCTGCTGTTGCGGCTGGCCCGTTGTGCCCGGCGCCGCCTGACGCCGCGGCGTCAGCTCACTCAGGGGCAGATACGGCACGATGCTCTGCGAGGACGGCGAACCGCCGTCATACAACAGCTTCTCGGAACTGCCGAGGATGCGCTCCATCGTCTCCAGATAGATGCGCTGCCGGGTAACGTCCGGCGCCTTCTTGTATTCGTCGTAAACTTTCAGGAAGCGCGCGCTCTGGCCCTTGGCCTCGGCGACCGCCTGCTGCTTGTAGCCTTCGGCGATCTGGATGATCTGCGCGGCGCGTCCCTTCGCATCCGGGACGACGCGGTTGGCATAGGTCTGGGCTTCGTTCTGCAATCGTTCGAGATCGGCGCGCGCCGCCTGCACGTCGCGAAACGAATCGATCACCTGCGCCGGCGGATCGACCTTCTGCATCTGCACCTGCTGTACCAGGATGCCCGAACCGTAGTTGTCGAGCGTCTTCTGCATCAGGTCCTGCACGCTCTGCTCGGTGGTGGTGCGGGCGCCAGTCAGGATCGGCTGGATGTTGGCTTTGCCAACCGCCTCGCGCATCGCGCTTTCGGCGACCGCCTTCACGGTGCCTTCGGGATTCTGGATATTGAACAGATAATCGCCGACGCCGTCCGGCTTGATCCGCCACAACACGGTGAAATCCACGTCGACGATGTTCTCGTCGCCGGTCAGCATCAGGCTTTCTTCCGGCACGTCGCGCATGGTCCGGCCGCGTCGGGCCGGATCGTCGATCAGCGTCATGCCGATAGAGATGGTGGAGACGCGTAGCGCCTTCGGCAGCAGCACGCTCTCGATCGGATAAGGCAGATGATAATTCAGGCCCGGCTGCACCGTGCGCACATGCTTGCCAAAGCGCAGCACGACACCGAGCTCTTCGGACTGGACGCGGAAAAATCCGGACAGTCCCCAGATCGCCAAGGCGCCGATCAGAACCAGCGCGATACCCAGGCCGCTGAAATAGCCGCCCGGCAGCAACTGTTGCAGCCGGTCCTGAGCGCGGCGCAGAAGGTCTTCGAGATCGGGCGGCCTTGGCCCGACCGGTTGCGGTCCCGAGCCCCACGGCCCTTTCGGACCCGAGCCCCAGGGACCTCCGCCTTGATTCTTCCACGGCATCGACAGTCTCCTCTGCGGGCCCAAGTCCGCGTATTTCGGGCGAGACGCCCGGCCTCGCAATACTCGCAGCATCTGGACGGCTTTATAGGGGACCGCCCCGGCCCTTACAACGCAAGCTTCTTGCTCGAACGAGCTATGCTTGAGCCGATAATTGTCAATGTAAACATTGCCGAACGGAGTTAATGCGACTTTCGCCGGCGATATGTCACATAGGAGAAGTCCGCGCTGTCGTCCGGACCGGTCGGATTGCGCAGGCGGGCCACCTCTTCCCAGTTGGCTGCATCGATTGCGGCAAAATACGTGTCGCCCTCGGGCCGGGCGTGAACTTCGGTGATTTCCAGGCGGTCGGCAAAATCCAGCCATTGCGCGTAGATTTCGGCACCGCCGATCACGGCAATGTCAGTGAACGAAGTCGTCACCACCGCTCCCGCGGCGCGAAAACTTGCATCGCGCGTGACGACGATGTTGGTTCGTCCGGAAAGCGGCCTGCCGATCGAGGCGAACGTCTTGCGCCCCATCACCACCGGCTTGCCTGTCGTGATCGCCTTGAGGCGCTGCATGTCGGATTTCAGCCGCCAGGGGAGCGCGCCGCGAGAACCGATCACGCCGTTGTCGGCAACCGCGGCGATAAGGACGATCTGCGGACGAGCCTTGATTTCAGAACGAGCCTTATCAGTCGCGGTCACACCGCGACCTCGGCCTTGATGTGCGGGTGCGGGTCGTAGCCTTCGAGTACGAAATCTTCGTAGCGGAACGCGAAGATATCCTTCACCTCAGGGTTGATCTTCATGGTCGGCAGTGGCCGCGTCGGACGCGTCAGTTGCAGCCGCGCCTGCTCGAGATGGTTTGAATAGAGATGAGCGTCGCCCAAACTATGAACGAAGTCGCCGGGCTTCAGCTCCGTCACCTGCGCCACCATCAAGGTCAGCAACGCATAGGACGCGATGTTGAAGGGCACGCCGAGAAATACGTCCGCCGAACGCTGATAGAGCTGGCACGACAATTTGCCGTTCGCGACATAGAACTGAAACAGGCAATGACACGGCGGCAGCGCCATCTTGTCGACATCAGCCGGATTCCACGCGCTCACGATCAGGCGCCGCGAATCCGGATTGCGGCGGATCGTGTCGATGACGTTGGAAATCTGGTCGATGCTGCGTCCATCCGGCGCCGGCCAGGATCGCCATTGCGATCCGTAGACCGGGCCGAGATCGCCATTGGCATCGGCCCATTCGTCCCAGATCGAAACGCCGTTGTCCTTGAGGTATTTGATGTTGGTATCGCCTTTGAGAAACCACAACAGCTCGTGCACGATCGATTTCAGCGGCAGCTTCTTGGTGGTCAGCATCGGGAAACCGGCGGCCAGATTGAAGCGCATCTGATGGCCGAATATCGACAACGTGCCGGTGCCGGTGCGGTCATGCTTCTCCGCGCCGTCAGAGAGAATCCGTTCGAGCAGGTCGTGGTACTGGTTCATGGCGTTGGTTGCGGGGCTTTAGGTTAGAGACATTGAAGCCGGCGAATTTAGCGGCCAGGCCGGCCCATCGACACGCCGATTCGGCCGGACGCGCCGATTATACCCGGAAAAATGAATATTCGGCCCATAAACGGCAAGGGCGGAACCCCGTGTTCCGCCCTCAATTTGCTGCCGTTCCGAAAGCCGCTCAGGTTTCCGATTCCACGAACACCTCGTCGCGCTTCTTGCGCAATGACGGCAGCACCGCCAGCACCAGAAGCGACGCCGCAATGGCCATCAACACCGCCGAGAGCGGACGGGTAAGGAAGACGGTCCAATCGCCGCGCGAGATCAACAGCGCCCGCCTCAGGTTCTCTTCCATCAGCGGTCCGAGCACCATCCCGAGCAGCAACGGCGCCGGTTCGAAATCATGCTTGATCAGCCAATAGCCGAGCAGTCCGAACGCGCCGGCGAGGATGACGTCGACGGGCGCATTGTTGATGGAATAGATCCCGATCGCGCAAAAGATCACGATCGACGGAAACATCAGCCGATACGGCACCCGCAGCAGCCGCACCCAGATGCCGACCAGCGGCAGGTTGATGATGATCAGCATCAGATTGCCGATCCACATCGAGGCGATCATGCCCCACACCAGGTCGGGCTGCTTCTGCATCACCTGCGGTCCCGGCACGATGCCATGGATGGTCATCGCGCCGACCATCAACGCCATCACCGCGTTGGGCGGAATGCCGAGCGTCAATAGCGGGATAAACGAGGTCTGGGCGGCCGCGTTATTGGCGCTTTCCGGCGCCGCGACGCCTTCGATCGCACCGCGGCCGAACCGCGACGGATCCCTGGCGATCTTCTTCTCGAACGTATAGGCCGCAAACGAGGCGATCACCGCGCCGCCGCCCGGCAGGATGCCTAGAATCGAGCCCAGGATGGTGCCGCGGACGATGGCAGGCGCCGAGTCGATCAGGTCCTTCCTGGTCGGCATCAAGCCGGTGATCTTCTGCTGCACGAGATCGCGGTCCATCTCGGCGCCGGCGTCAAGGTTACGAATGATCTCCGCGAATCCGAATACGCCCATCGCCACCGTGGCAAAGCCGAGACCATCGGCGAGTTCAGGGATGTTGAACGCCATGCGCGAGGCGCCGGTCTCGATGTCGGACCCGACCATCGACAGCAGCAACCCAAACACGATCATCGCGATCGCCTTCAGCACCGAGCCCTTCGCCAGCACGGTTGCGAAGATCAGGCCCAGCACCATCAGCGAGAAATATTCGGCGGGTCCGAATGCCAGCGCAAGCTTGGTCAGCGGCGCGCCCAGCACCGCTATCAGCACGGTCGAGACGCAGCCGGCGAAAAACGATCCGATCGCAGCGATCGCCAGCGCCGGACCGGCGCGGCCCTGTTTTGCCATCTGGAAGCCGTCGAGCGTCGTCACCACCGACGTCGCCTCGCCCGGAATATTGACCAGGATCGACGTGGTCGAGCCGCCATATTGCGCGCCGTAGTAAATGCCCGCGAGCATGATCAGCGCACCGACCGGCGGCAGACCGAAAGTAATCGGCAGCAGCATCGCGACGGTGGCGATGGTGCCGATGCCCGGCAGCACGCCGACCAGCGTGCCGACGAGCGCGCCGATCAGGCACAGCAGAAGATTGATCGGCGAAAATGCGACGCCGAAGCCGAGGGCGAGATTGGAAAAAAGATCGGCCATTACGCCCTCACTGAACCAGGAAACGCGGGAAAAGCTGCAGTGGCAGCCCCAGCGCATAAGGGAAAAGCAGACTGCAGCCGATCGTCAGACAAATTCCGACGATGATGGTTTCCTTCCACCGGGTTTCCGGCGTGCCCAGCGCAGAGATGATGAAGCTTGCAAATGCTGAAAGCACCAAGCCCAGCGGGCGGATCGTGACGGCAAAGGAAAGAATCGACAGCGAGACGAACAGCGGGCCGCGCCAGGCGTAGGTCGCCAAATGCGGGCCTTCGGACACGAGACCGACCACCATCACCGCTAAGCCTAGTCCCAGCAACAGAACCGCAAACATGCGCGGGGCGGTTCCGGCCCCGAACGAAAACCCGTGCATGCCCTGCAGATCGCTCGAGGCCCACAATGCGAATACCGCGATCGCCATCAGCGCTATCCCGCCGACGAAATCCTGCGGACCACGGACCCATTTCGGCATGATGGATTTGACCGGCGTATCGCTCATCGATCTCTCTCCCCGGCACAGGGCTTGTTGCCCCATTCTGTTTGCAGTGCGTTATGCCGCTCGGACGACCTGCCTACCGATTTTCGCCAGACAACGCCAGCTAAACCCAAACAGCCCCCGGCCAGCAACATCCAGAACGGATTAAGCCGCGTCGCAAAAGCCAGCACCGCCGACACCGCGGCAACCAGCGCGGCAAGCCAGGTCCGATCGGAGGTCAGCGCCAAAATCAGGCCACTGGCGCCCATCAATTCTATGAAAGTGGAACCAATGCCGCCTGAATGGCTCGATCCCTTGAGCAGGCGGCTGACGTGACGCATTCAGCGTGTTCCAGTCTTGTTCGACGCCATTCGGGACGTGTTTCACGTCCGAATGCCCCGCAAGGCTCTGTTTTTCTCAACTTTTGCACCCTATATTGGGTGTGCCGGTTCGCCGGCTATGGAAATAAATTGCCGCCGCAATAAACCATTCGGACCCGGGGGCAGCACCCGGCGCCTCCACCAAAACCCGCCACAAAATGCGCGGGTTTCGGCGGGGGCGTGTTTTTTCCCGGTATAGTTCCGCCGTTATCGGGCTATGCAATAGTTGCAAACGACAACTATGCTCCGGTTGCTCAGGCCGCGTGAGCGGTTTGAAAAACCAAGTCTAAAGTCCTAGTGGGTTAAGCTCCGCTAGGCGGGGTTCGGAGGCACCTGGCAACAGAAGCCTCCACTTCAATTTGCCCAGCGCGTATTCGCGGAAAACTGGGTACCGGTTTTGCGGAATACGCCCAAATTATCGATTGAGAGCTCTTCTTACGAAAATGCTCCCGGCCAGCCTTAGGCTGGAATTTCCGCCAGCGGCGGCAACGCCTGCTGACCTCGGCGCGCCGCCGAGGTAGCATGCAGAATCGGGCGAGTCGGGTTTGGCCGCCTCGCCGCCGATCCGCCGGCAGCATCTGAACGCAGGACGACCCATGGCGACCGATCATATCCGATACGACGTGCTGGCGCGCGACGCGCTGCGCGGAGTGCTGCGCCGTGTACTGGCGGATGCCGCCGAGCACGGGCTGCCCGGGGAGCATCATTTCTTCATCCCCTTCCTGTCCACCGCCGAAGGCGTGAAGCTTTCGCCGCGGCTATTGGCGCAATACCCGGAAGAGATGACGGTCATCCTCCAGCATCAGTTCTGGGACCTCGTGGTGTCGGAAGATCGTTTCGAGGTTGGCCTGTCATTCGGCGGCATTCCCGAGCGCCTGGTGGTTCCCTTCAACGCCATCAAGAGCTTCTTCGACCCGTCGGTGCAATTCGGCTTGCAGTTCGAGCCGTCCGATGCCGCGACCGAGACGCCGGCGGCAAACCTCCCGGCAACCCCTGCATCATCGGCCGTGACGGTCCCCGCGCCGGCCGCCGAAAATCAGGATGAGCCGGCGAAGCCGAGCGACGGCGCCGAAGTCGTGCGGCTGGACCGCTTCCGCAAGAAATAATCCGCGCGCAAACAGCCTGCTACTCTGTAGAATGAACGTGCCGCCGCAGAGAACCGGCGTCAGTTGGTTCCGCAAAGCAACGGCCTCGCGCAACGGAAATGATTCATGGCTCGATCGTCAACGACATCGCGATCCAATTCCACGCGCACCGAGACCGACAGCTTCGGTCCGATCGAGGTTGCCGCCGATCGCTACTGGGGCGCGCAGACCGAACGTTCGAGGCAGAATTTCCGTATCGGCCAGGACCGGATGCCGATGCCGATCATTCGCGCGCTCGGCATCGTCAAGCTTGCCGCGGCGGAAACCAACCGCGAGCTTGGGCTGCTCGACCAGCGCCGCGCCGGCGCCATCATCCGCGCCGCGCGCGAAGTGATCGACGGCAAGCTCGACGATCATTTTCCGCTGGTGGTCTGGCAGACCGGCTCCGGCACGCAAACCAACATGAACCTCAATGAGGTGATCGCCAACCGCGCCAACGAGT
>Ga0209648_10005523_pt1 | contig 10830 bp, 8 predicted proteins | sample GraSoi2013_115cm_FD_185830 | JGI IMG/M metagenome (GOLD analysis project Ga0209648, IMG submission 185830) | Grasslands soil microbial communities from the Angelo Coastal Reserve, California, USA - Sample 9_17_2013_115cm (SPAdes) (version 2) | ecosystem: Environmental > Terrestrial > Soil >...
TTCGAAAAAAGCGCCGTCAATGCCCTGGGATCTTCGCAGATCCGCGGATCGTTCATTAGCTCATCCATGGTTGGCCTTTCCACTTTTAGAAACCGCCAACGCAGGGGCAGGTCGCGTTCCTGTTCGATCAGCCACTCGACGCTGTATCCCAGATTCTCAAGAGAGCGGAGGTATTCCACCATCGCTGGCACGACCACCGTCAACGGGTGGAGCTCAACGAGCAAACGCGGGCCGTACTTTTCAAGAGTCCGCTTCATGCCTTCGATTACCACCACCTCATAGCCTTCCAAGTCCATGCGCACCAGATCCACCGAGGAGAGGTGGTAGGGCATCAGGAGGGAGTCCAAGGTGGAGACCGGAACCTTCATCCCTCCCTTCGACGACGGAGGGGGATGCAAGGAATGCCAATTTGATTTCTCCGAAATGTACATGAGAGCAGTGCCGTTCCGGTCGCCGATGGCCACCTTGTGAATGCGGATGTTCTGATACCCGTTGGCTTGCACGTTCTTGCATAGCTGTTCGGAGTTCTCCGGCACGGGTTCGATGGCAATCACCATGCCCGCGGGACCGACGAGGCGCGCTTCCAGCATTGCGTAGTAGCCGATATTGTCTCCGATATCGACTACGTTCATGCCCGGTTTCAACGTTTGCATCAGAAGACGGGTGGCCAGTGGCTCATGCACTTTATACAGGGCCAGCTCCCGCGAAATCCCTGGGTCCCCCCGAAAAACAGCGATCTGATGACCCAATACAGTAACCGATTTCTTCCCTTGGGTTTGGTACCACCACCATCGAAAAGAGTCGTACACCCACACTGCGGGTTTGCAAACTTGACAGAGGACTTCCACAAGCAAAGTGAATGTGCCCTCGTTCCGGTACACGCGTCGCGCGATTCGCCACTTGCGTGTAAAAAGCGCGGGCAACCAGAACCTTGCATTTGAAGGAGATGCTGTTGACGTACTCAAATCGAACGTCCCTATGAAGATCAAGCTTGTGAAATAATCACCAGATTCGTTCACTGTTGGCGCCGACGGCGTAACCCAAAGCCACGACGCTGGCCAAGGGCGGCAACAGACTCAGCCGCGCGGTCGCAGGTACGTTTCCACTCCGGACAAGTTGTGCAAATTGCCTTGCAAACAGGGCAATGCTCTGAGGAAAAATAGGAACCCAGAGATACTTACTGCGGGTGATGATCTTGTCCGCGCCAAAGCATGCGGCAGCGAGCACCTCCTTGGGGAGGTCCAGGCCCGTGCCGCGGTACTCGTGGAGATATTCTGAGGTGATTCGGAGATACGTTGCCACGCCGGGCCAGATGCCGCCCAAGTCCGCCGCGGCACGCAGTTCTTTGTAGTCCAGCGATCCGGATTCGGCAATCCGGGCCGTGTCATGGATATCGCAGAGTCGGAAGAAGAGGTGCCGGTACATGCGTTCGAGAGTGCCCTCGATGATTCGTTCCTCAGGCGCGGGCATCAGAAATGTTTTGCCACTGAACTTCGCGGGTACGCGGCGGTCGAGGAAGCGACGTGCCAGCCCGGTGTGCTCCCCCGCTTGCCCCAGCCTCCCGATGTGAATCTCGATTGTTTCGCGAAGACCCTCAAGCTCAAAACCCCGCTTGTGGGCGAGGTGGTCGCCCACCGAGCGGGCCAGCGGTCGGCCGTTGAGCCTATGGAGAAAAACACTCTCGATCAGGCGCTCGTCCGCCATCGTGATCAGGTCGAGATCGTTTCCAATGTCGGGCCAATGGTCCAGCGTCTTTAACACGGCGACTCGGCAACCGGCCGCTTCAAGCTCGACACAGATCCTCTCCAGAGCGGCGAGCGCTTTGGCGATCCGCTCCTGCTCCTGGTTGAGCGCGGCTTGCGCGAAGCTCGTCAGTTCGGCATGGCCAGTTGCCGCAGCTTCCCGTTTAAGCGGCTGCAGCGCACGGATCACGACGTGATGCACGTTGGCGTGCCCAAGAAATTCCCTACGCCCCGCCTGATCCAACGCGGCAACGTGACGAACCGCCTCGGCCGATCTCTCGGGACAGAACACCAAGAGCGACAATGCACGAAGGTGCGCTTCCGTCTTTGAGTATTTGGACATGACGATGTCTCCTTCTGCCAGCGCCGCGGGAGTCATTACCACTCCTGGACCCTACCCGATCACTTCTTGTCCGAGTTTCCTTCTGTGGACTCTCGTATTGCTATGCGGGACTGGTGAGACCTGCTTCGAGACTCGCACGCCTCGCTCCGTAGTTCTGGATGGCCTGCCGGTACGTTTCCATGAGCATCTCGTAGTTGCGTGCCGCCGTGTATTTTGCTTCGTATTCTCGGCGGGCCTGCTGCCCCATCTCCGCCATGCGTGCGGGGTGCGCCCAAGCCCACGCGGCCTTCCTCGCCAGATCCTCTGCATCGCTGGGGGTGAAGAGGAGTCCCGTGCGGCCATCTGAAACCAACTCCTGCATGGATCCCGTCCGCGAGGCAATGACCGGTGTACCGCAGGCGAACCCTTCGATCATCGCCATGCCGAACCCTTCATAACACTCGCTGGGGAAAAACAGGCAGCGCGCCCCTTTCATGACCGCCATGGCATCGTCCCAATTTAAGCTTCCTCGGAAGCACACACTGGAAAGGCCGTGTTGCCGAACGTATTCTTCGAGTTCGGCCCGCATGGGGCCGTTGCCGACGATGTGAAGTGGGATCGAATTGCGCAGGCGTGCCCAGGCGGCAAGGAGGGTTCGCAAGCCTTTCTCGGGAGAAAGCCGTCCCACATATAACGCGTAGGTGCGGTCGCAGTTTCCCTCCCCGGGATCGGCATACACAAAATTCGGTTTGACTAAGATTCTGTCCGGGGGGAACCCCCCTGAGATGAACTTGCCACGCCCGAACCGCGTTGGAACCAGGTAGTACTCGATCAACCGCGACCAAGTGCCCAGAAAACGGTGCGTCGCGAGCATTGCAGCCACGACCGCAGTTGCAGGGCGGGAGCCACGGTAGCAGCCATAACGCACGCCCCGCCAAACACCGTGCTCCAGGCATTCTTCGCAGACCTTGCCATCGCGTAGGAAATTCGCTCCCGGACACAGCAGCCGATAGTTTGGCAGCCTCTGCACCGCCGGCACCTGCGCGTCGCGGCACGCCCAGTAAATCGAAGGTGAGACCCTCACGAACGTGTTGTGGACGTGCACAATGTCAGGTCTCTCCCGTAGGAGCAATTGACGGAATTCCCGCCGCGTGTCGCTGGCCCAGATCGTTCGCTTGGCCAATGCCAATTGGCGAATGGACATATAATGAGAGGCGTTGTCGTTACTGCGCTGGTACTCGACAATCTCGTGGCCCGCGCTCTTCAGCAAGTCGCGTTCGTTCCGGAAAACGGTGTCTTCGCCCCCCGGTTGCTGGTACGTGTTGTGAGCCAAGACTATTTTCATGAGACTCCGGCACCTGCCAGGCAAGAAGATTGCGAGAGCGCGAGTTCCAGAACGTGGCGGTTGCCTGGCCGTCTTGCTTATGACGGGTCGGAAAAACGCTGCGCCGTAATTTTGACTTGCTGCATTAGGGGAATATATCGGTTCACGAATCTAGTCACCGAGATCCTACCACCCGCATATCTGACTGATTCCGCAGTAAAGCCCTGCCTCTGCAAAAGCTCGAGAATGGGAGCCGGATCGATACCTTCGATGGCGTGGTAGTCGGCGATGTCTCCCATGCCGGCCACCGCTCGCTGGTGCAACAGATCTCTCTTCGAGAAAAGCTTCTTCAAACGCCGCATGGTCCCGGGAAGAAAGTCCTGAGGATCGAAGAGCGCCTTCGCCAGGAGCGTATCCACACTCGAGAACATGCGGCTCAGAGTCGCATGCTGTGGGCGAACTGGATCGAGGCTTGTGTAGAAGAAGCCGCCCGGGTTGATCCGCTTGGTCGCGAGATCGACCACAGCGAGATAGGAATGAAGGTGATGGAGAACGGACCCGAACGAAATGAGGTCGTAGGTTGCGGTCGTCGACTGCAGGAAATTTTCAACCGCTTCACAAACTAAGGTTGCCGAATACCCCTTTTCGGCGATCTTTTTTTCTAAGATTGCCAACATGTCGCTCGAGATGTCTACCACCGTGACGTTCCATCCGCGCTTCAGCATCTTTAAGGTCAAGTTTCCCGTTCCGCCCCCACAGTCCAGACACCGCACAGGCCTGCGCAAGAGTGCCAACCGATTTGCCATTCGGTTCAGATCTTCCTCCAGCATTTGCTGCGTTTCCTGGTCGAACATGTGGCTCTCGTAAGTGTCAAACTTGCTTGCAGTCTCGTGGAAGAAAGCCACGTTCGCTGCGCGGACGGCCGCTTGCTGGACGTCTCCGCCAATACCCATTTCCATATCTCCTTTTCAAGACGGCCCTCTTCGGACCGTTTTTTTATCCGTCCGCGTCAGATTGACGGAGTCCGTAGCACGTGGTTGTCCATGTGCGACCGTGTCGCTCGGCGGAAAGAGGTGTTATAGACGTGGACAATCTGCGGTCTCTCGCGAGGGAGTAATTGGCGAAATTCCCGCCGTGTGTCGGAGGCCCAGATGGTCCGCTTTGCCAGAGCAAGCCGGCGAATCGATACTAATTGCCCCGCTCCGTCATTGCTGCGCAGGTACTCGACAACCTCATGCCCCTTGCTCCGAAGCAGCTCCCGTCCATGCTGGAAAACGATGTCCTCGCCTCCGGACTGCTGGTAGGGGATGTGGACGAGAACAATCTTCATACGATCTCGGGAATCCCGGGGAGGTGCTCCTGCTGTTGCAGAAGCTGGAGGACGCGGCCATTGCTTGAATAAATCACGCCCGGCCGGTTGCTAACGTAATCGAGCAGTTCCCGCAACCCGCTCCACAAGTTGAGTTCCTCGGTCTCCCAGGAGTGGCCGTACAGGTGCCAGATGCCGCCCTCCTGGAGCACTTGATCGAAGAGTTTCTTGCCGAGCTCCACCCAACTTCCATAGCGAGACCATCGGGTCAGATACCGGTGCAGGCCGATCAGATCCCCGCGCCTTGCCAGGTTCTTGAGGTAGTCGAGAGGCGGGTGCGGGTAGGCCTGCAAAGTGGTTGGCATCTCGAACCGGCGAAATTGCAACGAGTGGGAAAGCATGAGCGTCGTCCGTGCGCCCAAGTACCCTGCCTCACGCACAGCCCGGAGAACCCGCCAGTCGTATCGGCCTCGGGGATAACAGAACATATCGATGTCCTGTCCCAGGGCCTGTTCGAGCATCTGTTTGGACCGAGAGACTTCCTCCCAGAGCGAGCGGCCTCTCAAACCTGCCAGCGTCCGGTGCGACACGGTGTGGGCGCCGATTTCAAAGCTCCACCTCGATATTAGCCGAAGATCCTCCGGGCGCAGAGTGGGTCTTCCGCCCGGCCCAGCGAAGGGAACATAAAAGGTTCCCCTCATTCCCCGCAGGGCAAGAATCTCAGCCAACCGAAGGTCGCAGGGATGCCCATCATCCCAGCTCGTTGTTACAATCGTGATTTGAGTCATACTTTCTGTGATTCTGAAAAAACCGTTAGCTGGCCACTCTGCGCCGGGCGTCCACACCAAAGGACTGAGGATCAAAACTGTTCTTCATCTTTTCCATGATCCCGATGCCTAGGCCCAGCAGGAAGTAAAACGGGATGCTGCCGTGGGAAAGCTCGAGCGTGGGCTGCACGCTGGCATGCAGGAGAACCAAGAGAAAGCAAAGGAACAACCATAAGACAGTGGCGGATGCTCCCTCCGATACAGACCGCATTCGGAGGAACCGAACATAGCGCACCAAAACCAAAACGATGAACAAAAACCAGATCGACAAGCCTACGAAGCCTAAGCGCGCCAGCACGGTGAGTGAGGAATTGTGGGGCTGGCGGACAGGTATGCCCTCCTCATTCACAAAATCAATCAGAGCCTGCCCAAACCCTTCGCCGACCATTATGTTCGTGGGGCTGGAACGCACGCGATCCCAGACTTGGCCATACCAATTGGCGCGATCAACATCGTGCGACATCCGCGCATTCGCATCGCCCAGCGCCAGTACGGTTTTGGCTTGCTCCTCGACAAAAGAGAGATCGACCGGCCCCATGCGTCCCTGAAGTTTGATGCCCAGTGCGGAGACAGCCAAAAGCAAAGCCAGCAGCACTCCGAATCCCCATCCGATCATGGACGCAAACCCCACCAGTTTCTTGGTTTCGCGCAAAAGAAGCAGGACAAGAAGAATGACGGCGATACCGACATACATTGACCGCACCTGGTGGATGGCCAAGCCACCAAGTTGAGCCGCAGCCAGCAGCATCAGAATCCAGCGCGGCCAGCGAACAATCGATGGCGCAATCCAGATGAAGTAAATCGCTCCCAGGAGCAACAACAGGGCGCTCAGTTGATAATGTCCGAACAACGGAACCGGATGAAAGACGCCAAAAGAGGGCGACATGGCTTGTATTTTCTCGCCCCAGCTGAACGTATAGCTGTAAAAAAGGTTGATGAGGAAAACGTAAAAGAGCCAGCGCTTCAGAAGCTGTGTGTTCCGCGGATTTTCCGCCCACATCACCCCCAGGATGAGAAAGACGGCCTCGAAGAACATGGAACCGTCTCGTACGGCATAAAATCCATACCGTGGCACATCGATGAGCAAATGACAGCACGCCATCAGCAGCAAGACGATTAAACAGGCAACGGGAGGATCGAGCAGAATACTTTTCATAACCCTGCGTTGGGTTCGCCAAGTCAGCAGGACGAGCGCCAGGAACATCAGCAAGTCGCCAACCGGGAAATGGTATCCACCGGCTCCGATGGCGAAATTGTCAAACCCGTAGTTCAGGATGAAGTAAGGAGTCAGGGCTAACAGCACTAGCGCCTGCCAAAATTCCAGGCGCTCTCGACACCACCGGAAAATCCCATACGCAAGGAGGAACACCGCCACCGCACCTAAACTGGCGAGCGGGTAGGCGGCCAGAAGCACGCCCAGTGCAGAGGCAATCGCGAATCCAAACAGGGTCTTTGCATCCAGCCGCGCGCCAAAGACCTTGGTAACTGTGAAGGTCGACATTTCGGCTACAGCGCCTTTCTGCGTGTGTACCTAGCTGCTGATCGAAAAGGATTCGGGAGCAATCTTCTGCGTGCCCGACGCCGATACTCGTTCATGTAGTTTGTGGGACTGGAGCATTCGGAACCCGGTCAGTACGGAGATAATGCTGGAGAGCAAAATGCCAATCACGGCTCCTCGGATTCCCCACGCGCGGCATGCTGGGACTCCAACTAATACACACACTAGGCTTGAGCCGAAGTACACGGCAGCCACTCTCGCAGGCGATCGCATGGCTCGAATCGCAATGGTCGGACCCATTGCTGCGCCCGACAAGATCGAGGACAGCGCGACCATTGGCACGAGAGGGACCACCTGTTGGTAGTGACCCGCATACAGAAACTCAATCAGTTGAGTGCGGAAGAGACAGACCAGGATCCAGTACGCGCTCGATCCCAGCACATTTAGGCCGGCGATCCTCCAGGCCTGAATTTTGACTGCCTTCCAGCCTTTCTCGTGGCCAAGGCGAGCTGCTTGAGAAATGAAGAGCAATGAGAACGCGGCGTACGTTTGTGTCATTGGCATGGCTATGTTCAGCAATGCCTTCAAGGCCCCCGACCCAGCCAGACCCGAAAAGTGGGCGACGACGGAGTAAAATACATTCCATGGAACCCAGATAAACAGCCCACTGACGAGGGCCCACCGTCCGTAGTGCCAGTGTCGTGTGGTAACTTCCCTCGCCGAGAGTACCTCGGCGATTGCTTGCCAGTTGGTAGAAGGCCGTAGTCGAATTAGAAGCAGAATGCTCGTCAGAAGGGCAGCGGCCCCCATGATCACGAAGGCAGTGAGAGGTGAAAGCAGTTGAGTAGAGGCGAGAGCCCAGATTCCAAAACACAGGAGCGCTGAATACGTGATCGCTCCAATCAGCGCTTGCCCAGGCCGCAGCTGCACATAGAACGCTCGCCGCGCAAACCAAAAGATCAAGACACACGGAGCGGCAAAGACTACCCCCCCGAATGCCGAGGCGAGATTGCTATATTTCCCTAGTAAGTGGAAAAGAGCTCCGCTTGTGCCCCCACAGACCACAATGATTGCAGCACCCACTAACTGCAGCCACAGCAATAGCCCCAGATAATCCCGGAGAGTTTTTCGATAGAGAGATGGACCAAACACCGACATCGGCTCCATAGCTAGAGCGTGATGAATCAGAGAGAGCAACATAAATGTCGAAAAGGCGAGAGCATAGGCGCCATATTGCTCTGGTCCCAAATACCGGGCCAGGACGATACCGAGGAGAAAATTCGACCCGGAGATCAGCCCATGGTCCATGATGGCTGTCGAACACTTCAATACCCAAGACTTCAGGCCGCCCCAAAAATTAGTTAAGATTCGCTCAGGGGGAGGGAATTCTGAGACATGAGGCATTTTCTCGTAAGCTTCTTGCCGCGACGGTTGGGATATTTCAACCGCGCGGGCCGCACGCGCCTGTTCCGAATGTCGCCGATCCTCATAGCGATTGCCCATGTATGTCAATATTGCCTTCGCCGTCTCGGAATTGCTGGCCTCAAGACTATGGTCCGTGTGAATCACGCTTGAGTGCGGGAGATTGGCGGCCAGCTCAGCGTAGGCCTTGCGCTGTCGGCGGAGTTCTTCCGGCGCGACTTCGTTCTTGCGATTCAGAATGACATCCGGGTCCGCGTCCAGCGTGAGGAACAACGTTTCCGGTTCAGGGCACAGCCGGACGGCTATTCGAGGAAACCAATCCGGTCCGCCATACCGATACCGCAGGCGATCCACGAGGAGGTCGTGACAATCGCGGTCGTAGATGATCAGACCACCACGCGCTAGCAGCGGCCGGATCACAGCCGGATAGCCCACCCAGTAGTCAGAAATCACGGCGCAAATGCGCAGCATCGATTCCACAGGACCATGCGGCGGTTTTGTGTGCGGCGGATTGAACCAGGGAACATACCGCTCTCTGGGCTTGATAACCATCGGGCGCCACTGGAGAACACGATTGCAGCTGAACAAGGGTCCGAAGAGTTCAAGAATCTTGCGTGTCAGAGTGCTCTTGCCCGCTCCGTCCGGCCCTAGGATTACAATAAACATGCCACACGGGTGTAGCCAGCGCTGTAGCGTGCAGCGAAACTGCAAAAGCCAATACTTGAACCAGTCGATGGGAGCGCTTCGAAAGTTGGCTCGCCACAATTGATTTCTTAGTCGCTGTTGGACTTTATTCCACTGACCATCAACGCCTGCGGCCGTTACTGTCTGCTGCAGAGCATCGCCGAAGAGCCCGGCAGCGACCGTCCCCAGGACGGAAGGGCCGAGGATTTCGGCGAGTTGCTTTAGGCGGTTCTGCTCGCTCTCTCTGATCTTGCCTTCCAGGCTGATTTTCGACAGCAGGTAGCAGAACTCATCGGCTTCGCAGAGAACCCAGAAATCTCCCTGTTTTTGGCGCCGGGCCAGGATTTCACCATCCCTGGCCTTCAAATGGCCCGAAGGGAAGACTTCACGTATTGTCACGCTGAAGAAACACGTATCTGCATCCATGGAGCTGGCAAAGTCATAGCGGCAATCATTCGCTGCCAGGGGGACGCGCTGGATCGGCAAATATCCCTCTTTTCGCAGGTTCTGAATCAGCGACGGCAAGCGGTCGCGGTCTTCTGGATGAATTGTCAACTCGACGCCGGAAGGTGAATCGCCCGTCTCCGGATCAGGTGCATGCAGCAGGCAATAGCGCAGGTCGAGTTCTTTCATCAGGTGGAATAGGGTCCCGGCAAAACCGCGCGGATCCGGCTGCCATTCTGGGACGCGCACCTGCGCAATGCTTAGCGGGGCAGTAGCCGCCGCGGTTATCTTTGACTCTGAATTCATATGTTTGCTTGGCCTAAGCGAGCCTCCGGGTGCGGCATCGGTGCCCGCTCGCGGAAAATCTCAGGCGGCGCCAAAACCTTTCAGAACTGCGGGGATGGTTCGAATGAGGATTTGCAAGTCCAGCCAAACAGACCAGCGATCGATGTACTCCATGTCCAATTCCATCCACCTTTCAAAGGGAACAGAGGACCTCCCGCTGATCTGCCAGAGGCAGGTAATCCCAGGGCGGATACTGAAGCGGCGGCGGTGCCAATCCTTGTCAAAACCTCGATAATCCCGCAAAGGCAACGGCCGAGGGCCGACCAGGCTCATGTCCCCTTTTAAGACATTAAAGAGCTGGGGAAGTTCATCTATACTCGTTTTTCTAAGGAACTTCCCGATAGTGGTGATGCGGGGATCATCCTTGATCTTGAACACCGGTCCAGTGACCTCGTTTAACTGTTCCAGTCCGGCCTGCTTTTCCTCAGCACCCTGCACCATCGTGCGGAACTTATAGACTGAGAGAACCCTTTTGTTTAGCCCCAGCCTCTTCTGAACAAAAAAGACCGGCCCCGGAGAGGTGAGCTTGATAAGTATAGCGGTGACCAGAAAGATGGGCGTGAAGCAACTGATGCACGACAGCGAAATCAGGATGTCCAGGAGCCGCTTCACGAACACTGTCCTTCCCTGTGGCGATCCCGCATGAATGGTAATCAGGGAATCGTATTCCACATATTCGGCCTTCGCGCGCGCTAGTTTGAGATCGAACAAGTTAGAAAGGAAACGGGTTGTGATGCCCTGCTCCCCGCAAAGTGCCGCAATACGTGCCGCCTCGTAATAGGAAGATTTGATCGGCAGTGCGATCACCACTTCATCTACGACGTTTTCACGCAAAAAGGATAGAAAGCCATTGAGGTCACAAACATACGCATAACTTGTTTTGTGGAACTCTTCCATTCCCGGCCAATCCTGG
>Ga0209648_10005525_pt1 | contig 10828 bp, 2 predicted proteins | sample GraSoi2013_115cm_FD_185830 | JGI IMG/M metagenome (GOLD analysis project Ga0209648, IMG submission 185830) | Grasslands soil microbial communities from the Angelo Coastal Reserve, California, USA - Sample 9_17_2013_115cm (SPAdes) (version 2) | ecosystem: Environmental > Terrestrial > Soil >...
CATGTTCAGACTTGGGAGGTTGATCTACAACGCCGGCGGTGACCGGGCCACCGCACGCGTGCACGTCGACGAGGCGCTGGCGATCTGGAGGGATCGGGGTGAGGTGGATGCGACCGCCCCTTGCCTGCTGGTCTTGGGGACGATCGCGATCGACGACGGACGCCTGGACGAAGCCCGCGTCCAGCTCATGGAGAGCATGCGGCTGCGGAGGGCTCAGGGTGACCGCTTCCAGCTTGCTGCCGGCGTCAATCACCTCGGTCTCCTGGCGGCGGCGGCCGGGCAGCCGGAGCGCGCCCTGCGCCTGGGCGGTGCCGCCGAGGCCATGCATGAAATCAACGGGAGCCAGAGCCCCGCGCAGTTGCGCAAGTACATCGCGCGCTGGTTCGACACAGCGCGCCGCAGCCTCGGACGCCGGGCGGCCGCAGCCTGGCGGGAAGGACGAGAGCTCGAGGCGGAGACGGCTATCGCATATGCGCTGGAGGAGGAAGCTTACGTGCCGACGACTCCGCTTGCCGCGGAGAGCTCCCTCAGCGCTCGCGAGCGACAGGTGGCGGCGATGCTCGCGGCCGGCCAGACCAACCGCCAGATAGCGACCCGTCTGGGAGTATCCATTCGCACCGTGGACGCGCATGTCGAGCACATGCGCAACAAGCTCGGCTTCCACTCTCGCGCCGAGATCGCGACCTGGGTGGCGCGGCGAGAATAGGTAGCTCAACCTAGGTAGTCCGGCGGATGCCGGGAAAGCGGGTGCGCTCTAGCCTTCCGTCCATAACTGATCCCCGTCCCGGGATTGGCCTGGAGGTGCTCGCATGGAGTCAAAGCTCGCAGTTGACCGGCTTGGTTACAACCGGCGTGATGTCTTGCGTCTCGGCCTTGCGGCCGGGGTGCTCGGTGCGAGCGGTGCGCTGTTAGGGGCTCAGCGAATTGCCAGGGCGGACCAGGGCGGCCGCTCTCCAGATGCAACGTGCGCGTTGATTGAGCCCACGGCCGGCACCTGGACGCCATGGTTGTTCTCTTCCGTCAGCGGCCTGCGCGCCGCTCCGCCACCGGGCGCCGCGATGACCCAGGATGAGCTGCGAAGCCTTGAGGCGCTGGCGGCGCAGCGTCAGGCGCTGCTCGACCGGATCAGGTTCTGGGACGCAGGAGCGGTCTACCGCTGGGCAGGCATTGCGGTCGACATGATGGGCAGGCTCGGGTTCGGGGTAAACCCCGTGACCAAGCAGCCCCTTGTCGGTTTGACGATAGGCCGCAACATGGCCCTTGTCTTTACGGCCATCTACGACGCCACCATCGCGACGTGGGATTCGAAATACGCGTACAAGCGATTGCGCCCGGCTCAGATCGACCCCCGGCTGTCGATTGCGGTCGCCCAACCCAACAGCCCGTCCTACCCCAGCGAACACGCCGCTGTGGCCGGGGCGGCCTCGACCATCCTGGCTTACCTGTATCCGTCGCAGTCGTCGGTGCTCGACGCCCTGGTCGCCGAGGAAGTTCTGACGCGACAGGTCGCCGGCGTCGAATTCCCGAGCGACGTCGCCGCCGGCCTTGATGTCGGGCGTCAGGTCGGCGCCGCCGCCATTCAGCGCGCCAAGACTGATGGAGCGGAGATTCCGTGGGCGGGCACGATCCCGACCATCGATCCGACCGGTCACGGCAACCCGCTCTGGACGGGGACCAACCCGATCTCTCCTTCGGCCGGCACCTGGAAGACGTGGGTGCTCGTATCAGGCAGTCAGTTCAGACCATCTCAGTACCCGGACTTCGGCTCCGCGGCTGGGATTGCGGACCTGAACGGCGTGGTCAACTTCAACCGCGCGCTCAACGGACCGAACTTCGCTCGCAACGCCGAAGCATTCTTTGCCCAGACGACTGCTGGCCAGGCTCTAGGAGACTTTCAAGCCCTTTCTCAGCGCATCGAGGAGGAACGACTCGAGGACAACCCGCCGCGGTCAGCGCGCGTGTACGCCCTGCACAGCGTCGCTCAGCACGACGCGGCGGTCGCCTGCTTCGAGGGCAAGTACTTCTACTGGCGGATCCGTCCTTTCCAGGCCCACCCTGGGCTCGGAACATTGTTTCCGACCCCGAACCATCCGAGCTACCCGGCCGCGCACGGGGCGGGGTCGGGGGCCGCCGGCGATATCGCGGCGTTCCTATTTCCGCGCGACGCGGCTGCACTGCTGGCGGATCAAGAGCAGCTCGCCCAGTCGCGGCTGTGGGCCGGCATTCACTATCAGACCGACATCGACACCGGCCTCGCTCTCGGGCGCTCGGTGGCCCAGGCGGTGATCAGCGCTCGCGGAAAGATCGACGGTGTGCCGTCCGCTGCGGCCGCGGCGACCCCGGGAGCTTGCGCATCGGGCTAGATCGAGAACACCGGTGCGCGCGGTGACATACACCTTCCCGAGGGAAGCGCTCGCCTTTCCTCGGGCGCGGCGGGAGCAGCCGTAGTCCGATACTTCAACCGCTATCAATTTGGTGCCACCCGCCGCGTGGATCTTCGACCTCGACGGAACGCTGGTGGATACCGTCGAGACCAGGATCGTGGCATGGCTCAGGACTTTCGAGGAACAGCGAATACCGGCCCATCGCCTGCTCGTCGCGAGCCTCATAGGATCGGATGGCCGGCGGCTCGCTCGGGTCGTGGCCGAAGCGGCCGGCCAGAGCCTGGACGCTGATCGAGAGGAGGAGATCGACCGCCGCGCGGGCGACATCTACAGCGACCTGAACGTCAACCCCAAGCCACTTCCCGGCGCCGTCGAGCTGCTGCGGGCTCTCGACAAGAATCGACAACGATGGGCGATCGCAACCTCGAGCCGCCGTCAACAGGTGGTGGCATCAGTAGACGCCTTGGCGCTCTCGAAGCGTCCAGTGATCATCGACGGCAGCAACGTCGAGCATGCCAAGCCGGCTCCGGATCTGCTTCTCTTTGCCGCCCGCGAGTTGGGCGTCGAGCCGTCGCGCTGCTGCTACGTCGGGGACGCGATTTGGGACATGCAAGCGGCCGCCGCAGCCGGTATGCCGGCGATCGGCGTGGTGAGTGGCTCCGCGACTGATGTCGAGCTGGCAGCAGCGGGGGCTCTGTTCACGGTCAAGGATCTGACGGAGCTCATCCCGATGACACAACCAAATTTGCCCTAAAGGCGCCATCGGTCACCTCGGATACGACCACTGTGCCCAAATGGCGGAATCTCGTCCTAGGGCTCGAGCTTCAGGGTCAGGAGGGCGGTCAGCAATTCGGGGTCGTGTATCGCGGGAGAACTTCTCGGTCTGAACAAGTTGCCCGCATCCAGTTAATTACTCTCACTACTTGACAATGAATTAACGACACCTTACCCTCGCCCAAGGCTCAAGGCTGGCTGCAGAAAGCAGCCGTAAGGACGGCGGGGGACGTTAACGGGGGTGGGTCTGGTGTCGCTCGCGGACACCCGGATACGAAGAACGTCGGTCAGCCATGCCTAACAGGCAGCAGCCGCGCTGGCTCATCGCCAGCTTACTCGCCACTTCTCGCATCGCGATCCCTGGCACATGGCCAACACCGGTTTGGGCAGCTTCGCCCAGCCCCAGACCCATCACACCTCTGCCGCCCCAATTCCTGGCGCCGATGGCACGTCCAACGAGCGCGTCGGCGTACCTCGCCCCACCCAAGAAGGCACCACCCGCGGCCTCGAAAACAACTCCAGTCAAGCCGCCGGATGCGCTGCCGAACGAAGGCTGGACTGCAACCACTCACACCATCACGAGCCCCAGCGGTGTGGTGACGCGGCAGGTCTACAGCCAGCCGGCCTTCCGGCGTAGCGGATCGACCTGGGCACCGATCGACACCAGGGTCGCTACAACGAGCGGAGCGCAGCTGGCGGCTACAGCTGCTGGTGGCGTCAAGCCGATTCACTTCGGAAGCGACTCCGGGCAGCTCGTTCAGCTCGATCTCGACGGAGGTCCGGTCACTTTGTCAGCGGCGGGTTTGACTGTCAGCGCGCCATCGCTGAGCGGCAACCAGGTTCTCTACGCAAGTGTCGCAACCGATACCGACCTTCAATACCGAACCCTGCCGGCCGGGATCAAAGAAGAGCTGATCCTGAAGTCGCCCGCGTCGCCGACCACGTATGTGTTCCATCTCGCTGACCCAAGTGGCCAGCTCGGGGCAGTGCAGCAGCAGCCGGATGGGAGTTGGCGTTTCAGCGTTAAGGTCGACGGCCTCTGGGTCGAGCTGGCTCCGGCATTCGCGTACAAGAAGCTGACCACTGGTCTGCCAGCGATCGATCGCTCAAGCGCACATCTCAGCGTCGTGAAGGTTGGCAACGGTTTTGACATCACCATCAGCGTCGACCCTGCCTGGCTCGTAGGCAAGAGCTTCCCGATCGTGCTTGATCCCAGCCTCAACTTCAGCTCGGGCTCGAACACTGGCGTGGACTACTTCAAACCGAGTGGCTGCGGTGGCTGCAATACGGTGATCACCGGTGGCGAGCTCTACGCCGCCACTTACACCGCTGGCTCATATGATCTCGAGCCGGGTCGAAGCTTCTTCCAGTTCGACCTCAGCCAGATCCCAGCCGGCTCCCAGGTCACCTCCGCTCAGCTCAATCTCATGGTCGGCGGTTGCATCCAGGGTCCCTGCACCACGGGCTATGTAATTGAACTGCACCAATTGACGGGCAGCTGGACCTCCTCGAGCACCTGGACCCAGCTGGCAGCCGTTACCTCGAGCGGCGTGCTGTCCTCGTTCAATCAGTCCGCAACCTCGAACACCTACTACAACGAACCCTTCTCGGGCACCGCATTCACCAACCAGGTCCAGAGCTGGGTCAACAGCTCGAGCACCAACTACGGATTCGAAGCTCAGCTGCAGAACGACACAGCAGGTGGCAATTACAACATCGGCGGGCCCTTTTACTGCCTTCATGGCACCTGGTGGTGCCTCAACCCAGGATGGGTGGCGCCTTCACTTGCGGTCACCTACAACACGGTTCCGGCAGCGCCGCCAACCGCAACCGCGCAAGCCGGTGACCAGTCAGCGGCCGTGAGCTGGACGGTGCCCAACAATGGTGGTTCGGCGATCACCGGCTACACGGTGCTGACTCAGGACGCCGGCGGCCACCCATTCGGATCACCAGTGAACGCTTGCGCCACTTGCACAAGCGCGACCGTGAGTGGACTCACCTATGGCCTCAACTATCGATTTGGGGTGTATGCGACCAACGTTGTCGGTAACAGCCCGACCACCTGGTCCAGCTATGTCACCGTCCCGCTACCTATGACGCTCACCGTCATTGCACCTCAAACCGTTTACGCGCGAGGCCAGCTCGCCGGCTACAGCCTTGCGATCAGCGACCCGGCAGCGATTTCAGTCGCGGTCGGCGGGATCACGGAGCAGATGGCTCCGGTGCTGAGTCCAGGCGGTACCTCGGTCACGATGGACGGCGCCTCCTGCAATTCGACCTCATCGCCCTCCTGCACGGTCAGTGCCAGCGCGATCACGATCGGAGCCTTCACCTTGGCGGCCGGGCAGTCGCACACGTTCATCTACCAGGCGGTCGCCATCGGCCAGGATCGTGGTTGTGCGGCCATATCCGATGCGGTCACCGAGACCACCAGCGGCGGCGCCTTGAACCGCGTGGCGCCGATCACGGTTTGCGACACCGGCCTGGGGATCGAGAAGTGGTGGTCGTACATCGGCCGCAACGTCACCGTCAACTCGACCGCCCAGATCGACATCGCCAATGGCAACCTCGTCGTCCAGGAAACCGACGCCACCGCGATCCAGGCTCGCGGTCAGCTCGCCTTTGCTCTCCAGCGCTCCTACAACTCTGAAGACAGCGGACTGCTGAGCGTTCCCAACTCGCTTGGCTATGGCTGGGTGCTCAGCCTGAGCCAGACCGGGGGCACCGTCGCCTCCGCGGTCGGCCTCTACATCTCGAGTGGCGAGACAGTTAGCAACCCGATGGCGATCACGCTCATCGACGGCGACGGCACCCGCCACGTCTTCCAGCTCAAGGCCGTGCTCGCAACTCCGATTGACGTGACCTCCCCGTTGAGCGGACCGCTGGGACTGCTGGTGTCGCAAGCGCTGACCCTGCCCGGTGGCTACACCAAGATCTGCGTCGACAGCACTTTCAGCGCCCCGCCGGGCGTACACCTCAGCTTCTGGCGCTACCTGGCCTCATCGACAGCTTGCTCGAGCCTGAGTCCGAGCACAAGCCTGATCCTCGGCTACGGAGCCGTGCGGCCGGATCGGGTGCGCTACGAGTTCTCGGCTGACGGCCGCATCCTGGACGTCGGCGACGGCAACGGCGACCACATCCGATACCTCTACGACGGCTCCAATCACATCAGCACCGTCTACGAGCCGCGATCGTGCAGTTACCCGCCAGCGACGACCTGCCGCACTTTCCATTTCAGCTATCCGAGCGGCCAGGAAACCGATGTCGTCGACCCCGCCGGCCGCACGACCAAGTACAGGTTCGACACCGCTACGCCCAAGCATCTGGTCGAGGTCGACAACCCCGACGGCTCCAGGGAGACCTATAGCTACGGTGGCTGCACCGGGGCCTCGGCCAACCAGCTCTGCCAGGTCACCGACCTCCGCAGCAACCACAGCAACTTCAGCTACACGTCGATCACCGGGCAGCCGGGCCCGGCCGGCGCCAACGCGATCATCGATCGCCGCGGCACCCCCACCAACTTGACCTACTGGCGGCCGACACAGGGCGGCGAGTGGGCCGACTACGTCACCTCCGACCAGGGTGGCGAGCGGCGCACCTTCCTCACCATCGACACCAGCGGCCGGGTCGGTGAGATCCGCGAGGGTGCATCCTCGGACAACTACCTGCACCAGGCGGTTTACACCTGGGACGTGAGCGGCCAAGCCTGCCGCCAGCCCGACAGTGCTGTCGACGACAACCTCTGCCGGCTGCAGCGCATCTCACTCGCGGGGTCCTCCACCCCGAACGAAGACACCTCCTATGTCTTCAACTCCGAAGGCATGCAGATCAAGAAGCACCAGGCCAACGGGGCTTCGACTGCGATCGATACCAGCGCCGGCTTTCACTCCCAGTACGTGGAGGCGAGCGGCACGGTGAACGGCTTCGACGACAGCGTGGCCGGTTCGGGCACGGTCAACTCCAGCGGGTCAGGCGGGCGGTCAGACGCATCGACCCTCTACTACCTCTCCGACACCACCCAGGCGCTGGATCCGCGCGGCAATGCCGCCGGCAGCGGCTACGGCGCTTACCTCACGACCTACAAGCCCGACAACGTCTCGACGATCAGCGCTGGCGCGGCCCCATCTACAACCGTCTGCTCGTCCGGAGCGGCGACCAACAACACCGGCCGCATCTGCGAAGTTGACGAGCCGAGCTACGACGGCACCCACGCGACCGTCAAGCGCTACACCTATGACGCCTTCGGTGAGAAGGCTAGCTACATGACGCCGGATGCAATGGCTCAGAGCCCGATCGGCGCTTCCTACCTCTACAGCTACTACCAGGACTCTGACCTCGACCTCTCCGGCAGCGTCAGCGCCGGCGGCTGGTTGAAATCCGAAACCGATCCCACCGGATACTTCGTTGTCTTCGGCTACGACCGGGCGGGCAACGTGGCGCGGACCTGGGATCGCGACTCGACCTCGGCTTCGGGACTGGCGCTGAGCTCGTTCCCGGGGACGATCTCGAGTCCGCCAACCGGCGCAGCCGGGGTGGCGTCCTACAAGGAAGTGATGTACGGCAGCTACGCGGCGCCCTGGCGATACGCGACCTCGACGAAGGATCCGGTCGGCAACCTGACCACGTATACACTCGATGCCGACGGCAACCGGCTGGCGATCCGCTCGCCGCGCGGTAACGCCGCTGGCAACTCGAGCTTCGACATCACCCAGACCTTCGACCCCAACGACAACCTCGCAACCAATCAGATGCCGGTGGAAGCGTCTGCGGGGGCGAAGACTAGTTACACCTACAACGCCTTCAACAGCCTGTCCAGCAGCACCGACCCCAACGGCAACGTGGTGGTCTCGACCTACGACACCATCAACCGCCCGACCGGGACGGTCTTCACGCGGGCTGTCTGGCCGTCGGACACCACCACCGTGCCCGCCAGCTGTCGGCAATCGTCATGGAATACGCCATCGGATGCGCCTATCCCGGCCGGCCGAATCTTATGTACGAGTACGATCGCCTACGACAGCCTCGACAACGTGATCGGGACCACGGACGCCAACGGCCAGACCACGACCATCACCTACGACGGACTGCACCGCAAGCTGGTCGAGAACGTTCCTCGCTATGACGGGACGTTCAACACTTTGCTGACGACGTACAACTACGACTCCGACGGCAATCTCATCGATCTGTGTCCGCCGCGCGTGGTCACTGAAGGCAGCGGCGTTTGCCCGGACAGTCGGTTCTCACAACACTGGACCTACGACAAGCTCGACCGCAAGGTGACTCTGACGACCTATCGCAGCGGGACCGGATATCCGACCAACACGACCACATACGCATACGACGCCGACGGCAACCTAATTTCGACGACTGACCCACGCGGCAGCGCCTATTCGGTTACCGACACCTACGACCTCAATGACCGCAAGCTCACGGAAACCAAGCCTCGCGATGCCAGCACGAGCAACACGACGACCTGGACCTACAACCCGTCTGGCACACTGGCTTCAGAAACCCGCCCCGGCGGACTGATCACTGCCTATAGCTACGACGCCGACCAGCGGCGGGTCGATACAGTTATCGGCGCGAGCAGTATATCGGCGGCGTCGGCGTGGCCGGTCGATACCACCAGCGGTGGCAGCAACATCCGCACCCGAGTTGTCTACGACTCAGACGGCAACGTCATCCAGCGCTACGAGCCGCGAGCTTTCACCACATCGTCCGCCGGTGCCGACATCAGGTTCATGAGTCAGACCGACTACGACGCCGACGGCCGCCCGTTCAAGCAGTATGTCCCCCGCTACGACAACGCCAGCGGCTCCGCTTACACCGATGAGGCGGTTGACGGGACTCCAGGAACGCAAGCCGCGCAGTGCAGGACAGGGGTAGCTTCGTATCCGAGCACGGTCGGCGTGTGTGTCACCTCGATCGTTTACGACTACGTCGGTAACCGGATCAAGCTCTGGCTGCCCACCTCGAACGGTTCGGGCAACCGGTATGTCGCGTACACATACACAGACGACAGACTGGTCGCCAGCAACGACCAACCCTCGCCGACCGGTTCTGGCCGGGCTGTGACCACCTTCCTGTACGACGCTGATGGGAACCAAGTCAAGTCGACCGATGCCCTCGGCTACCAGAACACCCGGGCGTACTTTGCCGATGGCCTCTTGAAGCAGACCGTCAACCAGCCTGATGCCGTCACCCATATAACGAGCTACAAGTACGACGGCAACGGCAACAAGTCGCGGGTTACCGACCCGGTCCTGAACGTTTCTGCTTGGACGTACTACTCGGACAACCTACTAATGTCCTTCCAGGACGAGGCCGGCGACACCACCAATTACGGTCCCGACCAAGTCGGCAACCTCATCGCGGTCTACTCGCCCTCGGCGATCGCTGCGGACCAAACGAATCCGACCCAAAAGCCCACGGTCAACAGCTATACGTATGACAACCTGCTCCTGACCAGCGCCCAGCCGATCACGACCACCCAGTACCGCTGGCACGCTTACGGCTATGACGGCGCTGGACGCAAGATCTCCGACCGCACCTACCTCACGGACCAGGCCGGCAACCTCACCGTCGACGACGCCAGCCTTGGCTACGTCTACTACAACGACGACCGCCTTTCCCAGCGCTTGGGGCGCTATTGCTGCTCCGATCTCATCAGCTACCAGTACGATCCCGCCGGCCACACCAACCTGGCGACCGACAACACCAACCGGCCCTACACGACTCCGAACTTCGCCTTCACCTACTACCTCGACGGCAGCCTTCGCTCGTCACAAGACATGACCTACCTATTGGCATCGCTCTACAGCTACGACGGCTCCGGGAACCGGGTAGGTCGCGCCGAGCCGGTCAACGGCTCAAGCGGTCGGGCCCTGACCACCTACATCTACAACGACGCTGGAAAGATGGCCTCGATGACCTCGGTTGCCACCAACACGCTGGCGACCACATTCAGCTACGACCTCGACGGCAACCTGACCCAGGAGAACGACCCCAACCAGGGTGTCGCCAGCCTGCGCTACAACCACGATTCGACTCTGTACTCATCTACGCTCACCAATAGCCCGTACACACTGGCGAGTTGGATTTACGCCTACGACGGCGACTATCGCATCACCAGCCAGACCTTCAGCGGGCTGGGCGTCGGCGGAGTCACCCCGGTCCAGGGCACCGCCAGCTATTCATACGACGGCGCCGGTCGGATCAGCAATTTGACCCTGCCGGGCCAATCAGCGCAGAGCGTGAGCTGGGACCACGACGGCAACCGGATCAGCTACCAAGGTGTGGCCTACACATACAACATGGACGATTCCATCAACACTGCCGGCTCAACGTCGTTCACGTACTTCCCGACCGGCGCTCGACGCACCGACGGCGGCCACTTCTACTGCTACGACGGCTATGACCGCCTGTTCCGAGCTACCACCGTCACCGACATTGGCTGCAACTCGCCGACCATCAGTTACGCCTACGAGGGATTGGATCGGCAGCGCGCCCACAGCGAGGGCTCAGGGACGACGTTTATCGAGTACGACGGCCTTTCAAGCACGATCTCGGAGGAATATCTCAGCGGTGGTCCCTCGGGAGCGGGCACCGTCTACGCCCTGGCGGGGAGCCGGCGCACGGCAGTGGGCACCTACGCGTCGGGTGGGGTGCAG
>Ga0209648_10005526_pt1 | contig 10827 bp, 9 predicted proteins | sample GraSoi2013_115cm_FD_185830 | JGI IMG/M metagenome (GOLD analysis project Ga0209648, IMG submission 185830) | Grasslands soil microbial communities from the Angelo Coastal Reserve, California, USA - Sample 9_17_2013_115cm (SPAdes) (version 2) | ecosystem: Environmental > Terrestrial > Soil >...
AGGATTCTTGGGATGGACGATCAGCCGTCCGATTGCGTCCGTATCGCGCAGTCCGGTAAAGGTCCAGGTTTTGCCGGCATCCATGGATTTGTAAACTCCGTTCCCGGAGATAATGTTGCCGCGGATGCAGGCCTCGCCTGTGCCCGCGTAGATCACATTGGGATCAGAAGGCGCCACAGCAATCGCGCCGATGGAAGCGGACATGTCTTTGGTCTTGTCGGTCAGCGGACGCCATGCGAGACCTCCGTCAGTCGTCTTCCAAACTCCGCCACCAACGCCCCCAAAGTAGTAGGTATGTGTGTCGCCGACTACTCCTGAAACCGCCAGCACGCGCCCACCTCGATAAGGACCGATCAGCCGCCATGTGAGCCCGTGCCATGGTCCCTTCGCTTCGGCGTCAGTCTTCTCCTCCTTGGACTCAGCCCCCGAGCTTGGCGTTGCACCGGGCTTGGACGTGCTCGCTTGTCCAGCCGTCGCCGGTTGCGATGCCGCTGCTGGCTCAGTCTTGTGCTTGGGGGCTTTCTTCGTGTTTTCCTGGGCAAAGCCATTGCTCGCGGCCAGACAAAAGACTGCGAGCACCAGCACCGCTGAAACCGCAAGTAAAACGCGCCTCAGAGCTGAAAACGAGTGCGACATTTCTTGTAAGCCTCCGGGAATTACGCTTTATTGGACTGCACATCGTACATAGAGGAAATAGCAGTTGGCAAATGAGGAGCAGCATTTTGTCAAACTTAGTCTGCTTGCGTCCGCCGGCAGTCCTTGCTGTCGAGCCTAGACGCTGAATAGATGCAGTTTACCCGCTTGGTATCAATATCCTGGCGCACCTGCCCCAGGTGAGTGCGGCAAATGCCCAGGACTGGCAGGATGAGGTGGAGAGCTTTGAAAAGCAGCGGGCATAGTATCTGTTATATCAGTAGGAAGCACGACTTGACTGCTGAAGGTCCCAACCTAATTTTTTGTGCCTCATTGCTTGGCCTTAAAAGCAGCAGCGGTAGCCGCCCAGGCAGGATCTGAGTTTGATCCTGCCAAGCTCGCCTTAGGATCGAATGTCCCGGCCCCTCCGGGTACATTGTCGACAACCATGGAGTAGAAGTTAACGTCCGTTCCTCGGATGATCCAGCCAGAGCCTGCGGTCATGGTGCCTGCTCCCCAGGTATCGGCGAACAATCCGACCACCAAATCACGGCATCCTGTAGTCGTCAGATTCCCAGCATCAGGCGAATGGGACGCGCCTGGAGCGATCTTACCGCTGGTCACATCCAGAGCATTGGTGGTCGCGATGCCCGAATACTCGATCAAATAGAAACCAAGATTGACCGACCACGGCTGTGACACCGTGAGCGTATTAGCGCCACCTTTGATATTTTGGGCATACCAAATGCGGACATCTGTTGCCGTGGCAGCGTTATCTTGTACGGGGACACTATTCCATGTATTCCCCAACTTGTCGGAAATGCCGGCAACGTCTGACCCATTCCAGTAAACAACAGCAACAAGCAGATTGCCGGCGGTTTCTGTGATCGATGCTGATCGACTGGTGGTTGATGCAGATCCTGGCGACACCACTTGAACCTTTGCGATCGTGGCGCAGCTTCCCGGGGTCGCGGTGACGATAACAGAGGCGTTGTTCACGCTTCCTGCACTGTCGGTCACCCGGACCGTGTCGGTTACGCCTCCCTTCGAGCCCGCAACATATACCCCAGTCGAAACATTGATGGTTCCACCTGAGTTGTTAGTCGCAATACTGTATGTGTAGGGAGCAGTGCCGCCGCTCGTGCTAAAGGTTTGTGATCCTCCGGTGCTTACTGATGCTGATACCGGCGAAATCGCCAAACTGGCCCGGACCATCACAGTAGCGCTGCTGCTATTCCCGCTACTGTCTGTGACTCGGACGATGTCGGTTACGCCTCCCTTTGAGCCCGCAACATAAGCTCCGGTCGAAGCGCTGATGGTTCCGCCTGAGTTGTTGGTCGCAATGCTGTATGTGTAGGGAGAGGTGCCGCCGCTCGCGCTGAAGACCTGTGATCCTCTAGTACTTACGGACGCCGATGCCGGTGAAATCGCCAAGGTAGCCCGAACTGTCACAGTAGCGCTGCTAACATTTCCGCCACTATCTGTGGCCTGAACCGTGTCAGTTCCTCCGCCCCTCGTGCCCGCGACATACGCTCCGGTCGAAGCATTAATGGTTCCGCCTGAGTTGTTGGTCACAATGCTGTATGTGTAGGGAGAAATACCACCACTGGCGCTAAAGGTCTGCGATCCTCCAGTACTTACGGACGCTGATGCCGGCGAAATCGCGAAGGTAGCCCGAACCGTCACAGTGGCGGTGCTGGTGTTTCCGCTACTATCTGTGACTTGGACAGTATCGGTTACTCCGCCTCTCGTGCCCGCGACATATGCCCCGGTGGAAGGATTGATACTGCCGCCCGAGTTGTTGGTCACAATGCTGTATGTGTAGGAAGAGGTACCGCCACTGGCGCTAAAGGTCTGCGCCCCTCCCACATTGAGGATTATGGTCGCGGGTGAAATCACTAGCGAAGATGTCATTAGAGCGGAGGTCAAGTAAACATCGCTGTACTGGTTGGGGCTAACGAAGCCTGAGTTGCTGATATCCATGTTGCTGTCGAAAAGGATAAATTTCCCGTCTCGACTAATGGCTGCATGAGACTGGGCCCAGTAATACTCGGCGCTCCGGGAACGATGGTGAACAAGCCGCCGGACTTGCGAGCCATCTATCTTTACCAGAATGACTTCTTCAGCATAGTGAGTCCACAGGCCCGCCCAGTTGGATGTAAGATTCTGCGGAAAGAAACACGAGTAATCTGGGCATGTTCCCTGGTCAAAAAAAGAAAGAGCAACCCACCCAGCGGAGCTGTCTCGATAGCTCACGTGCCAAGGTGGAATCCCATTGATGAGGCAGTTCACCGGGGCCTTCGCATTAATGTCGACGACCGTTAAGCTGTTCCAGGGATCTGCGCATGCATTGAGTGACGCTGTTCCGTTGGCTGTGTGTATCAGCACTTCCCGGCCTTGCAGATCGGTTCCCACCTCTGCGTGAGCTGTGGCGGTATAAGGAGGATTCCAGTAGATGCTGCCGTCGGTATTGTAGATTGTTATGTTATTGCCATTGCAGTTGGTACAGAGCATCTTTCCGGACGGAAAAATCTGGACTTTGTGGCAACTGCTCAAAGCGAGAGACTGCGAAACCACGGTATCTGTGGAATGGTCGTAAAGAATCCCAGTTCCCGCGCATTCATTGCCGGGATTACCAATGAGCCAAATCTTTGTTCCGTCGTCGGTTAAGTCCTCTTCATCAGGTATGACAACTTGGCTGTAAGCTGAAAAAGTATGCAGAACAGTACTGACAACTGTTGTTCCCGAAATCGTACCCTTCAGGAATTGGTTGCCGTTAACGTAGTAAAAAACATTGGGAGTGATTGGGTCCCAGGGTTCAACCCCAGTGTTCGAGCCTGGCATGTTTGCGACCGGAACAACAATGTTGCCGCGAGTATCCCGGATCTCATTGGAGCCGTTGTCCAAAAAGACCATGACCTCGGAGGAATTCGCATTAAAGGGAGTAAGAGTGGAGTAATAGTGGTGTCGCGGCACAATCGGACTGTCATGCGTGCTGTCGGTTAAACGAGTGACTGTACAGCCGTATTGAGGATCAACATAAGCTTGGCCTTCGGCCGGCGGAATGAAGCTGTTGTAGCTGGGTGGGACGTGAACCAGTCCATCATCAAGCTGACCGCAAGCAGGGACTGCGGATGCGCTCGTCGAAAACGACGGGCTTTGTGCGAAGGTTGATCCCGAGCAGATCAGGAAGGCAAGGATTGTAACAAACCAAACGGCTGATTTTTGTCTGATTGCTTTCATAAGAAATACCTCGAATGGGCAGAAGCCATCGAGTGATGGGCAGAAGCCATCGAGGTGTAACTGCCTCCAATGAGAATTGTGGTGCGTTGAAGAATTGTCGCCCGCTTATGAACAGGCGAGAAGCGGGGCAACTGCTTAGTTTTCCTGCTTTATCACCTCAGGCGCTGATGAAAATTGGAGTGGTTAGTAACTAAGTATTTCTCAAATGAAAGACGATGAGTTCCAATATAGGAACTAATCCCAATTTGGGGATCTTCCACTATAGGAATTGATCCCAATTTGGAACCTTCAACATCAAACAGTCCCGATAGTACATGTCCCTCCGCTTTGGTCGGTGTGCCATTGCAGCGGGCAGGGAATGCCATCTCGAAGGCGAATTGCGAAGGAACAAGCGTCGAACCCGATGTTAAAGTTCCTGCGGATCAAGCGCTGGATGCGGCCAAGACGATGACTGCGAGGCAGATAAAACAGTCTCGTACAACTCGGTATTAGGCGGTGGGCGCCGTGCCGCCAGCGATGACGTATTCCGCGCCGGTGATCGAGGCGGCGGGCGGTGGGGCGAGGCGTTGACTTCACCTCGGCCACACGCTAACCTTGCGCCCATCTGTGAGGTGGCCATGCCCAACGGTGGGCCCGATAACTGCTCACGTTGCGGCTTCAATAAGGCCAACGACGGCCGCTGGCCCGGTCCCGGTGAAGAGCAAGAAGCGCCCGGCTTCTGCACCATCCGCGGCTTCGACATTGCTAACCCCCTCTGGACCTATTGCAAGAACCAGCACTCACGTCAATCCGCGCCTCTGGGCCCGGTTTATACCGCCGTCTATACGCAGGGATACCAGCGTGTCCCCTGGTATGACCGGATCTTCCCACGCGAGGGCGAAGCGACGTGCCTGGTTTGCGGCGACCACGTGCTTACTGGAATTCTTCTACCGCTCGAACGTGGAGACCTCGAATTCTGCGATGGCGAACACTACCTCGTGTGGTGGACAGACACTATGCGCAAGCGCCTGCAGGCCTGCAAGGACTTCGGCGAGAGAGCCTACAACGAAATGTACGACGCGCACTCTGCTACTGCACGCTATAGTGACGCCAAGGAAGCCTTCCATGACGCCATCTCGGCGGCGCGTGAGCTGGAATTGCCGGACGAAATGGCTGCGCTCCAGGCCCGACTCGACCACATCAAGGGCGTCTTCCGCAGCCAGTTCTCGTGAGCAGCGGCGGACGACCTGACCTCAATAAGCAGATCACTTAGAGTGCTTTCTTTGCATTCCGCTTTCTTTTCATTCCACCGGGTTCCCAAACACCGGCACGTTCTGTTCCAGCTTATAAATCAAATCGAGCGCGCGGGGCTTCCAGTCGTCTTGCTGGGCGTACCGATCTGCCAACTCTTGCGCCAGAGTGATGGCCTTTTTCCGTGCGTCGGTGCTCTTAGCGTTTTCGTTGTTGATGCGGTAGATATCCACCAGCGCCGCCTGCCGCCACGCGGTGTTGTAGAGGGCCTCGGCGGCCTTGGGCGATTGCGGATGCTCATGAACGTAGTGCTCATAAAGGTCGCTTTCGTTCTCCGGACATTTGGGCAAGCCTTTCCACGCGCCACAAAGATGGTTATCGAGCATGTCGTAAGCCGCCAAATCGGACCATTTGGTATGCGGGAACTTTTTCTCAACTTCCGCCATCGCGTGTGCTTCAATTGGAGTGCGGGCATCGGGATCCATTTCGCGTGACGATGGTCGAGACATGATGTCGGCCTTTTCCAATTGCCAGCGGATGTCAGCCGAGCGCCACAGGGCCTCGCCGGCAAGCGAGGAGTTGGGGAAAAGCTCCCACATGCGATAGTAGAGGCGCATGGCGTCCTGGGCAGCGCCTTTGCGGCCTCCGCGCTGCTCTGCCTGGTTTTCTGAGTCCGCAGCTTCGCCGTAAATGATCTGATCGCCGTTGGGAGTGAGTGCGGTAACCACTCCACTGGCGGCGACCCAGCCGGTCACCTCGCGCCGGGTCTCTCCCTGAACGATAGTGACAAATACTTTGAGCCATGCGCTGGTGTCCTTATTGGTGCGCTCCAGCACCACCATGTCGTACCCGCGTTCCACCAGCATCAGCTTTTCCACGTTTGCGCCCGGTAACACATACAAAGTAGCGGTGCGAACGAGTGTTCCGTGTTCCGCCGCGGCGAATGCTGGGACCGCCGGCAATAAAAGGAAGAGAAAGAGGCTGAAGTTTTTTATCATGGTTACTTCACATGCTCCCTTTTCAGGATATCCGAGAAAGAGTTGGCGCAAGCTTCGTGGAAATTTTACATACCTATACTCGCCCAAAGAGATAAAATGTAAAACTGCCAGATAACTTTCGGGGCTATTTTTTGCGTCTAAGGCAAGAGGGAATCTACATCTCAAAATAAGGCTTTATAAGAGGTAGAGGGGGGAGAGTTTTATGTTTCGTCTCACATCAGTACTTTTGCTCTGTGTTCTATTTCTTAGTCCTGCAATCATGCTGGCGCAAGCTCCAGCGCAGACCCAAGCACCAGCTCAAAACCAGGCACCAGTTCAAACCCAGGGCCAAACTAACGGCCCCGATCAGCCATATTATGATGGCAAGCCGCAACCCGCACCTTTGAGCCAGCCGCCTGTCAGTAAGCCGGGAACAGTTACGGTTCCTGCCGGCACAAAGATTCCGCTTAGGCTGGAGAATTCAATCTCCACCAAATCGGCGCGGCCCGGGGATGGTGTTTACATGCGGACCATATTCCCAGTGGCTGTCGATAACACATTGGTCATCCCCGTTGGAACCTACGTCCAGGGCGTAATTACTGAGGTAAAGCGTCCGGGCCGCGTAAGTGGCCGGGCAGAAGTGCTCTTCCGTTTTACAACCCTTATCTATCCCGATGGATATACCTTCTCCATCCCTGGGGCATTGAACAGCGTCCCAGGAGCTGAGAATTCCAAAGTCAAAGACAAAGAAGGTACAGTTCAAGCCGATAGCACGAAGGGACGCGATGTGGGTACGATTGCTGCTCCTGCCGCCACCGGCGCCCTGATTGGAGCGGTCGCAGCAGGCGGAAAGGGAGCGGGCATCGGCGGTGGCGCTGGCGCAGTCGTTGGAATTGCCACCGTGTTACTGACTCGTGGCAATGACGTTCGCCTGGAACAGGGCAGCACAGTTGAAATGGTGTTGCAACGCTCGCTGGTTTTGGATGACGTCAATACGCACACGCGCTATTACTCCGGCCCTCCGCTCTCGCAGTCGGAGCGTTTCACCATTCCGGACAGAGAGAGATACAACCGAGACAGACGACCGGAAGATCGTCCTGTACTCGTGCCTCCTCCGGAACGCTAGACGGCCCACAAAATTGGAGATTTCATGGCTCAAAGCGATGAGCTGGATGAAGCTCTCAGGCAGATTGTTGTTCTGCAGCTACAATGTTCTGCAGTCCGAATCAAAGGGGAGGAATATCACGCCTGCGTAAGAAAGCGCGGACATGAGGGGCAACATCGAACCCTTTCCGGCGATACGTGGGAAGAGTAGGGAACAGTACTCAGTTGCCAGTACTCAGACTGCTGAGTACTGACTGCTGACTCACTTCATTCCAAACAGCGCATTCACATGCGCGGTCACGGTAATTTTTTGCTCCCCGAATTCTTCGGTCGGGGCTGCTGGAGCGGCGCTCATTGCTTTCATGGCCGACATAACCATTGGACGTGGTCTCGGTTGCTCGAATGTATCCACCGACGCATAGAGCAGTTCGCCCAATGTTCTGCCCGCAGCCTGTGCGACGGTTTCAGCCGACGCTCGTGCGCGCTGGTAAGCATCCTGCACGGCCTTCTGCTTGGCTGCGTCAATATTCTCGAGCATGTAGTTCAAGGATTGGTCCCCGGTGATGTCAATGTCTCCAAGCCCCTGTATGATCGGGCCGATTTTGGCGAAATCCTTGATCTTCACCGATACGTTGGAACTCACGCGATAGCCCACGAGTTTGCGCTTGGGGTCGCGATAGTCATAAACCGGCTGAAACTCGAAAGAGGAGAGCTGGGCTGATTTGGGATCAATGCCATCCGCCTTCAGCAATTGCCGTACCTGCTCGGCGGCGCGGCTGGCACGGTCATAGGCATCTTTGGAATTTTGTTCTTGAGCTGCAATGTTGAATTGTATGAGCGCCGTATCCGGCTCGGCTTCATATTTTCCGTCAGCTCCCACATACAAAGTGTTCGGTTGTATCGTAGAGGTGGGATGTTCTTGTGCGAATCCAACCAGACACAACGACAACGCGAGCAAAACAAGCAGGCAAAAGCGCCGCATAACGTCTCCTTGCTGTAGTTTCTTGTAACTCTGGGATTATATCGGTTTAAGAACTCTTGTACCCCGTCGCAAATTTTTGGCGAGGGCGCTGCACCTTTATTTGGCTGTGAAACCCTATAGAGCTAAAGAACGAACCGCCGTGCGGGAAGACCGGGGCAAGGGTCGGTAGCCCAATCATCTCGTTCGACGGTTCCGTTGTAACGCCGTCGCCTTCAAAATCACTTTCAATTTTGTCGGCGTGGGGGGGCGTGGGTTTAATTTCTTTTTAACCTCGCTGTATTAGAGTTGGATGAGCATCCAGGCCGAATGGCTGTATGAGTGACTGTTTGCGATAGGCCAGTCAGCGAATATGCAAAGGTACTATTTTTGCAGCGCAAATTTTGTAACTTTAGTACCGTGGATGTGTCTAAATAAGTGTGGTATTGATAAATGTTGGGGAGACATGCCCAACAGGAGGATGGAGTAGAGCGGATGAAGAAGTGGATTTTACCCTTGACTGTCTTTGGGATGGGAAGCCTGGGGGTTTTAGCATTAAGTGACAAAGGACTGGAAGTGATCCGCTGGGGAGTACAGCGGCTTACTGAGGCACCGGGCCGGTTTGTAGAGTGGAATGAGGCCGCCCAGCATGAACTGGATAGGCTCCAGAATGCGATCAATGAAATGGCCGCCACACTCGAAGCCATTCAGTAAAAATACGATTTTGCATTCTTGATTGACGATTTTTCTAGATCGTCGTGAAGAGAGAGTTCTTTTACGTCCTCTAAGCAAATCGTACTTCAATACATCTTTAATAATCTTACTTACCAAAGAGTTGATTGATTTTTCCCGCCATTTTAATGTCCCGTTGTGTGACCCCCCCGGAATCGTGTGACGTCAACACAAAACGCACTTTATTGTAGTTAATCGTGATATCGGGGTGGTGATTGGCTGCTTCCGCCGCTTCCGCCACTGCATTCACAAACTTCATAGCGGTTTTGAAATCCGGGAATTCGAGCTGGCGTTCAATTGTTTTGCCAGCAAGGCTCCATCCCTTGAGGGTCTCAAGACTTTTCCGTATTTCTGTTTCGGTGAGTACGGCCATTGGGTAGCTCCTGGCTGCTAGCTGTGTGAGGACATTTTAGATTACAGCACTACAGCACTCCATAACAGCTCGGAGCTAGCAGCTTGTAGTTCACACAATCGCTTGAGCAGCTATTTTTTCTTTGGCGAAGCTTATCACCTGGGCGTCAATTTCCTTCCGCAGATCTACCCAAATGCTTTCTGGCATGCCCTGGAAGGTGCGTACTACATCGGGGTCGAACTGTGTCCCGGAGAAGCGGATAATCTCCTCCCGGGCGGCCCTGATGCTCTGCGCACCGCGGTAAGGGCGGTCTGAAGTGATGGCGTCCAGGGTATCGGCAACTGCAAATATACGCGCTCCCAAGTGGATTTCCTCGGCCCGCAGGCCACGGGGATACCCCGTGCCATCGAATTTTTCCTGATGGGAATAGACGATCTCCGATGCCTCAGAGAGGAATGGAATTTTGCGCAGCATTTGATAGCCCCGGAAGCAATGCTCTCGCATGATCGAACGCTCTTCCTCTGAGAGCGGGCCAGATTTGCGCAGAATCGCATCAGGGATGGCCATCTTGCCAATGTCGTGCAGAAATGCTCCCCGTGCGATCACCCGGATTCGCTCCGCGCTCAGCCCCATAGCGCGGGCGATGGCGATGGTGAAGGCAGTGACCCGCTTAGAGTGACCCTCGGTTTCCGAGTCCTTGAGATCCAGGGCATCGCCCAGTGCTTCCAGCGTGATGTCGTAAGACCGCTCAAGATCGGCCATGGTTTGCCGCAACTGCTCAGTGCGGGCGGAAACCAGGGACTCAAGGTTCATCTGGTAAGCGCGATTTTCCATGCGTAGCCGCCGGGTTTCAATGGCACGCCGCACGGAGGCCAGCAACTGCTCGCGTTCAAAAGGCTTGAGCAGGTAGTCATACGCGCCGTTGCGTATGGCTCCGAGGGCGACGGAAACATCATGTACCGCCGTCACCATGATGACGGGCATCTCGGGATATTTGACTTTGGTTTGTTCCAGAAGACCGATGCCGTCCAGATCACGCATCATCAGATCGGAGAGTATAAGTGAAAACTCCTCACCGTTGGCCAAAATGGAGAGCGCTTCCACCCCCGACGCTGCCTTCCGGCACTGATAACCGGCAGCCGTTAGCATGGAAGATACGATTTCTCGTATCGAATCTTCATCGTCTACGACTAGAATTTTGTCTACACTCATGGACTACCATCAGGTTAGACTCGGGGGAGTCATCATTATCACATGACACGGCAAGTTTACATCCGTAAAACTTGCATGGTTCGTACTATTAATTTCTAAGTAACTGGGTCTCATTTCGCCCGTTTGTCTAAGGGCTTTGCAGCCAAAACAAGGCTGCTACGTCGTCCTCACCCCATCAAAGCCAACATCGGGCCTGCTGGAACCCCGACTCGCTTTTGGTTCTCGCGATCCGGCGCTCACCCTGCGACTGACAAAATCCGTCTAAGTAATCTTAATGTGTGTACGGATGTACCACTAGAGTGTACTTCCCGCCACTATTAACTTTAAGCCACAGTTGTGGATTTTTTTTAATGATTCCAGGCCCGCAAGCTGCTTAATCCTCGTCG
>Ga0209648_10005528_pt1 | contig 10826 bp, 11 predicted proteins | sample GraSoi2013_115cm_FD_185830 | JGI IMG/M metagenome (GOLD analysis project Ga0209648, IMG submission 185830) | Grasslands soil microbial communities from the Angelo Coastal Reserve, California, USA - Sample 9_17_2013_115cm (SPAdes) (version 2) | ecosystem: Environmental > Terrestrial > Soil >...
AGGCTGCCGCGCCGTCGCCGAACAAGGCGGTCGCCACCATGTTGGCGGCGGAAAGCTGATCCATGCGGAAGGCCGCGGTGCAGATCTCGATCGCCACCAGCAGCACGGTCGAGCCCGGCCGGGCGCGCGCCAGGCGGCTGGCGATGGCGAGGCCGGACACACCGCCGGCGCAGCCCAGGCCGAACACCGGCACGCGCTCGACGTCGGCGCGAAAACCCATGCGCCCCGCGACCCGCGCCTCGAGGCTGGGCGTGGCGATGCCGGTCGAGGATACGGTGACGATGGTGTCGACGTCACGGCCCTCGCAGCCGGCGTTGGCGAGCGCACGGCTCGCCGCATCGATGAAGAGAGCCTGCGCGCCCTCGAGATAGGCGGCGTTTCGCTCCGGCCAGCCGAGATCCGTCAGGTACCAGTCGATCGGCTTCACGGTGTGGCGCGTGCGGATGCCCGCGGTCTCGAACACTGGCGCCATGCGCTCGAAGGCAGCATAGCGATGGGCGAAGATCCGTCGTGCCGCCGCGGCAGCGTCGGACTGCAGCATGCGGTGCGGCGGCACGGCATGGCCGACCGACAGCAATCCTGCCGCCTGGACGGCCTGCTGGCTCTCGTCACGCGATAGCGGGGAAGCGAGGTCGGGCGACATCGGTTTCCTTTTGGATACGAGGAGTCCGGCGAACGCCGGCTGTTGCCCGCCATTCCCGTCATCCCGGCCCGCGCCGGGCAAGTCACAATTTCCGGCGTAACCGCGGGTTAGCGGAGCGTGAATCCTTCGTAGCCAAGGGCCGCGACCTCGTCGCATTTCTGCCGATATTTAGGCGCGCCGCCGGCATAGGCCATGAAGGTGCGCTTCTGCCGCCCGGCGACGTTCTTGTTGACGCCGGTCATCCACGAATCGACCTGCATCAGCAAAAGCCGCGCGCCGGTCTCGTGGACGTGGTTGGTCCAGGTCTCCTCGGCCGATGGCGTCGCCTCGACTCGCGTCAGGCCCTTGCCGCGCATATAGCCCAGCAGGTCGCTTACCCATTCGACGTTCTGCTCGATGCAGCGCGGCAGGTTGCAGAAGGTGGCCGCGTTGTGCGGGCCGACCAGGGTGAGCATGTTGGGAAAGCCCGCGACGTTCAGGCCGAGATAGGTATGCGGTCCGTCCGCCCACTTGTCCTTGAGGCGCTGTCCGTTGCGGCCCTGGATGTCGATGCGGTCGAACGATCCGGTAATGGCATCAAAGCCGGTCGCGAAGACGATCATGTCGAACGCGTAGTCGGCGCTGCTGGTCTTAATGCCCCCCATCTTTATCCCGGTGGCGGTGATGCGCTCGATCGGCGTCTCGCGCAGGTCGACCAGCTCCACGTTCGGCTGGTTGAAGACCTCGTAGTAGCCGCTTTCGAGCGGCACCCGGCGGGTGCCGAAGCCGTGATTGGTCGGAATGAGCTTGTCCGCGACCTTCTGATCCTTCACGCGGCCACGGATCTTGCGGGTCACGAAGGCGGTCATGGGATCGTTGGCCGCCTTGTCCATCAACGAATCCCGGAAATTGCCCTGCCAGAAGGCGAAGCCCGGCATGTTGTAGAGCTTCTCGTACAAGGCCTCGCGCTCCTCGGCCGAGACCTCCACGGCGTTGCGCGGGTCGGCGGCGTGGACGAAGCAGCCCCAGGTCTCGCGACAGCGGGCGAAAATCTCGGCGTAGCGCGCACGGATGCCGGCCATGGTCTCGGCGTCGATCGCGCTGTTGCGCAGCGGTGCGCACCAGTTGGGCGTGCGCTGGAACACCGTCAGGTGGCCCACGGTCTTGGCGATCTCGGTGATCGCCTGCACGCCCGAGGCGCCGGTGCCGATCACCGCCACACGCTTGCCCGCGAAGCTCACGGGATGTTGCGGCCACAGGCCGGTGTGCCAGGCCTCGCCCTTGAAGTCGGAGACGCCCTCGATCACCGGCATGGTCGGCGCCGACAACGGCCCGATGGCGGTGATCAGGAAGCGCGCGCGGGCGCGCCTGCCATCCTCGAACGCAACCTCCCACTCGTTCGCCGCCTCGTCCCAGGCCGCCCGCTTCGCCCGCGCACCGAACGTGATGTCGCGGCAAAGGTCGAACTTGTCGGCGATGAAGTTGCAATAGCGCAGGTTCTCCGGCTGGCCGGAGAAATGCTCCTGCCAATCCCATTCGCGCAAAAGCTCGTCGGAAAATGCGAAGCCGTAGGTCCAGCTCTCCGAATCGAAGCGCGCGCCGGGATAGCGGTTCCAGTACCAGGTGCCGCCCACGCCATGGCCCGCTTCGTAGACGCGCGCCTTGAAGCCGAGCTGGCGCAACCGGTGGAGCTGGTACATGCCCGCCAGGCCCGCGCCGATGACGATGACCTCCCATCGCTCGGCGGCGTCGGCCGTAGCGTCACGCGTGCGGTCCAGCTCAGCGGCGATCGTCATCGGGGTCTCCCGGAACGGTTGCGACGATGGCAGCGTTATATTCCATCATGCTGATCCAAGTCGTTCATTGCCACCCGCTCGTCGAAAGCTACAACCACGCGCTGTTCCGCACCATCGTCGAGACGCTCAAGCAGAACGGCCACGAGGTCGTCGCGACCGACCTCTATCGCGAAGGTTTCCAGCCGGCGATGACGGAGCAGGAACGGGTCACCTATGTGGACATGTCGTACGACAAGAGCGCGTTTGCGACGTATGCCAAGACGCTGAAGGCGGTTGAAGGCCTCATTCTCTGCTTCCCGCACTGGTGGTTTTCCATGCCGGCCGTGCTCAAGGGCTGGGTCGATCGCGTGTGGGGACCGGGCGTGGCGTTCACCTACGATCCCAAGGACAACCACCTCGCCCCCGCTCTCGGCAACATCCGCCTGTTTGGAGTGATCACGACCTATGGCTCGCCGTGGTGGGTCGTGCGCCTGTTCGCCGGCGACGCCGGCCGCAAGGTGCTGATGCGCGGCATGAAGCCGATGTGCGCCAGGGGCGCGCGCGCCTTCTATCTGGCCCATTACGACATGGACCATTCCACGGACCGCTCGCGGCAAGCCTTCCTCGACAAGGTCCGCCGTAAGGTCGCCGGCGTCGGCTGATCGCGAAGTCAAAGTCACTTTTCCCGCAACCCCGCAGGCCAACCCGGCGTTGGTCTGTCGAGGGAGGCCATCATGTGGCGTATGGCATTGATGTCATTGGCAGTTCTGGCCGTAGCGCTGGTCGCCTGCGAGCAGGAGGTGCAAATCGCCAAGCAGTCGGCCGGCGACTACGAGGTCGTGGCCCTGATGGCCGATTAACGACCGAGCAGCACCAGCCCGACGGCCGCACCCACCCCGACGCCCAAAAGGCAGAGCGCCAGGAAGGCCGCGAAAGCGATCAGCCCGCGCCTGAGATGATGGCGGCCATCGTCCGTCAGTTCGTGCCACGCCAGGCGCTTGGAGAAAAGCGATGCCTTGCGCACATGGCCGGCCGCCTGGGCGCGGCGGGTGACGATCGCGGCATGGGCCATATGCCAGACGCTGCCGATCAGGGCGGCGATGCCCAGAATCCAGAACGGCGCAAACAGCAGCCATATCTCGGTGTCGGTCCCGGGCACCCGGCTCTCCCTTCGCTGGTTCGTTATGTGCCGGAGTTTCCCGCACGAGCCGGACCGTGACAATCCTGTGGCCGGCTCGAAATCGCGGCAGGGAACGGGGGGAGGGGCTAGTACGTTGGTACGTACGGTGTGAGGGACACCAGTGTGGGTACCTCATCGCTCCGCAACGGGGGAGTCTTCTGCAATGACCAAGTATCTCGTGCTCGCCTCCATGCTTCTGGGCACCGCCGCCTGCGGCGATACGTGGGGCCAGCGCGCCGTCACCGGCGGTGGCATCGGCGCAGGCTCGGGCGCCCTGATCGGCGCCCTGACGCCGCTCGGCGTCCTGCCGGGCCTCCTGGTGGGTGGCGCAGTCGGCGCCGGCGTCGGCGCAGCCACCACCCCGCAGCGTTGACCGCGGCCCTGCCATGACAAGGTATCTGCTTTTGGTGTCGATCTCGCTCGGCCTCGCGGCTTGCGGCGACACTTGGGGCCAGCGCGCCGTCACCGGCGGCGGCATCGGCGCGGGCTCGGGCGCCGTGATCGGCGCTCTGACGCCGCTCGGCGTGCTGCCGGGCGCCCTGGTCGGCGGCGCGGTCGGCGCGGGTGTCGGCGCCGCGACGACGCCGAGACGCTGATTGGCCTACATCCTCACGCGGCGATGCTCGCCCGTCTCCTTGGGCGGCTTACCGGCGACGGCGGCCTTGGCCATCTTGAAGAGCTGGACGGCTTGCTTCGATTTGACGTCCCAGTACTCGGCCTCCGCCATCAGAACGGCGACCAGCGCCAGGTCGGCGTCTGTCGGGCCGCCCGGAAACCAGGCCTGGGCAACCGTGTTCCACATCGCCTTCTTGCGCTCGAGATCCTCGACCACGCGTGCCGCGCCGGAGATCGACACGTAGGAATCCTTGCCCGGGTCGGAATAGGTGACGTTCACCTCGGGATGCTCCTCAAGATCGGCCACCGGCTCGCCCGAGCGCGACATGAAGAACCACAGCACGCCACCCCGTTCCCTTGGGCTGTTCTGGGTGGTCATCGGGCGTGAATGGAGCTGACCATCGCCGTGACGCGAGGTGAACATGGCGAACCTGATGTCCTTGATCAGGTCCCAGAGCTTGTTGGTGTCGATGGTGTCGGCGGTCATGGTTTGCTCCTTGAAGGGTTCCGGAGTCAAACGAGGCGGGGCCGAACGAGTTGCAGCAATTGCGCAAACCGAGAGCCACGCACTCGGTGTCATCCCGAGCGTAGCGAGGGACCTTTCCTGTTACGTTAAAGGTCCCTCGGCCTGCGGCCTCGGGATGACACCGTGGGCGTCATCACCAAGTCTCCTTCACGGCCTGAGGTCCATCTCGAACGTCCAGGCCGAGCGGCGCCATCGACACCGAATGGAAGGAGATCGCTCAAGGCAGATTAAGTCATGGCCGTTTGAGCCGAGGCGGGAGGAACCAGGCCGGCGCGCCGGCGGATCTCGGCGGTCGTCAGCCCTTCGCCGTCGGGACGCCAGCCTGGCGGGGCGAACAGGTACATCCAGACTTCGCGCGGCGAGCGCGCCGACCGCAGGTCCTTCAACAGGCCGATCCAGGGTTCGAAGTTGATGACGAGGATATTGTGCGACGACTTGGGGTGCGAGATCAGACCATAGTCGCAGCGCACGTCGTCGCGCTCGGCGATGTAGGTGCCGAACAGGCGGTCGAACACGATCAGCACGCCGCCATAGTTGGCGTCGAGATATTCCGGATTGCGCGCATGATGGACCCGGTGGCTCGACGGCGTGTTGAACACGTATTCGAGCCAGCCGAGCCTGGGGATCCAGTCGGCGTGCAGCCAGAATTGATAGAGCAGGTTCAGGAACAGGGCCGACAGCACGACGGCGGGCGTGAAGCCCAGGAAGACCAGCGGCGTGAAGAAGAGCGACGTTCCGGTGAACTTGCCGAACCAGCCCAGCCGGTAGGCGGCGGCGAGGTTGAGCTGATTGGGCGAATGATGCACCGAGTGCGCCGCCCAGAACCAGCGCGAGGTGTGGCTGGTCCGGTGATACCAGTAGTAACAGAATTCCAGGCCGACGAAGAGCAGCAGCACCGACCAGGGATTGTCGAGCGACTGCGTGGACAGCCGATGCGCCCATACCCAACCCAGCCACGGCGCGGCGAGCGTGTAGGGAATGAACGCCAGGAGGCGGCGGCCGGCCAGATCGGCGAGCGAGCAGGCCCAGGCCTTCCAGTCGTACCGCTCGGCGCGCGTGCGCGACTGCCACAGGCCTTCGATCACGGCGGCGCCCATCACCACCGGCAGGATGACGAGATAGAGACCAGAAAGTCCTTCCACGGCGCCCTCGGCGTTTTCGCTGGGGAGAAGTCAGCCATGTGATATTATGAGTATTACTCAGATTTCGTACTCGCTTTCGCGAGCACCGCGCCGATATGGTCAAGGTCAAGCAAGCCTTTGAAATAAAAAGACGAATCCCTCGCCAAGCGCGCGCGGCGGAGACCGTGGCGCTGATTCTGGAGGCGACGGCTCAGATTCTCGAGGCCGGTGGATTGCCGGCCTTTACCACCAACGCCGTGGCCGAGCGGGCGGGTGTCAGCATCGGCACGCTCTACCAGTACTTCGCCGACAAGAATGCGATCCTGCTGGCGCTCGTCCGGCAGGAGATGACGGCCGGACTGGCCGAGGTCGGCCGCGCGCTGCAGGGCGAGAACGATCCCTCGGTCGAGGGTCGCGTGCGCGCCATGGTGCGAGCGATGGTCGGCGGCTTCCGCGGCCGCCACCGCGCGCGCAAGGCCGTGACGCAGGCGATCCTGGCGCAGGGACTCGGCATCGAGATGATGGGCCCGATCGCCGCCTTCATCGCCGCGGCGGGCACCCAGACAGACCACGGCCCCCAGCCGCTGATCGCAGCCCTCTCGCCCGAGCAGGTGTTCGTGCTGTCGCGCGCCCTGATCGCCACGATCCGCCACGCCGTCATGGAGGAGCAGCCGTTCCTCCGGAGCCGCGCCTTCGAGGACGAGGTCGTGCGGCTGGTCGTGGCCTATCTCGCGGCGATCAGAGCGCCCGCCTAGCCTCGCGGATCGCCCGCCACACGCGCTCGGGGCTGGCCGGCATGTCGATATGCGTGACGCCCAGATCGGCCAGCGCATCGACCACCGCATTGATGATCACGCCCAGCGCCGGCGTGATGCCGCCCTCGCCGCCGCCGCGGAAGCCCAGCGGATGGTTGGTCGACGGTACCTCGCTCAGCGCCGTGGCGAAGGAGGGAAAATCGTCGGCGTGCGGCATGGCGTAGTCCATGAACGAGCCCGACAGAAGCTGGCCGTCGGGCGCATAGAAGCAGCGTTCCATCAGCGCCTGTCCCGCCCCCTGGGCGATGCCGCCATGGGTCTGGCCGTGCAGGATCAGCGGATTCACCGCGCGGCCGACATCGTCGATCGTGGTGTAGCGGTCGATCCGCGCCACGCCGGTCCCGGCATCGACCTCGACCTCGCAGACATGCCAGCCGTAGGGATAGGAGCCGACTCGGCTGTCGACGTCGGCCTGGTCGGCGATCGGCCCGCGCTCGGCCGCCAGCGCCAGAAGGCCGATGCCGCGGTCGGTGCCGGCGATGGTGAAGCGGCCATCGGCGAAAGCGATGTCTGCCTCGGCCGCTTCGAGAAGCTGGGCGGCGAGCTTGCGGCCCTGGGCGACGATGCCGAGCGCGGCCTGGTGGATCGTGGTCGCGGCCAACCGGATCGACCGGCCGGAATGCGAGCCGCCGCCCACCGACACGCGGTCACTGTCGTCGGTGACGAGGCGCACCTTGTCGGCCGGAACGCCCAGCCATTCGCTGGCGAGCTGGGCGAAGCTGGTCGCATGGCCCTGCCCCGACGACAGCGTGCCGATCACGATCTCGATCAGGCCTTCCGGCAGCACCGTGACCTGGGCGCGTTCGGCCGGCGCGCCGCTTTGCGATTCGACATAGCCGCCGAGCCCGATGCCGCGCCGGAGCCCGCGTGCCGCGGTCTCGGCCTGGCGCCGGGCGAACCCGCTCCAGTCCGCGAGCTTCAGGACCTCGTCGAGCGCCGACAGGTAGTCGCCGCTGTCATAGGTGACGCCGAAGGCGTTGGTGTGCGGCGTGGTCGTGATGAGATTGCGCCGGCGCAAGTCGATCCGGTCGAAGCCGTGCGCGCGGGCGGCGAGATCGATCAGGCGCTCGATCACGAACATGGCCTCGGGCCGCCCGGCACTGCGATAGGGTGCGGTCGACGGCGTGTTGGTCAGCACGCCGCGCGCGCGGGCCATCGCCGGCATGCGGTAGAGGCTGGTCATGAGCTGCGTGCCCTTGGTCAGCGGCACGAAGGAGGCGGTGTAGGCGCCGAGATTGCTGGTGCTGGTGGCGCGGAGACCGAGAAAGGAGCCGTCGGCGTCGAGCGCCAGTTCGGACTCAATCAGGAAGTCGCGGCCGGCATAGTCGCTGAGAAACGCCTCGTGCCGCTCGCACGTCCACTTCACCGGCCGGCCGATCCGGCGCGATGCCCAGCACACCAGGGCGAACTCGGGATAGAAGAAGTTGCGGGTGCCGAAATTGCCGCCGACCTCCTTGGCGATGACCCTCACCTGCTCCGGCTCGATGCCCAGGATGATCGCGACCTCTTTCTTGGGCCGCACGATGGCGCCGCCGCCGGCATACAAGGTGTAGCGGCCCGAGGCGGCGTCGAAATGGCCGAGCGCGGCGCGCGGTTCCATCGGCACGCCGGTGACGCGCTGGATGTCCGTCCGCAGTTTCACGACATGGCGCGCGCTGGCGAAGGCCGCTTGCGTCGCCGCCTGATCGCCCACCAGGGAATCCACGACCACGTCGGCGAGCGGCGGCAATTCCTCGTACGCGACCTGCACCGCTTCGGCGGCATCCTTGGCGATCGCCAGCGTCTCGGCGACCACGAACGCCACCGGCTCGCCCACGAAGCACGCCGCTTCGATCGCCAGCACATCGGGCCGCACGACCTTGTGCGGCGAGCCGTCTGTATTGGGCAGCTTGATGTCGGGCGGGCTCATGGCGGCCGGGATGTGCGGCACGGGTTTCAGCCCGTCGGCGGCCACGTCGGCGCCCGTCAGCACCGCCAGCACGCCGGGCATCGCCCGCGCCACCGATGGGTCGACCGCGACGATGCGGGCATGAGGGTACGGCGAACGCACGACCCAGGCGTAGGCCTGGCCGGGGAGGGTGAAGTCGTCGCTATAGCAGCCGGCGCCGGTCAGCAGCCGGGCGTCTTCCAGCCGCGGCAGCGATGTTCCGATGGCGCTATCCGGCATCTCACTACATCGCATGCGGCAGCGGCACGCCCAGCAGCACGCCGAACTCACGGGTGAGATCGCAGCTCACCCGCGCATGCACCTTGCCCTGCTTGTCGAAGAAGCGGCCGGTCGGAGTCACCGGAAAGGCGCCCTCGTGCCAGATACCGGGATGGATATAGAGGCCGAAGCTGCCGTCCGACCAGAAGGCGACGAACGTCTCGGGCCTCAGGTCGTCGCCGGCCAGCGCCAGCGGCACGACGAAGGGCTTGCCGTCGGTTGGCCAGAAGAGCTGGCCGCCGTCGGGATGGTAGTTGCAATGCCACAGCAGCACGCGGCCGTCGGCGAGCGCAACGCCGGGGCGCGCGACCTCGGGCAATTCGCGAAAGCCGATGACATAGTGTCCGCCGACCGCTTCGTTGCGGCCCAAAAGCTCGTTGCCGCGCCATTCGCAGGCAAAGACACCCTCGGTCGTGCCGCCTTCGATGCCGGTGCCGGCATCGAGCCCGCGCCAGCCGGCAAGCGGCCAGGGCACGATCTCGATCCTGTGCGCGTGGGGAGCGCGCACGATCTCGCCGTAGCCCTTGAGCGACCTGGCAGACGCGCGCACCAGCGGCACGTCGAGGATTTTCAGGCCGGCAGGAATGTCCGGATTCAGATAGTCGATGACGACCTGATCCATCACGCGGCTTTGCCCAAATCCTCGCCGGCCAGCGCACGCTCGATCAGGCGCACGACATTGTCGCGGCCGTAGAGTTTTATGAAGGCGCCCATGCGCGGACCCTGCTCGCTGCCCAAAAGCACCTCGTAGAGAGCCTTGAACCACTGGCGCAGCTCGGCCTGGGCGAAGTGGCGCTTGCCCACCTCGTAGACCTCGTTCTGGATGAACTCGGCGCTCTCCTCCTCGGGCAGCTTGCGCAAGGTGTCGGCAAGATCCTTCAGCGCGTCGCGCTCCTTGGCCGTCGGCAGCCTGAACTTCTTGGAGGCCTTCACGAAGTCCTGGTAGTAGGCCACCGCGCCCGACAGCAGGCGGTCGAGATAGGGCGCGGTCTCCGGCGTGGCGCCCGGCACGTAGCGCCGCAGATACTGCCACAGCACGTCCTTGTTCTCGGTATGCGCCACGCTCGCGAGGTTGAGCAGCATGCCGAAATTGACTCCCGCCGCCGAGTTGGCCGGCGCCGCACCGTCATGGATGTGCCAGGCCGCGTTCTCCAGCGCCTTGGCCGGCTCCTCGGCCGGCAGCTTCTCGATCGCCGCGAGATAATCGTCGACGGCGCGCGGGATGACGTCGAAATAGAGCCGCTTGGCCCGCCGCGGCTGCTGCTGCATGTAGAGCGCCAGCGATTCGGGCGGCGCATAGCGCAGCCACTCCTCGACCGAGAGTCCGTTGCCCTTGGACTTGGAGATCTTGCGGCCCTGCTCGTCGAGGAAAAGCTCGAAGTTGAAACCTTCCGGCGGCTTACCGCCCAGGATGCGCACGATCTTGGCGCTCAATTCGGCCGACGGGATGAGATCCTTGCCGTACATCTCGTAATCGACGTCGAGCGCGAACCAGCGGCCGGCCCAGTCGGCCTTCCACTGCAGCTTGACGTTGCCGCCGGTGACCGGCGTTTCCACCAAGGTGCCGTCCTCGTCGCGATAGACGATGGTGCCGGCCGCCGCATCCGTCTTGACCACCGGCACCTGCAGCACGCGGCCGGTCTTGGGCGAGATCGGCAGGAAGACCGAATAGGTCTGCTGGCGCTCCTCGCCCAGGGTCGGCAGCATCACCGCCTGCACCGCGTCGTAGTGCTGCAGCATGGCCAAAAGCATCTTGTCGAAGCGGCCCGACTTGTACCAATCGGTCGCCGACTGGAACTCGTACTCGAAGCCGAAGGAATCGAGGAAGGCGCGCAGGCGAGCGTTGTTGGCCGCGCCGAAGCTCGGATACTCGTTGCTGAACGGATCGGGCACTGACGTGAGCGGCTTGCCGAGATGGGCCGCCAGCATCTCCTTGTTGGGCACGTTGTCGGGCACCTTGCGCAGC
>Ga0209648_10005529_pt1 | contig 10823 bp, 10 predicted proteins | sample GraSoi2013_115cm_FD_185830 | JGI IMG/M metagenome (GOLD analysis project Ga0209648, IMG submission 185830) | Grasslands soil microbial communities from the Angelo Coastal Reserve, California, USA - Sample 9_17_2013_115cm (SPAdes) (version 2) | ecosystem: Environmental > Terrestrial > Soil >...
CCGATCTCCCGGATGGCACGGCCCGCCGCGGCGATTTTGCCACCCTGATCGGCGACGGGATGGGCGTCGACGATGTTGCCGCGGCGATGGGTACCATCGGCTACGAGGTCCTTACTCACCTCGGACGGCGCTACCATCGGGTTTACAAGGACGCGTGAGCTTCGGCCGGCATTTGCGGCAGCCGCGCGAAGGGGCCATAAGGACAGGGTCGGCGGTGTGCTGCACCGCATCCCCGCGCAAGCAGTGCAACAAGTGGTAGCGCAATCATGGCCCGTCGCGAAACGAGCTTCGTCTGCCAGAACTGCGGCGCCGCCTATAGCCGCTGGCAGGGCAAGTGCGACGCCTGCGGCGAGTGGAATACGATTGCCGAGGAGAGTTCCGCTTCCCCACAGAGCCGTGTGCCGCGCAAGGGGCGGCTCTTTGCCCTTGAGCCGCTGGCTGGGACCGACCACGAGGCGCCACGGCTCGCCGCAGGATTGGCAGAGTTCGATCGCGTCACCGGCGGCGGCTTCGTGCGCGGCTCCGTGCTCCTCCTCGGCGGCGATCCCGGCATCGGCAAGTCGACGCTGCTGATCCAGGTTGCGGCCGCGCTCGCCCGCCGCGGCCACCGCGCGGTTTACATTTCGGGCGAGGAGGCGGTGGCACAGGTGCGGCTGCGCGCGGAACGGCTCGGGCTTGCGGGCGCCAAGGTCGAACTGGCGGCCGAGACCTCGGTCGAGGATATCGTGGCGACGCTTGGCGAGCGCGCGACCCCGCATCTCGCCATCATCGATTCGATCCAGACAATGTGGACCGATTTGGTCGAGGCGGCTCCCGGCACGGTTACGCAGGTGCGCGCGAGCGCGCAGGCGCTGATCCGGTTCGCCAAGCGATCGGGCACGGCCGTGATCCTCGTCGGCCACGTCACCAAGGACGGCCAGATCGCCGGACCGCGCGTGGTCGAGCACATGGTCGATGCCGTACTGTCATTCGAAGGCGAAGGCTCGCACCAATTCCGGATCCTGCGCGCGATCAAGAACCGCTTCGGCCCGACGGACGAGATCGGCGTGTTCGAGATGACCGGAGGCGGGCTGCGCGAGATTGCCAATCCCTCCGAGCTGTTTCTCTCCGAACGCGATCTCGGCTCGCCCGGCACCGCGGTCTTCGCCGGCATCGAAGGAAGTCGGCCATTGCTGGTCGAGATCCAGGCCCTGGTCGCTCCCACCTCGCTTGGTACACCGCGCCGCGCGGTGAATGGTTGGGATCAGAACCGGCTGTCGATGGTGCTTGCGGTACTGGACTCTCATTGCGGCGTGCGGCTCTCCGGCCACGATGTCTATCTCAATGTCGCTGGCGGTTTGCGGATCCAAGAGCCCGCGGCCGATCTTGCCGCCGCGGCGGCTTTGGTCTCCTCTTTTGCCAATGCGCCCTTATCGGCCGACGCCGTCTATTTCGGCGAAATCTCGCTCTCGGGCGCCGTGCGGCCCGTCGCGCAAGCCGCGGCGCGGCTAAAGGAGGCGCAGAAGCTGGGATTTGTCCGCGCCATTCTTCCCGAGGCCGCGCGCGCGGAGGCGCCGGACGAACCGGGGCTCTCCCTCAAAACCGTGAGCAGCCTTGCGAGCCTCGTGGCCGACATCGCTGCGCGGCCGACGGGCGAGCGACGCCGAGCGAGCAGATACGCCGGTCGAGAAGACGGGTGACGGGACGGCCACCTCCAGCTATACAGCGCCCGAACCGCCGACCTGCGGGCCGGTCTGCGGCTGCGCGGTAGCGGGACAATGCCGGGAACATCAATAACTTGGGCCCATCCTCCGGCAGGTCTTGCGGACCCAGCAGGAGGTGGCGAGGTTGGTACGATTTCATTCGCCGATTCGACCGTCGGCGTCCTGACGATGCGGAGCATGCGAACTCGGTCATGCCGATCACTCTCCTCGACATCATCCTGATCGGCGTCATGCTGATTTCGGGGCTGCTCGCCATGATCCGCGGGTTCATGCGCGAAATCCTCTCGATCGCCGCTTGGGTGATCGCAGCGCTGGCGACACTTTATTTCTACGCCAAGCTGCTGCCATACGCGAAATCCTACTTCAATAACGACATCGTCGCGGCCGGGGTGGTGATCGGTGGTACCTTCTTGGTCACGCTGTTGATCGTATCCGTCATCACGGTGCGCTTCTCGGACATGGTTCTGGACAGCCGCATCGGCGCACTCGACCGGACGCTTGGCTTCCTGTTTGGTCTGGCGCGTGGCCTGGTCATTGTGGTCATCGCCTTTCTGTTCTTCGCCTGGCTGGTGCCTGACCGCAGTCAGCCGGACTGGGTCCGCAGCGCAAAATCGCGGGTCGTACTGCAGGGGACGGGCGATTGGTTGATGTCCATGTTGCCGGACGACCCGGAAAGCACCATCTTGAAGCGGTTGAAGAAGCCGAAGCTGGATGAGGACGAACCGGCAGCAGGCCAGCGCTCCGGCATCGATGTTCCGAGCGAGGCTGCCGGGTACGGAGCGTCCGACCGGGCCGGTTTGCGGGCGTTAAGCCGCGACAAGTCGCGATGACCAAGTTCGCGAGATTCCATCAGGAGACGAGGGAGATGACCGAAACTCCAGGCGAGGCCGGGCTCGACCTTGACGGCGACCGGCTGCGTGAAGAGTGCGGCGTCTTCGGCATATTCGGGCACGCAGATGCGGCTGCGATCACCGCGCTCGGCCTGCACGCCCTCCAACACCGCGGGCAGGAAGCCGCTGGCATTGTTTCTTTCGATGGCAAGCGATTCCATTCCGAACGACGGCTGGGGCTCGTCGGGGACAACTTCTCCCGCCGTGAGGTGATCGAACGTCTGCCCGGCTTGTCGGCGATGGGCCACGTGCGCTACTCGACCACCGGAGAGACCATTTTGCGCAACGTGCAGCCGCTGTTCGCGGAGCTCGACGGCGGCGGATTTGCGATTGGCCATAATGGCAATCTGACCAACGGCCTCACGCTGCGTCGCCAGCTGGTGCGCGAAGGTGCCATCATGCAGTCGACCTCCGATACCGAGGTCATTCTGCATCTCGTCGCACATGCCAAGCGCAACCGTTTCATCGACCGATTCATCGAAGGCTTGCGCCAGCTCGAGGGCGCCTATGCCTTCGTCGGGCTCACCAACAAGAAGCTTATCGGCGCGCGTGATCCGCTCGGCATTCGCCCCTTGGTCATCGGCAAGCTCGACGGAACCCACATCCTCGCCTCCGAAACCTGCGCGCTCGACATCATCGGGGCGAAATACGTTCGCGACGTCGAGAACGGCGAAATCGTGGTATTCGACGAAGAGGGGATGCACTCGCACAAACCGTTCCCGCCCACGGCGGCGCGGCCGTGCATTTTCGAATACATTTATTTTTCGCGTCCGGACTCCGTCATCGGCGGCCGCAGCGTCTACGATGTACGCAAGACGATGGGCGCACAGCTCGCCCGCGAGGCGCCGGCTAGCGCCGACGTAGTGATCCCAGTTCCCGACTCCGGCGTTCCGGCGTCCATCGGTTATGCCCAGGAGTCGGGCATTCCCTATGAGCTTGGGATCATCCGCAACCACTATGTCGGGCGTACCTTCATCGAGCCGAGCCAGCACATCCGCCAACTCGGCGTGCGCCTCAAGCACAGCGCCAACCGTGCGGTTGTCAATGGCAAGCGGATCGTGCTCATCGACGATTCGATCGTGCGTGGAACGACCTCGGTAAAGATCGTGCAGATGATGCGGGACGCCGGCGCCAAGGAGGTGCATTTCCGCATCGCCTCGCCGCCGATCACCCATTCGGACTATTACGGCATCGATACACCCGAGCGCGACAAGCTGTTGGCGGCGACGCACGACCTCGAGGGCATGCGGCGTTTCATTGGCGCGGATTCGCTTGCCTTCCTGTCGGTCGAGGGCATTTACCGCGCCATGGGATACGAGCAGCGTGACCCGCTAAGGCCTCAGTTCACCGACCACTGCTTCACCGGCGATTATCCGACCGCGCTGACCGATCGGGCCGGGCAAGAGGCAGCGCCGCGGCAGCTGTCGTTGCTGGCCGAGGCGAGTTGACGAAGCGTCATCCTGGGAGTGTGCGCGCCGCGCAGCCCCGCACCAACCTCATTTGAACTCGTCGGGCCCGCAGATTTTAAGGAGTCCGCCGCTCGCTTCGCTCGGCCGGGATAACGAGAGATGCCGCCTCCCCTTTTGGACCGTATCGCGCTCGTCACCGGCGCCTCCCGCGGCATCGGCTACGCCACCGCACTCGCGCTGGCCAAGGCCGGGGCGCACGTCGTGGCGCTGGCACGCACGGTCGGGGGGCTCGAGGAGCTCGACGACGCGATCAAATCCTTTGGCGCAACAGCGACCCTCGTGCCCCTCGACCTCAAGGACTACGCCGGCATTGATCGGCTCGGCCTCGCCTTGCACGAGCGTTTCGGGCGACTCGATGTTCTCGTTGGCAATGCCGGCATTCTCGGACCGCTTTCGCCGCTCGACCACGTCGAGACAAGGGCGTGGGAGGAGGTGATGGCGGTCAACGTCACCGCCAATTGGCGGCTCATCCGTGCCATGGACCGACTGCTGAAATTGTCCGACGCGGGACGCGTCGTATTCGTCTCGTCGGGCATCGCCGCGCTGACGCTGGCTTACTGGGGTCCTTACGCGGTGTCCAAGGCCGCGCTCGAGGCCCTGGCGCGCACCTATGCGGCGGAAACCGCGAGCACCAAGGTGCGCGTGAACATCTTCACGCCGGGACCGATCCGCACCCGCATGCGCGCGCAAGCGTTTCCGGGCGAGGACCCGATGACGCTGGAACCTCCCGAGAACCCAGCGGAAAAAATCGTGGACATGTGCCTGTCCAGCACGCAGGAGACCGGCAGGCTCTACGCCTATCCGAAAGGCAAGTTTCTCGATTTCCGGCCGCCGGCCTGAACACCGCGAGGCAGCGGCGCATGAAGATCTCTATCCTGGACGATTATCATGACAGCGTGCGTACCCTGCAATGCTTCACCAAGCTCGCGGGACACGACGTCACCATCTGGAATGATCACGTCCAAGACACCGACGCGCTTGCCGAACGCCTGAGGGACACCGAGGTCCTGGTGCTGATCCGCGAACGAACAAAAATTCGCGCGCCGCTGCTCGAACGCCTGCACAATCTCAAGCTGATCAGCCAGCGCAGCGTCTACCCGCACATCGATATCAATGCCTGCACTCGACTGGGCGTAATCGTGTCTTCGAACCAGCATGCGGGAAGCCCATCCTATGCAACCGCGGAACTGACCTGGGGTCTCGTGCTGGCGGCGATGCGCCAGATTCCCCAGCAAATGTCCTCTCTCCGCGCAGGCAAGTGGCAGATCGGGATCGGCAGCACATTGCGCGGCAAAACGCTTGGCATCTACGGCTATGGCAGGATCGGCAGCGTCGTCGCCGGCTACGGCAGAGCGTTCGGCATGAACGTCTCCGTATGGGCGCGCGAGGCGTCTCTGGCGCGAGCACGGGCCGACGGCTACGCCGCCGCGCCCAGCAAAGAGACATTCTTCGAAGCGTGCGACGTCATCTCTCTGCACATGCGGTTGGTGCAGGCCACGCGCGGCATCGTCACTGCCGCCGATCTCGCTCGCATGAAGCCTACCGCTCTCCTGGTCAATACCAGTCGGGCACCGCTGATCCAGCCGGGCGCACTGGTCAATGCGCTGCGTGCGGGGCGCCCCAGCCTGGCGGCGGTGGACGTCTATGAGGACGAACCCCTGCTCGACCCGACCCACCCCCTGCTGAGCATGGACAACGTCGTTTGCACGCCGCACATCGGCTATGTGTCCCGCGACGAATATGAAATTCAGTTCGCCGACATTTTCGACCAAATCATCGCATATGCCGCGGGTACGCCGACAAACGTGGTCAACCCGGACGTTTTGGCGAGCCCGGCCAAGCGCGGCCTTTGACGTTGTCGCCGCCTCGCTGGCAGGCTAGCGCCTGCCGCGTTTCGCAAAGGGATTTGGCTTCTCGCGCAACGCGAGCCGAATTGGGGTGCCGGGCAGATCGAAAGTCTCACGCAGGCCGTTGACGAGGTAGCGCCGGTAGGCCGCCGGCAGGGCATCGGCGCGGCTCGTGAACAGCACGAAGCTCGGCGGCCGGCTTTTCGGCTGGGTCATGTAATCGAGCCGGATCGGCCGGCCCGCAACCGCCGGCGGCGGGTGGGAGGCAACGACCTCGCCCAACCAGCGATTGAGGGCACTCGTTCCCACCCGTCTATTCCAGACCACATGGGCGTCGACAACGGCCTGCATCATCCGATCGAGACCCTCGCCCGCGAGCGCAGAGACGGCGGCAACGGGCACGCCTTTGACTTGCGGGAGCCAGTGGTCGGCTTCTTCCCGTAGCGTCTTGATGGCGCCGGCGCCGCGTTCGACCAGGTCCCATTTGTTGATGCCGATGACCAGCGCGCGTCCCTCCCGCGCAATGAGATCGGCGATCCGCAGGTCCTGTTCTTCGAACGGCTTTTGCGCGTCCATCAGCAGGACGACGACCTCGGCGAAACGCACCGCGTGCAGCGCGTCGGCGACCGACAGCTTCTCGAGCTTCTCCTCGACCCGGCTGCGACGCCGCAGCCCTGCGGTATCGTGAACGCGGAACGGCCGATCCCGCCATGTCAAATCGACCGCGACTGCATCACGGGTGATCCCGGCCTCGGGCCCCGTCAGCAGCCGCTCCTCCCCGAGCAGCCGATTGACCAGCGTCGATTTTCCGGAATTGGGGCGGCCGACCACGGCTATATGGATCGGCCTGCCATTGGCGGCGTTCTGCTCGATACCGGCCGCGAGGTCGCGCTCATGCACTTGCATCCCAGGCGCGGTCGCATCCGGCAGTGCCGCACGCAGCCCGGCATAGAGATCGGCCAGGCCTTCTCCGTGCTCGGCGGAGATCGCGATCGGCTCGCCGAGCCCGAGTGCATATGCCTCCAAAATCCCCGCCTCGCCGGCGCTGCCCTCGCTCTTGTTGGCGATCAGAATCGCGGGCTTGCCCGATTTGCGAACGAGATTGGCAAACGTGCGATCGACTGGCGTCGACCCGGCGCGTGCGTCGATCAAAAACATGACCGCATCGGCGGCGTCGATGGCGGCCTGCGTCTGCTCCTGCATGCGGCCGCTCAGGCTTTCCGGTGCGGTCTCTTCAAGGCCCGCGGTATCGATAGCCGTGAACGTAAGATCTCCGAGCCGTGCTTGCGCTTCGCGCCGGTCGCGCGTGACTCCTGGCAGGTCATGGACCAAAGCGAGTCGTTTGCCAACGAGGCGATTGAACAGCGTGGACTTGCCGACATTCGGCCGTCCGACAATAGCGACCGTGAAGCTCATGACGCGCGCAGCGGCTACCGATCCCGCTCTATGGCCCACCGGCCGTGGGAAGCGCAATCAGCGCGTCGGGGGTGGATCGGGCCAAACGACCGCGCCGGGCGCGCCAGGCGACTGCGTCGAGCCGGGCCAGGCCCCGGCTGCCGGCTGCTGTTGCACCGGCGGCGGATCCGGCCACTGGACCTGTGATTGCGCCTGGGCCGGCGGAACGGCGGCTGCGGGCGCCTCGCTCGCATCCGGTTTCGGCTTCGCGACGACCTTTGGTTTTGGCTTGGGTTTCGCCTTGGCTTCGGGCTTGGCCTCGGGCGGCGCCGTCTTTGCAACGGGCTGAGCCTCTTCCGCCTGATCGCTCGGCTGATACCCCTTGACCAATTCGTTCGGCACCCCTTGCGGCACGCCTGGCGTTCCCTCCGGGAACACTGGCTTGCGTTCGCCCGGCAACTTCTTCTTGGTGTTGAAAAAATCATGGTCCATGAAGCTGGTCGGATCGAAACCTTCACAGCCGCTGAGGATCACACCAAGCGACAGCGCAAGAAGGGTCAGGCCAGTGCGCGCGAAGCGATTCATGCTGCGCCCCTCAACCGCTGCTCGCGCTGGTACCCAGCGCCATCAGCATCTCGACGCGCGAACGGGTGGCCGCAGGGGTCTGTGCATCCGTCATGATCACGTCGAACCAGCGTTTGGCCGCAGTCCCATCGCCGGCGCGCCATGCGGCGAGGACAAGGAACTCGCGTGCGGTGTGACGAAACGTGCGATCGTTGGCTGCGAGCGGCTCGAGCCGCCGCTGCGCCTCTTGATACGACCCGGCGTCGATCAGGAGTGCGCCGGCACGCAGCGACGCGAGATCCTGCAGCACGGGGCCGACCGAACCGTCGGCGGCAATCTGGTCATAGGCAGCGATCGCGGCCTTGGAATCGGTTTGCGCAAGCTCGGCGGCTTCACGCATGCGCGCGAGATGGCGATAGCCGGACGTGCCGTGGACAACGATTTCGGCGAAGGCCGCCTCGGCCTCGGTGCGCTTGCCTGATTCGGCGAGCGTGGTGGCAGCCTCAAAGGCGGCGCCGGTCTCGGCAGCCTTCTTGCCCTCCCACCACATGTAGCCGCGCCAAGCTGCAACCGCCGCGACCAACAAAACGGCGGCAGCCACGACGTAATTGCCGTAGCGGTCCCACAGCTTCTTGAGCTGTTCTCGTCGAACTTCCTCGTCGACTTCGTGAAATATGTCGGACACGAACCGCCCAACCCCGTTCTCACCACCGGCCCCGAGCCCTACGCGGTTAGCCCATGCATGTGGCACAGGCAAGGCAAAGCCGCATCCCGGTGCGCCGTCCTAAGCTCTTGAGCCGGGTCAACTATTTAGGCTTGGCCCGGAGCGGATAGACGTGCTCGGAGCCGGGGAAAGTGCGGGCGCGGACATCGGCCGCGTAGGCCGCGACCGCCGCCTCGATCGAGGAGCCCAGCTCCGCATACCGCTTGACGAATCTCGGTACCCGCGGCGAAAGCCCGAGCATGTCCTCGAGCACGAGAATTTGGCCATCGCAGGCCACGCTGCCGCCAATGCCGATGGTGGGGATGTCGAGCACAGCCGTGATGCGGCGGGCGAGCGGCTCAGCCACCGCCTGCGTGACCGCGCGCGCGTCGTCCTCGATCGGAGCCCAGTCGGCCTCGGTGCGGCCCTGCGCACGGAACGAGCCGATCGTATTGATGGACTGCGGCGTGAGCCCGATATGCCCCATGACCGGAACCCCGCGCTCGACCAGAAAGGCGATGGTCTCCGCCATGCGGCGGCCGCCCTCGAGCTTGATCGCTCCGCAGCCGGTCTCCTTCATCACCCGCGCAGCCGACATGAAGGCTTGCTCCTTCGATGCTTCATAAGAGCCGAATGGCATGTCGATGACGACGAGAGCTCGTTTCGAGCCGCGCATCACGGCGAGTCCCTGCAGAATCATCATATCGAGGGTGACGGGCACGGTGGTTTGAAGCCCGTGCATGACCATGCCGAGCGAATCCCCCACCAGAATGAGATCGCAATGCTGGTCAAGCAGCCGCGCGGTATGCGCGTGATATGAGGTGAGGCAGACGATCGGCTCGCCGCCCTTGCGCGCGCGGATGTCCGGCGCCGTCAGCCGCTTGATCTCGTCCCGTGCCGACATTCTCCGAAATCCTAATGCGCCGGCGTGCCGAAGACTGCCACGCCCACCACGATAGGGTGGAAGATGAAACCGAGCGCGAGATAGAGGATGGTCCCAGCCACCAGCGCGATCGTGTCGTTACGATGGCCGCCGATCGGGATCGCCGGCGCGCCAGGATCGCTCCGCCGCTTCAGCGTGACGCGATCATAGGCAGCCCAGGCGAGAAATGAGCCGAACAGTACCATCGAGCCGAGATCGCCATTGGATATCAGGTGCGCGACCGCCCAGGTCTTCACACCCACCAGCATGGGATGCTTGAGCGCACGCCAGATTTTGCCGCGGCTATAGGCCGCAACCACGCAAATGCTCGCCGGCCACATTAAGAGCTGCGTGACGTAATAGGTCCATGGCGGCGGCGACCACACGTCGATCCATCCGGTCGCCCGATATTGTCCAAAGCCATAGCCGATCAGGATGAGCCCAGCGAGCGAGACGAGCGACATCAGACCCTTGTAGGGGCCCTCCCCGATCCGTTTGACCAACGCGGCGCGCGGCGCGCGCAGCGTCACGAAGACGTGCGCGCCGAGGAACGCAATCAACCCGAGCACAAGAATAGCCAGCCCCATGGGTCCTCCGGCCGATCCTGACGAAAGTCACCACGTCGGTTTGCACCGCTGCCAAGCGCCGCAGTAGAGGCCATGGCACGTCGGGAGGCAAGGCTAAGTCCGATTCCGATTGTCCTGCAGCGGCAGCGGCTTCGGTTCAATGCATGCTTGCGATAGCGCGTCGACCGTGATTAGTGCGGCATCAACTCCCCGTCGCCGCAGGAGCCGCTGCGCGGACGATGACAGAGCGAGAGAGAGCTCGATGAACAGAAGCGTCGCGTTGGCGTTATGTGCACTCTTGTTCGCTCCTCTCGCGGCGGCGCAAGAGTGGCCCACAAAACCCGTCAGGATCATCGTGCCGTTCGGCCCCGGCTCGACGCCAGACATGGTCGGGCGGCTGCTCGGTGACCACATGCAACAGAAGCTCGGGCAGCCGTTCGTGGTCGAGAATCGTCCGGGCGCCAGCGCCAATACCGGGACCGATGCGGTCGCGAAAGCGGATCCTGACGGTTACACCATCGGCATCAGTCTCGGCGGCCCGCTTGCCATCAACACGTTGTTGTTCGCGAAAATGCCGTACGATCCCGTCAAAGACCTCTCGCTGATTACGATGCTCACGACGCAACCGAGCGTGCTGATCGTGCATACGAGCCTCGGAGTCAACTCGGTCGCAGAGCTCGTCGATCTGCTGAAGAAGAACCCGGGCAAATACAATTACGGTTCGATCGGCAACGGGTCGCTGTCGCATCTCGCCATGGAGGCGC
>Ga0209648_10005530_pt1 | contig 10822 bp, 10 predicted proteins | sample GraSoi2013_115cm_FD_185830 | JGI IMG/M metagenome (GOLD analysis project Ga0209648, IMG submission 185830) | Grasslands soil microbial communities from the Angelo Coastal Reserve, California, USA - Sample 9_17_2013_115cm (SPAdes) (version 2) | ecosystem: Environmental > Terrestrial > Soil >...
TGGTTGGAAAACACCTTGCTCTGTTGGTCCGTAATTGGCTGCCCGTCAACAGAGAACGAGTTCTCAGCGTGATCTCCAAGTCCGTGGAAGAGGCCATTCGAGTCTGCTACCACGCCCGGTGTCGCCAACGTCACCAATGAACTGACCGAAGACGATTGGCTTTCCAGTGGCATCCGATCGGTCAAGCCCGTGTCAACATCCGTATGGAAACTGGGGTCCTTCTCCAGTAGGTCCCCTCCGTTCGCCTCGACCGTGATGCTGGTTTCCGCCGTGCCGAGTTTCAGCGCGATCTGTATGCCCGTGGGTACGCTGGAGCGCACGTCCACATCCTGTGTATAGGGCGCGAATCCGGACGTTGTCACCACGAGGTGATAAGTGTTGAAAGGCACGTTGGAGAAACGAAAGCTCCCATCGCTGCCAGTGGTGGTCTCACGTTGATATCCGCTTACGCCATAGGAAATCTCGACCTTGGCTCCGGGAACCACTCCACCAGAGGAATCTTTTACCACTCCCTCTATCGACCCAGCGTTCCCCAACTGCCCATTGGCCGGACCAGTCGCAAAAAACACCACCAATCCCAAAACAAACACCAAGCTGATACTAAAACGCTTCAACATTTTTTCTCCATCCCTTTCGAGAATTATTTGTGTTTTGTGTGGATAGAGGCCGCCGGAAAAGAATGGCGGTGACGCTGGCCTTCAGAAAATCCAACGCACGGAAATACACTTCGAGTCAGGGAGAAGATTTATGCGGTGGGAGGTGCGCGCCCGGCACGATGCAGGGAAAACGAATCGCTTGGCGACGCATGTTGCGGCGCCGAAGAATACCAGGTGACGACCTGAGGCGTGCTGGCGAGGTCCAGTCGGGCGGCCGCCAACGCGGGCATGTGCAATGCCTGGCAGACATGGCATGCCGTATCGGGCCCATTCGTGTGCTGATGGAACAGCGAGCCGCCCGCCGCAAAATACAGCAGCGCAACGCAAGCCAGCAGCGCCATTGAGCGGCGCGCAGTCGTTCCCTCGAAAATGGATATCTCACGGCGCATAAGCGACACTTAAGCTTAGCACTTTAGACGGACGTTTAAGCGCTTTGGTTGCAATGAATTATTTGAATGTTACCCACTCGGGCCACGGATTTGCATCTCGCCTAGACTCGGTAAGGTTTTTCTAACCTCGGCGCCGCCCCAGCTATTTCTTCTCCGGCTGTGCCGTCGGCGGCAAAATCCCATTCAACCGCAGATAAATTGCCTGCGTAGCATAGTGGTCCGTCCAACCCCCGCCGAGCGCCACCAGCGCCCCTCCTCGCGACATTGGCCGGTTCCCGAACATCACGAATTGCTCTCCCAGTTTCGAATCGTCCACCTTTGCCAGCGCCGCCGTACAAAACGCGAAAGAATCCTTCACCGCTGCCACCAGCTTGTCCTTCGGATCCATCTCCGCAATCTTCACGTCCGGCGCCGCTTGCCCAGAAATCTTCGAACAGAACATATTGTTCGACTGGGCGATGTGCATCACCAAGTGCCCGAACGAATTCATCTCCGGCGAAGGCTTGAAGCCATACTTCTCCGCCGGCATCGCTTCGGCCGCCGCCACCATGTTCTTCTCGTATCGCGCCACTCCCGCTTTCACGAATCCGCTCACCGGATTCGCTACCGGCGTCAGGTCCGGCGCCGCGCTTGCCGCTGGCGCGGCCGCTTGCTGCGCGAACGCGCTGCTCGCCGCCATAAACACCGTCATCCCTGCCACCAACAAACCTGCACGTAGTTTCATCACTGGCTCCTTGTCTGGACTCTCCGTCGAAAGAATACTCCCGGTTCTATTTCTAGGAAAGGTTCTTCAGCGTCTTCTCAATCAGCCCCGCCGTCCCCGCATAAGGATCGCCCGGGCTGTCCCACTCCATCGAAAAATATCCTTTATACCCATGCTTTTTCGCGATCCCAAACGTCCGCGGCAAATCCACATGCGCGATCTTGTCTTTCCCATCGCCCACTTCCGTCTCTTTCACGTGCGAGATGTTGTACGCGTGTCCAAACATCGCTTCGATACCCTGGTACGCGTACGTCTCTTCATAAGCCGCCAGCGTGTTCGCGAAATCCGGCAGCGCGTGCAGCCAAGCGCTGTTCACTTTCTCGATGACCTTCACCAGAAAGAACGGGTCTTCGCTGACCGCGTTGTCGTTCTCCATGTTCACCACCACGTTTTTCGCCGCGCCATATTCCGCCACGCGCTTCAAACTCTCCGCCGTCCGCTGCACGTCCGGTTTCGAATCCTTCGCTTGCGGTAGATTCGTCCGCACGCTCGGCGAACCAATCGTCACCGCTGCATCAATCCATTCCTTGCTGAACGCCACCGCGAGCTCCCGCTCCACGCTGTCCGCCGCATACGGGCTGTACTCGCCGTCCACCGCGATGTTTACGATCGCTCCGCCCGCCTTCTCCACTGCCGCCCGCAGCTCCTCCAGATACGCCTTCTCCAGCGAACGGAAATGCGCGCTCCACGGTTCAATCTTCTTGATGTTGAATTTGGCGCTGACGTGCGCCGCGAACTCTTTCAACTCCATCTTCCCGCTGCCGCTCTTGTCATCGCGCCCCGTGATGAAATCCCGGAACGGATACGACGCAATCGCAATCCGCTCCCGCGCCGCCGCCGGAAACCGCATGCTCGGCCCCGTATCCGCCGCCGGCGCCGTTCCCATCCCGGCAACCAGCTCCGGGCCTACTCCAGCGCAAACAATCGCTCCCGCCGCCGACCCAGCAGCTTGCCCAAGGAATCGCCTTCGTGTCGTCCGCCTCAAAACCGCGCCAGTCTAGCAGACTGCCTCTTCCCCTGCCAGACACACCACCCCGTCATTTCGAACGGAGCAAGCCGACGTATTTTCTTCCGCTTTCGCTCCTCCGAAAGCGTCGGCTTGCGGAGAGAGACCTCCGCCCCTCCGAGCGTTTTTTGCGAGGAGAAATCTCTCTTCCTCTTTCTTCAGGGCGTAGAATGGGGACGAGAAAGCCTAAAACGAGGTCAATCATGAGGAAAGCGCTTTTTGTGTTCCTATTGTTGTTCAGCGCCCGCCCCGCGTTCGCGCAAACGGCCCCCGAAGGAATCTGGCAGGGCTATGACGGCGAATGGCGCCACGTCTCGAGCCAACTGCTCGCGCTCGCCGAAGCCACCCCCGAGGAAAAATTCTCCTGGCGTCCCGCGCCCGGCGTGCGTTCCACCAGCGAAGTCTACATGCACATCGCTCTCGCCAATTTTTACCTGCTCAGCGTCACCGGTCCAAAAATGCCCGCCGACGCGAAAGAGGGGATGGAGAAGTCCATCACCGCCAAAGCCGAGGTCATCAATTGGCTCAAGCGCTCCCTGGACGCCGTGAAGCAGGCCCATTTGGCGGTCACGCCGAAAGATCTCGAGCGCAAGGTTCACATCGTCGATCGCGATGCCACCGTGGACGGCATGTACTTGCGCATCATCGTTCACGCTAACGAGCACATGGGCCAGCTCATCGCCTACGCCCGCATGTCCGGCATCGCCCCTCCCTGGTCCAAGAAGGACTAGGGACTTCCGTGGGTTTTCCATTGTAGTGGCGCAGCATGCTGCGCCCTTCAGGTCGGCCCTGCCTCTCGGTTTTGTAGGGCTGGCCTTCCGTTTACCGCGACTCCGGTCGGGGAGGCCGACCGATTCCTTGATCTTGCATGGGTCTGTATTGCACCTGGGGGTCGAACCTTCAGGTCCGGCATAACTCGTCTCTTTTTCTTTACGGCTTTAGCCGCTGAGGAATCGGTTTTGAAGTTGCGGCACAGACTCGTGTAGCGCCGGGCTTTCACCCGGTTTGTGGGGGTCACGACGATGTGTGTCGGGAAGCCCGGCATCTTGTTGTTGTAGTGGCCGGTCTTCAGACCGGTTCTTTTGACTCACTGTCCTCTAACTTCATGGGCTGGCGCACCATTAACTCCCACTTCGCCCCGCTCCTCACCTCTTCAAAAACAAAACGCAATAATCATTCTCCGGCCAATCACCGACAATCTTCTCGACTTTCAACCCCGCCGCCGTCAGCTCCTCAATCACAATCTTCTGCGGAATCCCATGCCCGCCCCGGTTGCTCGGAACTCCTTCCACCGGATCCAGTCCCGCCCGCGGCGGAAAATCAATAATCGCCAGCCGCCCTCCCGGCTTCAAAGACCGCACCAGGCTGGCATCAAACTCCGCCGGCTTCGTCAGGTGATGGTACACGTGCCTAAGGAAAATCGCGTCGCAGCACCCCGCCGGCAAATTCGTCTCCGCCTCTTTGCTCTCCACGACGATCACGTTCCCGAGCTTCCGTTTCGCAACCTCGCCCTTCAACTCCGCCAGCTTCTTCGCATCAATCTCCGTCGCATACACTTTTCCCGTTGCCCCCACCCGTTCCACCGCCGCAAACGCATACTTCCCATCCCCCGCCCCAATATCTGCCACCACCGTCCCCGTTGACCCTGAGCTTCGAAGGGGCCCCCACCCTTTACCCTGAGCCCCGAAGGGCATCAACTCCGCCAGCCGCCTAATCTCCCCCGCCGCGTCCCCCCGCACCCCCACCGCAAACACCAACGCCACCGCGCAAGTCAGCCCCACGATCAACAATTTTCTTTTGTTCATCACTGTTTTGGCCCCTTTCCCAACATCCCGGTAAGACTCCCCGCAAATTGTGACGTTAGCATTCCCGACAATTCCGTCGGCGCGCGCGGCCCACTGCCGTACTGTCATTTCGAGCGGAGCAGGGCGATTTTTTCTTCCCCGCCGCTCTTGCGGAGGGTCGCCCTGCGCAGAGAGAAATCTCTCTTCTCTCGCTGTCCCGTGACTTGGCGGGCCCAATCCTTACGCTCTCAGCTACCGTATTCATCATGCCGGCGCACCCAGAAGGGTCCGCGCCCGCCTTCATCCCGGCCCTTGGGCGCCAAATCCAGAAAATGATAGTGGATGTTCAGCTTGTCGTTTCCCCGGTCGTAACACGAGTAGGAGTGAAACACCGCCCCGCTCTCATCCTTGTAGAACACGCTGTGCCCTTCGCGCTCCGGAGCTTGCGGGTCCTGTATCTTGAAGTTGTAGAAAGCCTTCTTCTTTGTGAACTCTTCCGGAGTGAACGAGACGTGATAGTCGAAATTGAAATCCGTATCGCCCGAGGAGACCCACTTGAAATTCCAGCCCATCCGCTTCTGGTAAGCCGCCAGCTTGCTGTACGGCGCCCGGGACACCACGATCATCGTCACGTCGCGTTGCTTCAGGTGCACGCCGATGCCGTTGAATCCGTCCGCTCGCAGCGAGCAGTGCGGGCATCCCGCTTTCGCGCCCGGTTCAAACATGAAGTGATAGACAATCAACTGGCTCCTTCCGTCAAAAAGCTCCGGCAGCGTTTGCCTCCCGTCGGGTCCTTCAAAAACGTACTCTTTCCGCACCGCCTCCCACGGCAGCTCCCGCCGCTCCTGGTTGAGTTGGTCCTGCAGCCGCGTGAACTCCTTCTCCTTCGACAGAAACGCCGTCCGCGCCGCGAGCCACTCCTCGTGCGAGACTACCTTGTGATTCTTGATTCCGTCGCCGTTACGCATGTTCTTCCTCTTCCCTTGCCACTATGATCTGTTTAACGCGTTAGCCGTTTTTCATACTCCGCTTTCGTTTTGACGATCCACGTCCAGAAAGGACGCGGTTCCCGCCCATTCAGTTGGTCGTCCAGGATGCCCAGGTGCGAGTGCCATCCGCTCGCCACCCCGACCATCTCCCCGCGGTCGCGCAGCCGCCGGTGCGTCACGATCAGCAGCACGTCCTTCCCGTTCGCGCTCAATTCAAACGTGACCTCCGACTTTTCCCCCGGCGCGTCACCCCACGTATAACTCAGCAGCCGCGGCGGCTCGCATCGCGTTACGCGGCCATGGCTGAAAGAGCAGCTTTCGTATTTCTTATATTCTTCCGGCGGCGTCTTCTCCGCGGATAGCTCCGAGTGGTTGAACACCAATTCCACTTGCCCGCCCACGCGCAGTTCCATAGCACCCGAGGCCAGCCATTTTCCTCGTTTTTCCGGCTCCGTGAGGTAAGCCCAGACGCGCTCGATCGGTCCGGGCAACACGCGTTCCAGTCGCACCGTGCCGGGCTCCGTGGCCGCGCCGTACTCGTTCGGTTGCTGCCCCTGTTTGTCATCTTGTTTCTTCGGCTCCGCGCTCATCGAGTTTTCCTCCCAAGAATGATTCCTTCAATCCGGAGTTCCTTGCCCCTTTTGCCTGCGGCGCTTATTTACCCTGAGCGAAGCCGAAGGACCCTGCCCCGGCATCGATTTCTGCAAGACATTTGCGGGACGCATCACTGGAGCGTCTTTCATTTTCGCGGCCGCCCGGTCTTCGGCCAGCAAGAGGTTCTCTAGGACATCCAACCTGCTAGTCCACATCGCTCGCTGTGCCTCAATCCACCTCGCCGCTTCATCGAGTGGTTCCGGTCTTAGCGACAGCAGGTGCTCCCGCCCCGCTCGCCGCCGCCGCACCAGCCGCGCTCCCTCCAGCACTCGGATGTGTTTCGAGACCGCATTCAGCGACATGGCGAAGGGATGCGCCAATTCCGTCACTCGCGCCTCTCCGTGCGAAAGCCTCTGCAGGATCGCCCGCCGCGTCGGATCCGCCAGCGCCATCAACGTTTGGTTCAGTGTGAACTGCCTGGCCGCCACCATCATTATTCAACCTATAGGTTGAATATAATCGGCGAACATGCCGCTGTCAATCCCGAACTGGGGCCGCGCCCGCCCCGCAGTCTCCTTGGAGTGGGTGTGTTTCCCAAAAGTTTTCCACAGTTCATTCGAATGCTAATCCAATACGTACTTGACAACTGTATTACGCCTGCGCAATCCTAGTCTTTGATAGTTAGTCGCCAACGCGCTCGATTCGCCCCGTTCCATTCCTCTCGGCGATCCCTCTGCGGACGGCGCCTGCTCCGACCCTGTCGGGGCGTCTCTGCGTTATATTCTTACCGCTTTTTCTCTCCAAATATTGGCCGTGAACGCCCAATTCCCCGCAAAATCCTCGCCGCTAAGCTATTTAGAATCAGCACCCATTTTGCGCGATTTTTGTGCCGGCTAAGTCCCTTTAGAATGAGCACTTCCAAAAGTGTATCAAAACAAAGGACTTTAACTATCTTTAGAATGAACACTTATGAAAAAAGGGGTAGGGGGTGGCCAGTTATTGTTAACCAGGAATCCGTTAAGGATTCCTGGCCCGAGAAGCATCGCGACGAAAGATCTCTCCTAAATGCCAAGAAGCATTTCTATCCTGAACGACCATCGGGAGTGAAGGATCTCCACGTGGCACAGCCACTCTTGCTTGTCCTGAGCGAAGCCGAAGGGGCTGTGCTCTTCCCACAGGTCACGGGACACCGAGCACGGAACTCCGCAACTCCCCGTATAATGTGCCCTCTACTTCAGGAGAGCACACCATGCGCTATCGCAAGTTCGGCCGCACCGGATGGAACGTCAGTGAAATTGGTTACGGCATGTGGGGACTCGCCGGCTGGACCGGCTCCGACGACGCTGAATCGCTCGACGCCCTCCAGCGCGCCGTCGATCTCGGCTGCAATTTCTTTGACACTGCCTGGGCCTACGGCGACGGCCGCAGCGAACAAATCCTCGGGAAAGTTCTGCGCGCCAACAAAAATAATTCCGCTGTCGGTGGGCCGAACAAGAAACTCTACGTCGCCACGAAAATTCCGCCCAAAAACCGCCAATGGCCCAGCCGCCGCGACTTCACGCTCGACGATTGCTATCCTCCCGACTACATCGAAGAATACGTCAACAAAAGCCTCTCCAATCTTGGCGTCGAAAAACTCGACCTCATCCAGTTTCACACCTGGGAAGACCGCTGGCTCACCGACGAACGCCTTCCGCGCGCGGTGGAAAAGTTGCGCACCAGCGGGAAAGCGGAAGCCGTCGGCGTCAGCGTCAATCGCTGGGAGCCGTACAACGGTATTCGCGCCGTGCTTGAAGGCGTTGCCGACGCCGTCCAGGTCATCTACAACATTTTCGACCAAAATCCCGAAGACGCGCTCTTCCCCATTTGCCGCATGAAAAATGTCGCCGTAATCGCCCGCGTCCCGTTCGACGAAGGCACACTCACCGGCACACTGACCGTGGATAGCACCTGGCCCCAGGGCGATTGGCGCAACACTTACTTTGTGCCGGAAAATCTGAAGAACAGCGTGGCCCGCGCCGAAGCGCTCCGTCCGCTCGTTCCTGCGGACAACTCCATGGCGCAGATGGCGCTCCGCTTCATCCTCAACAATCCCGACGTCAGCGCCATCATTCCCGGCATGCGCAAACGCCGCAACGTCGAAGCCAACATCGCCGCCGGCACCCAGGGCCCCCTCCCCGCCCCCCTCCACACCCAACTCCGCACCCACCGCTGGGACCGCAACCCCACGAGCTGGAGCCAATGAAACTTCTTATGTTTGAAAGGAAAATAATTACGCGGTTTGCTTCAACGCGCGCTCGACGAGCGTCAGGCAGCGCTCGGCTTGTTCGCGCATCAGCTGTTCATGGTCGCCGCGATCGCGCTGCAGGCTGTGGAGTTCGTCAGCAATCGCCAGCGCCGCCAGCACCGCGACTTTCTGCGTGTCCACCGTTTTCGTCACGTCGGCGATATCATGCATTTTGTCGTCCACATACTTGGCGAGCTTCTGTACATACTTCACATCCAGTTCCCCCTGGATGGAGTAGGTCTGCCCGAAAATCTGCACTTTCACCGGCGCGCTCATGGTTTTTCTATGCGTGAAGATAACATAAAACTTGCGCGCCTGGTATGTCGCGCATTACTTGTACGTGTAGGGGCACGATATATCGTGCCCCTGCGTTTTGAAAGTTAATGTCGATGAATGAGCGAAGGGAAAATTTAACTAGCGCGGAGTTGCGCGCCAAGAGTTTTTTCGAGCGCGGCAACAATTTTCCCGCTGAAATCGGCGATTTGCGTGTCCGTCAGCGTTGCGTCGCGGCTCTGGAACGTAACGCGCACGAGCAGCGAATATTTTCCGGCGGGAACATTCTTGCCGCGAAAGAGATCGGTCGCTTCGATCGAATGAATTTCGCCGATGCCCAGCGACTGAATCGTTTTCGTCACGTCGGCAAACTTCGTGCCCTCGGCAAGCAGCAAGGAGAAATCGCGCTCGACGCTCGGGAATCTCGGCAATGGCTCGTACCGACGCGCCTCTCTCGCCGCATGCATCGCAGCATAAACCGGATCGAGCTGCAATTCCGCGACAAATACGTCTTGCCGGAATTTTAGTTTTTCCGCAACACGCCGCGCTAGTTGTCCCGCAATTCCAACTGAAGAGTTATTTGTCCCCTCGCTCGAAATGGAGGAATTCAGTCTTACGGAACCGCGCCGCGCCGCGTGCAGCCACTCCGCGCCGCCATCTTCCCAGCGGTAACCGCTGCAGAGTTCGCCGATGGAGTCGAGGTCGCCCTTGAGGTCCGCAAAAGAAAAATCGCGCGCTTCATCGTAGAGACCTTTTTCACGCGCTTCGCCGGTCGCGCCAATTGTGAGCACACGAGTCTCGACCGACTCAATGTTCTCGCTCGCCTTGCCGGCGAGGCCATTCAAGCGATAATGGCGGCCAATCTCGAACAGGCGTGCGTTGCGCTGGCCGTGATTGAGATTCCATTCGATCGCGCCTGCTATGGTCACGATGCCGGTTGAACGTAGCACGTTTGCTTCTTCCGAGAGCGGATTGGAAAGCCGCGCGGGCGAAACGTCGCTGGGACGGAACAACGCGTCGCGCTCTTCGGCAACGTGAGGAATCGTCAGGATTTCGCGATAGCCCAGGCCGATGAGCCGCTCGCGCAAACGCGTTTCCGCTTCGTAGTGTGGAAGGCGCGCTGCACCTTGCCGGGCCGCGGGCAAACGTGGGGGAAATTTATCGAGGCCGTAAATACGCGCAATCTCTTCGATCAAATCGATTTCGCGCTCGACTTCGGCGCGCCAGGAAGGCTGCGTGCATTCCCACGCAGCGAGAAGCGAACCTTCCGCGCCGCGGTTTTGGTCGCTTCGCACAGGCGCGAAACCGAGCGCGCTGAGGCTGGCTTCGACCTGCTTGTCAGGAACATCCGCGCCCATCACGCGAAGAATCTCGGCGCGCGTGACGCGGATTGTTTTCGAGGCATGTTTGCCGGGAAAGACATCGACAACGCCGGCGAGTAACTCGCCACCGGCCAGCTGCAAAATCAGTTCAGCGGCACGCCGCGAGGCCAGCTCGGCCATTTCAGGGTCGGCCCCACGGCCAAAACGCGTGGACGCTTCGGTATGCAATTTCAGAAAACGAGCGGCGCGGCGAATGGCGACCGGTTCAAACCACGCGCACTCGATCAAGACGGTTTTCGTGGAAAAGGAGATTTCCGTTTCCGCGCCGCCCATGATTCCGCCGATGCCGATGAGGCGCGCGCCGTCGCCGTCGCTGATCATGCAAATGTTCGAATCAAATTGCCGCTCTATGCCATCGAGAGTTCGCATTTTTTCGTTTGACTTGGCGCGGCGCACCACAATTCTGTGGTCGCGAACCTTGTCGTAGTCGAAAGTGTGCAGCGGGTGGCCAAGCTCCAGCATCACGTAATTTGATATATCAACGACATTGCTGATGCTGGCGACGCCGGAAGCTTCGAGGCGGTCTTTCAGCCATTTTGGCGACGGCTGGATTTTCACGTTGCGAATGACGCGGGCGGTGAAGCGGCCGCAGAGTTCCGGGGGTTGAATCCCAACTTTTATTGCATCGGCGGCTTTAGCAGGGCTTTCCGGCGGTTTCGGCGCAACGTGTTTCAGCGGGAGCTTGTAAATCGCTCCGAC
>Ga0209648_10005531_pt1 | contig 10822 bp, 9 predicted proteins | sample GraSoi2013_115cm_FD_185830 | JGI IMG/M metagenome (GOLD analysis project Ga0209648, IMG submission 185830) | Grasslands soil microbial communities from the Angelo Coastal Reserve, California, USA - Sample 9_17_2013_115cm (SPAdes) (version 2) | ecosystem: Environmental > Terrestrial > Soil >...
CTATCGTTCGCGCTGCGTGCTAGGGTCAGAAGTTGTATTCGATCCCGCCGGTCCACACCACGTTCGGCTGGAGTCCGGAGTTGCGAAGCGGAATCAGGGCGTTCGTGACGAGCAGGATGCCGCGCTGCGTGGCGAACTTGAAGCCGAGCGAGGCGGCCATCAGATCGTCACGCTGCCCCGGGATGTTGGTGGGGATCACCTGGTGTGGGTAGGGGGCGATGTATTGCACCGGCCCCGGGACCACGAGCTTCGAGTCCCCGATCTGCCAGTCCGAGAGCACGTCGAACGCCATCGTGGCGAAGGGGGCGAGCAGCTGGTCGAAGCCCAGCGTCGCGACGACGGAGTTGTTCTGCAGGGTGCCGTCGCGGAATACATACCCCAGGTTGAAGTGCGGCGTCGTGTTGCCCCAGGTCGCCGAGACGACCCCCAGGCCGCGGCCGGCGAACGCGCCCGAACCGAGGAGATTGGTTTCATCCCCCGTGGGGAAGCGCGCGTCGACCAGCAACGCCACGCCCACCTGCTTCGTCTGCGCGATGTTCACCTTGACGCGGGCCGCGACGTCGCCGATCCCCGTGGCCGCGCCCGACGTGGCGGCGTACGCCGTGAGCACGGGGTTCGTCGCATCCCCGGCGAAGAAGTGAGGGGTGGGGAAGCCGCCCAGCGGCAGGATGTTGGCGACGCTGTGACCCTCGACGCTGGTGCGCACGAACGGCACGTCCACGGAGACATCCACCCCGTCCACGATTCCGTAACTCATCACGAGCGACGTGATCAGGAGATTCACGTTGAGCGAGACGTTGACCTGAACGACGTCGTTCTCGAAGATCTCGTTCCCGAGCCCCGGGACGCCGATGTCCTGGTGGGTGAAATTGAACCGCAGGTCGTCCACCCGGATGCCGCGCAGCCGCTCGAAGTGCATCTGGCTCACGTTCGCCCCGACGTAGAAGCGACCGCGGCCGAGCGTCTGGGCGCGCTCGCCGAAGATCGGCCCCGCCGAGGTCGACGTCTTCACCGGCAGCCCACCGACGAATTGAAACGTCACGCCACTCGAGGCGGACGTGACCGGCGTGTTCGCGACGCTCGCGCCGATCGAATTGGCCATGAAGCTGAGGATGCTGGCCCCGCTCGCGGTGTCGGCCGGGATGAAGTGCAGACCGTGGATGTAGCTGAGCGCGACGAGGCAGAGGGGTTGGCCGCAGCTCCCGAAGGTGAATAGCTGGCGCGAAATGCGGGTCCGCAGATCCTGCCCTAGGACGGGACGCGCGAATAGCAAGAACAGCGCAAGCGAGATGAGAGTCGCGCGAGGGCGCACGGCGAGCTCCGGGTTCCGGGCGGCGGCTACGTTACCACGCCGCCCGGAAGCCCGCAATGCCTGCCCGCGCGCCTACTTCAACAGCATGTCGTGCGGCCGGGCCTGCCCCGTCGGGAAATGCTCGAAATCGACGTCGAACTTCGGATCGAGTGTGAGTCCCTCGGGCCCGACGTTGAGCAGTCGCACGCGATAGGGAACCTTGCCGTCGAGGTTCGAGAGCAGCGAGTTGCTCACATACAGCCGCTTGCTGTCGGGGGTGAGCTTCATCATCTGCGCCTGCGGGAAGGCGACCGTGCTCACGAGCCTGGGGTGGAGCGGGTCGGCGATGTCGTACTGTTGCACCGCGCCGCCGCCGAACAGGGACACGAAAAGAAAGCGGTTGTCGTAGGAGATCCGCATGTCCGCCGGGATCGAGCCGTCGGCCAGCTTGACGACCCGGGTGAAGGCGAGCTTGCCGTCTGGCCCCACGACCCAGTACCACACGCTGTTGCCGAAGGCGCAGTTGATGAACCCGCCGCGGGCCTTGGGCCCGTGCAGCCAGCGCACCTCGAGCGGGGCCTTGTCCAGGTGCTCGATCTGGCGCGGCTTCCCGGTCTTATAGTCCCAGGCGACGACTTCGTCGCCTACCTGCTCCATCGGCGTGTTGCCGACCATGACGGCGTGCGGATGCGCCCAGCTCGACGTGACGATCAGGTTCAGCTCGGGCTGCACGCCGACGTCATACATGTACTTCGGGGCGGGAAGCGCCTCGAGAAACGTGCCATCGTTGTCGAGCTTGACGAGCGCGCCGGGTGCCCCGCCGTCCTTGGCGCCGAGCATCGCGATCAGCACGCCACCCGGCACGGCGTAGAAGGTGTGCGGGCCTGAATAGCCGGTCGTGGCCCCCAGATCGGGGACGGTCTTGATGAGCTTGGGGTGCTTGGGATCGGTGGCGACATCGTAGATGAACAGGCGGTTCGAAAACAGCCCGCCGGCGAAGATCCGGTCGGCGTTCGCGGTGTAGCCGAAATGGTGCGCTTCGTTCGCCGGGGACCCGGTCGGCGCGGTGGCGATCACGGTGGCGTAGCTCGGCGACTTCGGGTCAGCATCGATCACCGCGAGGAAATCGGGGTCCTTTTGATCGGCGTCGCTCGTCCACACGTACAAGAGCGACTCGTGCTGGTCGGGCCGTAGGCCGCGAACGAAGATCGACTCGTCGGCGGGGCCGCGCGGTGCGGTCGCCGGTAGCGCGGCGATGAGCAACAGCAAAGCGGTGCGCTTCACGATACGCCTCCTCGACAGAAGTGTGTCCCCCAAAAAGCAGGCGGCCGCGCTCGCTTGGGGGAGCGCGGCCGGCCATCGGAACCCGGTGCTTGGGGCTTGGTGTTCCTATGCGGTCGCCCCGCAGCGGCTCGCGAGCCTGTCGCTCCCTGAACAGACGAGAGGGCGGCTACAGCAGCGAAGCGCGCGGCGCGGGGTTGTCATTAGTTCAAGAAGCTAGCGCCCGGGCGCGGTCGGGCAAGTCCCGCCCTCGCGAGCGCACGAGCGGGTCGCCTCGGCTTGGGGCGCTCGCGTTGCGGCGCGCTCGGGCGCTAGGATATCTTGCGCGAGTGCGGTCCCGAGCGGGCCGATGTCGCGCAAGGAGAGTGGATCCGATGAAGACGTGGCTCGAAACCCGGGACGTGCTCGACCGCCTTGCCGAATGCCGGCGCCGGGGTGCGCGCGCCGCGCTCGCCACGGTGGTCCAGGTGCGCGGCTCGGCGTACCGCCACGAGGGTGCGAAGCTGCTCGTGTGCGAGGATGGCACCACGGCCGGGAACGTGAGCGGGGGCTGTCTCGAGCAGGACGTGCGCGAGGTGGCGCTCCGGGTGATCCGCACCGGTGCGCCGGAGCGACCGAGCTACTGCTCGAGCGCGGACGCGATCGCAGCCTGGGACCTGGGTGTCGGCTGCGAGGGGCAGGTGGACCTGTATGTGGAGCCGGCGCTCGCGCCTCGGCCGCGCGAACGGGTGTTGCTCGATGGCCGCGTGCCGTTCGCCGTGTGTACGGTGCTCGCGGGCCCGCGAGAGGCGGCGCGCGCCGAGCGCCTCGTCGTCACGGCCACCGGCACCGAGGGAGGGCTCGGGTCGGCGGGGCTCGATGCCCGTGCCGCGGCGCGCGCTCGCGAGCTGCTCGAGGCCGGGACGGCGGGGCTGCACGACATCGCCGGCCGCCCGGTCTTCATCGATGTGCTCCTGCCCCCACCCGAGCTCCTGGTGATCGGCGCCGGGGACGACGCGCGGCCGCTGGTGCGGTTCGCGGCGGAGGTGGGATTTCGCGTCAGCGTGGTCGACCGCCGCCCGGGCCTGCTCGTGCCGGAGCGCTTCCCGCAGGCGGCGCGCCTGGTCGACAGCAGCGGAGCCGAGCTCGCCGATCGCGTGCCGCTCGACTCGGCCTCCTACGTCGTGGTCATGACGCACAACTACGCGGACGATCAGGCGTATCTGCGGCCCCTCGTGAAGAGCGCCGCCGCCTACATCGGCATCCTCGGGCCGCGCCAGCGCACCGAGCGCATCCTGCACGAGCTCGCCGCTCTGGGCCCGATCGACGAGGGACGCGTGTACGGGCCCGTCGGCCTGGATATCGGGACCGACGGCGCGGAGCAGGTGGCACTCGCCGTCATCGCCGAAATCCTGGCGCTGCGCTCGGGTCGGGGGGCGCGCTCGCTCCGGGAGCGGCTCGCCCCGATTCATGCCACGACCGACTGAGGGATTGCGCGTCGCCGGCGTGGTGCTCGCCGCCGGCGCGTCGCGCCGCATGGGGCGGAATAAGATGCTGCTCGAGCTCGAAGGGGAGCCGCTGGTGCGGCGCGCCGCTCGGCGGGCGCTCGAGGCGGGGTTGTCCCCGGTGGTCGTGGTGTTGGGCCACGAAGCGGAGCAGGCCCGGGCGGCGCTCGCGGGCCTGTCGGTCGAGATCGCGACCAACCCCGACTTTCGGGGTCCGACGAGCGGCTCGTTACACGCGGGGCTCGCGCGGCTCGCGCCCGACCGTGACGCGGTGGTGGTGCTGCTCGGGGACATGGTCCTCGTCACCGCGCCGATGCTGGCCGACCTGGCCCGCGTCGCGGCCGGAGATGCCGCGCCGCTCGTCGTCTCGCGCTACGGCGACGTGACGGCGCCGCCGCTCCTGTTCCGGCGCGCGCTCTTCGCGGAGCTCATGGCGTGGACGGGGGAGGGGTGCGGCAAGGCGGTGGTCCAGGCGCACCGCCATGAAGCGCGCTACGTCGATCAGCCCGGGGCCGTGCTCGCCGACGTCGATACGCCCGAGGATTTTGCGGCGGTTCAGAAGAGCTCGAGCTGATCGGCTACGAGGGTCCTGAGCGTCTCGAGCAGCTTTACCATCGCCCAGGTGTCCCGCTCGCAGTAGCGCAGCAGCGCCTCTCGCAGGGCGGCCCGCTCTCGCGCGGCCATCTTGTCTCGCTCGAACATCAGGCGCTGCAGCTCGACTGTGGCCACCTCGCCGTCCTGCACCTTCAAGTCCGCGTACGAGAGGCTCGGGACCAGGGCCGGGAGCGTCTTCTTGATGCTGAACCGGCCGCCGAAGTCGGGATGGTACACGTTGCTCCGCACCGCCGGCAGCAGGTCCACGAGCCGATTCGCGATGCGATCGAGCTCCTTCGCGAACCGCGGCACCGCGTCCTGCAGCTGACGGATACAGTCGCGCTCGAAGCTCGCGTAGTAGGCGACGATGCGGCGTGCCCCGGCGCAGGCCTGGACCAGCGCCTCGGCCAGCGCGGGCCGGGGATCGTCGGGGCCGTCAGCGATCCACTGGTAATGGACCAGCCCGCGGCCCCGCTGCTCGGCGTGGACGCTGAACTGCACCGGCACGAGCTGCCACGGCCGGCATCCCGGCCAGCGCGGGATGGCGAGACTCACCGTCTCGAAATCCAAGAAGGCGAGCGGCGAGGCGAACTGGGCGAGTGCCGTCGCGAGCGCGGGCTCCACCACCATCCGCCCGGTCTGAACCGCCTTCACCTGGCGCGCGTGAATCACCGACAGCTCGAGATCGGTGGGCAGGTCGTACAGCGTTGCATACCCGTCCGCCTGGTACTCGAGCACCTTGCGCCGCTCGACGCGGTACAGGCTCGAGATGTGGTGGTCGGGGAGCTTCGGCCAACAGCGCTCGATGAAGGGGCACTCGTACGGCCTGCTGCAATGCTCCCCGATCGGCACCGCGGGAAGCGGGCCCGCGAGCATGCGCGCTTGGGCGGCGAGCTCGTCGGGCACGCCGACGAGCACACCTTCGACGACGGCCGTCACGTCTTCGCGCACGAACAGGTTGGAGAGGTCGGGATAGCGACACTGGGGGTTGAGGTGCATCACCTCGACCCGTTCGACCGGCAGCCCCGCGCGCCGCAGCACGTGCACCTGGACGGCCGCATCGGGGAGGTGTTCGGGCTTCTGGCTGTTGGACGCCTTGACCTCGATCACGCCGTAGCCGCGCGCCGTGCGCTCCAGGACGTCCACGCCGACGTAGGTGTTGTCGGCGAGGAACCCGGCCTCGTAGATCGCCGGCGGCTGGCGCTCGAGCGCCGCGCGCGTCGCCGCCACCTTGTTGTCGTACTGAAAGAACGGGAGGTCGATGAGCACGCCCCCCGGGACATACTGCCGCGCCCGCTCTCCCACTTCCTGCCCTTGGGCGAAGCGGTTCTGCTGCCCCTTGTCGGGCGCAAGCTCCGGGGCGGTGGGCTCGTGCACCCGCCACCACAGCTGCTTGTGGCACTGCAGGCCGTGCAGATAGCGCGACTTGGAGAGCCGCAAGGGGTCCGAGGGCATCACTCAACAGTAATGCATGACGCGCCGCGCGACGCCCTTGTCAGATCGGGAAGGAGGCACTTAACTCCGGCACTCTCCCACGCTCACCAGGCGGTCGATGCCTCCAGCGGTCCTGATCGCGCTCGCCATTCTGCTCCTCACTGCGCTCGTCGCGGTCGTCGTGCTGCGGCGCTCGGGCGGGGAGCGCGCGAGCGGCCTCATCCAACAGCAGCTGATCGAGCTGCGCGCCCGGTTCGATCAGCTCGTGGCCGCGCAGCAGGAGGTCCCCCGCACCCTCGCCACCGGGAGCACCGAGCAGGCGCGCGTGCTGCACGACGTGCGCGAGCGCCTCGGCGCGCTGGGCGAGGTGACGAAGCGGCTCGAGACGATGGCCGAGGCCGTGACGGAAGTGCAGCAGCTGCTTCAGGTGCCGCGCCTGCGGGGCACGATTGGCGAGGTGTGGCTCGAGGAGCTGTTGCGCCAGATCCTCCCGCCCACGCACTACGAGATGCAGTACCAGTTCCGCTCGGGCGAGCGGGTGGATGCGGCGCTGCGCCTGGCCGGCCGGATCGTCCCGGTGGACGCCAAATTCCCGCTCGAGGCGTGCCAGCGCATGCTCGCCAGCCACGGGGCGGAGGAGGAACGGGAGCGGCGCGCCTTCACCAAGTCGCTCCGGGACCGGATCGATGAGATCGCCGACAAGTACATCCGCCCCGACGAAGGCACCTACGACTTCGCGCTCATGTACATCCCGGCGGAGAACGTGTACTACGAGGCGGTGCTCGGCGCCGAGGACCCGGGCGACCAGAAAAGCGTGCTGGGCCACGCCTTGCAGCGCCGCGTGATCCCCGTCTCCCCGCACACCTTCTACGCCTATCTGCTCGTCATCCTCCACGGCTTGAAGGGGATGCAGGTCGAGGAGCAGGCGCGCGAGATCCAGGGGCAGCTCGGCGGGTTGCGCCAGCAGTTCGAGGGGTTCTGGACGGCGTTCCAGACGGTGGGCACGCACCTCACGAACGCGTACAAGAAGTTCGAGGAGAGCGAGCGCCAGGCCGACCGGGTGCGGGACCGCTTGGAACGGATCGCGGGCCCGGGGAGCACGGATGGCGCGCAGCCGGGAGCGGGTGCGCTCCCGCCGCCCGACGCGTGAGTAGCGTCCCGGGCCCCGCCGGGATGCTGTTCGTCGACGACGGCGGGGCGGGCGGCGTCCCCGTCCTCTTCGTGCATTCGCTCGCCGGAAATACCGGGCAGTGGACCGCGCAGCTCGCGCACCTGCGCCCGGGGCGGCGCGCCGTGGCGCTCGACGTCCGCGGGCACGGCCGGTCCGATCCCCCCACCGACGGCGACTATTCGATCCCGTCGCTCGCCGCCGATGTGTGGGCGGTGGCGGACGCGCTCGGCCTCGAGCGTGCGGTGCTCGTGGGGCACAGTATGGGGGGTACGGTGGCGCTCGCGTGCGCCGCCGCCCGACCCGAGCAGACCGCCGGGCTCTTGCTCGTCGACCCCAATGGCGATCAGCGGCGGCTGCCCGCCGCCATGCTCGCGGAGTTCCAGGGGGCACTCGAGTCCCCGGCCTACGCGGAGACGATCCGCGCGCACTGGCACCGGATCACCGCGGGCGGGAACCCGGACGTGCGCGCCACGGTTGTCCGTGATCTGGACGGCACGCCGCGAGCAACGGTCGTCGAGATCTTCCGAGCCCTGTCGGCGTTCGACCCGTTGCCGGCGCTGGCCCGTTACCAGGGGCCGCGGCTGTCGCTCATCACGGCACTGAACGAAACGCCGCTCGGGTTGCATCGGGTGGTGACGGACTTGCCGCATCGGCTGGTCGCCGGCACGGGCCACTGGATGCACATGGACCGGCCGGACGTCTTCAACCCGCTCATGGATGAGTTCCTGGCGGGCGTGGGGCGCGCGTAAGCGGCGCCTGCCACGCCCGGACTTGGCAGGATAGGAATCTTCCTTGCCGCCTAGGATAGACTGGAATTGCCTCAGGGCGCGTGCTGCTTCCCGAGGTGCCGGCCGAGGATTGCGGCATCCGCCACGGCTGCTGTGGGAGGTCGAGCAGAACTGCGTGGAAACCGACAATCGCCTGCAGGGGAGTTCCACGAAGGCCCAGCAGCGCGAGCGTCTCGTCTGGTACGCCGTGTGCAACAGCGGCAGGTCATGAACGCTCGACGCTGGTCCGCGCTGGCCGTGATGTTGTTGGCAGTATTCCTGGCCGCCGTCGATTTCAATGTGGTCACGATTGCCATCCCGTCGATTCAGCGCGGGTTGGGGACGAACTTCAGCGAGATTCAGCTGATCGTCGCCGGCTACGCACTGTCGTTCGCCGTGCTCCTGATCACTGGTGGCCGTCTCGGCGATCTGTACGGTCGCAGGCGGATGTATGCGATCGGCATGGCGGGCTTCACCGTCGCGTCCGCGCTGTGCGGCTTCGCTCCGTCGCCGACGGCGCTGGTCGGATCGCGCGTGCTGCAGGGAGCCTTCGCGGCGGTCATGGTGCCACAGGCGCTGTCGTTCATCCAGGTGACGTTCACAGCTCGCGAGCAGAGTCTCGCCTATGCGATCTACGGCATGACGATCGGGTTCGGCATGATCGCGGGCCAGCTGCTCGGCGGCCTGCTGGTCAGCGCCGACCTGTTGGGGCTCGGGTGGCGGCCGGTGTTTCTCGTAAACCTCCCTTTTGGTGTCGTCGCCATGACCCTCGCGTGGTGGCTCGTGCCGGAATCGCGTGCGCCGGCTGGCCTCAAGCTCGATCTGGGCGGGGTCGTGCTCGTGTCTGCCGCGCTGGCGCTGCTCCTGTACCCGCTCATCCGCGGAGCAGCCGCGGGCTGGCCGACCTGGACTTGGGTCTCGCTCGCCGCTGCGGCCATCCTGATGGTGGTGTTCGTGCGCTACGAGCGCTGGAAGACGGACCGGGACGGCTCGCCCCTCGTCGTACTGTCGTTGTTCCGTCATCGATCGTTTGTGGTCGGGCTGGGCGTGGGCGTCAGCTTCTTTTCGGGGCTCGCGCCATTCTTGGTCCTGCTGGCCGAGTATCTCCAGCGCGGGCTGGACTTGACCCCGCGCGCCGCGGGCCTCCGCTTCCTGCCGTTTGGGATCGGGTTCCTGTCGGCCTCATTTGCGTCGGCGCGTCTCGCGCCGCGCCTGGGGCGGGCAATTCTGCAGCTCGGCGCCGGGCTCATGGTCACCGGGCTCGTGACCCTCATGGCCGTCGTGCGCAGCCCGACACTGGACACCTTCGCGATCGCGTACATCCTGCCGCTGGTTATCTATGGGCTCGGACAGGGGAGCCTGCAGGCGCCGCTCGTTAACTTCATTCTGGCCGACGTGCCGCCCGACGACGCCGGCTCTGCCTCGGGCGTGGTGACCATGCTGCAGCAGCTGTCGTTCGCGCTCGGCGTGGCGGTAATCGGAAGCGTCTTCGCGGTAGCGCTCGGTCCCCATCCGGGTTCGAGCGGGTACGGGCGGGCGTTCGATCACGCGTTGCTGTGGAATATCGCGCTCCTCGCCGTCACCTTCGTCGCGGCCTTCGCGCTCCCGCGGCGGCAACCCGTGCGGGCCACGGTCGCGGGGGCAAGCGCCTAGGTCTTACACACCGCCTTTGCAAATGGCGGCCTGTATCGCCGGCGCTCTGTTGGCGTCTCTCCCAGGCACAGGCCACTGGATGCACATGGACCGGCCGGACGTCTTCAACCCGCTGATGGACGAGTTCCTGGCCGGCCTGGCGCACGCGTAAACGGAGGTCGTTGACATGCAGGTGTTCATCACCGGGGCCACGGGCTACATCGGGTTCGCCGTCGCGGCGGCGCTGCGGCGCGCGGGGTATCGCGTGTTCGGGCTGGCGCGCACCGCGGCCAAGGGGGCCCGGCTCGAGCGCCACGAGATCCACCCCGTGATCGGCGACCTGGCGGAGCCGAGCAGCTACGCCGCGGTCGCGGCGGAGTGCAGCGTGCTGATTCACACGGCGTTCGACTACGCGGCGAACGGGGTCGCCAAGGACAAGACCACGCTTGACACGCTGCTCGATGCCGGGCGGCGGGGCGCGAAGCCGAAGACGGTGATTTTCACGAGCGGCGCCTGGGTGTACGGCGACACCGGGGAGCGCCTGGCGGACGAGACCACACCGCTCAAGCCGGTGAAGCTCGTCGCCTGGCGACCGGCCCACGAGCAGCTCGTGCTCGGCGCGCCGGGCGTGCGGGGTCTCGTCATTCGCCCGGGGGACGTGTACGGCGGGTCCGGCGGGCTCACGGCGCAGTGGTTCGCCGGCCCGAGCGCCGGCCAGGCGCCCACGGTGGTGGGGGATGGGCGGAACCGCTGGCCCATGGTGCACGTGGACGACCTGGCGGAGCTATACGTGCGGGCAGCGGAGCTCGCCCCGGCGGGCGAAATCTTCAACGCCAGCGACCGCTCGCGCTCGACCGTGCTCGAGTTGGCGACGGCGGCGGCCCGGGCCGCGGGGTTCACGGGGGAGGTCCGCCCGATACCCCTCGCCGAGGCCCGCAAGACGATGGGAGACTTCGCTGACGCCCTCGCCTTGGACCAGCATATCGACGCCCGCAAGGCGGTCCGGCTGCTCGGCTGGCAGCCACGCCACGGCGGGTTCCGAGACGAGGCGGCGGTGTATTTCCAGACGTGGAAGGCATGGCAGGGCTAGAGAGGGTCCAGGGTCGTTGATCACGGAGCCGCAGGACTGCGGATGTGCGAGCAATGACGCGAAACGACACGTCTGGAG
>Ga0209648_10005532_pt1 | contig 10821 bp, 4 predicted proteins | sample GraSoi2013_115cm_FD_185830 | JGI IMG/M metagenome (GOLD analysis project Ga0209648, IMG submission 185830) | Grasslands soil microbial communities from the Angelo Coastal Reserve, California, USA - Sample 9_17_2013_115cm (SPAdes) (version 2) | ecosystem: Environmental > Terrestrial > Soil >...
GCGTGCGCGCCGCTGCATAGTTGCTCCTCATTAAAGCAACATGCCCCAGAGAAGAGAGGGAGGTCGCGCTACCCCGGCGGTCTCCCAGTTCCTGGTACAGCGCCAAACTCTCCCCACACAGCGCCTCTGCCCGACCGAAGTCGTCCTGCATGGTCGCTAACTCTCCAGCACCGATGAGCGCTTTCGCTCGCACAGCTGATCTCACCCCGCGGCTTTCGTCCAGGGCCTGCTCTAGCCATTGCCGTCCTTCACTCACGTACCCGCGTAACAACCAGAACTGCGACAATGCACCGCTTAAGCGCAAAGCAAGCTCGCTGCTCTGCCCATCTGAGCCTTGCTCCAGGAACCAGCTCAGCGCTGCGCGCAGGTTGTCATGCTCCCGCTCGAGTCGCTCGAACCAGATGATCTGCTGTGGGCCATTGAGTTCCGGCTCGGCTTGCTCTGCCAGCGCCAGATAGTACGCAGCGTGAGCCTCACGCGTGGCTTCCACCTCCCCGCCTGAGGTAAGCGCCTCCAGCCCATACTCGCGGATGGTTTCCAGCATCACAAAGCGTGGCTCTCCGCCATCTCGCTCGGTTCGTTGCAGCAAGCTCTTGTCCAAAAGGGAGGCGATCCCTTCCAACACGCCTGCGTCTGTGTCACCGACTGCGGTGGACACGGCCTCTACCGCCTCGGGGGTACCACCACCCACGAAGACCGCGAGTCGTCGAAAGAGGCGCTGTTCCTGAGCATCGAGCAGGTCATAGCTCCACTGGAGGGTGTTACGGAGCGTCTGTTGTCGCGCTGGCACATCCCGTGCTCCACTTGCCAACACCTGCAATCGCTGGTCGAGCCGTGCGAGCAGGGCTTCTGGGGGCAGCAGTTTGATGCGTGCCGCTGCTAACTCGATCGCCAGCGGCAACCCATCCAGGCGGGCACAGATCTCTGCTATGGCTCTTGCGTTCGTGGGAGTCAGCTGGAAGTAGGGCTTCGTGGCATGGGCACGCTCGAGGAAGAGCGCCACTGCCTCATACTGTGAAAGCGCCGCCAGATCCGGCAGGTGCCCGGGATCGGGCAGGGCCAGTGGTGGGACAGCAAACTCGTGCTCGGCTCGCACATGCAGCGTCTCCCGACTCGTCACGAGCACTTTGAGCTGTGTACAGGTGGAGAGCAGGTCCGCCACCTGGACAGCAGCGCTCACCACCTGCTCGAAGTTGTCCAAGAGCAGCAAGACCTGCTTCTGGTGGAGTTGTTCCTTGAGACGTTCCAGCAGCGGCTGACCAGCCACCTCCGGAATGCCCAGCACCTGAGCGATGGTGGGCACAACCAGGGTGGGGTCGCTCAGGGGAGCCAGGTTTACAAAAACCACCCCGTCTGCGAAGCGGTCAGAGAGTTCCGCGGCCACCTGCAAGCCCAGACGCGTTTTGCCCACGCCGCCTGGGCCGGTCAGGGTCACAAGGCGTACATCCTCGCGCTGCACGAGATGTCCGACGGCAGCCACTTCCTTCTCTCGACCGATGAACGGCGTAGGCTGGGCTGGCAGGTTGTTGGGATAGGCGTCAAGCGTCTTGAGGGGCGGGAAGTCGACTGGTAAGCCCGGGATAACTAACTGAAAGAGGTGCTCGGGGTGTTGTAAGTCCTTGAGGCGGTGTTCTCCCAGATCTCGGAAGCTTACACCCTCCAGCAGGTCGTGCTCTACCAGGTCGCGGGTCGTCTGAGAGAGGAGTATCTGCCCGCCGTGGCCGGCGTCCGTGATGCGTGCGGCACGGTGCACAACCAGGCCGACACAGCCTTCGGTCGAAAGCTCTGGCTCACCAGTGTGCAACCCCATGCGCACACGTACTGTCACACCATTCGGCCAGGCATGGAGAGTTATGGCCCGTTGTATCTCCACTGCTGCCCAGACGGCATCGGTGGCGCGAGCGAAGGCTCCGAAGAGGGCATCTCCTTGCGTGTCCACCTCATGGCCGCTCCTCCGATGGAGGGCAATACGCAGGAGTTGTCGGTACTCCTCTAACATGAAGGGGTAGCGGTCGCCCAACTGCTGAAGCAGATGTGTGGACCCCTCGATGTCGGTGAAGAGCAACGTCACTGTTCCACTCGGTGGGTCACGCATACAGAACCCCCTTGCGTCTCAACAGTGTGTGTGCGCTATACTCATGCTTCCTGATTGCTTATCATGTCCGAGCAGTTGTACAGAGCAAAGTGACTGTTACCTTGAGCATTATACCGCATCGTTGAGTCGAGAGGAAGAAGGGAGGTACCACACAATTTTACCTGGACTTTGTACGTGGGCCGCTTCGGCGTAAGTGATAGACTTTCAATGTGTCACAACTCGACCTCAAGAGTTTTTCAACACGCGGATGCTTTAACAAGAAGCCTTTTGAGAGCAAGAATAGTATCCTGCAAGCGTCTCTGATAGTTACTAAATGCAACTATGTGTAGATGTTCACGTGCATCGTGTCTCAGGTCGTTTGGGACTTATTGGAAAGAAGGTTTCAGCCGATGCAGCGCATACGCTCCTGCAGGCCCTACTACCATATGACTCGCGGAGCATTTACAATTTTCACAAGGCTTTGTTGCGGCATGGGCAGCGTATCTGCGTGTATGACCGTCCACGCTGCTCAAAGTGCGTGCTGACGGATGTGTGCGACTACTATAACACGGTGGTGAAGCCTACCTGAAGTATTTCGGACTCTCACGTGAAAATCACCTAAATGCTTCCAGTGAATAGTTGCGGAATAGGCATCGCCTTCTGTTGCCTGGCATCAGGTAAGAAGCAGTGTCCAGGATAGTGATTCCGCAGGTTCAATGTGGAAGCATATAGCCAACTCGCCAGGGGTGGTCGTGGTTAGGAGAGCATCAAGTGATCAGGCGGATAGAACACCTTGGGAGCAGGGTCATTTTCATGATTCCTCGCTTTTTGCAACAGAACAATAGAATCTAAAATATTGACGCCACACATCTCTTAAAGTATTATTTGCTGTAGAGCCTTACGAAATTTCCCTTTCGAAATCTTCGAAACAGCGCTTGTTCACGGCTACACATGTATTCAGATGACTTGCAAACATTTGAAATTTATCCTCTAAAAAAACCGTTGGCAGTCGTCCTTATTTTAAATATCTGGTGTGCCTCTAGTATCGTCGTGTGTCCAAAAGTGGGGGAATACCCTTAGAATGATGATGGCTCTTCTATATTGAAAGATAGTGAATCGTAGAGGCATATATAGTTTGGAGTAAGCAATGGAATTGATCTCCCTTCTGGGTCATTAGTAGTGAGTTGCTAAAAAGAGCATCACGTGAGTGAGGTATAACTATGCCGAAAAAAGATAAGTATACACGCTTGATCCAAGAGGGAGATCACTTTCTTCAAGTAGACGATTTTGATCAAGCGGGGCAGAAATATCGCGAGGCGCTTGCCAGGAAGCCAGGTTCGGCTGAAGCCCTCTATAGTATTGGGGCGGTATATACTCATCAAGGTGACTTCCAAAGTGCTTTAGAATGGGCTCAGCAAGCTGTAGCAGCAGATCCTCAGTTTCTACCTGCGCAAAGCCTTCTAGGAAACGTATTGTTGGGGCTTCATAGATATGAGGATGCTTTGACGGCACTCACACTTGCTGCACAGGATGAATCGAATCTTGTGGCCCGTGGACAGATGGGTTTATGTTGTGAAGCGCTAAAGCGCTGGAAAGAAGCAGAAGAGCACTTTCGTGCTGTGTTAGAACATGATAGGACATACACTACGCGATTTGCTATGGTAGCCTTGTATGACCATAGCCCCTTTTTTGCTGATGTGCATCATGCCCTTGCTCGTGTATTGCAGCATCAGAATAAACTTGATGAAGCGAGGCTTCATTATCATCTCACGAAGCGTGTTGATCCAACTACTCAACTTGATCCTATGTACCTCGAGATTATGAGTACAACAGACCTCGAAAACCACCTTATGGATGCAGTGGAATTCGACAGGCCATCTGAAGAAGCTCCGCTCGAGGAGAAACTAGAATACCTGCTTCGGCTCTCAGACTACTCGGAGCTATTAGAAGCGACAAAGCTATATAAATCCGAGGATCTCATCAATTACGTAGTGGGTATTATTCATGCAACGCAACAAATGGCTGCATTTTATGCCTCTGCACGAGTGCGCGTTGTAGGTGACGTACTCTATGGAATAGAGGTTGCTGGTTTATTTGCTGCCCTACAGTCTCCCTCGTGGAAGCGCTTCTTTGACTTGACGGAGTTGGTTCATAAAGAAGAGCGTTCTCTAGAGGAGGCGTTGGAGATACTTAACCGCCTGGAATTCGCCGAGGACACCATTCCTTTAGTAATCAATTTAGCGAAACGCTTTGTTTTAGTGGAACCAGAGACTGGCTTAACAGTGGCCTTGCTGTTAGAACAGGTAGCAGGCCAAAGCCCAAGTGCTGGTTCGAGCGTAATGGTGGTGGGCGAAGCTTATTATCGCTTGGATGAATTGGATGAAGCGTTGGAGTCCTTTCACGAAGCGTTAGGCCTTTACGAAGACGCGAAAGACATGCGGGGAATGCTGACAGCCCTGATCCAAATAGGCAATGTGCAGCATCAACAGGGAAATTTCGCCGATGCCTTGTCTACGCTTGACGAGTATTTGCTGCTAGCAAAGGCTCAGGGGAAAAGGGAGGATGTTATCTGGGGGCAATATAATCGTGCTTTAACGCTATTTGCAGTGGGTCGTGCGGCGGAAAGTTACACCGAGTGCTTAATGGCGTCTTCAATGGTGCAAGATGATACAGATGCCGAACTTCGTAAGAACCTGGCTACATTGCTGACCCAGGCAGGTAACACGATGGGACAATCAGTTCCAGATGAAGTCCTTGAAAAGCTCAGGTATGAAACAGTATATCAGTCTGAGTCGATTGATGCACTATTGTCACAAGCTGCAAATGTTGCGGAACAAGGGAAGCTAGAAGAAGCTCTTTCCTTGCTTGAACAGGCGCGAGCCAAGGCAGAAAGTAACGCTCCGCTTGCTACCTATGTTCAGGTGCTTTTTGCATTAGGTATGTTCTTAGATGAAATGGATCGGTTAACCGAAGCTGCGAATGTGTTACGAGAGGCATTGCAGCACTGTGAAACCACCTCTACCGATGTGGACATATGGCCTATTCTGATAAATCTTGGAATCTTAGCTGTCCGACAAAGTCAAACTGAAGAAGCCGTTACATACTTTGAGCGGGCGCTTCGGGAAGCACGGCTCCATCGTTCACCTGATCAGGAGCGAGACACTCTGGAACTACTGGCTCAGGTGTTAATCGATATTGATCCTCAAAGAGCAACTACATATTTCGGGGAGTTCTTACACTTGTCCAACGCCCCGACAGAGGAATTACCGGCAGCTTGGATGGAAGGGATGACATTCCTGGAAGAGGGACACTTTAGGGAGGGCCTTGCTGCGTTTGAACGCCTGTACACCGATATGAGTCCCGCCGCTGAGCGTCTTCTTCCTCTCGCATTGACCAACCAGGGAGTAGCTCATTTGCGATTAGGCGAAATTCCAAATGCTATTCGCTGTTGGGAGAAGGCAGCAGATGTATGGTTGGAACACAGTAATCATGGCCAGGCGATAAATGTCTTAGAAAAGGTAGTGCTTCTCCTTAGACAGGAGGGGAAAGATTACAGCCAAACGCTAACCCATATGTCTGAACTATGGGAAGGAATTGAAAACTCTGGCAGTAGAAGGAGCACTGGCGTTGATCTTGCTCAAATAATGATAGAGGTGGGTGAGTTGAGCCGCGCAGAAAAGGTCTTAGAAAAAATTCTCCCAATCGCTATCTCAGAGCAATGGCGCGACGTGAGTGATGAAATGAAGATTCGGCAAGCACTTGGCAGGATATATCGACGTACATCACGCTACTCCGAGGCTATCGAGCAATATCAAGCCGCTCTCACCTGCGCTCTATATCTGAAGGATGAGCCCACAGAAGGAAACATACGAGGAGATATGGGAATCGCTTATAGATACTTCGGCGATTTAGATGCGGCGCTTGAGCAGTATTATCAAGCCATCACTATTGCCGGGCGATATCAGAACAGAGCCGCAGTAGCAGTACATCACTTAAATCTAGCGGCCTCGCTCTTTCATCTCGGCCGTATCGAGAAGGGTACGAGTGCTTCTTTAGAAGCATTAGCCGTTTTCGATGCAGAAGGTGATGAGGATTCAGCTTCACGTGTGCTCATACAAATGATGGAATATGTTGGATGGGACGAGCTTACACAAGAAATACAGGAACGCATAATGGTACTGGTGGACAAGGGCTTGAATTCGAAAGATGCCTTCACTCGCACGTGGGCCCAACGCGAGAAGGCTTATCGACTGGCTGACGAACGAAACTTTGAAGGGGCTTGGACTCTGCTAGAAGAGGTGATTAGCACATATCGTACGCTTGGTGATCGCTACAACGAAGCGTCAGCCTTGCTTGATCGGGCGTATGTATTGGGACATTGGGATACCATGCGAGCGATGAGAGATGTTATAAAGGCATGCGATCTCGCCATAGTGATGCATCAAGTACATCTTCGTGTGAAATGTGAGGAGTTTTTGCTAGACGATGCTATCAGGAAGAATGATGTGGCACAAGTTAACTTTTCCTTGAATGCCTTACTGTTTAGTTGGACACAGTTACGCCGCCGTCTTAAAAATGACTGGGATCGGATACATTTTGCGAATAACGTCTCTACTATTGTTGACCGTTGTGTCGCCTATTTTCTGCGCCAGGGGCTGGTAACACGTGCTTTTGAAGTGCAGGAATGGGGGCGTGCTCAGGCTCTGATTGACCTTCTTATGCAGCCAGGTCTTACCAGTAAAGAGGCAGGCAAACAGGAAGTCCGGGACTTGTTGGCGCAAGAAGCTGCTATTCTCAACAACATGCAGAAGGGTGAGATACAAGTATCTAAGACGTTGTCATCCATACAGCCAGTGCCACCAGATAGTACAGAATTAAAGCAAAACCTGGAGGCTGAACTGGATGCAGTGTACCAGGCTCTTGAAAAGTATGATCCGCTCTATGTCTCTCAAAAGAGAGGCGTACCAGTAGATATAGCTCGTATTCAGGCAGTACTTTCTGCTCTTGCGCGGTCAGCGGTCATAGTCACCTTTGATTTTGTTGAAAACGAAATCGTTGCTATGACGCTGCGCAGTGACACTCGGGAACCGCGGGTGCATCGTACCGGAATCCAACGCGAGCAGTTCGAAGAGCTACTCAAAACGTTCCAGCGCGAGATACATGTCTTTCGTGGAAATGGTTCGGAAGCTTGGTTTGATCAGGCCACGCTGTTGCTACAAAGTGTTGCAGAGGAGATACGAGAGAATGACCTCGTGGTGCTTGTTCCCCAAGGGGACTTGCAACTGCTACCTTTACAGGCACTTAGGTTACCAAACAGTCAGCCGCTGGTTGAATATGCCGCTGTTGTATATACTCCTAGCCTTACCGTGCTAGAACGTCTACAGCAGCGACAAATCGCACATGAGAACCCTTTAAGTCATGTGTTATTATGTGTCGGAGTCGCATTCCCCGACGAAGCAAGGGCCATTTCGCTGCGCTTCGGCGATATTAGTACATGCCTCTCCGGAAATTATCTTGCCAAAGACGAACTTCAGCAAATGATTGCTGAACGTAGGATACTTCATTTTGCTTGTCATGGATATTTTGATCCTAAGAATTATTTGGAGTCAGGGCTGGTATTGCATGCCACAGATGCCCCTCTTCAACCAGAGTACCTTCTCCGCGATGAAGTTCTTTCTCTTCGTGACCTGATGACGTGGCATCTTGATAGTGACCTCATGGTTCTAAGTGCCTGTGAAACAGGGCTAGGGAAGGTGGCTCCTTCTGAGTTTCTCGGGCTTAGCCGGGGTGTTTTGGCAGCGGGTGTACGGGCTGTAATTGTTACGCTATGGGCTATTGATGATGCTGCAACACAGACGTTCATGTTAGCATTCTATGCTACACTTCAGCAACAGTTGAAGCATAACCATACATTGGACATTGCGGAGGCTCTAAGACGGACACAAGCTCAGTTTATGCAAAAGACGCAGGTGTATAACTGGGCTGGTTTCAAATTGATCGGTTGGCCTCTTGTTGCCTGGAAAGGACCAAAGGATGATGCTTGACGAAACGAGACCTTTACTCGCGACTGTAGAACTGGAACCTATTGATCCGACGCGCTTACGCTCTATACAGGGCAGTGACGTGTGGGAAACCGTAAAGGGCAAGCGAAACCGTATCGCCATCGGCTATCCTCGGTGCTTGCATGAGGTGATACCAAGCGAGGGTGGCATGTTGAATGGAGATGACCTTACCAATTTTCCCGCGAATAGACACGCCTTTTTTCGCTTAAATCTGGCGCTCACTTTGCTTCCCGACGTGAGTTGTCGGTTTCGCTCAGCAGACTTTATCATTGACTTCCGTCAGGCTGCCACGAATCAACGCCTGCCATTAGTCTTGAGACTTCGACCAATGGAACAGACCTCACACAAGGTTGTTGTTGAAGAGAAGCAGGATAACATGAAGCTTTCTCTCTCTGAGCCCACCTTCAAGGTTGTAGGCACGGAGTTGGGTAAATCGCATATTCGGCGTGAAGAGGTCGAGCGCATTATGGTGAATATGGAATGCTTCGGTATTAGAACTCAGCATGCTGGTTGGCGTTTCAGGTTAACTGACAGCCAGGAGATTCCCCTAAGTTCCACAGACTTAGAGGCTCTCATTGTCCTACCACCAAACACACAGGTCACAGCACAATTTAGTGTCGTGGCGGAGATCGATGTACTATCGAGGCTCGACAAGTGGCTGACTTGGGCTTTTAAAAGGAAGAATGAAGCGGTAGCGCAGTACTCGTATGAGTTCCCTTCAGAACAGAAATAGCACGGTGACCGCTACTTCGAAAATGAGATACATCAGAATTTCAATTGGAGAAGAAGACTGCTTGACAGTTGCATGCGCCTGTGCGTATGTCCGAGTAAGAGAGCCTGACAATGAGATTGTAATAACGGACGCTAGCATGATTAGTCCAACCAACGTTAAGACAAGTCTTGACTTGAGGAAATACTTAATGTAGTTAAGAAAACGTAACCTCCTATACAAGTAACAAGCAAACAGCAAAAGGCTGAAATATGTAATAATAGTAAGAACCGGACAAGGTGTTACTAATCTCTAGTGAGTAGCCTTTTGAGAGCAAGAATAGCATCTTGCAAGCGTCTCTGATAGTTACTAAATACACCTATGTGTAGATACACATGTGTGGAGAGTGAGTATACGTTTGGGTTTGATCGGCAAGAAAGTCACAGCCGATGCAGCCCATGATCTCTTACAAGCCCTGCTGCCCAGGGATGCCTGCATCATTTATAACTTTCACAAGGCGCTCTTGCGGCATGGGCAGCGTATTTGCGTGTTTGAGCGCCCGCGCTGCGACAAATGTTCCATTACGGACCTGTGTGACTACTATAAAACGGTGGTGAAACCACAATAAAAACTGCTGTGTCTATAGCTGTTTGTTTTTTTAATCCTAACACCTGGTTGACCTTAGGAGTCGTCAGAGAATAATATTGTCAACTGAAGTGGCTCGCGGCAAGATGGTGTAGTTCCATTCGCCATGGAAAGCGTCTGGCTGGATGGAGAGTGTCGCCATCTCTTCATCCGATATCTTACGTCCAGCGGGATAGCTCGTGGTGTCGAGTTGACACTGTACCGTGAGTCCGGCCTGCGTCGTGGTCGCCGCGATCAATTGCAGGATCACCGCGTAGCCCTTGCTCGGCTTGCCGCGCCAGTTCTGGCTGATCCAGGCGAAGAGACGATGCTCGATCTTGTTCCATTTGCTCGTGCCCGGCGGCAAGTGGCACACCGTGATGGAGAGACCCGTCTCATCGGCCAACTGTTGCAGTTCCCATTTCCATAACCGCACCCGTGAGCCGTTGCTGCCTCCGCTATCGGCGCTGATCAGCAGGCGTGTGGCCTGTGGATACTGCTGCTGCCCCATCTCGTTCCACCAGCTTCGAAGACTCTGGACGGCAAAGGCCGCGGTATTGTGGTCGATGCCCACGTTCACCCAGCCCGCATTGCGTCCCAGGTCGTACACCCCATACGGCGTCGCTCGCCCCAGGCCCTTGATGGGGAAGTCGTAGACCCGTACTTCCTCCGCTTCTCCCTGGGGATGCCATTCCCGCCCGGGGTTCTTAAAATCGCCCACCAGTTCCTTCTTTTTCGCGTCCACCGACACCGCCGGTTCCCCTGCTGCCAGGAACGCGGCGGCTTGCGCATTGAGGTGCTCGAACTGCCCGTCGCGGTCCGGGTGCTCGCCGCCCTCGCGCGTCTTGCGCAGAGCCTGCAGGCTGTAGCCTAGCCCGTGTAACAACTCGCTCACCAACTCATGCGACACCTGATGGCCCATGCCCTGCAGTTCCTTGGCCAACTTGCGCACGCTCTTGCTTGTCCACCGCAGGGGCGATTCTGGGTCTCCCCTGGTCACCGGCTCCACCAACCGCTCCAAGTCCTCGCTCAGCTTGGGGTCTTTGCTCACGTTGCTTTTGCGTCCCCCTCCTTTGCGACGCACTCGTCCCTCCTCCGCTTGGGGTCCCTCCTGTAGTTCTTGCATCCCATCACTGATCACTTGTCGCGACAGCCCGGTCGCTCGGGACACCGCCGAGATCCCTCCCCAACCGAGCGACAACGCTTCGTTGGCGGCGAACAGACGGCGCGTCCGCTCCGTGAGGTCTCCGGCGATCCGCACATAGCGCTGCTTGATTTCTTCTTCTTGTGTCATGCCTCACAGTCTATCATATCCTCCCTCGTCTTGCAAGCGTTATTCCCTGACGACTCCT
>Ga0209648_10005533_pt1 | contig 10819 bp, 9 predicted proteins | sample GraSoi2013_115cm_FD_185830 | JGI IMG/M metagenome (GOLD analysis project Ga0209648, IMG submission 185830) | Grasslands soil microbial communities from the Angelo Coastal Reserve, California, USA - Sample 9_17_2013_115cm (SPAdes) (version 2) | ecosystem: Environmental > Terrestrial > Soil >...
TCAGAGTCGAACTTGTAATGCCAGCCAAATTCTGTTGTCGCGCTCGCAAAACGACCCCCTAAAGGCGGTTGCGAGCTAAAAGTTTCCTGGTGGTTATACCGCGAGGGTCACACCCGTTCCCATCCCGAACACGGAAGTTAAGCCTCGCAGGGCCGATGATACTGCACGGGTAACTGTGTGGGAACGTAGGTCGCCGCCGGGATTAAAATAAGAGAGGCCGGTCCGATTCGTCGGGCCGGCCTTTTTGCTTTAGACGCCCTCCGAAAGCACGTTCGCCTGTGACACCTTCCCCGCCGGGGGTTTCTTGGATGACCACTTGCGCAGGCGAGCCGCGCGATGAGTACTATTGACTACAACCAAATGTCGGTTTAAGTTTGAGTTTCTGCATCTCCCGGCCCGGTACGTAAAACCTTCCGCAGCGAGGTGAGTCATGGGCACAGACGCCACCCCCGATGCCGCCCTGAACGTAAGCAGCAGCGCACTCCAGGATCGCTGGGCAAAATTGCGCACGCACCCGCGGGTCGTTTCCCGTGTGAAATTCGAAGTCGAGTGGGAAGAAGGCGCTTCTCGCCAGCGCGCCAACGGCGTCACGGTGGACGTGAGCAAGTCCGGCTGCTTGGCGGTGGTGGGAGCGGGCCTACCGTTGCGCCAGCGCGTCCGGCTGATCAATCGCGCGAGCGGCCGCGTCGCTGAAGCCCAGGTCGTTTGGCGCGATCACGAGGCCTGGGACGTCGGGCTGGAGCTGGTCAAGCCGGATGCCGCGTTCTGGGGCGTAAAGTTCTAACCCGGCGCAGACTCACAAATATGCTGCTGATCGCGCAGTTCCAGCTGTCCCGGATGCCCCGGCTTTAGTTGGGCCACTTCTCCTTCGGCAAGCTCCTTTGAATCGTTTCCAGGTTCTGGAAGCCATCCTGGATGACGGTCTGCCTGACGTTGTCTTTGGTCACCACCACGGGAGCAATGAAAATTGCAGGAACCTTCTTGAACCCGTTGGGGATAAAAGCCGTGGTTTTGAGCGACTCGCCTCTTGCAAGCCTTACGGAGGCTTCGGCCGCCTGCCTCGCCTCCGAGCCGACCGGTTTATAGATGGTCATGGTCTGCGTTCCCTCAAGAATGCGGATGATCGCGGCAAGGTCGGCATCCTGGCCCGAGACCAGGACCTTGCCTGCGAGCTTGTGGTCTTCGAGAGCCTGGATGGCGCCCCCGGCGATTCCGTCATTAGAAGCGACCACCGCGGTGATATTGCCGTTGCCCGACGCGATCGCCTCCACCATGTGTGCGTACGCTTCGATTGGTTTCCAGTCCTTCGCCCAGACGTCCGCCAGAATTTTGATATCACCGCGGTCGACCAGGGGTTTTAGAATTTTCATTTGCCCCTCGTGCAGGGTTCTTGCGCTGCCGTCGGTCGGAGACCCTTCGATCAAAACGTAGTTCCCTTTTGGCGCCAGATTAGTGAGGGCAGCGGCCTGCAATTCGCCGATGGCCTCGGCGTCGGAGCCAACGAAGCAATCGATATCACTGTTGCGAATGAGGCGTTCATAATTCAGGACCGGCACGTTTTTGGACTTCGCCCAGGTTACGATGCGGACCGCTTCGTCGGTATTATGCGGCACGAGCACGAGCGCTTTCACCCCGGCGTCCATCAACTTGTGGGCTTGCTGAAACTGCAGGTCGTCGTCACCCTCGGCGGTTTCGACCAGCACCTCGGCTCCCAGTTCTTTTGCGCGCTTCTGAAAGGCGTCCAGATCCGTCTGCCAGCGCTCAACCTTCAAGGAATCCAGCAAAAATCCGACCTTGAGTGGAGCCCCTGGATCGGGATTATCTACGGTCTGAGCACAGGAGATTGGGGGGATCAGAAACAAGGCCATCAACACGAGGCGGAACAGTCTCGGGAAGAGACTGAACATGCAGTGACCTCCATTGGAACTGAGGTAACGGTAGCATCGGCGCATTGGGGCCGCAACCCGATTACTTATTTCCGCTTCCACAGCCCATGAACGGGCCTCCCCCGGCTCTCTCCGCAAACTGCCAAAGTCGTAGTTGTAGCCGATCGTGTCTTTAAGGATTGGAAACCTGGAAGGACAAGCTCGTTTCGCGCAATTCCTGCCACTGTTTGGACCAGGCTTCGTGCGCCTTGCTTTCGGCGTAGTCGGCGGCTGCACCGGCGCTGGTGAACTCGATCGCGTACACGCCGCTGAAGTCCCGTATCTGGTTGCGCTGCGTTTTCAGCCAGATATTCTTTATTCCGGGAATCTTTGCGGCCAGGGTCTTGATCCCATCGATGGTCTTCTGTTGATCCCCTTCAGAAACAGCTGGCTTCCACTTGTACACGACCACGTGCAACACCGTTCTTGGCTGGCCAAATCTGTTCTGCGCCGCCACGCCGCGCGCATGCCAGTCGCCCGCGATGATGCCCGCTAAAAACAAAGCTGCACCAAAAGCGATGCGGACTAAATGTCGCTTTGCGGATGTCATTTTTTTCCTCCCGATTTGCGAACCGCAGCCAGTCTATGCAACTCGACGCAGGAGAAGCAAATCACGGTCGGCGTACTCGGCTGCGTAGCCTCCGGAGTTTGACGGAGGAGACGCAAGACCGCTACGCTCGCAAGGCGGATTCTTGAGGTCCGAATGGAATTTTCGAATGGTGAAACTCCTTCCCGGGAAGCGCAGCAGGCTGCCGCGCCGTTACCGCAGGTCTGGATTGGTTATCTTCTAGGCGTTGTGACGATCGTTGCAGAAATCATTGCCGTAGAACTGCATCCCGAACTGGCTAAGGGCGGTTTCACAATCCCCCCGCTGTATCTATTTCTTTCCGCGTTTGTCGGTGGAGTTTATTGGCTAGTCTGCGTTTACCAGTATCATGTCGTGCTTGCGCACGTCCCCGGATGGAATCACCCCGTCTCGCCCGCGCGCGCCGTGGGATTTCATTTTCTTCCCCTATACAATCTCTACTGGGTCTTCAAATGGCCGCAGGAGATCGCACGGTTCGTGAATTGGCGCCTGAGAAAGCCGCTCATGAAGCCGCAGGCCGTGGGGATCGCTGTGTTCACGGCGTTCATCGTAAGGCTCCTATTGGATCCTGGCCTCGGCCTAATCCTGCTCTTTGTGGCGTTTTCGCATGTTTCGGAATGTTTGCGCCGCGCTCTTGCTTCGGCGGCTGTTCCAGCGGAGAATTTACCGCCGCCCACAGAATGATCTGAGTCGGGGAGAAGAGAATGCGGGGAAGAAAGCGCTTGACCATCTCGTTGTGCGCAATTGCGATCTTCGTCCCCACAGGCCGGGCGCAGAGCAAGAACGAGACAAACCAGCTTGCGCGCGAGATTCTAAAACAGCTGATTGAGATCAACACGACGGATTCCGTTGGCAATGTGACGACGGCGGCGGAAGCGATGGCCAAGCGCTTGCGCGACGCAGGCTTCTCCGAAAAAGACGTTATCGTTGCCGGACCCAACGAGCGCAAGAAAAATCTCGTCGCGCGTTTTCACGGAACGGGAAAACACAAGCCCGCGCTTTTCATCGGTCACCTCGATGTGGTCGAGGCCAGACGGGAAGACTGGACGACCGACCCCTTTCAATTCATCGAGAAGGACGGTTATTTCTACGGCCGCGGCACCCAGGACATGAAGGAAGGCGACGCGATCCTGGTCGCCAATTTCATCCGGTTAAAGAGGGAGGGCTTTCAGCCGGATCGCGATCTCATCCTTGCACTGACGGCGGATGAGGAAGGCGGAAACTACAACGGTATTGAGTGGCTTGTGAAGCACCATCGGGATTGGATTGACGCAGAGTACTGCATCAATTTGGATGGCCTGGCTGAATCGCAGAAGGGCCGGGCGTCACTCTTCAGTATCGACGTGAGCGAAAAGGTCTACGCTGATTTCACTTTGGAAACGACCAACCCAGGCGGGCACAGCTCAGTTCCCCGGCACGACAACGCCATCTATTCACTCGCTGCGGCGCTCGCGCGGCTGCAAGCCTTTTCGTTTCCTCTGAAACTCAACGAGGTTACGCGAAAGTATTTGGAATATTCTGCTCAGAAAGCGGTGGGACAGCGCTCGGCCGATTTGATGGCGGTGACGAAAATCCCGCCCGATCCTCAAGCTGTCGAACGCCTCTCCGAGGATCCCAACTACAATTCCGTCTTGAGAACGACCTGCGTGGCCACAATGCTTTCCGGGGGACACGCTCCGAACGCGCTCCCACAGGCCGCGCGCGCCAACGTAAACTGCCGCATTTTTCCTGGAGAAGAGCCGGAAGAGGTAAGGCACACACTGGCGCGCGTGATTGCGGATCCGCAGGCCCGGGTGCGATTCGTTGAGCAACACGCGGCAGACGGCAGCGTTATTGTTCCCGTCAGCGTGCCCCCCTCTCCTTTGAATGGGGAACTCCTGAGCGCGGTGGAAAAGATCGTCACAAGAATGTGGCCCGGAGTCCCGGTGATTCCAGATATGTCTCAGGGCGCTTCGGATTCCACCTATTTGCGGATCGGCGGCATGCCGGCTTATGTTTTTTCTGGTGTTTTCCTCGACTCCGATGACGTGCGAGCCCATGGACGAGACGAGCGTGTTCGCGCAAGTTCTTTTTATGAGGGGGTCGAGTTCAATTATCAATTGATCCGCGAGCTGGCTTCGGAACCGCAGAACAGATGACGCCGGATTAAGGTAACTTTGGCGAGGAAAGTGGAAACGGCCCGGGGGACGTAGATCCACCGGGCCGGGCCGAAGTTATTCCCAAAGCAAAGCGATCGGTTATTGGGGCTTGCTTGGCTCGGTGTCCTGCTTCTGGTCCGCAGGGGCGGCGGCGCTGGCAGCGATTGGCTTGACGGCTTCGCTGCCGAATCGCGTCAGATAGGGCATGAAAGGCGTTACTTCAAACGGCATCTTCTCGCGTTCCGCGATGGTGCCTATCGGTTTGCTCTTGATCAGCTCGAGCTTGTCAAGCCAAGGGTCGAGCTTCACGCGTCCGCCGATCGGCAAGGCCGCGAGCATCAGGGGATTCTGCTTGGCGTCCGCCGGCGCCACGGTTTTCAGGTCGGCAGTCGCCGGAACTCGCTCGCCCAGGTGGGCGCTGATCAGGTTCGGTATTTCCTTCTGGCGGGATTGCAGGGCCGTGAGGAAGAGGCCCGCATTGCCAAGCTGAGTTTTGTACGGCGAATTGTTTAGGAATTGAATTGCTTTTGCGTTGGCGGCCTGCTCTTCCGCAGGCGTGCGCGCAAAATAGAAATGCCGAAACGTGTCTTTGTCTTCCACCAGCAACTGGTCGAAGAAGGCGTAGTTAGAGTCCATGCGATGGCCAAGGACCACGTGGCCAAGTTCGTGAGCGATCACCGTAGCCAAGCTGGCCTCGTCGGGCATCACGTCAATTAATCCGCGGCTCAGGACGATCGTGTGGCCGAGCGTAAAGGATTCCAGCGTCGTGGTCATCAATACGCGGCAGTGCACTTCCGGATCGACGTCGAGATTGTTCGTCACTTCCAGGTTGTTGACTACCGTCTCCAAAACCTTGTCGATTTCCCCTTTTGGAGCCATCAATCCGATTCGCTCGAAACGATCGGCGACGTTTTCTTCGGCCTGGCGGTCCCAGGAACGCTGAGCCTGCACGGGTGTGAGATCGTTGGCGGTTTTCGTGTCATCCTGCACCGGTGTTTCCACGAGGATTTTGCTCAGTTCCTGCTCCTGCGCGGCGTGCCCTAGGTTATAGCCCCACAGCCGCGTTTGCGCCCTGAAGTCCAGCTTCTTGGCCACCGCGTAACGCAGTTCTCTCTCTTCGCTGTACACGAACGAAGGCATCCACAATCCGGCTTGAACATTCGTGCGCCAGCTGTCGAAATGGAAGTACCAGCTCGCGTGTCCACCGCCGCCGTAAGCGCCATTGAAGCGCACGATATTGAAATCCTGGTCTTCCACCCAGATGCGCCCCAGAAAGCGCCCCTTGCCGGATTTTTCCAGCGGCGTCACGTCGAACACCAGACAGCGCACTTCGCCGAGGAATTCACGGCGCACGTAATCAAACTTGTAGTGCTGCCGGTCGAATCCGTTTGTGTCCAGGAAGATCATCTGCAGGAAGCCGTCGGGCAGAAACTGCATCGCGAAAGAAAAGAAGTTGCCGACTGAGCCAAGGATCTTCTTGCCCTTGCCCTGCGTCTCGCTTAACGAAACGAGCTCGACGCCCCTGTGGAAATCGGCGCGCCCCAGGAAATATTTGTCGCCCGCGGGCACGTACCCGAGGTCCTTATCGGGCTTCAAGTTTTGGATATACGTCTCGACCAGCGGCGTATACTGCCGGATCTGCTGGTTCAAGCGGTTTTCATTGGTGACGACGCGATCGACGACCTGCTCCATCGTCCTGGGCTGGTCGGCCGCCGCGGCCGCAGTCGCTCCCGACCCGCACAAACCAAGAGCGAGGATTCCCCAAATAGACTTGCGCATGTTCTTTCTCCCTCAGTAGGCCAGGCGGAATTCAATCCGCACGCGGGCCGGAAAATCCACCGGTTGGCCATCGCGTTTTCCAGGCTTGAACTTAATTTGCTGGGCCGCGCGAACCGCGGCTTCATCGAGCCCGTGCCCGAGTCCGCTAAGGACAAGGTTCACCTGGACCGTGCCGTCGGCTCGAAATACCAGGTCGATGACCACGTCGCCTTCCAACTTTAGACTACGGCCTTCGGCGGTATATTCGGGGCGGGGCTTGCCCAGGATGTCAACAGGGGTTGTCCCGCTTTCCGCAGAGGCGGCCTTTTTTCTCGGCGCATCACCCACGACCTGGTCACCGAAGCCGCTCCTCTTCAGTGTGCCCTGCTTCCCGCTCGGAGGCGGGATGGCTGTGCCGTTGCCAAACCCCGTGCTGGCCACGGTTCCGCGCACGCCCTTGTCGCCGCCCGTGCCGTTGCCGTAGCCCGGGCCACCGGGAAGCGCTGGCAAGCCCAGGCGATTGACATTCGTCATTTTGTTGAGATTGCCTTTGCCCGGCAGACCGTTCATCTCACCAAATCCGCCGGTTTGTACTTTCTGAACCGGGAGGTTGACGGTCGCCGGCGCCCCGCTGCCGCTGGACAAGTTTCCTACCTTCACATCATCTTTCGGCCGCTTTGGCTGATTCACCGGCGTTTCCATCTTCGCGGCTTCAAGAACGGGATTCAATTCCGGCGCCTTCGCGTCGACCTTCTTGACCAATGGCTGCAACGCCATGGGCTCCAAGAAAATGTGCGGCTGCTTCGGATTCAACTTCACCGGCTCGACAACCTCCGGCGCCGGCGGCTGAACCCTCGGCTTGATCTTTGGCGGGGGCGGGGCGACTGGTACTTCCGTAACGGGTGCGGTCAGCGCAACGATTTGCAGGTTCAGCGCCACCTTGATCTTGTCGGGATAGAAGAGCGGGATTGCCAGGAGGAAAAGCAAAATCGCAAGCTGCACGCTGGCGCTGACGCCCATGCGATCCCAGCGGGATTTAGGTTCCGGCAGCAGTTCCAGGCGCGCCGGAATGGATTTCGTGCCGATGGCCTTCTTCCAGGCGTCCCGACTGGGTAAACCTCGGCGGTTCGCGTCGAAGCCAACGCCCAGCCGAATCGTGCTCGGTGGTGGCTCTGCGATCATGGTAGTCATCAGCGTGCCGCCTCGATCAAGATCCCGCCGCGCAAACGGTCGGGAGTCAGGAAGACCTTGCACTCCCAAGTTCGCTGGAAAAGCAGGAAGTGCGTAGGTGCAGTACCAGAGTACTGACTGGGGTGAAAGAGTCCGAATAGGACTTTCGTACTAGCGTCGCGAAATCGCTACTGTTCCTGCGGACGCTCACTTACCCCGTCGTTCTAGCCGGGCCAGGTGGGTGGGTGGGCAACCGCATGGGATACCGCAAAGCCGGGTGGTCGGCGTGAGTTTTGTAAACCACTTTCCGCCAATAGGCTTATGCTCTAGGATGCAGCCGAGGCCCGAGGTTGATTCGGGCTGGGCCTCGGCGTGGCTTGCAGAAAATGAGCAGACGCCCAAAAGAGCATTCGGGTAATAGAGAGTCCGTCGATCCTACAAGATCGCTGGCGGAGCGCGCCGCGCTCGTCGACTCGCTCTATGCGCAGTCATCAGCCGCACGCTGGGATCTCGCGCGGGAGCGTTTTGCCGCCGCGCTCGCGCACAGCGTGCAGAAGCACTTTGCGGGCGGAGCCATCACCCCCGCAAAACTTGAAGAGTACCTCGCAGCGCTGCATCTTGAGGACCTGGCCTTGGCTGCTGCGTGCGCCGCGGGATGCGAGGCGGCCTGGGAGCATTTCATCGCCGTGTATCGCGGCTATTTGCGCGCCGCTGCCGCCGCGGTGCTGCGCTGCCGCGCGGGTTCTCCGGGGGCTTACGAACTGGCGGACTCGCTCTTCGCCGAGCTTTACGGGCTTGGTGACAGGAAGACCGGTGAACGTTCGCTCTTCCGCTATTTTCATGGCCGGAGCTCGCTGAAGACCTGGCTGCGCGCTGTGCTCGCACAGCGCCACATCGACGCTGTCCGAGTCGGCCGGCGCTTTGCTTCGCTGGATGACGCCGAAGCCGGGCGCGAAAAAATTAAACCGCGTCAAGGCCTGTCTTTGGAGTCGCCCGCTGATCCGCATCGCGAACGCTACATGGTAATGTTCCGCTGCGCGCTGGATGCGGCGCTGGCGCGCCTCGATCCCCGCGATTCCGAACGGCTCCGTTTATATTATGCCGAGGAACAAACCCTTGCTGAAATCGGCCGGCATCTTAGCGAACACGAGTCCAGCGTCTCGCGAAACCTGGAGCGCGTCCGGCGGGACCTTCGGCGCATGGTGGAAGAGATGCTTCGCGAAGGCCGGGCTCCTGCCAACGGTTGTGCCAGGGAACCGGGACTCAGCGACGCCGAAATTGCGCTGTGTTTCGAATATGCCGCAAAAGGCGCTCCGATCGATTTAGATACGTTGCTTCCGGGGCGAAGCACGCAAGGCCCCGCGGCAGGGAGGCAGAGACCATGACCGCGCGCTGCAAGAACGCGGCGCAGAGCCGTTCTAAGGATGGTGATGCCCATGGCGCTTGAGGACCGCGATCGGGGCTTTGAAAAAGCGCTCGCCCGCCGTCTGCGTGCGGAAGCGGCCAGCGCCGCGTGTCCTGACGCCGAAACGCTGGCGGCCTATCACGAACGCTCCCTCACTCTGGAGGAAATGAATACGTGGATGCAGCACACGGCCGCATGCGCGAGCTGCCAAGAGATTCTCGCGCAGCTCACAGCAACCGACGAAATTCCGGTGAGCGTGGACCAGCGGCAAAATGCGGCTGTCGAAGGTTCGAACCTGTTCGAGGCCGTTTACGTTCCGGAAGAGGTCCCCACGGCAACAGCCCAGGCAGCTGTTGCTTCGCCGACCGCGATGAACCGGAAAGCGGCTGCCGTGGTTTCTTTGCCGCAGGGTCCAAAGCGTCTGCGCGCCGCGCCTTGGCGCTGGCTTGCGCCCGCGGGCGCACTTGCCGCCGGCTTGCTCGTTTGGGTCGCCGTACACGAAAACCGCCCGGCCAGACTGACTCCGCCTGCAAAGATTGAAGTCGCCGAGAATCGTCCCCCCGTGTCCCCACCGGCGATTGCACCGGCCGTGCCAGTGGAACCTGAGAAGGCAGAGAAGCTCGCCCCTGCGTCAAAGGCTGCCGCCGCGGCGGACACCCGCGCCGGTGCTGTCGACGAACTCAAAAATCCCAGAGACAAACCGGCACCGAAAGAAGTCGTGACGCTTTCCGAAGGCGCCTTCGCGAAATCGGATCGCAAGGACGCCGAGTCTGATGTGGCTGCACAAGCCCCCAGGGCTGCGCCCGAAGGTGCCAGCGTTGGCAGCCTGGCCGCTGGGAAACAGAATAGCGAGCTTCCAGTGCAGGGGCGTGAAGAGACCAATCTACTTCAATTGCAACCCTCACCGGCGCCGCCCACTGCGGGCGGGCCTGCTCCCTTGGCCCAGACGGATTCCAATATGATGAAAAAAGCCCCGTCCGCGGCCGCTGCTCCAGAAACCGCATTGGGACTGTCTTCAGGATTGCGGGAGGCCCCTGCATTGCGCATGGCGAAGAGCCGCAGCCCTCGTCCGGTCCCCGCGCCAGGCGGCAAAGTGATTTGGCGCTTGGGAATGGCCGGGCTCATCGAGCAATCCACGGATGGCGGACTCACCTGGACGCAGCAGAACAGCGGCACAACCGCTGATCTCTACCTGGGCTCCGCGCCGTCGGAACAAGTTTGCTGGGTCATCGGCAATGGGGGCACGATTCTTCGCACCACGGATGGCGGCGGGCATTGGGCTTCTGTCGCTTCGCCCATCTCGCAAAATCTCAACCTGATTCGCGCCTCCGATGCGCTCCATGCCACAGTGTGGGATTCGTCTCGCCGGCACAGTTTCCAAACTGACGACGGCGGCGTCACCTGGACGCAAGTCTCCGGTCAATGAAGAGCGCAGACCCGCGCCTGTTTATATCCGCAAGATTTTCTTTCTGCTCCGTTCTAAGTGTGAAGGCAAAATCAGCTTGAGGTGATAAACATGAAGAGCCCTAGCTCCCGAATCGGAAATCGTTTGCACTGGATTGTGGCATCGGCCGTCGCGGTGGTTGCCGGTGCGGCGCTGCTCTCCGCGGCCTACCACACGCACAAAGTCTATGCAGCGCAGGAGAAAGATTCCGCGCACGCGGCGTCCGCGGATCAGACCACCAGCCTGAGTGATCAGACCGACCTCGCCGTGACCGTCTACAACTCCAACATTGCTCTTGTGCGGGATGTCCGCCAGTTGGCGCTCCCCGGCGGTGCGTTCCGGCTTAAGTTCATGGACATTGCCGCGACCGTGAATCCGGCTACGGTGCATTTT
>Ga0209648_10005534_pt1 | contig 10817 bp, 10 predicted proteins | sample GraSoi2013_115cm_FD_185830 | JGI IMG/M metagenome (GOLD analysis project Ga0209648, IMG submission 185830) | Grasslands soil microbial communities from the Angelo Coastal Reserve, California, USA - Sample 9_17_2013_115cm (SPAdes) (version 2) | ecosystem: Environmental > Terrestrial > Soil >...
TTCGCCTGGCCTCATCGTTCCCGACAATGATCCTCTGCACGGAACGCGAGCTTATTTTGCAGTCGCGCGCGTGAGCCACGACTTGGGTGAGCAATCGAGCGTCGGCGCAATGTACACCGATCGGGAGTACCAGAACAGCTTTAATCGCGTCGGCGGGCTGGATGGAACGTTCCGTCTAAACAAGAATTGGAACGCCAGCTATCGCGGATACGTCAGTTCCACCCTCGACCCGATCACCGGCTATTCTTTTGGACAGCATCATGAAGGGGTGCTTGCCGGACAGGGGCGCCGGTTTACGTTCAGTCTGGACTATCTCGATATCACCCCGAAATTTCTTACCCAAACCGGATTCGTTCCTCGTGTGGACCAGCGGGCGTTCTATGAGTATGCGCATTTTTATTGGCGCCCTGAAGGCAAACACTTGATCTTCCACGGGCCGGAAGAAAACGCGACCCAATTGTGGGACCATCATGGCCTGACCCTGCAGCAAGTGGCCAGCTTTGATTATGTCTTTGGATTCCACAGGAGCATCATCCTTGCTCCCATCATCGCCTATGAGTCGGATGTTTTGCGGCCGGTGGATTTTGCAGGTCTGCCCAGCAATCATCAGTACGCGCAGGATGCTGCCGGGATCGTATTTCGAGGTAGCCCGTGGCGCATGTTTAGCTGGAATTTTCGCATCATTCGAGACGGAACGGTCGTGGTGGTGCCGGCTGCCGGACAATTGCCTTACACGGGAAACGAGACGTTCATCAACCAAACGATTGGCATCAAGCCCACTCACCGTCTGCAGATTGACAACACCTACATCCTGGAGCGCGTGGTCAACGGACTGGTCCAGCACGGCGTGGTGAACAGCGATATTATACGGTCCAAATGGAATTATCAGTTCACGCGCGAGTTTTCTTTACGTTTTATCGCCCAGTACAACGGCCTGCTGACCAATCCCACTTATTCGTCGCTACAAACTACGAAGAACATGAACTTCGACGTGCTATTCACATACTTCTTACATCCGGGGACGGCGGTTTATGTGGGGTACAACTCAAACCTCGAGAATGTTGACCCGGCTTTGTGCCTGCGTCTGACGGGGTCAACACAATGTGACCCCAACGGCGGGCTGCTGCGCTCCGATCACCTTACCAACGACGGCCGCCAGCTCTTCGTGAAGATCAGCTATCTGTTCCGGCGATAGGGCTGTCGCCCTGTCGGAGCCAAGAACCATGAGGCGAACTACTCTGGTTTTTGCTGCTTCACCCTCACCACCGTAATCTTCGAAAACCCTTCGTCAAACGTCGGCGCCTTCAGTTTCGCCGACATTTTGCGCATCACGTCTTCTGGCACCAACCGGTCGCGGCGCTGATGGCGTTCGATGCAGACCTCCAATGGCACATCAAAAAACACGGCCCGAACTTCGTAACCAAAATCTTTCGCCAGCTTGATCCAGTTTTGGCGCTCCTGCGGAGTAAGGTTGGTTGCGTCCACGTAATTCAGGGGACGATGGGCAATCAGCCGGGCTTTCAACATCGAGCGCAGATTGGAGAAAACGAGATCCTGAAAACGCTGCTCGGCCGGATCGTCGAAGAGCAGGGAACGCAGCATGTCGCTGGAAAGCGGAGTGATGTTATGACGCTTGAACCAGGAACTTTTGCCGGAGCCGGGAAGGCCGACTGCGAGCACCACGACTCCTTTCGGAGGACGCTGCGGCGCGGGCGCAGCAACGGCGACGGGCGCTGCGAGGGACGCTTCGCCAGCCATCACGGGCACAGCGGGGCGTTGACCGGAGCTTCTTCGTCCGCGACCCCCGCGGCCACGGCGGCGGCGCGGGCGGCGGGCATCGCCGGCAGGCTGAGGCGCGGATGCGGTTTCGCCTGATTGCGTGGCGGAATCTGTTTCGCGGGCAGCCTGCGGAGCTTCGGACGCAGACTCGGGTATTGCTTTGGTTGCGGGAGGATTCTCTGGCGGTGCGGTGTCGTAGAAAGCGGGCTGCAGAGGAGCAGGCTGCGCAGCTGTCTCTTCCGGCGTTTTCTTGCGCCGTTTCAACTTTTCGCTCATCCATTTACGCATGTAGGGCTTGTAACATACTGGGACGCCTGTGAGCAATCGCAGCCCTTAGTATAAAGAAGCAATCCGCCACCGGCGTTTTGGGTTCAGGCACCAAGTGTTAAATGCTAAATGCCGGAGCCATGCATGACGATACCTAAAGAGATTCGCGGACAAAAGTACATCTCGCTGACCACGTTTCGCAACAACGGCGCGGCGGTGAACACTCCGGTGTGGTTTGCCGAGCAGGGCGAAAGGCTCTACGTAAAGACGCGTGGCGATTCGGGTAAATACAAACGCATCCGGAATACTCCCCAAATCAAGGTTGCCGCATGCACCATACGCGGTAAGATCACCGGACCGGAGTTCTCGGCGACTGCGCGAATGCTTCCAGTTGCGCAATGGCCCGATGCGCAGAAGGCGCTGAATCGCAAATACTGGCTCGCGCGTCTGCCGTTCTGGAGCAAGAAGAACGAGTTTGTGGAGATTGAAATTGTGTAGTGATCGCCGGAAGCGAGCGTTGGCACTTGGCGATCTCGCCGCCGAGAAGGTTCGTTCGCGCAAAAGTGATTCGCCGCTGCGGAAATTTTAATGAGGTCCTAATTTGCCGCTGCTCGCTTCCGCCTGTTACCATTTTCTGTTTCCCCTGAGATTAAGTTTTCTGCAGGAAGTTCATCTCTTTTATTCATCTTGCGTTTGGAGGCGAAATGGCCATAAAAGTAGGCATCAACGGATTCGGTCGAATTGGCAGGAATGTTCTGCGCGCATCTTTGCATGACTCTAACCTGGAATTTGTAGCGGTCAACGACCTGACCGATCCGAAAACTCTGGCTCATCTGCTGAAGTACGACTCAGTGCTCGGCAATCTGCCGAACAAGGTGACTGCCGGAGCCGACAGCATTACGGTTGATGGCAAGACCATCAAAGTGTTCAAAGAGAAAGATCCAGCCGCGCTCCCGTGGGAAAGTGTGGGCGCGCAGGTGGTAGTTGAATCCACCGGGCGGTTTACCAATGCCGAAGACGCCAAGAAGCATCTGCGCGGGACAGTGAAGAAGGTCATCATTTCGGCTCCGGCAAAGAATGAAGACGTTACCCTGGTGCTGGGAGTAAATCACGACAAGTACGATCCGGCGAAACATCACATCATTTCTAATGCTTCTTGCACCACTAACTGTTTGGCGCCGATTGTTAAAGTGATAAATGATGTATTCAAGATTGTCAGCGGGACGATGACCACCATTCACTCCTACACCAACGATCAGGTCATTCTGGATTTTCCGCACAAGGATTTACGTCGAGCGCGGGCGGCGGCGCTTTCCATGATTCCGACTTCAACCGGAGCGGCCAAGGCGCTGAAGCTGGTGATTCCAGAGATGGCTGGAAAGCTGGATGGTTTCGCGGTTCGGGTGCCCACGCCAAACGTTTCGGTCGTGGATCTGGTTGCGCTGGTCGAGAAGAAGGCCACCAAGGAAGAAGTGAATGCGGCACTGAAGGCTGCGTCAGAAAGTGGGCCGCTGAAGGGGTATCTGGGATTTGAAGAAGGCGAACTGGTGTCGTCCGACTTCAAGGGCAATCCGCTCTCTTCAATCGTGGATGCGCCGTCGACTCTGGTAGTCGGCAACCTGGTGAAAGTCGTTTCCTGGTACGACAACGAGTGGGGATATTCGTGCCGGGTCCGCGATCTGATCAACTTCATCGGCGGCAAAGGGCTTTAAGCAACTGTCATCCTGAGCGGAGAAATTGCTTCGCGACGCGAAGCAGTTGCGGAGTCGAAGGACCCCGTGGTCGCCTGAAGTGAGAGGAACGTTGCGGGGAATCCTCAAGACGGTCTGAGGTTGAAACTCCCGGACGCGGCGGTACTAGTAAAAGGTCGCACGGGTTCCTTCGACTGCATGACCGTTCGCTTCGCGAACCATCCCTTTGCTCAGGATGACATGGTTTATAGATTTCCAGCCACCAAGGAAGAATCAAATGCCAAAACTCTCCATCCGCGACCTGCCGCTGAACGAGCATCGCATTTTCATGCGCGTGGATTTCAATGTTCCGCTCGAAGATGGGCGGGTCATGGACGATACGCGCATCCGCGAGACGTTGCCGACCATCGAGTATGCACTGCGGCATGGAGCGCGGCTGATTCTGGCATCGCATCTGGGACGTCCCAAGGGCAAGCCGAATCCCATGATGAGCCTGAAGACCGTGGCCGAGCGGCTGCGCATGATGCTGGATAAGGAACTGGCGCGGGGTGAGAATGTCGGTTTCTGTCCCGAGTGCGTGGGCGTTGAAGCTGAGGAAATGGCCGGAAGACTGGAAAAGGGGCAGACGCTCCTGCTGGAGAATCTGCGGTTCCATAAAGAAGAAGAAGCCAACGACGAAAAGTTCGCCAAGCAACTGGCGGCCTTGGCTGATTATTACGTAAACGACGCTTTCGGTACGGCCCACAGGGCACATGCTTCAACCGTAGGAATCACGAAATTCGTGCAGAAGTCAGCGGCCGGGCTGTTGATGGAGAAAGAGCTGGAATACCTGGGCCGAGCCATGGAACATCCGGAGAAGCCGTTTATCGCGATCTTGGGGGGAGCGAAAGTCAGTGACAAGATCGCGGTAATTGAGAACCTGCTGACCAAGGTGGACACCCTAATCGTCGGCGGGGCGATGGCCTACACGTTCCTGAAAGCGCAAGGGCAGCCGGTTGGGAAGTCGCGGGTGGAGGAGGACAAACTCGACTTGGCGAAACAGATTCTCGGAGATGCGAAGGCACGGAAGGTAAAGTTTCTCTTGCCGGTGGACCATGTGGTCGCTGACCGGATTGACGCCAGCGCGCGCGCGCAGACGGTAAAGACGATACCGGAGAATTTGATGGGGCTCGATATCGGGCCGGAATCGGTGGAACTTTTTTCCGAAGAAATTTCCCGCGCAGCGACGATTGTTTGGAACGGGCCGATGGGAGTGTTCGAGATGGCTCCCTTTGCGAAGGGAACATTTAAGGTCGCGCATGCGGTGGCGGAAAATGCTGGCGCGACTTCGATCGTAGGTGGCGGCGATTCAGTTTCCGCGGTAAAGGCTGCCGGAGTGGCGGATAAGATTTCGCACATTTCAACCGGAGGCGGAGCGTCGCTGGAGTTTCTCGAAGGGAAGCAACTGCCGGGGGTGGTTGCGCTCAGCGACAAGCGCTAGAATCGATTTCACCACAGAGACACCGAGACGCAGAGGAAGGAAACCCAGTCCTCCCATTTCAACTGAAGCAATGATTTTCTTCGACATTGACGGAACTCTAATTGATCATGCCAGAGCTTCTGCGGCGGCGAGTTTGTGTTTCTACGATTACTTTTCCGGCGGAATGCCTTGTGATCGCCAAGAATTCCCCGTGATCTGGGAAGCATTTTGATGAACCACTTCCAGCGCTTCGCCCGCGGAGAGATTTCGCTGTGGGAGCAGTGCCGCGCCAGGATGAGAGAAATATTTCGTGATCCGGGCTTGACGGACGCCGACTGCGATTCGCGGTATCGGGTGTTCATGGAACATTACGAAGCACGGTGCGAGGGGTATCCCGATGCTGTGCCTTGCCTGCGTCGACTGGACGGCAACGCGCTGGGAATTATTTCCAACGGCGGACGCGAGCAGCAAACGAAGAAGCTGAAGCGGGCTGGCGTGGTTCACTATTTTTCGGTGTTCGTATTCTCCGAAGATGTCGGTGTGGGCAAGCCGGCGCCGGGCATTTTTCTGGAAGCCTGCCGCCAGGCCGGAGTGCAGCCCGCGGCCTGCGCGCACATAGGGGACGACGCGGTGGCCGATGTTGCGCCGAGTCAGACACTGGGAATGCGTGCGATCTGGCTGGACCGGCTTGGAGTGGAGGCGAGCAGCATTTCTGCGACGCGAATTTCGAACCTGCATGATTTGGAATCTGCGTTGAGCGGTGACGCCCCTGCTGAAACGGTTTTCGAAAGGAACTGATCGAATGGCCCGTAAGAAACTGATCGCCGCTAACTGGAAGATGTACAAGAATCCCACTCAGACGGAAGAGTTCTTCAGTCAGTTTCTTCCGATTATCCATGGTCATGATCGCGATGAGATCGTGGTCTGTCCTCCGTACATCGATCTGCACGCGGCGCTCGATTCGGCCAAAGGATCGGCGATTGCGGTGGGCGCACAGGACGTTTACTGGAAAGACGAAGGCGCGTTTACCGGAGAGATTTCTTCCGCAATGCTGGTTACGATCGGCTGCAGCCACGTCATCATTGGCCACTCTGAGCGACGGCAGTATTTCGGGGAAACCGATGACACAGTGAACCTGAAGCTGAGGGCTGTGCTCGAACACGATTTAACTCCGATCGTTTGTGTTGGCGAAGTGTTGGAAGAGCGCGAAGCTGGACTTACCGAAGATGTTCTGCGGCGGCAATGCCTGCGCGCATTCCACGCCGTTTCAGCGAAGAAGGCAGCGAAACTTGTGATCGCGTACGAACCGGTGTGGGCCATTGGAACCGGAAAGACGGCTACTCCGCAGATGGCTTCCGATGCACATGTGCTGATTCGCGGAGAAGCTGCGAAGGCCTTCGGGCAGGAGTTCGCGGATGGGCTGCGCATTCTTTACGGTGGTTCGGTAAAGCCGGAAAACGCCAAGGCGCTCATGTCACAAGAAGAAATTGACGGTGCGTTGGTTGGCGGCGCGAGTCTGGATGCGAAGTCGTTTGCGGCGATTGTGAAGTACTGAGATGCAGTGGTCAGTGGGCAGTGGTTAGTGTTCAGTTTTCTGCTGACCACTGACCGCTGGTTCTTTCACCTCAGCCAGTCTTCCAGTTCCACTCCCTTCGCGGTCTTCTCATCGCGATACTTCACGATCACCGGCGTATAGAGCGAGATACCCCACTCCTCAGCTTGTCCTTTATTAACTGCGCGCGACCCGGGGACGACCACCGCACCCTCGGGAACCTCCAACGGCCTTTCTTCCGTCGCGCGATAAACCTCGCCGCGGACGAGATCATAGAGCGGAGTCGAGCGGGTGAGAATCGTCCCGGCGCCAAGTACGGCGCGCGCGCGGACCAGCGTGCCTTCATAGACGCCTGAGTTTCCGCCGACCAGCACATCGTCTTCGATGATCACCGGAGCGGCATTGACCGGCTCCAGCACGCCACCGATCTGGGCGGCGGCGCTCAGGTGCACACGTTTGCCGATCTGTGCGCAGGAGCCGACGAGCGCATGGGAATCAATCATGGTGCCTTCGTCAACATAAGCTCCGGCATTGATAAACATTGGCGGCATGCAGATGACCGAGGCCGCAACGTAAGCCCCGAGCCTGGCGGAAGAGCCTCCCGGGACCACGCGTACGCGGTCAGCGACGTTGAATTTGCGGGCAGGGAAGGTGTCTTTATCGACAAAGGAGAGGCACTCGGCGCTTCCCATCTGCGTAAGCTCTCCGAGACGGAATCCGAGGAGGATGCCTTGCTTCACCCAGACATTTACTTTCCAATCGCCGTTGATTCTGTCCGCCGCGCGGATTTCACCGTGGGTAAGGGCGTCTCGGAAGTCGAGGAACGTGGCGCGGGCTTCTGCGGGCAGGTCGGTGGATGAATAGAGGAGTTCGATTTCGGATTGAAGTGAGGCCATGGGAAACAGAGAGTATAAAGCATGGGGAGAATGCCTCTCGATGATCAGGGACTCGAGGGGTTATAAGGGGTCCTTCGACTGCACATCCGATTCGCAAAGCGAATCGGATGTTTCGCTCAGGATGACACAGCTGGGGAGGATTCAAGAGCTAAGAGCTAAATGCACTTACATTCGCTGCGGATCAGCACGCTGGGCAAAGTCTGGGTTACCTGGCGGGCTTCGGCGAGCGTGGCGTAGGGGCCGTGCCATTGCGCGTGGTTAGCTGAGTGGCCTGCGGGACGCGCTTTGCCGTGGTTGCACTGGCCGCAGGCGGAGCGATGCAGAACCGCTTTGTGGGGTCCGGCCGACCAGTTCTCATATACGTAGAAGCTGGGCGCATCAGAGGCGACTGCAGCCGCTTTCACGATCAACCCGGCGTCGGTAGCAATTTTCTGCAGCTTCGAGCGGGTGTCACGGCGCACGGGGACCATCGGCAAGCGATAGGTTTCCTCGATGCGTCCCATCATGGACAGAACCGCTTTGACCGGCATGGGGCTGGACTCGATGAAGTTGGCCTGCATCAGCGGGAGATATTTGCGGAGGAGCTGGCGGGCTGTCGTCCAATCGTTGGCAAGTGCGGCCCGAGTCATCTCAGCCATCTCGCGCGGGATTTCGTTTGATGCGACGGAAATGAGGCCAAGGCCTCCGACAGCAATCACCGGCAGGACCAATGAATCGTCGCCAGAAAGAACGGAAAAGCCTGAGCGTGCGACCCCGCAGATTTCTGCAATCTGGGTGAGATTGCCGCTGGCTTCTTTCACGCCGGCAATGTTCGGCACTTCGGCGAGGCGCGCCACGGTCGCGGGCTCGAGATTCGCGGAGGTGCGTCCGGGGACGTTGTAAAGAATAACCGGCTTGTTCACGGCTTCGGCGATGGCCTTGAAATGTTGGTACTGCCCCTCCTGCGTGGGCTTGTTGTAGTAGGGCGACGCGGTGAGGATCGCGTCCACACCGGGGCGGTCGGAGACTTCTTTGGCTTTGGCGACGGCGTCGTGCGTGGAGTTCGAAGTTGCTCCGGCGACTATGGGCACACGTCCGGCAGCGGTCTCAATGGTGAGGTCAATCACCCGCAGCCACTCGTCATGCGAGAGCGTAGGAGTCTCGCCGGTGGTGCCGCACGGGACCAGAAAATCAATGCCAGACTCAATCTGCCAGTTGACTAAATTTGTGAGGGCCGATTCGTCGAGCGATCCATCCGGATGGAACGGGGTGACGAGGGCAGTACCGCATCCGCGAAGTTGCATGAGAATAAGATAGCGCGAATGGGGAAGGATGGAAAACTACATCTCCCCCCAAACATCCTTAAACTCAAAGAACCCCTTCTTCCCCGCAAGCCACTCCGCGCCCCGCACCGCGCCTTCAGCAAAGCCGCGGCGGGTCTTGGCGTCGTGGCAGAGATAGATAGTGTCGTGCTGAGAATCGAGCACCAGTTCGTGCATCCCTACAACGTCGCCTTCGCGAAAAGAGGTGATCTCGACCTCGGCGTTCGAATTCTCCTGCAGGATGCTCTGCATGGTGGCGGCAGTGCCCGAGGGAGCGTCTTTTTTCTGCGCGTGGTGGCGCTCGTAGATGTGAGCCAAGTATTGCTGCTGGAGTGCGGGAGCCGCTTGCCGGACGAGATCGAAGAACAGATTTACGCCGATGGAAAAATTCGAGCCGTGGAGAAAACCAGTCCCACGCTGCTCGACCAGCTTGCGAATCTTTTCCAGTTCGGCGTGCCAGCCGGTGGTGCCGACAACCATGCTTTTTCCCGCAGCGACGCAGGCCCGTATGTTTTCTAGCACGCAATCGGGCGCAGTGAAATCTATGACGACGTCTGTCGTGGAAAGACGATCCTTGGTTAGCGCGGAGGCGTGCTGGTTGTCCGTCGAGCGCAGGATCTCCAGTTCATGCGCGCGCTCCCGCGCGACTTCGGCAACCTGGGACCCGGTCTTGCCGGCGCCGAGGAGAAGGAATTTCATTGCCGATTAGTGTAGCTTGTATCCGCGCCTGCAGTCTCATCTGAACGCGCTACCAAGTCCTTTCAATTCTTCCAATCTCATTCCGAAGCCCTTCCAGGCTGAGCAGCCTGCGTTTGGCCAGGCAATGTCGACGCCGGCAAATATCGGGTTCCTCGATATCATGAAGTTCTTGAGGCTTGCGGCAAGCCGCGTCCCGCCGGCCAACGAGCGGCGCGCCTATCAGGAGATAGATGGGGATGCAAGAAGAGCTTCAGGCTTTAGCGGTGGCCGCGGCGGTGTAGGCAAAACGGTAGATTTGGGCGTCAATCTCTTTACGTAGGTCGTCCCAGATATTTTCCGGCATAGCGAGGAAGGTTTTGACCACTTCGGGATCAAACTGCTTCCCTGAAAAGCGAAGAATTTCCTCGCGGGCTGCGGCCAGAGTTTGCGCTGCCCGGTAGGGCCGGTTTGAGGTCATGGCGTCCAGAGTATCGGCGACGGAGAAGATACGCGCCCCAAGCGGAATCTCGGTGCCTTTCAAGCCCCGGGGGTAGCCGCTCCCATCAAATTTTTCCTGGTGGGAATAGACGATTTCCGCGGCCTCTGAAAGGAAGGGAATCTTCCGGAGCATCTGGTATCCGCGGTAGCAGTGCTCGCGCATTATCTCCCGCTCTGCGGGATCCAGCGCGCCGGGTTTGCGCAGAATTGCGTCGGGAATGGCCATCTTGCCAATGTCGTGGAGGAAGGCGCCGCGAGCGATGACGCGAATCTGGTCCGAGTTAAGGCCCATGGCCCGCGCCGTGGCGATGGTAAATGCGGTGACCCGCTTCGAGTGTCCTTCGGTTTCGGCGTCTTTCAAGTCGAGTGCGTCGCCGAGCGCTTCGAGCGTGATGTCGTAGGATCGTTCGAGGGTAGTCACTGCTTGGCGCAATTGCTCAGTGCGCGCGGTAACCAGAGCCTCCAGATTGGTTTGATAGGCGCGATTTTCCAGCTTCAAACGGCGATTCTCAAGCGCGCGCCGCACCGTAGCCAGCAGTTGCTCCCGCTCGAAGGGTTTCAGCAAATAATCGTAAGCGCCGTTGCGGATCGCGCTCAGCGCAACCGAGACATCATGGACCGCAGTGACCATGACCACCGGCATGTCAGGGAAACGTTCTTTGGTCGCACCCAGAAGTTCTTGGCCATCCATGCCCG
>Ga0209648_10005535_pt1 | contig 10815 bp, 9 predicted proteins | sample GraSoi2013_115cm_FD_185830 | JGI IMG/M metagenome (GOLD analysis project Ga0209648, IMG submission 185830) | Grasslands soil microbial communities from the Angelo Coastal Reserve, California, USA - Sample 9_17_2013_115cm (SPAdes) (version 2) | ecosystem: Environmental > Terrestrial > Soil >...
CCGCCACAAAGTGAAAATGTGCGACGAGAAAGTAGCTGTTCTTAGTCTGCCAATCGAGTGCCACGCTGGCATGACTGATTCCGGTGAGGCCCGCAACAAGGAATTGAATGAGAAACGCAATGCAACATAACATCGGCACATCGAAACGGATCCGACCGCCGAGCATTGTTGCGGTCCAATTGAGCACCTTCACGCCGGTTGGAATGGCAATGAGCATCGAGGAAATGGCGAAAAACACATCGAGTGGCCGACCCATTCCCACCGTGAACATGTGGTGTCCCCAGACACCCAGGCTTAGGACTGCGATGGCTACGCTCGAAGCGGCGACAAATTCGTAACCGAAAATTGGTTTGCGCGAGAAAACCGGAATGATTTCGGAGACGATGGCGAAGGCGGGGAGGGCCATGATGTAGACTTCCGGATGGCCAAATGCCCAAAAAATGTGCTGCCACAGAACGGGCGAACCTCCGCCAATGGGTAGAAAGAAATGACCCTGTAGCTGACGATCGATCAGGATCATCGCCAGGTTGGCGTTTAAGACTGGAAGAGCGAAAATAATAATGAACGCGTTAACGAAATTGATCCAGGTAAAGAGCGGAAGGCGACGCATCGTCATTCCTGGACCTCGCAGAGAAATAACTGTCGCGATGGTGTTGATGGCAAAACTAATTGAACCAATACCCAGGACGAACAGAGCTACTGCCCAATAATCAACCCCGGGAGATGAGGAATAGGGCGTCTCACTCAAAGGTGCGTAGGAGAACCAGCCGACCGCGGGAGCGCCGCCAGCGAGCACGCTAAAGTGCAAAAGAATTCCACCTAACGGCACACACCAGAAACCAAAGGCGTTGAGACGCGGGAAAGCCATGTCGCGCGCGCCGATCTGCAGAGGTAGCACGTAATTGACCAAACCAAATAACACCGGCATCACGACGAGAAAGATCATCGTCGTCCCGTGCATGGTGAAGAGTTGGTTGAACGTGTCGGGCTGGAGAAAGTGGTTGTTAGGCACGATGAGTTGGAGGCGGATGAACAGCGCTTCGGTGCCGCCGATTACAAAGAAGACCAAAGCGGTCAGCATGTAGAGAACAGCGATGCGCTTATGATCAACGGTGGAAAGCCACGCGAGCTGATAGTGTCTGCGCTTGGCCGGATCGAGGACTGCCTCTCTGAACTGTGCGATAGTAGTGGTGCCGTTCATTTTAGGGTCGAGAGATATTCACTTAGTTGGTCCAGCTGCTCGTCGGTTAAATTAAAGTCCGGCATGAGCGCGCCGGGCTTGATGTGCTGCGGACTTTTCAGCCAAAGGCGCATGTTCGCCGGCGTGTTCTCCAGAATACCGGCGCCTAGTTGTTTGCGACTGCCAACGTGTGTCAGATCCGGCGCGACCCGCAAATCCGCTCCAGCTACTCCGCGGATACCATGACAGTTGATGCAGGTTGATGTTTTAAACAGCGCCAGTCCTTTTGCGGTAACATCATTTGTCGCTGCCTGACCTGGTTGTAACTGAGCACGTTGCCATTCTTCGAACTTCGAAGGTTCATCGGCCACGACCAGGATGCGCATCCAGGCGTGTTGCGTCCCGCAAAATTCCGAGCACTGGCCGATGTAAGTGCCCGGTTTGTCGGCTTGTAACCAGATATGGTTAGGTTGACCAGGCACATTGCTCATCTTGCGAGTCAACTCCGGCACCCAGAACTCGTGTAGGACATCCTTTGACTCCAGTCGCACTGACAAAGGCTTTCCCGTCGGAATGTGGATTTCGTTAGCTGTGATAACTCCCGAGCCCGGGTAATCCGCCTGCCACCAGAATTGATGTCCGGTCACGACCAAATCGGGTGAAGGCGCCGGCGGCGGATCAGCGCGATTCATCGCACCAAGTGTCATGACTAGAAGGAAAATAACGATCAGGAACGGAATAATCGTCCATGCGATTTCCACTTTCCTGTTACCGGCAATCTGCTTCGGATCGGGTTCACCCGCCCGCGCGCGAAAGCGAAAAACCGCGTAGATGATCGCGCCCGTTACGATGACGAAAATCAGAGCGAAGACAACGCCGGAAACGATCCCCAAATCGTAGATTGCACGCGCCAGTGGCGACTGCGGATCCAGAGCATTTGAGGTCTGCATCGCGACGGACCTTATATCTTTGCTTTCCCTTCTCCGCGCCGTGCCGCAAACTGACCGCACGTTGCAGCAACTAAATGGTCACGCGTGCCAATCGGCGATTTCACCTTGTTAAGCCCCCCTTTGTTACTGTTTCGTTGCTATCTTTTTTGTGCGCGGCAATCAAGAAAAAAACCTGAGAAGTGTGGTGCTGCGGTCGCTAATATTTTGCGCCTAAATTCCGTCGCCACGACATGGACTTCGAAATACGTCACGAACTTCTTTCCAGAATGCCGGAAAGCCAGACCAGCAGATTTGTGATCACGTCGCGGCGATTTATTTCGTGCAGCACTTCATGCCTACCGCCGGAGTAGAAATCGTGAGCAATTGAAGCGAGACCCGCGCTGCGATAACGATCGATCAGCACGCGCACTCCTTCCAATCTTTGTCCGACAGGATCGTCGCCGCCCGAAAGGATGTAGACCGGTAGATCGTCTCGAATTTTTCGAATTTCTCGCGGATCAGCCAGGCGCGGGAATGCGCCCAAAAACGACTGCATTGATTCGGGTTTAAGCGAAGGAAAGCAAAGTGGATCATTGATGAAAGCATCCACCTCCGCGTTGTCTCGACTGAGCCAATCCGACGAGGTGCGAGCGGGCTCAAAACCAGCATTCATCAACTTCATCAGGTCTTCGCCCGGTGCGAGGGATTGAGCGAGGCGCGCCAATCCATCGAGCGCGCCGGACCCGGAGAGGGCGAGACCGTCGATTGAGTGGCTGTGATCCAGAACAAATTGCTGTGCCGCGAAAGAACCCAAGCTATGTCCCAGCAGTATGTAGGGTTTGTCCGGATGTTCGTTCTTTGCGATGACTCGGAGAGAAATCATGTCTTCAACGAGTTGATCAAAACCGCCGGGGCCGAAGTCGCCAAAGCTGTTAGGAGGCTTTGCGGTTAGGCCATGTCCGCGATGATCATTTCCGTAAACAACGAATTTCGCGTCGGCCAATGTCTGAGCCAATTCGGCATAACGACCAATGTGTTCGCCAAGTCCGTGAGCGATTTGAACGACTCCACGAACGTGGCGGCCGTCTCCCCATTTCACGCAGGCGATGGAAAGGCCGTCATCGCCCCTAAATTCGAATCGCTCCGGTGTGCTCATTATATATATGGCGTCAGGCAACGGCCCGTTCCTGGCGTGCCCAGGCAGCGTCACGAAGCAACCTCTTTAGGATTTTGCCGGAGCCGCCCTTCGGCAGCTCGGTTTCGGAAAACTCGATGCTGCGCGGAACTTTGAAATTGGCGAGCGATCGTTGGCAATACGCGATTAGCTCTTCCGCGGTGAGTGTTTTTCCCGGCTTGAGAACAACGCAGGCTTTCACGATTTCGCCCCACTTTGGATCCGGTATTCCGAAAACCGCCACTTCGCGTACCGCTGGATGCGTGTAAATCACGGCTTCGACTTCGCCAGAGTAAACATTCTCCCCGCCGCTGACGATCATGTCCTTCAAGCGATCGAGAATGTAGAAGTATCCATTTGCGTCTTGATAGCCAATGTCGCCGGTTCGAAAGAAACCGTTCCGGAACGCGAGTTTAGTTTCTTCCGGCTTGTTCCAATAACTGCGCATGATATTCGCGCCGCGAGCGACCAGCTCGCCCGTTTTGCCGGTTTCAACTTCCTTTCCTGTTGGATCGACAACGCGCATGTCGATTCCCATGCATGGACGCCCGCAAGAGGTGAGCTTGTCCTCGGTGTGTTCGTGATTCATTAAGCCAGTGAGAAACCCGGCTTCGCTGAGTCCGTAGACCTGAACAAGTTTAACATTTGGCAGAACCTGCCTCGTGCGATGCACGAGTTCGGGAGCCATTGGCGATCCGCCGTATCCTAAATGCCGAAGACTCGATAGGTCATATTTTTGCAGCTCAGGAAATTGCGTGAGCATGTTGATCATTGTCGGCACCAACACCGTGTGAGTGACGCGTTCGCGTTGAACCCTCTCGCAGAACGTTTGCGGATTGAACTTTGGAATAGTGCCCTGACAGGCGCCAAACGCCGGCGCCGCGAACATGAACGGAAAATCCGCGATGTGAAAAATCGGCGCGGCATGTAAATGCACCGCACCTTCCTCAAGCGGGAACCAGAAGTTGGTGTGATAGACGTTCTCCAGAATATTCGCATGCCTGATTTCGACGCCTTTCGGCCGGCCCGTTGTGCCGCTGGTGTAGATAAGCGCCAGAATGGCGTGTGGCTCGTAAATTGGATCCGGAATGGAGTCGCTTTGAGCGTCGAGCGGCTCTTGATCAAGCACCAGTTGCCATGAAACCTGCGCGGTCGGTACTGGTAGCGACGAATGGCGAACTAATCCGCGCGGTTGTGCATCGGTGAGAATGCCCTCGATTTCTTTGACTGCGAGCCGCGTGTTTAACGGAACCGCTGCGACACCGAGCCAGGCGCACGCATAAACGAGCTGGATGTAATCTGGCTCATTGGGAAGAAGAATGGCCAGCCGATCTCCGGCCTTGAAGCCATGTTTCGCCAATGTCGAAGCAATTCGCCCGACGCGAGCGTGTAGTTCGCGGAAAGTTGAGCGCGTTCCGTTTGCTGCAAGCGCCGTCCGATCAGAATAATATCGCGCTGCCCGGCCTAACGAATGGACATGAATCATACGCTAGTTACTCCTGATCGGCGTTTGGATGGGGACAATTGCTCGGTTCGATGCAACCTGTTCGTCCGCGCGAAGGCTTTCAGCTTTCGTACTTAAAGGACAGTTGCAAGCGCGTGCGGTATTCGAGGACTTTGCTGTTCTCGATCTTCACATCCATCTTCACGACCTCGGCAATGCGTAGATCACGCAGCGTACTAGAGGCGGTTTCGACCGCGTTCTTTGCCGCATCTTCCCAGGACTGCGCGCTCGTTCCGATTACCTCGGTTACCTTATAGACTGATTCCGTAGATTTAGCTTGTTTGGCCATAATGCTTCCTTTCTGTTATACCTTACTCTGTTGTCGTTGAGAATTGCGTTCTGTCTAGTCATAAAAGTCGGTGCATGTCGTAGCTGACTACCGCCTGCTTCGTTGGAATGCGGCCCCGGCCTGACGAGTGAGGACGAACCATAACAGCTTCTTAGTAGAAACCTTGAGTGTCGCGCTGAACGCTTACTTTTCCGGCATAGCGTCGCGAGATGAAGACGAAATAGAAGACCGCCAGCGCGAAACCGACCGGCCACCACAAACCGGCGAGACGCAAAGTACTCGGGCTGCAAGCGACTGAGTACGCGGTTAATGAGTTCTCCGTCGCCAAAGTTGAATGAAGCATCACCGGAAAGATCGCGGCCGCGCCGGTGGCCAAGGACCCGAAGATAAGAAAATTCGACCCGAGAAACGCTCGCCATTCCCGTTTACCAACCAAGCCGGAAATAAGCGCGATAATCGAGACACCAGTTACGATCAATCCCAGCCACCAAAATGGATTGGACAATGCGCGGCCTGGGAGGTCCGGGCGAACGATTCTGGATTCAACCAGGACTACGACACTGAGCGGCACAGCCGCGATCCAAAGATACTTTGCGAGTTTTTCGCTGCGGTCATGCACTGAACCTTCAGTCTTCAGCGTAAGATAAGTCGCGCCATGAGCTGCCAATATCACGGCAGCGAGAATCGCAATCGAAACCGTGTACCAATCGAGCAATCCGACGTGACCGCGGACGTTGAAGTCTGTGAAGAAGGCCATCGAGAAATTGCCGTCCGCATTCAACGGAACTCCGCGCGCGACGTTGCCGGCGGCTGCGCCGAAAAGAATCGCAAGCAAGAAATTGGAGCAGGCGAAAATGAAATCCCAATACGACTGCCAAAGGCGATCGTTGATGTGTCCGCCGACTTCGAGCGAGACACCGCGCAAAATCAGACACCACAAAATCAGAAAGAGGGCGAGATAGTAACCGGCGAACGCTGAAGCCATCAGGCGCGGGAAGATCGCGATCAATGTTCCGCCGAAACCGAGGAGCCAGACCTCATGCCATGTCCAAAGTGGTCCGATCGCCGCAACGACCTGTCGCCGTTCTTCTGGAGTCTTTGCCACAAACCAGTGAAGCATTCCGGCGCCGAAATTTCGTCCGTCAAGAACGATGTAGATGATGAGCATGAAACTGACGACGGCATACCAGGTCGCGATCATGTCGTCACCGCCTCTCTTTGATCGAAAACTGCAGTCGATTCTTCGTCTGGACCTTTTCCAATCTCGCGACCGGTTAGGCCGAGAAAAAGCAGACCGATTACAAAATATAACCCGGTGAACCCAATCAGAGTGAAGATCGCGTCACCGTTGCTAACGACTTTGCTGTAACCATCGCGCGTGTGAAACAGGCCATAGATCAACCACGGCTGCCGTCCGAGCTCGGCGGTCATCCAACCAAGGGTGTTGGCGATGTAAGGATAGGGGAACGCCAACAGTAGGACCCAGAGCAACAAGCGACTTGATTCGAGCCGGCCGCGCAAATTCTGCAAGGTGGCAAAGCCCATCAGGACGATGAACAGCGTCCCGAGCGTGATCATGATGTGAAAGGAGTAGTAAAGAAGTTCCAGGTTGTCCGGCCATTGGTCTTTCGGGAAATCGTTCAAACCGTGGACAAAACTTCCAAAGTGGCCGTAAGCGAGAAAACTGAGCGCGCCGGGAACCTCAATCGGATTATCGAGCCGCTGCGCGGCCACGTTGGGCTGCCCAATAAGGGCAACAGGAGCCATTGGTCCACCGACAAACTTTCCTTCCATCGCCGCGAGCGTGACCGGCTGATGATTGCCGACCATCTTGGCTTGCGCATCGCCGGTTGGAAATGCAACCAGCAGGGACGCGATTAAGCCAACGAACGTTCCCGCGCGCAGATAAAGTTTCGCCTGGACTGAATGAACTCCGCGTAAGGCGTAAAACGCTCCGATTGCGGCGACGACAAACGATCCGGTGACCAGCGCGGCTAATTGATTGTGTGCGAACTGCACGAATGCCCAGGGATTCGACAGATACGCGCTCATCCTGGAGATGCCTAACGACCCGTTGGCTTCGATCTGATAACCAACCGGATGCTGCATGAACGCGTTCGTGACCAGGATGAAGTATCCGGAGATCCAGCTGCCGAGCGCTACCGCGATCGCAGCGGCAAAATGTCCGCGCGGTCCGAGTCGTTTTTCGCCCCAGATCAGCGCGCCGACAAACGCGCTCTCCAAAAAGAAGGCGAACATCCCTTCCATCGCCAGCGTTTGTCCGATCACGCCGCCGGCGTATTTGGAAAAGTCCGCCCAATTCGTTCCGAACTGAAATTCCATCGGAATGCCGGTGACGACACCGACCGCGAAATTGAGTCCGAAGATCTTCGCCCAAAAGCGAACCGCTTGGTTGTATTTTTCGTCACCGGTCCGCAAGGCGCGCCATTTCCAGTAAACCAGAAACCACGCGAGCCCCATGGTGAGCTGCGGAAACAAATAGTGATAAACGATCGTGAAGCCGAACTGTAACCGGTGCCAAAAACCCGGATCGTTAAAGATCGAGTTCATTGTCGATCCTTAGGCCGCGGCGTGTGTGGTCTTTCCTTTTGTCGTCCGGTTTTCCGATTGTGCGCGTGAACGCAACAGTCCGATGATCAGCTCGTTCTCTTCCTGTGCCAGCTCGTCCACTGAACGATTCCCCGCTTCGCGCAAGACTCCTTCGACAATCGTTTGCTTCAGCTCCGGCGTAACATCAGGCGTGCCGAGAGTTTTGATCATCGCCGTCAGCGGATCCATCAGATGATCCATGAAGTGTTTGATGCCGCCGGCGCCACCGCCGAGATGCCATTGCAAGCTCGGCCCCATCACTCCCCAACGAGGTCCCGGTCCATAGCTCACCGCCACGTCTGCGTCTTCAACGCTCAGCACGTCGTGCTGAATCAGATACATGATCTCCTTGTAGAGCGCGGCTTGCAGTCGGTTTCCGACGTGACCGGGAAGTTCCTTTTTCAGATGGATCGGTTTCTTCCCAATCGATGCGTAAAACGCGAGCGCTTGTTGAATCGCTTCCGGCGATGTCTTCGTCCCGCCGACAACTTCCACTAACGGAATGATATGCGGAGGATTAAATGGATGTCCGACGAGAATACGCTCCGGGTGCTTGGATTTTGATTGCATCACGCTCGGCGTTATTCCCGACGAACTCGACGCGATGATGGAATCGAGCGGAGCGGCATCGTCCATTTGCGCGAACAACTTCATCTTGAAATCGGGACGCTCGGGTCCGTTTTCCTGAACGAGGTCTGCTTTGGAGAGTGCCTCTTTCATGTCGGTTGTGAAGGTTAAGCGGTCGCGCGACGCGCCCTTGGCAAGTCCGACATTCGTCAGGTCCTTCCAGGCTTCATCAACGTATTTGCGTAAATTGGCTTCTGCGTTCGGCGCAGGATCGGTCGCGACGACATCGAATCCACGCGCGAGATATTCAGCGGCCCAACTGGCGCCGATGACTCCCGTGCCAACGATGGCGATGCGACGTATTGGTTTGTTGTATGACATAGTAGTTAATAGTTAGTTGTTGATGGTTGATGGTTACGGAATTTCTACGTAAGCGATGCCGGTGATCTGTCCTTGCGCGACGAGCAGCGGTTTCTTTTCCGTGCCGTCGAGTTTGGCGGAGTAGATCGAGCCGGCTAAATCGGTGAGGAACATCCGATTCCCTTTGAAATCGAGAGCGATCCCGATTCCCTCCTCTAGATGCGTAAGCAAAATGTCAGATGTCGGATGTTTGCTGAAATCTGCATCAATCGACGCGCGGTTAACTGTGTTCCCACGCGGCGGATCTCCGCGGTCTGTCCAATAAATGAACCGATTCTTCAGATCGAGCTCGAGATCGATCGGTTCCGGCAAACCATCGAACAGAAGTTCGATGTCAGTGCGATCAGCCGGCGTCTCGCCTTTCGGGATGTCGATCTTCGCGCGAAAGATGCGGCCCTTGCCGGCGTTCGCCGGCCCTTTTTGCGTCCAATAAATTTTCCCGCGATCTGGATCAACGGTGATTCCAACGCACAATTGATTGCCATTTCTTTGATCGGTGCCCGGTCGCGCGTCGCCTTTGCTGGTGTCGATCAGAGTTTCGATGTTCGAACCATCCAGATTTGCGCGCATCACGCGCATTCCTTCGCGATCGCACCAGTAAAGCTTGCCGCTCTTCTTCTCCAGGTGGAGCTGCTTCGGCGTGAACGTCTTGCCTTCGCCAATAATGGTTACGCGATTCTTGCCATCGAGATCGACGCGCTCGATCGAACCATCGTTCTTGCTCGGAACGCCCATGTTGGTCCAGTAAACGTGTCCGGCTTCAAGATCGACGACGACGCCATCAGGGACTCGAGCTCCGGTGACAATGACTTTAGGATCCGATCCATCGGCGTTAGCCGAATGAATCCGGCCGCCGCTTGCTTCAAGGAAATATAAGCGGCCGACCGCCTTTGCGCTTGTTGGTTTGGAAGTTTGGGGCTGTGTAGTAGTTTTCATGTGTTGATTTCCTGTCTCTTTCTCAAGTTTTCGAAGTGCGACATTTCAGAAAATTTTCGTCTTAAGCCGCGCGAGCGTTTGGCTCATTCGTCGCGCTCAGGCCCGAGAAATTCGGACGGCGCTTTTCCAGAAATGCAGTGAACGCTTCCTTGGCTTCGGCCGATCGTACGCACGCAGAGAATTGCTCGTTCTCGAGTTTTACCGAGCGCTCGAGTAGCTCGCGCGTTGACGATCTCATAAGCCGCTTGCACGATTGCAGTGCGGCAGGCGGTTTGACGGCCAGCTGTTGCGCGGCCGCAGTAGCGGTGGGTAATAACTGCTGATCGGCTACAACGCGAGTAACTAAACCTAGCTCTGCGGCTCGCTTCGCATCGAACGGTAATCCTAGTAGAATCAGCTCCGCCGCGCGGAGATACCCGATTCGCGCCGGAACTGTGCAGCTCGATCCGAACTCCGGAACCAAAGCGAGATTAACGAACGGCATTTGGAATTTTGCGCTCTCGCCCGCGAACACGAAGTCGCAGTGAGTTAACATGGTGGTTCCACCTCCGATCGCAGCTCCCTGCACCGCGGCGACGATTGGCTTGTCGAAGTTAATCAGCGCTTCGATCAAGCGAGCTTGTGGACTTTCACCGGCCCCAGGCGGGTTCTTTAGAAAATCCTGTATGTCGTTGCCGGCGCTAAACGAATCGCCAGCGCCGTACCAAAGCACGACGCGAACCTCATCGTCTTTCGCAGCGTCATTGAACAGATCGGCCAGCGTGATGTACATCGCCGACGTCATCGCGTTTTTCCTCTCGGGCCGATTTAACTGGATCCGCAAAATATTTCCGGAACGCTCGGTAATAATGTCACTCATATGTATCTCCTAGGCTGCCTTTGCAGGGGCGGTTGGTTTCCCGATGACGCCATCCGCGCGCAGGCGTTCGATTTCTTTCGCGTCGAAGCCGAGTTCTTGGAGAATTTGTTCGTTATGTTCGCCGATTTTCGGTGCGCCTTTCGCCGGAACTTTGGCCACGCCGTGCACCTGAATAGGACTGCTGATCGTCGAGGTCAGCTTATCGCCGGCTCCTTCCAGAGGAACAACGATGTCATTCGGTCGCAGTTGCGGATCATTGATGACCTCCTGCGGATCGCGCACGGCGCCGAAGGTGACGTGAACGCCATTGAAGACTTCATACCAATGCGACATCGGCTGCGAACCGA
>Ga0209648_10005536_pt1 | contig 10814 bp, 7 predicted proteins | sample GraSoi2013_115cm_FD_185830 | JGI IMG/M metagenome (GOLD analysis project Ga0209648, IMG submission 185830) | Grasslands soil microbial communities from the Angelo Coastal Reserve, California, USA - Sample 9_17_2013_115cm (SPAdes) (version 2) | ecosystem: Environmental > Terrestrial > Soil >...
AACGGGATTCCCCGAAAGCCAAAAGCGCTCGCCGCCAGTTCAAGGCTGGCGGTGTTTGCTCCCGCCTCTTCCGCGGATTCCGTGGAAATGATCGCGGGGCTGGCCGAATTGAAACGGCACGGTTTTCAAGTGGTCGCAAACCAGGACAGCAAAGCGGAAGGGTATTTTGCGGGTCCGCCGCTGGAGCGAGTGAATAGCTTTCTCGGGAATGTGAACTCCACGGAAGTCGACGGGCTGGTTGCCTTGCGCGGGGGCTACGGGTCGAATTACTTGCTGGACTTCGAGTTGGAGAAGAGCCTCGCGAATTCGAAATGCGTCATTGGATTCAGCGATCTAACGACTCTGCAAATCTATCTCTGGCAGCGTTGTAATTGGGTGACATTCTACGGTCCGATGGTCGCAGCGGGGCTCAGTTCAGGTCCCGGGGCGCAGAAAGGCTATGACGAGAACTCGTTCCTTCAGGCGATCGGCAAAATCGAGGGTGGCTGGAAAGTGCGGCTGAAGAGTGAACCTGTCCTGGCGGGTCAAGCCATGGGGAGAGTTTTGGGCGGATGCATGACTCTGATGGAGGCGACCATCGGAACGCCGTGGGAATTGGAAACCAAAGATTCGATCTTGGTCCTCGAGGACCGTGCCATGAAACCGTACCAAGTGGACCGTGTACTTATGCATTTGAAGCAAGCCGGGAAATTCCAAGGCGTCCGCGGAATTGTATTGGGAGATTTTCCCGAAAGTGAGCCGATCGCGCCTGGGGTGCCGAGCGTACGAGAAGTTTGCGCGCGCATTCTGCGGCCGCTGGGGGTTCCCATCGTGTTTGGCGCGCCTGTGGGGCATACGCCGCGGCCCATGCTCACGCTTCCCCTTGGCATAAAGGCCCGGCTGGACGCAGATGGTGAAGGCACACTCGAATATCTTGAAGCGGCGGTGGTGGCGTGAACGAAACGAAACATGTGCATGTGATCGGGATCGGCGGATCGGCAATGGCGCCGCTGGCGGGAATGCTGCGCGAACACGGCTTTCGGGTCACCGGATCCGATTCCGGAGTCTATCCACCAGCGTCGACGCTGCTTGAAAGTCTCGGCATTTCATTCTTCAACAGTTTTGACGCGTCGCATTTGCAACCGGCCCCGGATCTCGTGGTGGTGGGGAATATCATTGCGCGAGGGAATCCCGAACTGGAAGAAGTGCTGGATCGAAGGATCTCCTATCGCTCGATGCCGGAAATTCTTGAAGAAGTTTTTCTGCCGGGGAAGCACTCGATCGTCGTCAGCGGAACGCATGGAAAAACGACGACCACAGCGATGCTGGCGTGGATTTTCGATACCGCGGGCAAGCGGCCGAATTTTCTGGTTGGGGGCGTGGCGGAGAATTTTGGAAAAAGCTACGGACTTGAGGGTGGCCCAGAGTTCATTTTGGAAGGCGACGAGTACGAGACCGCGTTCTGGGACCGCGGGCCAAAATTTTTTCACTACCACCCCGATGATTTGATCGTTACCTCGCTCGAATACGACCATGCGGACATTTATCCCGATTTTGAAACATATGAGTTGGCGTTTCGACGCCTCGTCAATCTTGTTCCGAGGCGAGGAAGAGTGGTCCTTTGGGGAGACGCGGCCGAGTCGGGACCGGCTCTACAACGGGCAGCGGAAAAGGCTTTCTGCCCGGTCGAGACATATGGGTTCGGCGCGGAAAACGACTGGGTGGCGAGCGATCTCGCCATTGAAGACGGAACGATGCGGTTCCAGGTCACCCATCGAGGCAAGTCGTTCGGAAATTTCGCCCTGGCTGCGACGGGACGGCATAACGTTTTGAACGCGATGTCCGCGATGGTCGTCGCCCAGGGGCGCGGAATCTCCGCGGATCAAATTGCCGCAGCGCTCGCGACGTTCCGCAGCGTCAGGCGCCGAATGGACGTCAAGGGCGAAATCGGGGGAGTACTGATCGTCGATGATTTCGCGCACCATCCCACGGCGGTGAAAGCGACGATCGACGCCGCGCGGGCGCGTTGGCCCGGACGGCGGCTCTGGGCGATTCTCGAGCCGCGCTCGAATTCCATGCGGCGAAAGGTTTTTCAGGAAGCTCTGCCGAAGGCGCTTGCGCTTAGCGACCGCGTGATCCTCGGCGGTGTTTTTCGCGCGCAGCAATTGGGCGACGAGAATCGCCTGGATCCGGAAACCGTTGCGGCCAGTGTTCGCGCGCTCGGCAAAGATGCCCGCGTATTTCCTAGCTCGGATGCAATAGCCGAGCATCTCGTTGCGCAAGCCCAAGCAGGCGATCTGCTTCTCATTATGTCCAACGGCAGCTTTGACGGCTTGTGCGAAAAACTGTTGAAGAAACTCGGCACAGTGGCTCAGTTTGCAGACGAGGCGAAGAGCCGGTGACGGCTATTCCTCTCCGGATCAGGCCGGTGATACCTACGGTCCTCTCCTTCTTGTTGAGCTTGGCGGTCAGCGCCCCCGCTAGAGCAACCATTCAATATGCGGTGTCGTTGGATCATCCCGAAAAGCATCTCTTCCAAGTGACGATGACCATTCCGAATGTCGCTGACGAAGTGACCGTGCAAATGGCGGCTTGGAATACTCTGTATCAGATTCGAGATTTCAGCAGTCACGTCCAGCAGGTTGAGGCTTTTGCGGAAAATGGGAAGGCACCGGTCGAAAAGATCGATAAACAGACGTGGCGTATCAAGGGACGGAGATCCATCCAGGTTCGGTACACGACGTATTGGGATGAGCCTGGGCCATTTGCGACACAACTCAACTCGGAGCACGCTTTCATCAATCCCGCGATGATTCTGTTTTATGTACCGAATCGTCGTGCGGAGCCAGCCACGATTTCCATGAGCGATATCCCGTTGGACTGGGGGCTCGAGTCGGCATCACCTTGGGGTAGTTTTCAAAGCGGCCGCAACCGCATGATTGTCATTCAGAGTCCGAGTTACGATGCGCTCGCGGACGGACCGATTGAAATCAGTAAGTTTCAGGAGTTCGACCTGCCAGGCATATCGCCACGCGTCACGGTGGTCGTACATGGCGATAATTGGCAAAAGAAGCGGATTGAGGAGGATCTAAAGCGCATCTGCCAGTACGAACTGAAGTTGATGGGCGGGGCGCCATTCGAACGCTACACGTTCATTCTTCACGTCGGCAAAGGGGCGGGCGGCGGCGGAATGGAGCACGCCAATTCGACAGCGATTGGAGTCCCATCGGACGAATTCCTGCCGGCGGTTGCAGCGCACGAATTTTTTCATTTGTGGAATGTGAAGCGCATCCGGCCGGCGTCGCTGGAACCGGTGGACTACGAGAAGGAGCAATACACGCGCGCGCTGTGGTTTGCGGAGGGCGTGACGAACACGTATGCGTCCTACGCGCTCGTGCGCAGCAGCGTCTGGAGCAAACAACAATTCTACGCGGACCTGGGGGAGCAGATCAGCGAATTGGAAGGCCGCCCGGCCAATCGCCGGCAGAGCGCCGAACAATCGAGCCTGGATGCGTGGCTCGAAAAATATCCCCGCTACAATCAGCCGGAATTCAGCGTCTCCTATTACACCAAGGGACAGGTGCTGGGAGATTTGCTCGACATTTTGATTCGCGACCGCACCGGTAATGAAAAGAGTTTGGACGACGTCTTGCGCGCTCTGAATACAGACTTTGCGAAACAGGGGAAGACCTATCGAGACGGCCTGGACATTCGCCTGACCGTGGAAAAAATCGCGGGCGAGTCGTTCGAAGAGTTCTTCCAGAAATATGTTTCGGGTACCGAACCGCTTCCCTATCAAAAGATCCTCACGCTCGCAGGTCTGGAGCTACGCGCAGTCGTACGCCGGCGGCCGACGCTGGGCTTTTCTGCAGAGCGCGATCCTAGCGGTTTGTTGATTGTAGGAACAGTAGACCCCGAAGGCTTTGCGGCCCAGGCCGGCTTGCGGGCCGGGGACATCATCGTCAACTGGAATGGTGGGGAAGTTCCACGCCTGCTGGAGCGCTGGCTCCAAGAACAAAAGCCCGGCGACCTGCTGAAGCTGCGGGTTCGCCGGGAAGACAAGGAAATTTCGCTGGAATTCCGGCTCGGCGAAATCAAGGAGATCCTTTACGAAGTCTCGGAAAATCCGCACGCGAGCGAGTCGGTGCGGCACATACGCGAGGGAATGCTTCGGGGGGAGACAAGCGCTGTCTCCGCGCACTAGTTCCGAAGCTAATGTGCGTCGGGCATTACTTAGGAATGCTGCGCGGTTGACAGAATGCCCGGAAGAGTTCCAGCAAATTGGGGCCAGACGAAGCGCACGATTGATTTTACGTTCCGCTTGACCGGCGGCAGGGGATTCGAGAGAGTTTTGCCAACCCATGCTCCGAACACTTTTCATTGGCGTCTTTTTGTCCCTGTATATCCTCCTTGTTGGGCCGCCGCTGCTCGTTTACACGCTCATCACAAAGAATCCCGACCCGGTGTACTGGGCGGGCGTCAAAGGAGTGCTGTTTTTTGTCAGGGCCGTGGGAGTTCGAATTTGCGTGCGGGGCCTCGAGCGCATCCCTCGGGGCGTGTGTCTTTTTGTCGCGAATCACACGAGCTCGGCCGATGCGCCTGCCGTTGTGGGCGCAATCCCGCGACGGATCGCCATTCTATTGAAAGAATCGCTCTTCAAATGGCCGATCGCGGGCCAGGCGTTTACACTGGCGCATTTCATCCCTGTGAATCGCGGCACCCGCGATTCGGCGATTGCCAGCGTGGAAAAAGCGACCGAAGCCCTCAAGGCCGGACAATCGTTCTTGATCTATCCGGAGGGGACACGCAGTTCGGATGGCCGTCTGCAGGAATTCAAAAAAGGGGCGGTGATGATGGCGATTAAAGCAGGTGTGCCGATTGTGCCGATGGTCTGCTCGGGCGCTCACCGCGTGATGGAAAAGCGCTCACTGGTGATTCACCCGGGGGAGATCCTGGTCGAATTTCTTCAACCGATCGACGCTTCCAAATACTCCCTCGAAGAGCGCGACGTCTTGAACGAACATGTCCACCAAGTGATGGCCGCGGGCCTGCCGCCGGATCAGCGCCCCGTTGGCTTTCCCGGTGCGGCGTGAGGGGCAATCCGATGCCGTTAATTCTCAACGCGCCTTGAGGCGTTCCACTTCCGCTTCGAGCTCACGGACACGTTTTTGCAACTCCGGAAGGCGATTGAGCGCCGCCATTGTCTTTAACCATTGCCGGTTATCGACCGCCGGGTACCCGGAGTATAGCGAACGGGGTGGCACGTCATTGGGTACGCCGCTTTGCGCAGTGATCACCGCCCCGTCTCCCACCGTGAGGTGGCCGGCGGTGCCAACCTGGCCGGCGAGGATGCAGTTGCTCCCAACTTTGGTCGAGCCGGCAAGGCCGACCTGCCCGCAGAGCATGGTGTTGGCACCGACCCGCGAAGCGTGACCAATCAAGACGAGATCATCGAGCTTGGTGCCGCGGCCGATGCGCGTTTCGCCGACCGTGGCGCGGTCGACGCAGGCGTTTGCTTGAACTTCGACATCATCTTCCAGCACGGCGGGTCCGGATTGCGCCATTTTGTACCACGTACCATCTTTCTGCTTTGCGAAACCCAGGCCGTCCCCACCGATGATCGCACCATTTTGCAGGATTACGCGATTGCCGATGCGGCAGAATTCGCGCACTACAGCGTGCGCATGAGCAAAGAAATCATCGCCAATCTTCGCCCCTCGATAAATTGTCACGAAGCTGTGCAGAACGGCGTTGCGGCCGATCTGGACGTCTTCGTCCACGTAACAATACGGGCCGATGTGAACTCCTTCCTTTATTTCGGCGCTTCTCGCGATGATTGCCGTTGGATGAATCCCTGACTCGTAGCGCGGCGCCTGATAGAAAAGTTCAATCGCGTGGGCGAAAGCGAGATAAGGATTCGGCGTGCGCAGGGCGGCAACAGGCGGAAGATCGGGATAGCGCGCCACCTTGATGCCTTCCTCGACCAGAACCGCGGAGGCTAGCGTGGAATGGAGTAACGGAAAGTAACGGCGATTCGAAAGAAACGTTATCTGCCCCGCCTCGGCGTAATCGATCCCGGCCACCCCGCGAATCTCAATGTCCGGCGCTCCTTCCAGGCGGCATTCCAATTTTTGCGCAACTTCAGAAAGTTTCATGGAGAAGGCTCCTCAACAATTTGTGGGGCTGCCTGCGAGTTTTGCACAAGCCAAAGACGGAAGTACAGACGGTCCGTAAGCTTACTCGTTGAAAAGACGGGGCTGAGCGGCTGCAGCAGCGGCAGCGGGCCTGCGGCGCGCAATGCCCACGACTCCTAGAACCGTTAGTTCAGAGAGTGCGGTCCGGGGTACAAAGATGTGATCGGTGGCGGAATTCAGGTCGGGCGGGGTAATCTGCACTCCATTATCTAGCAGAGAGAGCAGGTCATTAGGCACTACGCCTTCGAGGGTGTCGCCGTCCGGGAAGCGCAGCCTCACCCAAAGTCCATCTAGCTTGGGCCGGCTCAGGAACACTTTGCGCTCGGGTTCGAAATCGTCCGAAAACTCGCGCACAAAATAGACGGATCGCACTCGGGGCAGTGGCACCGCGACATGCTCGCCGTCAGGGGTGAGCAAGTCGATGGGGTCGCATTGGCCAAGGCGAACGGGGTTCAGATACCCGCGCAGAGGCTTCTTGTCGGCGAGCACAACGATGACCTTCTTGTGCGTCGAGGCTGGGGCTCTGTTTTTCACAACTCAGCGGTTCCCGGTCCCGGATGGTCGAAATTTGCCAATTCGCAAAATGTATGTTATGTTAAGCGCGTTTTCCTGTCAACTTATTGTTTTCATTAGGGTTAGGGGCCTCCGGAGCGCCGCCCGTTGACCGATAAAAAGCATATCCTCAAATCGGCTTCGGTCATTTCCCTGGTCACTATCGTCAGCCGGGTTCTCGGCTACGTACGCGATCAGCGCATTGCCCTCCTCCTCGGCACCACTCCAGCCGCAGACGCCTACGTACTTGCCTACCGCATCCCAAACTTATTTCGCAGGTTGGTCGCCGAAGGGTCGATGACAGCCTCTTTCATTCCCGTTTTTACCAGCTACATGCGAGAAAAGTCGAAAGAGGACGTTTGGGCCTTTGCGAATCGACTCTTCTGGACGCTGGCCCTGGTTGCCGCTGCCATTACCGTTCTCGGGATGGTTTTCTCTCCCGCCGTCGTGCATCTTTTTGCCGGCAAAAACATCGCCGGGGCGCAGGCCGTGGACCTGAACCGGATTATCTTTCCATATCTCTTTTTTGTTTCCCTGGCAGCGTTAGCCATGGGTATTTTGAATTCTTTTCATATTTTCGGGCTGCCGGCAGCGACGCCGGTATTCCTTAACCTGGCTACGATTTTGTTCACATTCGCGATCGTGCGGGACTATTTCAAGGATTCCGCGACTTCCATTGCCGTTGGAGTTCTTGTTGGTGGCGTCCTGCAATTCTTGATTCAGGTGCCTTCCCTAGTGCAAAAGGGAATGAAGTTCAATTTCGGCATCTCCTTGTCCCACCCGGCTATTCGAGACGTGGCGCGCCTGATGATCCCGCGGCTTTTCGGGATCGGCATCGGCCAGATCAATCTCTTGATTGATACACGATTTGCCACCGCGAGCCGTATGCCGGCGGGAAGCCTCGCGGCCCTCTACGTGGCGGACCGCGTCATGGAACTCGTTCTTGGCGGCTATGCGATTGCCGTTGCGACGGCGATTCTGCCGATGATGTCGCACCAGGCGGCTGCGAAGGATTATGACTCGCTGAAAAAAACGCTGTCGTTCTCCGTTCGAATTGTGGCCTTCATTACCATTCCGGCGGCGCTGGGCTTGATGATCCTGCGTGAGCCGATTATTCGCGTGCTCTTCCAGCACGGCCAGTTCGTGGCCGAATCTACGCGGTTAACGGCTCGCGCCCTGCTCTACTACGCCATCGGGCTCCCGGCGCTGGCGACGGTCAAGCTGGTTGTTCCAGCCTTCTACTCCACACGCGACACGAAGACACCGGTCATTGTTGCCTCGATGTCTCTCGTCATCAACATCGTTCTCAATATCGTCTTCCTGCAAATTTTCTTTAGGCGCGTTCAGAACGGCGGTCCGGCCCTGGCAACCGCCTTGGCGACTTTTTTCGATTTCTTCGCGCTCTTTATCATTTTCCGCCTTCGCTATGGTCCGATGGGCACGATGGAAATCGTGCGCTCCTTTGCCAAGATCTCTTTGTGCGCAGGCATCATGGGCGTGGCCTGCTGGTTCGGGAATTACTACACCGAGTTTACGATACACTCCCGGTTCCTCGTGCAGTTGATGGTTTTTACTGGGTTGATTACCGGAGCGACGGTTCTATATCTGGCCCTTGCTTGGCTCTTCCGTTGTCGCGAAATCGAAGAAGTTTATGGCATTGCCACTCGGCGCCGCGCCGGTGCCGGAAGTGATTACGTGGAGCTTTGATGGAAATCCCGGCAACCATTTCGTCGTTCCTGACGCACGTGAGGGTTGAGAAGGGGCTGTCTTCAAACACCGTCGCTGCCTATCGTCGTGACCTCGCAAAATTTAATGAGTTCGCACAGAAGCGCAAGCTCAGCCTGGAGGCTGTCACCCGGGACGACCTGGTGGATTTCCTCGCAGGGCTTTACCGGCAGAAGCTGGAGAGCAAGACCGTGGCCCGGCATCTCGTCACGCTGCGCAACTTTTTCCGTTTCGCCCAGATCCAGGAACTCATTGCAGAGGATCCCTCGGTGAACCTGGAATCCCCGAAAATCCGCCGCTCGTTGCCGGGTTATCTGCGTCTGGAAGAAGTGGAGCGGCTGCTCGTTCAGCCCGATGCGAAAACGCCTCTCGGATTGCGGGACCGCGCAATGCTTGAAGTCTTATACTCTGCGGGCTTGCGCGTGTCGGAGCTCGTCGGGCTACGGGTCACGGATCTCGATACCAAGGTTGGTTGTGTCCGCTGCATCGGCAAAGGCGATAAAGAACGAATTGTTCCGGTCGGAAAGAAAGCCCTTGGCATGGTGGAAAAGTATCTTCGCGACTCCAGGCCCAAGCTGCTCGGCAAAGCGGCAGGCAGTCCGACACTGTTCGTCAATCGCAGGGGTGGAGTGCTGAGCCGCGTCGGCGTGTGGAAGATTCTCTCTTCCTACGGGCGGCGGGCGGGGTTACGCGTGGCCCTGACGCCGCACATGCTGCGGCACAGTTTTGCCACCCACTTGCTCGAGCGGGGAGCGGACCTCAGGTCGGTGCAGCTCATGCTCGGCCACGCGGACATCTCCACGACGCAGATTTACACGCACGTTGTCGAGGAACGGTTGAAACAGATTTATAAGGCGCATCATCCGCGTGCATAACGCGGCAGTCCCGGGGATCCCATTGCGGGTGCCTCCACGGCGGTCAGCGCGGACACCTGAAGAAGAAGGAGCGCAATGCCAGACTACATGTTTTTGCTGGAAAGCCGGCTCTCGCCCGAACAGCGCGCGGCGATGATGCGCGTACAGGAACTGTCCGCAGCGCTCGGGTGCAATGTGTACCTGACGGGCGGAACCGTGCGTGACCTCGTCACCGGGGCTTCGCTGCGCGATCTGGATTTTACCGTGGAAGGCAGTCCGTCGAAGATCGCGCGCGAACTCGAGAAGGGCGGCGCGAAGATTCTCTCTGAAGATGAAAAACTGCGGCAGGTGGAAGTGCTGTTCGCTGGCGACTGCGAAGGAAGTATCTCCGCCGCCAGGGACGACCATTATGTTCGCCCGGGAACGCGCCCCGAGATTCGCTGGTCCACGATCATGGAGGATCTCCGCCGGCGCGATTTTTCACTGAACTCCATCGCCATTTCCTTGAACCCCGCTTCCCGCGGCTTGCTCCTTGACCCAACCAATGGATTGTCCGACATCGAGCGCGCCGAAGTCCGGGCGTTGACAATTCATAGCTTCACGAATCAGCCAGTCCGCTTGCTGCGCGTCTTGCGCTTCGCTGCGCGGATGGGGTTCAAAATCGAGCAGCGCACACAGGAATGGTTCGATCTGGCCATCGAGCGTGATCTTCAGCGCACCATCGAGCCGGAAGGTGCCGGCAGCGAGCTTCGCGCCGTGGCGCGAGAGGAGCGGCCATCGGTCGTGCTCAAGGCCTGGGAAGAGCACGATCTTCTCGAGGCTGTCAGTCCCGTTCTGGCGAAGAAGCACCCGGATTATGAGGCAATCAGCCGCCTTATGAAGGTGCGCGAGGATCTGTTCACGGCGGGTTTCCGCCCGCGTCTTGCAACACCAATGCTGCTGGCGATTCTGGGACGTTTGAAGGACAGGGAACAAGCCAACGTTCTCGCGAAAGCCGGGTTTCGGTCTGCGGAAGCGGATGCGGTCCTCAGTTTTGAGCAGGAAGCGCTGGAGGCGCAAAAGGAGCTTGCGGGGAGGAAAATGAATGCTCCGATCGATGCTTACCGCTTCCTCGAAAAGCTCCCTCTCGAGCAAATGGCGTATTTGATGGCGGAATCGAATAACTCCACGGCCCTTTCGAAAATTCGCGCCTACTTGAACAAGTGGCGGCCACTTCGCATCAGCCTTCCGGCTGTGGCAAACGAGCTGGAAACTCTGGGCATGCCGCGCGGGCCAAAATTCGACCAGATTATGGACCAAATCTTTGCAATGCGGCTCACAGGCCGCGGAAAGACGCGGGAAGAGCGGGAGAAGATCCTCAGGAAGCTCAGCGGGATCAAGGAGCAGCCGAAAAAGAAAGAGAAGGAAAAGAAGCCGTCGAAGGGTGCGGACAAAGCGCATGCTGCTGCGGCGGTCGGCGCTGCCGCCAGGCAAAAACATGCCGCTGCAAAAGCTGATGCGAAACACGCAG
>Ga0209648_10005537_pt1 | contig 10813 bp, 10 predicted proteins | sample GraSoi2013_115cm_FD_185830 | JGI IMG/M metagenome (GOLD analysis project Ga0209648, IMG submission 185830) | Grasslands soil microbial communities from the Angelo Coastal Reserve, California, USA - Sample 9_17_2013_115cm (SPAdes) (version 2) | ecosystem: Environmental > Terrestrial > Soil >...
ATTTTTTATGCTCGTCTTGAAAGAAGAAATCAGCCTGGCTCCCAAACGCTACCGTCCCATGCTTTGCACAAGTCTTTAGGGCGTCAAAGATGTGTAAACAGGGAACTGGAGCTAGGATTGCTTTCATTTAGTGTCCGCTGCAGTGGACCTTAGCGCGAACGATGCGAGAACCTACTGCTACCATTTTGCTACCCAACTCCCGGATGTGGGACGGTACTCGGCGTGACGGCGCGGTTGCAAATTGCGCAAAATGCCCACTAACAGGGACTTTCCGGGACAGCACATTACGAGAACGGACGCGCAGAAGCGAATTTCGAGTGCGGTGCATTCGACCACTCTGCCACCTCTCCAGGCGCCATCACGGAGCAGAATCTGCCCTTCGGTCGGGCCGAGTTCTAGGCGAGGATGGCGGGGCAGACAAGGCGTGGGTGGCGAGAAATCCTAATGGGCTCGCCTGAACGAAAGGGAGCAACCCCGATGGAGCATTTGACGGTTCCAGCCAACGGCGCGGCCTTCCATGTCGCGCGGACCGGCAAAGGGCCGCCGCTGCTGCTGTTGCATGGCTGGCCCGAATTCTGGCTGACCTGGGAGCCTGTCATGGCGCGGCTGCGCGGGTTCGGCGACAGCGATAAACCCGTAGGGCCGTTTGGACCGGACCAGCATGCCGCAGATATGTTGGCGCTCCTGAACGCGCTCGGTCTCAGCCAGGTTGGCGTCGTCGGCCATGACGTCGGTGGCGCCCTGATGCAGCCGATGGCGCGAACAGCACCGCAGCGCATGGCCGGATTGTTTTTCTTTGACTTCGTCTATCCCGGCATCGGGCCGCGCATGGCGGAGCCCGATCGGCTCAGCAATATCTGGTACCAGTCCTTCAACCAGTTGGAGATGGCACCAGCCTTGGTCGGCGCGACGCGCGAAAGCTGCCGGACCTATATCGGCTACTTTCTCAAGGCGTTGGCGCACCGCAAGGATGCGTTCGACGACGTGCTGGAAACCTTCACGGATAACTTTCTGAAGCCCGGCAACCTCGCCGGCGGCTTTGCGCATTACCGCGCCAGCCATGAGGGCCGGATCCGGATGATGAAGGGTGAGGCGCCGCAGCTCGCCCCGATCGATGTGCCGACCTGCATCCGCTGGGCCGAGCATGACCCATTGTTTCCCTACGCCTGGACCGACCGGCTTAATGAGACCTTCTCCGATCTCGATCTCGCGCGCTTCCCGGCGGTGGGACACTTCCCGCATCGCGAGGACCCCGATCGCGCCGCAGCAGAGATCGCGGCGTTTTTCACGCGCATCGGCAACGGCTGATCGGCTGAAACGCACGATAGAAGGTGGGACCGCCAGACGCGGCAAAAACCGGCGGTCCCGTGTCGCATCATTGAAATTGTGGCCGGGAAGTGCGGCTTCGCCGACCAGCCTGAGCGACGATATGACGGTAGCGATCCGCGAGGCAGCGGCAACGCGATCCCGGTTTTAACCTAACTAGTCAAGGTTACTCGCATCGCCGTTTGCAAGGCTGCCCGTCATGTTACCGGCCCGCGTCAATCCCGCTCTTCTTGTCTTTCTTCTCGTCCTCGTGCTTGTCATTGCCGCTCTTGCCCTTGTCCTTCCTGCGGTTGGTGAAGCGCGCGTTGCCGAGGCCGGTGCCGATGGTCAGCACGCCCCAGCGCTCGACGTCCTGCATGAACGGCACCTCGGACAGGCCCTGCGCCACGCCGTCATTGTGCATCAGAACCGCGGTGTCGTGATCGCCGATCGCCGGGATCGCCTCGACCAGGCTTGCCGATAGATTGAATTTGCTGCTCTCCCAGTTGCCCGGCAGGTTTTGGGCGCCCTTCTCGATCGATCCATCCTCGTTGATCACGCCGGGACAGGCGATCCCGATGAAGGGCGCCAGCCTTAAGCCTTCGGCATCGGCCGCAGCGATCAAACCCTTCAGCATTTTCACCAGCCGTTTCACCGTGCCCTCCCGCGTGGGCTCGTCGTTGGCATGTCGCCAAAGCTCGGATTGCCAGACCGACGCCTTCGACAAATCCGGCGCCTTTTTCCAGCGGGTCTCGACCACACCGCAGCGGATGTTGGTGCCGCCGATATCGACGCCAAGAATGCTGTCATGGGCTTCGAAAATCCAGGACGGTGCCAGATGCAGGCAGCCGATCAGCCCGGCTTCGTCGGGGTGATAGCGGATCGGGATCAGGTCGACCTCGAAGTCCTCGGCCTTGAGAATGATATCGGTGCGCGCGATCGCGAGTTCGCCGACCCGGCTCTGCCGAAAGCCGCCACCGACCACGATGCGTTCGGTATCGGCCCAGGCCTTGGTCTTGAGGAAGCGCCGCGTCACATGGGCGAGTTCCTGCGCGAATGCCTCGATCGCGCCATGCACCAGCGCGGAGGCATGGATGTCGTCGCCCGCCAGCGCTTCGTCGAGCCCGCTCTTGCCGATTTCCTCGGCGGATTTGCTCCCCAAGGGATCGTCGCCGTTCTTCTTCAGCGGCTTGCGCAGCGTATCCAGAATCTCGCGGAACGCGCCCTTGCTGGCGCGGTCGCCGAGAAAGCCGTCATCGTCCTTCAGCTCGATATTGAAGCTGTCGACGTCCACCGAAGGCAGACGGGTCGCGCCATGCCGGGCGATGTCCGTTGTCGTACCGGTATCCTCAGCCATTTTACCCTGCCCTGCCGTCATTCGCGGGGAGACAACAAGCGGGGAACCCGTTGGTTTCATCGGGGGCGAGTAGCGAATGGCGAGTGGCGAATAGCGCCCCTCCCTACTCACCATTCGCCACTCGCCATTCGCCTTTGCCCCCCCCTAAATCCCTCGGTTTTGGCCTGTTTTCGGGCCAATTCGCCTTGACTCGCGGCTCGCAGCGGCTATAAGTCCGGCCATCCGGCGCGGGATTTTTCTCGCGCTGTTTGTTTTTGCGTGGATTCCAGGGGTAGCCCCCGCGTGAAAATTGTATCCATAACGACTGAAGAAAAAGCCGGCCCGGACCTGTCCGAGGCCGGGATCGAACACGAAGGAATTCAACGATGTTCGCAGTCATCAAAACCGGCGGCCGGCAATACCGCGTCGTTCCGGATGATGTGCTCGAGATAGGCAAGATCGCCGGCGATGTCGGGACGATCGTGCAGCTTGGCGAAGTTTTATTGGTGGGTGGTGAACAGCCGGTGCTCGGCGCCCCGACGGTTGCGGGCGCGAGCGTGGCGGCCGAAGTGCTGCAGCACAAGCGCGGCCCGAAAGTCATCTCGTTCAAGAAGCGCCGCCGCAAGAATTCGCGGCGCAAGCGCGGCTATCGCGACGAGATCACGGTGCTGCGCATCACCGAGATCCTGACCAACGACAACAAGCCAACGGTCGGTCCGCGACCGAAGCGGGAGAAGCCGGTGGTTGCGGCGCCGGTCGATGGCGACGACGAGGCGCCCAGGCCCGCGAAGAAAAAGGCGGCGCCCAAGAAGGCGGTTGCCAAGAAAACGGCAAAGCCGCGTGCCAAGCCCGATGCCAAGAAGGCCGCCGCAAAGAAGACCGCCCCAAAGGGCAAGAAGTGATAGTAAAGTGAGCGCGACGAACTAAAAAGTGAAATGATTCCGTCAAGGAATTGATCTAGAGATTTGAGCGAAGTTGGAGACGGGCTATGGCTCACAAAAAAGCAGGCGGTTCATCGCGTAACGGCCGTGATTCGGCGGGCAAGCGGCTCGGAATCAAGGCCTATGGTGGCGAGCACGTGATTCCCGGCAACATCATCGCGCGTCAGCGCGGCACCACCTGGCATCCCGGCCTTAATGTCGGCATGGGTACCGACCATACACTGTTCGCCAAGGTCGAGGGTCATGTCGAGTTTCGTGCAAAAGCCAACGGCCGCACATTTGTATCGGTTGTTCCGATGACGGAGGCTGCGGCCGAGTAAACGGTGGACAAAATGAGTCCGCCGGGTCCTGTTGAACCGGCGGAGCTCGTGAAGGCTCCGAAGGGGAGACGGGAAACCGGCCTCCTCTTTTTTATTGCGCGTGTTCCCTAACAACGAACGCCGGTGTTGCGGCCAGAACACGCGCCATAATCCAAATTGCGTTTTGTTTTCGCACAGGAGCCCGACATGCTGCAGGATGTCCCGACCCCAACATTGCGCGAGGCGAGAGCTTGCGTCCTCGAGACCGAACGGCTGATGCTGCGCAGGCCGACGCTCGCGGACGTAAAAACGATCGCGCATCTCGCCGACGACCGCCGCATTGCGGAAAATACCCGCCGGCTGCCGCATCCCTATTTGCAGGAGCACGCGATCGAGTTCGTCCGCGCGATCGCGGAGAACAAGCGCGAAACCGTGTTCCTGATCGAAAACAACTTTGTACCGATCGGCATGGTCGGTGTCGACTGGCACCAGCCGGACGCGCCGGAACTCGGCTACTGGCTTGGCGTCGAACATTGGGGCCAGGGTTTTGCCACCGAAGCAGCGCGCGCGGTGATCGATTTCACCTTCGAGGAATTCGAAGTCGAACACCTGATCTCCGGCGCGCGGGTCGCCAACCCGGCGTCGCGCAACATTCTGGAGAAATGCGGCTTCCAGTGGAGCGGCGTCGAGCTCCACCGCTTCGAGGCGCTCGGATCCTCCACGCCGGTCGATTGCTTCCGCCTTTCGCGCGGCGTCTGGTCGTCGCTGAAGAACTGGAGCAATTCGACGCGGCACGAGCGGTGATTCATCGGTAACAAAAGCTGGTCGCCCCGCGAAGGAGCCCTTTCTTCCTTCCCCTCTCCCCTTGTGGGCTAAGGCGTGCACACAATTTCTGTTGCCAAGATGGAGTCGAGTCTGATTCCTTTCAGTGCGGTCTACAAGAGGGATGACCGCTATGGAAGAGATGGATTGGTCAGTCGGCCGCTTTGGCGATGCTCGGTTGGCCAAAAAGGGGGCGCTGTTGTTGCGGCGTGCCGTTGAACGCGTCACGGTAAATCTGCGGGCGGCGGGCGATGGTCGAGCCGAATGGGTGGGGTTCAGCCGCTGGCTGAACAATCCGAGCGTGACAGCCGAGGAAATTGCGGTGTATAGCGCAGAAGCGCTGTCGGAGCGTGTCGCGGACTTGCATGTGCTTGCGATTCAAGACACCACGGAACTGAACTACGCCAAGCACGCCGGGCGCATACGGGGGCTTGGGCCATCCGGCAATGGGCGTGATCCGGGCTTGTTCGTGCATCCGGTGCTGGCGATTGATGCGGGCAGCGGAGCCTTGCTCGGGCTGGCTGGAATGCAAATTTAGACGCGCCAGGGCCCAGCGTCCGCCAACTACCGCAGCCAACCGATCGAAGAGAAAGAATCTCATCGTTGGATCAAGGGTGCGGCGGGCGCCAAGAGCGCCCTTGCTTCGGCGGCGATGGTCACCGTGATCGGCGACCGGGAGAGCGACATCTACGAAGAGTTTGATCGGATCCCGGACGGGCGCACCCATTTGCTGACGCGCGCCTGTCGCGATCGCGCCCTGGTGGATGGCGGCAGGCTGTTTGAGGTGACTGAGAGCTGGCCGGTCCGGCATCGCTTCGCATTGGAGGTTCGAGCGCAGCCCGGCCGTCCAGCACGCACGGCCGACGTAGCGGTGCGCTTTGGCGAGGTCACGATCAAGCGGCCGGCCAACTGCAGCGATCCCGCCGCCGCACGTCAACTGACCCTGCGCCTGGTCGAGGTGAGGGAGCTTGATCCTGCGGTTGAGGAGCCGATCCACTGGCGCCTTCTCACCACCCATGCGGTTACGACAGTTGCTCAGGCGCTGCAGATCGTCGCTTGGTATCGTGAGCGATGGCATATCGAGCAGTTGTTTCGCACCAGTAAGAGTCAGGGGCTCGACCTCGAGAGCAGTCAGGTCGAAGCCGCCGAGGCGCTGTTCAATCTCGCCGCCATCGCGATGATCGCAGCCACCAAGATCATGCAGCTCGTGCTCGCTCGTGACGGCACCGTCAATCGCCCGGCCACCGACGTGGTCGCGGCGGATCAATTGCCGATGCTCGAGGCCTTGCAGGTCCGTCTCGAAGGAAAGACTGCCAAGCAAAAAGAACCCGCATCCGGGCCACTCGATCGCCTGGCTCGCCTGGATCATTGCGCGCCTCGGTGGTTGGACCGGATACGCTTCCGAGCGTCCGCCGGGTCCGATCACCATGCGAAGAGGCTGGTATCGCTTCGAACAAATGGCCCAAGGATGGAACCTCAGAAATGTGTGCACGCCTTAGCCCCTTGTGGGAGAGGGTGGCTTCGTGCCCATCCATCCGCTGGACATTCGCGAAGCGAAGACGGGTGAGGGGTTGCGGCCTATCGATAGATCCTAACCCCTCATCCGGCACTTCTCCCACAAGGAGAGAAGGGAGACACTGCCCGCATTCTCGTTTCTGCCACCCTACACCGGCGGACTGACCGCCGTCTCCCCGCGTCCCAGTTGTCGCTCGCGCAGGAAAATATAAATCCCCGCGCCGATGATGATGGCCGCGCCCACAATCGTCGCCAACGACGGCACGTCGCCGAACACGGCGTAGCCGAACGTCACCGCCCAGATGATCATCGAATATTGATAGGGCACCACCACGCTTGCCGGTGCGAGTTTCAGCGAGCGGTTGACGCACAACAGCGCGGCCACCGAAATGCACCCCGCAGCGGCAAACAGGCCAAGGCTGCCGATGCCCGGCGCGACCCAGCCGAATGGCGACAACAGCGCGCCAAGCAGGAACGTGCCGGCGAATTGCGATGACGCCAGCACGATATCAGGCGTCGCCCGCAGCGAGCGGGTGATCAGCATCAACACCGCAAACGACAGGCTGCCGCCCAGCGCGATGACGGCGGGCCAGCTCATCGTCTGCGTCGATGGACGCAGCGCCATCAGCACGCCACAGAAGCCGATCAGGATCGCGGTCCAGCGCCGCCAGCCGACGCGCTCGCGCAGCACGATCGCCGACAGCGCGGTAACGAAAATCGGACAGGCGAGATAATAAGTGACGACGTCGGCGAGCGGCAGATAGACGGTCGCCCAAAAAAATGCCGCGACTTCAAGGGTCGAGAGCGCCGCCCGAAGCAATTGCAGCCACGGCCGCTCCAGCAGCGTGAACTGCGCGCGATGCCGCCAGATCGAAGGCGACAGCACGATCAGCGCCGCGCAGCCGCGCAGCAAAAGCAATTGTCCGACCGAATAGGTCGCGACGATGAACTTTCCCATCGCATCGCCGAACGAGAACATGAAGATCGACAGCAGCATCAGCCCGATGCCGGCGAGGCGCGCGGAACGCTCGTCCTGATAGGCCGAGATTTTTGAAAACAGCTTCATGTGCGGCTTGCGGAGCGGAGATAGGCGGGGATCTGCTTATCAGCCCGGATAAAGGCTCTCCAGCGTCATTCCGGGATGGTCCCGACGGGTCGGCGCTTTGCGCCGCCCGATGACAGGCTCCGGACCAGACCTCAGATGTGCAACTACACGTCGGGGAATCTCGAGATTCCGGCTTCGCGCGCCCCGGAATGACGGGCCATGTTGCCGCAACAACACCTCTGCGATACGCATGGAGCAGAACCGACGCAGGAAACGCGCCATGACCGACTTCGACCCCGCCCTGCATCGCATGGTGCCGCAACAACGCTGGTTCGAGGATTTTGCGCTGGGCGAGCGTTTTGTCATTCCCAGCCGCACCATGACATCGGCCGTGTTCGCCGCGTTTCAGACCGCGAGCGGCGATACCCATCCGATACACTACGACGTCGAATATTGCCGCGCCCGCAGCATGCCTAACCTGCTCGCGCATGGTTTCCAGACGCTGATCCATACCGCGCCGGGCAGCGGACTGTTTCCCTATATGGTGGAGGAATCGCTGGTCGGGTTTCTCGAACAGTCGAGCCGGTTCCTCAAACCCGTGTTCGCCGACGACACGATCTATCCCGCGCTCGAGGTGACGGAGCTGGTGCCTGGCCGCACCACGGGCGTGGTGGCATTGCGCAGCACCGTGTTCAATCAGCGCCACGAGCTGGTGCTGGAAGGACTGCAGAAGTTTCTCATTCGCCGGCGGACCGCTCAGCCGTGATTGGCGCAGACGGCACGCCAAATTCTCACGATCGCGCGAGGATCGACAGACAGACGCCGACAACGATCAGAACCATCATCGCCAGCGTCGGCCTGACGGGGGTCTGCGCGTCAGGCCGGAACGAGCGGAGTTTTATGGCGACATACAGCATGGGAACGAGGGCTGCGGCCGAGATGGTCAGGATCGCCCAGGGCGCCCAATGGACGCCCTCGTGAAGGGCAAAACACAGCCACAGCAGGGTCACGCCCAGGGTTGCGAAGCCGCCGCCGATGATGCTGAGCATGCCCAGACTAATCACCTGAACGCCAGGATCGAGTTCGGCCCAGGATTTTCCGGCCACTGCCGCGTGATACGGCAAGAAGGCGTCGCGCCGCATATACCTCACGCCGAAAACAATACCTGCAAGCGCTACAAGAAGCACCGCGGCCAGCGCGAGATTAAGCATTCTGATTTCCAGACATCATCGACCCTAACGAGGGTACACCGGTCGATTGCACGAACAACCCACGCAAGTCGAAATCCGCCCGGTATATTCGCGTCTACGACAACGGCAGGCGGTCACGCCGCGGAAGGCCCAAAAGCGCCCATTAATTAAGGCTTTTCGTCAATTTTACCGCATCTAAAGGTTGCCGCATCGGCGCCCCTGCCCTACCTATAGGCCATGAAATTCCTTGATGAAGCGAAAGTCTATATCCGCTCCGGCGACGGCGGCAACGGCTGCGTGGCGTTTCGCCGCGAGAAGTACATCGAGTTCGGCGGACCGAGCGGCGGCAATGGCGGCCGCGGCGGCGACGTCGTCATCGAGGTGGTCGATGGATTGAACACCCTGATCGACTACCGCTATCAGCAGCACTTCAAGGCGCAGAAGGGCACCAATGGCATGGGCAAGGACCGCCATGGCGCCAACGGCAAGCCGATCGTGCTCAAGGTGCCGGTCGGCACGCAGATTTTCGACGAGGACCGCGAAACCCTGATCCACGATTTCACCACGCTCGGCGAGAAATTCGTGCTCGCCGAAGGCGGCAATGGCGGATTCGGCAATGCGCATTTCAAATCGTCCACCAACCGCGCGCCGCGCAACGCCAACCCCGGCCTGGAAGGCGAGGAGCGCTGGATTTGGCTGCGGCTGAAGTTGATCGCCGATGCCGGCCTGGTCGGCCTGCCCAACGCCGGCAAGTCGACCTTCCTCTCCGTCGTCAGCGCTGCCAAGCCGAAGATCGCCGACTATCCCTTCACCACGCTGCATCCGCAGCTCGGCGTGGTCGATGTCGATGGCCGCGAATTCGTGCTGGCGGACATTCCGGGGCTGATCGAAGGCGCGCATGAAGGCGCCGGCCTCGGCGACCGGTTTTTGGGCCATGTCGAGCGCTGCCGTGTCTTGCTGCATCTGGTCGACGCTACCTGCGAGCACGCCGGCAAGGCCTACAAGACGGTGCGCACCGAGCTTGACGCCTATGAGGGACAACTCACCGACAAGATCGAGATCGTCGCGCTGAACAAGATCGACGCGGTGACGCCGGAACAATTAAAGGCGCAGAAGGACCGGCTGAAGCGCGCCGCCAAGAAGACCCCGCTGTTGATGTCGGGCGTCACGGGTGCCGGCGTGAAGGACGCGCTGCGGGCGCTGGTCGAGTTGATCGGCGAAGCCCCGGTGTCGGTGAAGGCCAAGGGCGCGGCGCAGGCCGAGCCATGGGCGCCGCAAGCGACCTAGCGCGTGAAACATGGATCGCAACGGAGCCTGCCGCGAGTTCAGTCCCACCTCTCCCATCGGGAGAGGTGGGATCGCATCATATGCGATCCGGGTGAGGGGTTAAGGACTGACGATGGACCGTACCCCCTCACCCCAACCCTCTCCCGCTCGAAGTCGGATATATCCGGCTTCGACAATTTGATATGCCCAACTCGGGTAAACCCGAATTGGGTGGGAGAGGGAGCGCGCTTCCGTCGCTGCAATCCCTTAGCATTCCGCGCACTCTTCGAAGCCCAGCCGCAAAGTCTCATTCCATGGCCCGCCCAGAGCTGAAAAACTTCCGCCGCATCGTCGTCAAGGTCGGCTCGTCGCTGCTGATCGACTCGGATGCCGGCGAAGTGCGGGCGGCATGGCTGGCGGCGCTAGCCGCCGACCTGGCAAAACTGCATGGCGAGGGGCGCGAACTCCTGATCGTCTCGTCGGGTTCGATCGCGCTCGGCCGCAGCCGCCTAAAACTGCCGCGCGGCACGCTGAAGCTGGAGGAGAGCCAAGGCGCCGCCGCGGTGGGACAGATCGCGCTGGCGCGAATCTGGTCGGAGGTGCTAGGGCATCACGGCATCGGCGCCGGGCAGATCCTGGTGACGCTGCAGGACACCGAGGAACGCCGCCGTTATCTCAACGCCCGCTCGACCATCGCCAAACTGTTGGAATGGCGCGCGGTGCCGGTGATCAACGAAAACGACACCGTCGCCACCACTGAAATCCGCTACGGCGACAATGATCGCCTCGCCGCCCGGGTCGCCACCATGACGAGCGCGGACCTTCTGATCCTACTCTCCGATATCGACGGCCTCTACGATGCACCGCCCGCCGGTAATCCAAACGCAAGGCTGATTGCGATTGTCGAAACCGTCACATCGCAAATCGAGGCGATGGCGGGTGCCGCGGAATCCGAGCTGTCGCGTGGCGGCATGCGCACCAAGATCGAGGCGGCGAAGATTGCCACCACGTCGGGTACGCATATGCTGATCGCGTCCGGCAAGATCGAGCACCCGCTGCAGGCCATTGCTGATGGCGGGCGCTGCACCTGGTTT
>Ga0209648_10005539_pt1 | contig 10812 bp, 10 predicted proteins | sample GraSoi2013_115cm_FD_185830 | JGI IMG/M metagenome (GOLD analysis project Ga0209648, IMG submission 185830) | Grasslands soil microbial communities from the Angelo Coastal Reserve, California, USA - Sample 9_17_2013_115cm (SPAdes) (version 2) | ecosystem: Environmental > Terrestrial > Soil >...
CCACCAGCATCCCCGATACATGATGAGCGAAAAACCTTCAGGATGCCTCACGCTGTGAATGGTTCCCCCTTTTGGGCCGCCCATGGCCAAAGCGCTTGTACATTTCTCCGACGGGCAGAAGTAGGCCTAGACCATCTTCCCGATGCGTTAATACGTCATTACTTAGTGATATATTAACGCATGAAGAGAAGTGTGTCAAGCTGCCCTATTGGATGGGGAAGCGTCCGATGATCTGCTCATAGACAGGTTGTGCCTCCGCTAGAGACAGGCGAGAGTAGATTTCCAGGGATTGCCTGCTCTCATGCCCTGAGTATGGCTGGATCAGCGCATCGTCAATGCCCTGCGCCTTGAGCCAGGTAAAGAGAAAATGCCTCCATTTGTGCGGCGAGAGAGACCGAGTAATCCCTGCGGCAGTGGCATAGCGTTCAAGCATTCGGCGCACGCCCCGATCACTGTACTTGTGCTTGCGTGCAGACTCGAAGAGGTAAACCGCTTCTTTTTGACGCATCTGCTGGATATGCAATCCTAAGAGTTCGCGAAAGGCAAAAGGAAAAGGAACGATGCGGTCTTTCCCCCCTTTTCCCTGATGAATACGGATCTGGCAGCGTTCCAGATCGACCTCCTGCAAGCGGATGTTGACCAGCTCGCTGACACGGACTCCGGTATAGAACAGCGTCTTGATTAAGACCATATCCGTGAACTTGCGCGCCTGCCAGACTTGCTGATAGAAGGCACGCATCTCTTCCTCTGTTGGCACATCCGGCAGCCGAGGTGACGAACGTTCCACTTCCACCTCCAGTTCTTTACGCAGTTCACGAAATACTTGTTTGAGATAGGCATAATCGGGCCGTTCGGCCCGGAGCAACTTGGCAAGTTCTTTTGCTTTGGTGCGAGCAGGTGTCCGTGTCATGGGTTTCAAGCCTCCAAGCGAAGACGCTCAGTCATATCCAGACGGAAGGTGCCATACGGGTTGACATGGGTGTAGAAGAGAGGGGAAAGCCCTCGATAGTCGGGCACGGTCAGCTTGCCTTTCCATTGCTCTGTTGCCAGAACCTGCTGCACCATCAGGGTATTAATATACACCAGACAAATCTGAAGCAGATGTAGGGAAAGAACGGCCACTTCCTGATCATCGAGGCGGTTGGTGGCAATCTCACCGCTTTTGCCATAGAAGATGAAGCTATTGGCCGAATTCCAGTTTTCCACCACGTTCAGACCTTCATGGATCTCCCGGCGCAAGTCTTCCGACTGGAGATACTCACACAGAAAGATGGTCTTCATCGCTTTTCCTAGCTCTGCGAGCGCTCGGTAGGTGGGGTGCTGGATGTTGTTGCGCGTAAAGCGGCGTAAAATCGATTCGGCATCGGCGGTCCCCAGGCGAAGAGCCGTCGCATATTTGATGAGTTCGTCATACTGATTGCTGATCAGATCCCAGTCAATGGCGCGGGTGAGAACCGGTTGCAGGTTCGCAAATTCCTCCGGTCTGCCTGACTCCGCCCGATAGAGCCGCTGAGAACCGATGTCTTTGAGCCGTGGCAAGAGGCGAAAACCCAACAGATGACAGAAGGCAAAGGCGACCTCGGATTGCCCGTGACTATCGACATAGTTTGCCTGGATCTCCGCATCGGTGCAATGGCGCAAGATCCCTTCGATCATGGCTGCCACTTCCGAGGAAGAGCAACTTTTCACCTGGGAATAAATACAGGTCGATTTCTTTTCCACGTGCCAGTATACCATGATGCCAGGCCCCCGGTAGCGGATGTGCCATTCGGTGAGCAAGTTCTGGTTCCAGGCCCCGAATTTCTTGGAGTCTGACGCACACGCCGTGGTTCCTTCCCCCCAGATCTCCGCCTTGCGTACAGCAAAGATGGCATTGGCAACCCTGGCAATCGCGTTGCGCAATTGTTCCTTGTGAATATAGCGGCTGCGGACATAGCGCAGATCCTGATAGCCGGTTCCTGGATCAGCATTGGCAAGCCGTTTGAGTCCCGTATTGGTTCCCAATCCATACAGACACAGCAACAGGCGTTTCTGGAGGGTCTCCCCTGAAAGGATCTCTCGTTGACTGATGCTAGTGAACAGATCGGTAAATCCCACCTGCAAGTCCGTTTCCTTGAGCATATCCAAGAGAGAAGTCATCGGCCATCGAGCTGCCACGTCTAACTTTAAGCGGGCCAGGTTCACCGGTTCTGGTTGTGCCTCCAGCGGGGAAAGATGAATCCAGCCATTGCGGCGAGTGAGGATTTTGACCTGCGGGGAAAGACGCGGCATCGCTGCATCCAGAGAGCGCAGCGCCTGTTGGAGCGCTGTACGTACCTGCTCAACAAAGGCGTTTGCCTCCGTCGGCTGCTTGAGGGCCTCATAATAATCGCTTCGTTGTTGCTCAAAATCGGTCGGTAAGTCCAGATCGGGATTCTGATAGCGGTTGGCCCCCACGACCCAGATCTCCTTACTCCGTACCTTGTCTCGCAGCGCTTGTAAGAGACAGACCTCATAATTAATCCGGTTGACTTTTTCAGTGCCATCCTCATCCTTTTCGACCACCAGATCGCGCCATTTGGCTTTCACAATATCCTTAAATGGGAACAATTTCTTCTTCGGGATAATATTGCCGGGGGCTGTGAACATAATCTTTGACCAGAGTGACGGCTCGAATGATCGGCTGGTACAGTTCATTGTTGCAGCGAAATTCGAGCACATCGAGCAAATGCGGGAGGATACGCCGATAGTGAGAGCGGTACGAAGAGCGCATCACCAGATGCACCTGGCGGCGAAAGACTGGGCCTTTGGCTTCGTACTCCTTGATCAAGTCGTGCAGTAACGTCTCGCTCGCCACCGGAAACACCACATCGCGCACCAATCCGTCAGGCTGTTTGACGGCAGCATCGGCAATGTGATAGAGGATGCTCTCCTTTCCGACGACCCGCTTGAGTTCCTGAACATACACCTCTTCGACTTTCCGTTCCGCTCGCGCGCCAATGCGATGCACAATTTGGATCAAGAGATCAACGAGGCTATCAGTAATCTCCTGACTCCGCTGCCAGCAGAGCGCCGCCAACAACGTGTAGCGGATCTGATCTGGGTGGGCGCGCAAGTGACTGGGCGCTTCCGCACTCGCACGCTGCCGATAGACACGCACAACCTTTGGAGACAGGTGGCTAAAAAGGTCTTTGGGCAGACCCAGAGCACGTATTTGACGCAGCTTTGCCACCTCCTTGAGCAAGGTTTCGACTCCGACCTGACCGGGGTCCATCCGAAGCGTATGAAGAGTCACCGGCTCCTCATCGGTGGTCTGATCCCCCTCTGATGGAGACGCCTCAACAAGTAAGGCATCCAACGAGACTTTCGCCTTTTCGTCTAATCGGCCTATGGTGGTCTCATACAGCGTGGTTTCAAAACTGCGATAGGCCGAACGAATAATGCGCGTCACCCGATCTGGTTTGGGTGGTTCAAGATGAAGCAGCCGAAAGTGTTGATAACACGCTGTGCGCACCATGTCCTCCTGGTGCTCATGGGGAAGCACATGTTCGGCCAGCCACTGGCTCATCGCTTCCCCATCCGCCACGCTTGCTTCGCGAAAGCCCAGCGCCGCCCGGATCTGCGCACGATGATACTCAATCGTCCGCCCCTGCCAGTCACACTGGAGATAGGCCGCAGGATCAACATCCACCTGCGTTGCCAGGTAGGTAATTACGACCCCTGGCACCTCGTTCTTGTGCTGAGGAAAGCGCCCCGTTCGCTGAAAGTACTTCAGGAGAACGGCAAAGCCGAGCCGTGTGGCTCCAGTCTTATTGCCCAGAAGCGCCCGCTCTTCTGCATGCAAGGTCCATTGATCAATCAGATCCTCTGTTTCCCATTGTCGTCGCATCTTCCATGTTTCTCTCTTTGTACAAAATACGAGAAGAAGTGCCGAGAATCAGCGGAGTCGGCACTCTCTGCTCTCGCTGAGTATAGCCAGAGCCAAGCGTCGAGCACAAGGCGACAAGGGAAAAATAGCAAAAACAGGTCGAGTTCACTTTCCAAAACAGAAGTCGGCACTTTGCTCTCTTAGATGCTACTTTGCGGCTGGTGACAGTAACCTTAACTCCACCCCCACTTGGCGAACTCTTTGTTGCTGGTGTGGTAGGCTTTCCACTGCCGCTGCTGGTACTCCTCGATCTCGGCATCGGCCCTGGCCTTCTCCTCTTTGATCGTTTTCTTCAGAAGCCAATGCTCGACGCCTTGCCGCTCCATCTCCCTTTGATGATTGTTGAGATCACGATAGAGCGCATCTGCTCGCTCCTTTGTCTGTTGACAGCGCTTCTGATACAGCTTGCTGGCGTTGCGCATACGCTTGCGGGCTCCATCCGTCCACCGTCTCACGTTCTCCAGTCGCTTTTGCAATGTCTCTCGCTTTTTCGTGACTTCGGAGTTGACAACAACTGTTTTAGCATAGCGGTGGTTGATATCGATGCCAAGCGGGATAAGCCAGTCTCGAATAGCATTTTCCTGGGCGGGCCAGCGTCGCGTGTAGGTCTGTACCAACTCTACCGCATCTACCTCTGTCGCTGTCGTCACAATGGGAATCAGCTTTGGCTCCATCGGTGGTGCAGGCAAAGGAGTAGCCTGCCAACTCTCATCTAACCAGTACTCGTGGGTTCCATCGGGTTTCTCATCCCACCGTAGGGGCCGGTCTTCCTCTTCTGATGAGGGAGCTTTGGGAACCAGACGACGCCAGTCACGGATCAGCGCCACCCGCACTTCCAGTTCTTGCCCTGGGTGTTCAGATAATGGTAGACCGAAACGTGCCAGCGCTACCTCCCGGATGATTTTGCCCTGTCGATTCGCTCGCAACGGAACAAACTCTTCTACCTCCCGGAACGACTCCAGCCCTGTATATTGGTCGGTGCGCAGTACCGTGACCACTGTCCGCCCTTCGCCTGCCAACTCTGCCAGGAATTCCGCCGCCATGCCCTCGCGATCCACAACAATGCGTTTGAGGCTCGCCAAGCCAGCCGCTTGCTCATAGTGCGCGAGCATGACTGGCAGCCCTATCGTCAGGTGCTGGTCTCCTCGATGAGTGGTGATCAGCAAGGGATGACCTTCCTGATCATGCAAGACGACCAGAGCACGACACCCCAGGACTTTTCCTGTGCGTCCGATCAATCCGCGTGGGATCAGATGATCTGCATAGACAGCTTTGCGGTGTCCATCGATGTAGAAGATAGGAACAGGACTCTCAGCCTCACCTGAAAGTCGTTTCCAGAGAGAGACTGTCCAGCTTGCCAGCGCTTGAGTAAGAGGTTCATCTGCTCCAGCTTTCGCTAACTCCGCTAAAAATCGCTCAATGTGACGATAGCCGTAGGCGAGATGGCGACTGGTGAGTAAGGCCAGGGCTTGACCGATGTAGCCGCGTAAATCCCAGGTTCGCTGCAACCCCACCGCTTCTAGAAAAAGGAGCGTCAACAATTGACAGCGGAGGGTCAAGGGTTGGCTGTGGGCAAGACGCAGTGACAAACCTCGCCACGGATGGTTTACAAATCCTGGCAGTGACGATGACCGACAGCTTCAAGTAAGCTCTACATTTTGTCTCGCTTACTCACCTCACATGAAGGAACAGGTACTCGCGGCAGCCAACTGTGGCTCGTCAGTCGTGCAGGATCGCAAGGCGCAACTGGTGCAGGTGTGCAGGATCGGCGACCGTATCGAAGGCGACGATCTTGCCGTGCCTGATTGTGAGACGCAGGAGGAACAGTAGCCACCCACGCGGGGCCACAACGATTCCCACCGCTCCGTCCACGAGCACCGGTTGTGCGAACTGGGTGCGTCCCAGGAGATAATGCCTGGCTACCCTGGCTACGGCCTGCGCACCACGGATCTCCCTTGCCGCGCCTCGGGACACGGCTGCGCGGTCGGCTCGGACCACGACATCCGGGTCGAGCACTGCCAGCAGCGCGTCGAAGGAACCTTCGCGCGAGGCGGCGAGGAAGGCATCAACGACTTCTCGGCTTACGGCGAGATCGGCGTCTTTCACCATTGCCGACCCGCGCACGCGGCGGCGTGCGCGGCTGGCAAGCTGCCTTGTCGCCGTCGGGGAACGCTCCACGATAGGAGCAATCTCATCGAAGGGCACGGAGAAGATGTCGTGCAGGACGAAGGCGAGGCGCTCGGCGGGAGAAAGCGTGTCGAGGACCACCAGCAGCGCCAGACCCACTGAATCGGCAAGCTCCGCTTCTTCCTCGGGGTCAATCCCGCCCTCGCGGCTTGTGATGGGCGCGGGCACGGACGCTTCCAGGGACTCCTCGCGCCGCGACGCACGCGCATGTAGCATGTTGAGGCAGACTCGCGCCACCACCGTCGTCAGCCACCCGCCCAGGTTCGAGACGTTGCTCGTGTCGGAACGGCTCAGATGCAGCCAGGCCTCCTGGACGGCATCCTCCGCCTCAGCGAGCGAGCCGAGCATGCGGTAGGCCATCGCCCGCAGGCGAGGACGCTCTGCCTCGAACTGCTCCGCCAGCCAGTTGTGTATATCCATCGGTCACATTTCCTCGTTTCGTTTTGTCATAGTAATGACGACGGAAACCTGGCCGATGTGACAGGGAGACTCACTCCCGCTTCTCGCGCCGACTGGGCGACCCGCCAAGATCAACCCAAAAAGTCAAACAACGGATGAGGTCCTCGTCTGGATGTGAAGGCATCCTGATGAAGTGACGATATCCAAAGGAGAAATGACATGTCACCAATACTCATTACTGGGGCAACCGGTCACATTGGAAATCACCTGATCAAGCAGCTTGCTACAAAGGGGTACCCAGTGCGCGCTCTCGTGCGCAGCCGCGAGAAAGCCGCTGGCTTGCCGGAGGAAGTCGAACGGGTCGTGGGCGACCTGGCTCGCCCAGCAACCCTCTCCGCGGCATTAGATGGGGTTGACCGCGTCTTTCTGATGGATCCCAGCAATGGCCTGGATTTTACCAGGAATATGGTGGATGCCAGCAAGCAAGCTGGAGTGCGCTTGATCGTCGATCTCTCCTCCCTCAACGCTGGACTTGATCCCATGCCAATCATGGGCCGCTTGTTCTCCGACCGAGAAGCAGTCATCAAAGACTCGGGGATTGCCTGGACCTTCCTGCGCCCGGGACAGTTTATGTCGAATATGTTGTGGTGGCTGCCCTCGATCAAAGCCGAGGGGGTCGTGCGCGACCCAGTCGGACCTGGGCACCTCTCCGCCATCGACCCCGCCGATATCGCGGCCGTAGCGGCTACCGCGTTGACGCAAGAAGGCCACGCTGGTCAGACCTATACCTTGACTGGCGACGAGCTGCTGACTACGAAGCAACAGGTCGAAATACTGGCCGGTGTGCTGAACCGGACCATCGAATACGTCGAAATCACCCCTGAAGAGGCAGCTCAGGATGCGCTGGCAAGAGGGATGGACCAGGTAAGTGTGGCCGCGATCAGGGACATCACTGAGGTGGCGCGCGCCGACGGGATGGCGATCATCACTGACGATGTTGAGCGGGTGACAGGACAGAAGCCTGCGAGCTTTGAGAGTTGGTGCTGGCGCAACGCTGCCGCTTTTGCATGATGAGTGCTACCACAGTGTAAATCACAGGATGAAATGGGCCGAAAGGTGCTCATTCCGGGGGTGATCTGCCCGTTTGTCAGAGAGGAGATGGCCCCCGGAATTGGACAGATTTCTCCCATTTCATTCCGTGATGTACATGCTTGTTTCCCGAGAGAGTAACCTGATAACGCTCATCAATGTCTTTGAGACGAAGCCTGAACAGCAGCAGGTTCTCCTCGATCAGTTGAGTTGCTTCGCCGAGTCCGTAGTAAAGGATGAGCCTGCCTGCATCGGGGCAGCGTTGCACAGAAGCACAAACGGTACGCGTGTCGTTAACTACGCGCAATGGAGATCGCAGGAGGACCTGGACTGTTTTGCGAAGAAGTATCGCGAGCACATGCAAGCCCAGCTCCTGCTCGCCGAGCGCCTGTGACCAACCAGCACACGCAGACGAGGAGCGCCTGAAGGTGTATTGGGTCCGCATTCTTGTTTTAGATGCGCAGGAAACGAGCGTGGCGTGAAACCCTGTTTGAGCGTGAGAATTGAGCCTTGTAAGAGACGCCTGTTTATCGTTATCATATGAACGTTCAACGTCTTGTGGTTTCAACCCCGTACCTACACTGGATGCGAGGGCCAATCACCACTAGAACTTGCGGTTCATAACAGGCGAGAGTAAGGAGGAAACTATGGCAGTCGAAGAAAACAAGAAAAACGATGAAGCAGCAATCCAAGGACTCCTAGACGATTGCACCAGATCGCTTCGTGACAAGAACATTGAAGGCGTCATGTCTATCTACGCGCAGGAGGTCGTGTCGTTCGACATCGTGCCCCCGCTGCGATACATGGGAGCAGATGCATTCAGGAAAGTTTGGGAAGAGGTATTCTTAGTCTACCAAGGCCCGATTGACTATGAAATTCACGACCTCAACATCACTGTGGGCGATGACGTTGCATTCACCCACAGCCTCAACCGGATAAGCGGAACCATGAACAATGGGCAGAAGACCGATCTCTGGCTGCGTTGGACCGCTTGCTTCCGTAAGATCAACGGCAAGTGGCTGATCGTGCACCATCAGGTCTCGGTGCCTGTCGATTTGGAGAATGGCAAAGCGGTGCTGGACCTCAAGCCATAGCCATTTCATGGCCTGTGGCGGCAACAGCCTGGTACTCAGTCAAACATCTTGTGACGGGTAGAGACGTGACGCCAAATCTGAGGACTCATCTGGCGTATCCAGATGCGCAGTTGATACATCTGCACGGTCTGATCTGTGCTGCTCATGCCCTTCCTCTCTTGCGCATCATCGCGAAGCCGAGTCTATCGGCATCGGTTGAGGAAGGGAAGCAAGAGGGTACTGATCAAAAGCCGCGCAGTCAGTTTGCCCCCGCAATGGAATGGTCTCCTGGATGGGGTGGGAGCACTCTGGAAGAGCAGGAAATGAATAGCCGCAATGCCATTCTACGCCAGTATCCCGGCGCTATTCGTCTCTTTGAGGCTGAAATGAGAGAAGAGAGAAAGAAAAGAGAAGGATGAGTAAGATTTTACCTGGAACATTACTCATCCTGGTGTCTCATCAGCCAGCAGTGGCAGTTGCACCGCTACGAGGCGACTTTTGCGCTTCTGGCGGTGCACTGGCGGAGCGTTGCGAATGATCACGAACCACTCAACTTCGCCAGCCTGCCAGAGTTCCTGCTGAGGGGACTGATAGGGATGCCGAAAGATTCGAGGATTTCCCACTCTCGCAAGATGCCGCTCATCTGGTTGCCACTCAACTGAATAACGCGAGAGCTTTTCCTGCCCATACTCCAGCGTGAGGAAGTCCTGGAAGATGTTGACCTGTGTGATCTCTCCGGCCAGGCTGCGTTCACCATAAAGAGACCAGTTCCGAAATTTGGCATAGCCCGCTTTGTCCAGGCGGCGTGTTTCACAGATCGCAGAGAACGCTTGATGGACCAACGCTGGCTCTGGCTGGACTCCTTTGATCCAGCCCAGGACCTCTGCCGGGCTGTGGCACCCATCCTGCCGCTCCTCGTGCGCCATGTGCTTTTGAAAATTGTAATCGCGCATCCATTTATCATGAGCCGCTAACAAGTCTTCCCAGGTCTGTGCCTTTTCAAAGCTCCAATCCGCCATACGTCTCTGTACGCCAATTATGTGGAATTGATTTTGTCTAGGGAAAATCTCTCTCTCCCTTGTGACAAGTTTCATGAACAGATTACTCACCCCTCTGTCAAGAAGGTTCATCATGCCAGTCCAATACTTCCTGTAACAAGGTTTCCATCACTTTAGTCTGAAGAGCGGCTTGCTCCTGCTCTTGTTCTCCAAAAACGGTTCCGAAAAAGTCAGCAGCAGCGATCTGTTCGCGCACGGCCTGAATATCTGCTGTGATCAGGCAGCCCCCTGTGACACTCGGTGCGGCAATATGACGCAAACCCACGCGGGTCTGCGGCGGGAGAATGGTTTTGAGATGGACAATGGCACCTGCACTGATCCGTGAATCATGCCCAATGACCGCACCTTGAAAAATCATGACCCCTGTCGCCAGATAGCAATTGCGACCAATCTGGCATCCCACCAGCGAACACGATGGGCTAATCAGCGTGTGATCTTCGATGTGAACTGAGAAAGCGGGACGATGGACCCCGCCAGCAGAGCGGATCACGGAGTTGGCCAGCACAATCACATGGTCAGCGATCTCGATGGGTGGGCCGCTACTCTCAATCACCACATTGTAGTCAATGTAGCACGACTCACCGATGGAGACATTTCCGATGATTTGGGCAGAGGAGGCAACAACCGCCGACGGATGGATAGTCGGTGCTTGACCATTGCGTGTAATGAACATTTCTTTTCTCCTTACCAGAGTTTTTCTCTCCTCCAGACAGTGATGATGCCATGAAGGAGACAACCAGCTTGCCAGGGTGATGTAGAGTTCCCTTTCAACACTTCTCCTTTTCAGAGCGAGCAGCCAATCGTTGTCCAGAAAAGATGCTACTTACAGGGATCATTGGCAGTTCTCGCCTCTGACACTCACTGGGAGTCGGCACCTCAGAGAGCCGCTCCAAGAGCCGATCCAATGCCTGGACATCTCCATCGACAGCAGCTCGCTCCTCATCACTCAAAGGGATTTCCTGAAGCATTTTGAGCAGACCATCCCGTGTTTGGAGCCACTGTCCACGGTCTGACTCTTTGGGCACATAAAAATCACAGCGAGCACAGGCCATCCGATGAGGGCACTGATCAAAAAATTCATAACTGCACCAGCCATGCC
>Ga0209648_10005542_pt1 | contig 10808 bp, 10 predicted proteins | sample GraSoi2013_115cm_FD_185830 | JGI IMG/M metagenome (GOLD analysis project Ga0209648, IMG submission 185830) | Grasslands soil microbial communities from the Angelo Coastal Reserve, California, USA - Sample 9_17_2013_115cm (SPAdes) (version 2) | ecosystem: Environmental > Terrestrial > Soil >...
CTCGGATTTCGATGGCGCGAATATGCCGTATGGGATGGAAGATGCTTCGAAGTTGCCGCAGCTTACGGAGGCACTGTTGCGCAAAGGGTACTCGGAAGGTGACGTGAGGAAGATTCTCGGCGAGAATACGTTGCGCGTGATGGCGGAAGTTGAACGCGTCAGTCGGGAGCTAAATTCCGCTCGTTAGAAGCTGCGGGTTCAAGTTCGCGGTGCAGCTCGCCGGCAAGATGCCGGCGCTACCTTAGGAACGGAGAGGGAATCGTGATGATTGCGAAGACCAGTCGAAGAAACATCGTCACTTTATTTGCGACGAGCTTGCTTTTCGGTGTTGGGGCCGTGAACGCGCAGGGACAAGCGCCCGCGCAGGCGCCAAAGCCAGCAGTGAAGAGCGGAACGGCGGGGCAGGGAGCGACCAAGAAGGGACCATCGTCCGCCAGCGCGTATGATCGCGCGCTGCTTCACCCAGCGCTGCTGAAAGCCAAGGCGCCGGAGCAGTACCAGGTGAAATTTGTGACCACGCGGGGCGAGTTCACGCTGACGGTGACGCGCGCGTGGGCGCCGCTCGGTGCGGACCGCTTCTACAATTTGGTGAAGCACCACTTCTATGACAATGCGAGCGTCTTTCGCGTTGTGCCGTCGTTTGTCGCGCAGTTCGGCATCAGTTCGTATCCTGCGGTGACCAATGCGTGGAAGGGAACGGACATCAAAGACGATCCGGTTACCCAGAGCAACAAGAAGGGATACATTACGTTTGCGACGGCGGGACCGAACACGCGTACTACGCAAGTCTTCATCAATCTGAAGGACAACACTGGCCTGGACAGCCGCGGGTTTGCGCCGTTTGGAGTCGTCGACGACAAAGGGATGAACGTAGTTGAGATGTTTTATGACCAATATGGTGACAGCGCGGGAATCGATCAGGACAAGATCCAGGCGCAGGGTAAGGCATACTTAGAAAAGGGCTTTCCCAAGCTCGATGTCATCAAGTCGGCGACGCTGCTTACCAGCGAACCGGCGGGTGCGTCTAAACCTGCGACGCCGAAAGCGGCAACGGCCACGAAGAAACCGCAGTAAGCTGCTCGGGCTGAGCATCGATTTTTCGGTTGCGATTGATTCATTTTTTGATGCACGCGCGGATTTGACATTGGAAACGGCCAAACGTATTCTTTAACCTCATGAGTATCTGCTGCCAGACGATCTGTCGCTCTTGCGCGTGTAACGCTGCGTGTTGCAAGACGACCATCTCTGGCCAGAGGAGTTTCCGGACTTAGACGTAAAGTAAGCGAGAGTTCCGAAGCCCACGTTGCCAGGGTTCAGGCGAACGTGGGTTTTTTGTTTGTAGGGCGGCGTTTTCAGGGCAATGCATGAGCGAAGTAAAAGAAACCAAAGCGCAACGCGTGGAGCGATTGAAACGCGAGAAGAATGCCTGGGAGCATTTCGATGAGATCCGGGCGTTTGCGCGGCAGGGGCACGCTTCGATTCCGCCGGAATGGCTGGGCGCGTATTTTCGTTCGTGGGGCGTTTACACGCAGGGCGACGGCGTCGGCGTGGTCGGCGGCAAGAACGGCGAAGGCAAAGCGACGCCGTTCTTTATGGTGCGCATCCGAATTCCCAACGGCCTCCTGAGCAGTCAGCAGGCGCGCACCATCGCCGACCTCGCCGAGCGCCACGCTCGCGGCGTTGCGGATATTACGGTGCGGCAGAACGTACAGTTCCATTGGGTGACGATCGAATCGCTGCCGGAAGTTCTGGAGACGCTGTGGCGGGTGGGATTGTCGACCACGGGCGCATGTGGCGACGTTGCAAGGAATATTACGGGATGCCCCCTGGCGGGTTTTGACGCACACGAGCACTGCGATGCATCGCCGTTGGCGCTGGAGCTCAACGGGCAGCTTGGCGGCAATTCGGAATTTTATAACTTGCCGCGCAAGTTCAAGGTTTCGATCACCGGTTGCCGTTCGTGGTGCACCTATCCCGAAATCAACGATGTCGGCCTCACGGCTGTCACGCGGAAGCGCTTGCACGGCGAGGAGGTCGGATTCTCGCTGCGCGTGGCTGGTGGCCTTTCCACGGATCCGCACCTCGGCGTTCGTCTCAATGCTTTCGTGCAGTGGAGGCAAGTTGTCCCCGTAGTACGCGGTGTGGCGGAGCTCTTTCGGGAATCGGAAGTGCTCCGCCAGAACCGCGAGCGTGCGCGGCTTAAATTCTTGTTCTTGCAGCATGGCTGGACGGCGGAATCGTTCCTGGCCGCATTGCAAGATCGGCTTGGCTTTGCGCTCGATCCTGCCGAGCACGAAGAGCTTCCTTCGGACATTCATCGCGATCACGTTGGCATTCACGAGCAGAAGCAGCAGGGCCTTTCTTATATTGGCGCGAACGTGCTGCGGGGGCGCATAACACCGGAGCAATTACGTACCGCTGCGAATCTCTCCGACCGTTACGCCGATGGGCATCTGCGCAACACGATCATGCAGAACCTGCTGATTGTGAATGTTCCGAACGAGCATGCGGCGCGAGTCGCGGGCGAGTTGACTGCGGTCGGCTTGCCGGTGCGCGCTTCGGCGTTTGCGCGCGGCACGGTTGCCTGCACGGGCTCGGAGTTTTGCAAGCTGGCGCTCACAGAGACAAAAGGCTTCGCGCGATGGCTTACGGAAGAACTCGATCAGCGGCTTCCCGGCTTTCAAGAGCAGCTCAAATTACACATTACGGGTTGCCCCAATAGCTGCGGGCAGCACTGGATCGCGGACATCGGCATTGAGGGCAAGAAGTTAAAGGTGGATGGGCGAATGGTGGATGCCTACTACTTTTGCGTCGGTGGCAGCGTCGGCGAGTTCGCGTCGATTGCGCGGCCAGTCGGTTATCGCTGCGCGGCCTCGGAGGTTCCGGATGCCATCGAGCGGCTGTTGCGCGAATTCAACGAGCGGCGCGATCCGGGCGAGAACCTGCGCCGCTTTTTTGCGCGGCATTCGAACGAGCAAATCCGCGGATGGCTGGCTGGGGAATTTGTCGCTCCCGTGGAACGCGACGCCGCGGCTGGCCCGGTGCCGCTGGGAGTGGAAGGCTAGATGAGCTTGCTGCCCATTTTCGTGAAGCTGCGGGATCGCCTGGTTGTAGTCGTTGGCGGCGGAGCCGTTGCGGAAGGCAAGATTGAGGGCCTTTTTGCAGCCGAGGCCCGCGTTCGCGTTGTCGCGCCGCAGGTGACACCGGCTATCGCGGAATGGATCGCGCAGGGAAGAATGGAATGGCGAGCGAAGACATTTGCCGCAGCGGATCTCGATGGCGCCTATTTAGTTATTGCCGCCACCTCGGCAGCCGGCGTGAATGAAGCGGTTTTTCGCGAGTGCGACGCGCGCGGCATTTTGTGCAACGCCGTGGACGACATCGAGCACTGCGATTTCTACTACGGTTCGGTGGTGCAGCGCGGCGATCTGCAAATCGCCATTTCGACAAATGGCAGGAGTCCCGCGCTCGCGCAGCGACTTCGCTTGCAGCTAGAGAAGCAATTTGGCCCCGAGTACGATCTGTGGCTGAAGTGGCTGGGTGCCGCGCGAGAGCTGCTTCGCGCAGGCGAAGGCAGCCCGGATTCCAAGAAAACTCTGCTGCACCATCTCGCGAGTGAGCCGATGTTCGAGCGATTTGTGGAGGAAACACGTCGCCGGCGCTCGGGGCAGGGAGCCGTGTGATGGGCAAAGTGTATTTAGTGGGCGCGGGCCCTGGCGATCCGGAGCTGCTTACGGTGAAGGCGGCGCGGCTGCTCGCACGCGCTGAGATTGTGTTTCACGATTCGCTCGTGAGCGCCGAGGTTTTAAGGCTGATTGCTCGCGACGCCGAGGTGATCAACGTCGGGAAGCGTTGCGGGCGAAAGCTGCTGACGCAGCAAGAAATCAATTCGCTGCTCGTGGCTGCGGGCACGAAACAAGAGGTTGTCATTCGGCTCAAGGGCGGGGACCCGCTGATTTTTGGCCGCGCGGGCGAAGAAATCGAAGCTCTGCGCAACGCGGGCGTTGACTTCGAGATCGTGCCGGGAATTACCGCCGCGCTTGGCGCCGCTGCTGCTGCGGGGATTTCGCTCACGGATCGCCGCGCCGCTTCGCAGATTGTGTTCAGCACGTTTTCGCGCGGAGCCCAAAGCACTGCGATGGACTGGGGCGCCATCACCAGCACCACGACGCTGGCTCTCTATATGCCGGGGCCTGATTACGCGGAGGTCGCGTACCGGCTGCGCGAGGGCGGTCTGCCCGGTGACGTGCCTTGCGCCATTGTGTCCAATGCTAGCGGAACGCAGCAACAGATCCGGAGGACCACGGTCGCGGAGTTGGCGCACGAAGAGAAGCTTCCTGCGCCCGCGCTGATGATTGTTGGCCGGGTAGCGGCGCAGCGGGTCCAGGAAATCAGCAAGGCGTTTTGGCGCAGCGACGTGAAGGGGCATGAGGCACACCGCCCCGCAGTGAGCTGAGAAGCTAAAGGAGAGAATGATGAGCACCAACGCAGTATCCATGAATTCCCGCAAGAGTTGGTTGTTGTCGCTCGATAGCTGGGCGGTTGTGGCTGCACTTCTTGCGGCCTTGCTTATCCGCGCGGGCGTTTTCACGCGCATACCCTGGTAGGGCTGTAAAAAGTCAGTAGTGTATGGAAGTTGATGACAGGGCCGCGAGATCGCGACTCACATTAAGGAAGGATGAAGCATGGCGGACGCAATCGCACTACCTCAAGCAAGGCCGGCGCAGCCTGCGCTGCAATTTCTGAGAATCATTCCAGGTGCGCTGCTGCTTGCGGCGGTCGGTTACGCGGGCAAGCTGCTGGAACGCAACGTCGGCACGTACGCGAAAGCGCATCACTGGACGTTTCCGAATATTGAGTACGTACTGTGGGCCATTCTTATCGGCCTCGTGATTTCGAATACGGTAGGCGTGCCGCAAATCTTCCGTTCGGGAGTGGCAACCTACGAATTCTGGTTGAAGGCCGGCATCGTGCTGCTCGGTTCACGTTTTCTGCTGGGCGATGTGCTGAAACTCGGCGGCGTGAGCCTGGCACTGGTGGCCATCGAGATTGCCGTGGCGATTGCATTCATGACATTCCTCGGGCGCGCGTTCGGCCTGCGACCCAAACTCACCTCGCTGCTGGCGGTTGGTTCGGCGGTTTGCGGGGTCAGCGCGATCATCGCCACGCAGGGAGCCATCGACGCTGACGACGAAGATTCGTCGTTCGCGATCGCAGCGATTCTGGCGCTCGGCGCGCTTTCGCTATTCACGTTTCCGTTGATTGGCCACGCACTCCATCTGAGCGATCACGCCTACGGCCTGTGGGCGGGCCTTGCAGTCGATAACACGGCGGAGGCCACCGCGGCTGGCGCGCTCTACTCGGACGCCGCCGGCAAGCTGGCGGTCCTTGCTAAGACCACGCGGAACGCGATGATCGGGTTCGTGGTGCTGGCGTACGCGATTTATTGGGCCAGCCGCGGTCAAGCGAAGACCGTGGCGAACAAAGCCGCGTTCCTCTGGCAGAAATTTCCGACGTTCGTTCTCGGGTTCCTGCTGATTTCCGTTCTCGCAACGTATCACTTTTTCACCAAGGATCAGACCACGGCCGTGGCGAATCTGTCGCGCTGGGCGTTCCTTCTGACCTTCGCGGGCGTAGGGCTGCGCACCAATTTTCGCGAGATGCGCAAGCAAGGTCTGCGGCCGTTTGCTGTGGGTGCGATCGGAGAAGTAGTGATTGCGGTCTTTACGTTGGCATTGGTCGCCGGAGCAGGGAAGCTCTTCGGTTTCTAGTTAGCGCGACGCTGCTGCACGCCTTTAAGCGCCCCAAGAATCAGATTGTAAGCGGCTTGGCGGGAGAGCCCATCCTTGTCGCGGTCTCCGTAGGGCGTAGATGCTACGCCGAACGCCGCAGCCTTTTCATACTGAAACATTTCCGTCAGAGCCGCCGCTAGTTCCACGCTTGTGGGCCCTCCAGGCACGGTAAGCGGATGACCGGCCACTTCGCGCGGGTCGAGCACATCCATGTCGACGTGAATGTAGATCACGTCAGTGGCTTCCGAAAGCCGCTTCATCTCGCGGTGAAGATTCGCCGAGCGCGTGCGAACATCTTCCAAGGAGAGCTGCTGAATCTCCGAACGGTCCAGAAGCTCCTGCTCGAGCGGGTCAGTATCGCGCACGCAGATCTCTACGATATGACGACCGGGCACTGCCGGCTCTAAACCCGTCTTTAGCCGCATGCGCGTGAGGCACAACCCACCGGCGATGGCGACGGGCATGCCGCCGAGCATGCCACTCAAGGTTGTCTCGGGAGTATTGTAGTCGCCGTGCGCGTCGATGAAGACCAAGCCTACGCGCAGAGGTTTCGCGCTGGGTCCGGAGTGCTGCAAGCCGCTCAGCATGCCCAGAATCGAGCTGCAGTTTGCGAGCAGCCCCACCGGGAAGCTGCCAACTCTGCGTTCGTCGGAGACCAGCTTGGCGAGGTCGCCGTTGGCGAGCGCGAGGCGGTTCCAAGAGCCGTAGGCTTTGTCTTCGTCGGGATTCAGGGTGACGCCGGAAACTTGCTTTGCTTGAAAACCGTGTTCTTCCAGCAGCTTCTGGATGCCGCCTTGCTGCAGGTAATCGGGGCCGCCGGAGAGTTCGGGAATATTGCGCTCGCCGACGTAGGGCATTTTGACGAGCGCCACGCGGACCGTACTGGCGTTATGTGCTTGCGCGAAAGAGGTAGCGGGAAGCAACGCCAACCACACCGGCACCGCCATCCAACGTTTCATAGGCTTTCTCTGGGATCTCGCCGCTCGGACGTTATTCTTCTAGAGTCCTAAGACGCTTACCAATTCTTTTACCGATCCCGCTGACTTCTGAAGAGCCGAATTCTCCTCGGGTGTCAACTTAATCTGAATAATTTCTTCGACGCCCTTCGCTCCCAATTTGACCGGAACGCCGACGAACAATCCCTTGATTCCGTACTCTCCATCGAGATAAACCGCGCACGGCAAAATTTTCTTCTTGTCCTTTAGGATGGCGTCGACCATTTCGACGGCAGCCGCCGAAGGCGCGTAGTATGCCGAACCCGTTTTGAGAAGATTCACAATCTCCGCGCCGCCCTTGCGGGTGCGTTCGACGATGGCGTCGATGCGGTCCTTCGGCAGCAAATCGGGCAAAGGAATGCCCGCTACGGTCGAATAGCGGGGCAGCGGGACCATGTCGTCGCCGTGGCCACCCAGCACGAACGAATGCACGTTCTCTACACTAACCTTGCATTCCATCGCCACAAAGGTGCTCATGCGTGCGGAATCCAGCACGCCAGCCATCCCTAACACGCGATTCTTGGGGAAGCCGCTCACTTTGAAGGCGGCCTGCGCCATGGCATCCAGCGGATTGGTCACCACGATGATGATGCAGTTCGGGGAGTGCCGGACAATTTGCTCGACGACGGCCTTCACCACGTCGTAGTTGGCTTTCAGCAGATCGTCGCGGCTCATGCCTGGCTTGCGCGGAAACCCCGCGGTGATGACCACGACGTCGCTGCCTGCGGTGGCGCTGTAGTCGCCGTTGCTGGTGGAAATTCCCGTCGCGCGTGCATCGGTTCTGGTGATGGGCCCGGACTCCATCATGTCCAACGCCTTACCGGCAGGCGGGCCATCCAGAATGTCCGTCAACACGACGTCGGCGAGTTCCATGTCCACAATGCGCTGCGCCGTGGTCGATCCCACAAATCCGCCGCCCACCACCGTGACCTTCTTACGCATCCGGTCAATCTCCTTATGAAACGAATCTAATCGCCACTGCAAGCTACCGCGCGACGGCCTGAGCTGCCATGTTCTCGATAATCGCTGAAGCGAACGCCGACGTGCCCACCTTGGTCGCGCCCGTCATCAGTCGCTCCAGGTCGTAGGTCACACGCTTTTGCTGAATGGTGCGCGCGATTCCGTCTTCGATGAGCTGCGCGGCCTCGCTCCATCCCAAAAACTCAAACATCATGGCGCCGGAAAGCATTACGGAACTGGGGTTGATCACATCTTTGTCGGCATATTTCGGAGCGGTTCCATGAGTAGCTTCGAACACTCCAAAGCCATCGCCGATGTTGGAGCCCGGCGCCATCCCCAATCCGCCGACTTGTGCGGCGCAAGCGTCGGAAAGATAATCGCCGTTGAGATTGGGTGTGGCCAGGACGCTGTATTCATCCGCGCGCAGGAGCACCTGCTGAAACACGGAGTCCGCGATGCGGTCATTGATCATCAGCTTTTTCTTCCATTGGCCTTTGCCGTGCGTCGAATAGATGGCGTCGATGGTTTTCTTTACTTCTTCGTAGATGTTTTTCTTGAAGGCGTCCGTAGCCTGCTCCAGTCCCGGCTCGATCATCGCGGCGTTCTGCTCGATGCTGAGGCTGGAATTCTTGTCCAGATTATCGAGGATCCAACTCTCACGCTCGGTGACCGTCTGCGGGCGGAACTCCTCGCGCGCCAGCTCATAGCCCCAATCGCGAAACGCGCCTTCGGTAAACTTTTGAATATTGCCCTTGTGCACCAGCGTTACGCTCTTGCGTGCGTGCGCCAGCGCGTACTTAACGGCGCGCCGCACGAGCCGCTTGGTCCCGAACGGCGAGATTGGCTTGATGCCCACCCCGGAGTCCCAGCGAATCTGCTTCTTGCCATCCTTGAGCATTTCTTTGTTGAGGAATTCCAGCAGCTTTTTCGCTTCCGGCGTGCCTGATTTCCACTCGATTCCCATATAAACGTCTTCGGTATTTTCCCGGAAGATCACGATATCCATCTTTTCGGGATGCCGCACAGGGGAGGGAACTCCCTCGTAGTAGCGCACCGGCCGCTCGCAGGAGTACAAATCGAGAAGCTGCCGCAATGCCACGTTCAGGGAACGAAAGCCGCCGCCTACGGGGGTGGTCAACGGGCCCTTGATGGCTACACGGAAGTCGCGAATGGCCTCCACGGTGTCGTCTGGCAGCCACTCCCTAAACATTTTGAAGGCCTTTTCGCCCGCAAACACTTCAAACCAGGCAATGCGCCGCTTCCCGCTGTAGGCGCGCTCTATTGCGGCGTCGAACACGCGCCGCGAAGCTTTCCAGATGTCGCGCCCGGTGCCGTCGCCTTCGATAAAGGGAATGACGGGCGTGTCCGGAACTTGCAATTCGCCGCCGGCATAACCGATCGCTTTGCCGCCGGCAGAAATGGCCTGCCCGTTGTATGAACTCTTCATAGTGCGTACCTCTTGCAATGGTTTTCGTTGAGTTACAGTTGATGCCCGTTGACGCTCAGCAGAATCGACCGGCGACCAGCGCGAATCAAAGAAGATACCACAAAGCAATAAATCGCACGCGCTGCGGGAGAGGTATACTCGCGGGGCAAGCAGGTAGCATCGCCAAGCGGAAGGAGAAAGTTCTATGATGATCGATTGGAATGAATATCACAGGGAGATCGGCGCGAGGTTAGGCGAGCTGATGAAGCTCAGCCCGGACACGGTTCGCGGCTACCAAACGCTCAGCGCCGCCAATGCCAAGACGGGCAAGCTCGATGAGAAAACGAGGCAGTTGATTTCGCTCGCGTGTGCGGTGACCACGCGGTGCGACGGCTGCATCGTGGTGCACAGCGAAGCCGCGCTGAAGGCCGGGGCCACAAAAGAAGAGATTGCTGAGGCGCTGGGCGTCGCGGTTGCCATGAATGCCGGAGCGGCGCTCATTTATTCCACGCGCGTGCTCGATGCCGTCAGCGCCAAGGGCGCCCAATCCCGCACCGCGTAAGCTCCGTTGTAGTGGCGCAGCAAGCTGCGCCACTACAAGAAAGCGTCTTAAAACAGATTCCACAAGAACTGGTTGTAAACTTCGTGGTGGAACTGCACCTCGGGCGCTTTGACCACGGTGCCCAGTTGCCGCGGGCACCGGTCCGCAGAGGCACGCTTTAACTCAGCGTATCGCCCCTTCACGTCGGCTCCGAAGAGTTTCGTCGTCCAATCGGCTTTCTCGAAGTTGTCAATCGCCGTATAAATGTTGTCCGGCAAATAGCGCTGCGCCTGGCGGAGGTTTTTGATCTTTGCGGTTTCCCCATCGAGGCCGGTCTTGAAGATGGAATACATCACCATATAAGGATTGGCATCGGGAGCGACGGCGCGCACCTCGGTACGCATGCTGCGCTCGTTACCGATGGGGATGCGCACCATTGCGCCGCGGTCGACCGGTGAGGCCCTCAGCTGGTTTGGCGCCTCGAAATGTGGATCAAGCCGGCGATACGCATTGACGCTGGAGTTGAATATGAGGCAAATATCATTGCCGTGGGTCAGGATGCGGTCCAGAAACTCCCAGCCTAATTTGCTCAGCTTCTCCTCTCCTTTGGGGTCCCAGAAGAGATTCTTGCCGCCCTTACTGACTGAGACGTTGGTGTGCATTCCGCTGCCGTTCACCCCCACGACAGGCTTGGGGAGAAAACATGCAGAGAGCCCCATGTTAGTGGCCACCTGGCGGCAGACCAGCTTATAGAGCTGAATCTGGTCGGCAGCGGCCACCACTTCGCCGTAGCCGTAGTTGATCTCGAATTGTGACGGAGCGACCTCCGGATGATCTTTCTCGTTCTGAAAGCCCATGGCGCGCTGCACTTCAGCGGTGGTGTCGATAAAGGTGCGCAATGGGTCGCCTGGAAGGGAATGGTAGTAGCCTCCGGTATTCACGTATTCAAATTTGAGCGTTTCATGGTAACGCCGCTCGGCGTCGGGCCCCTTGAATAAGAAGCCTTCGATTTCGTTGGCGGCGTTCAGCGTGTATCCCTTTTTGTCGTAGAGGTCATCGGCATAGCCCTTCAGGAGCCCGCGAATGTCCGCGGA
>Ga0209648_10005543_pt1 | contig 10807 bp, 7 predicted proteins | sample GraSoi2013_115cm_FD_185830 | JGI IMG/M metagenome (GOLD analysis project Ga0209648, IMG submission 185830) | Grasslands soil microbial communities from the Angelo Coastal Reserve, California, USA - Sample 9_17_2013_115cm (SPAdes) (version 2) | ecosystem: Environmental > Terrestrial > Soil >...
CGGATGTGGTGGTGGGGGGAAGAACCGACGACAAAATAGACAGCTAGGCGGTGCGACGGTTAGGCGGTTGGGGCATCCCTAACCGTCTAACCGTCTTGCCTTTGCCATCCCTCTCCATTACCCTTCACTCGCAGCACAGAACCGCGAGCTGGCATCCTTCCGAAGGACGGTCCCGCTCAGGTGCGGGCCTCACATCTGTAGGCTCAATCCGAAGGTTCGAAAACACCAAGAGACGCTGGGCACGCGTGTGTCCGGCGCAGTTAGGAGTAGTATGTCGTTTGATTCTCTCGGGCTTCTGCCCGAGTTGCTTCGCGCCGTGGCCGAAGAAGGTTACGAGCGCCCCACCCCCATTCAGCAGGAAACGATCCCGATCGTGCTCGAGGGCCGTGACCTGATCGGCTCGGCGCAGACCGGGACCGGGAAGACCGCGGCGTTCATGCTGCCCATTCTCCAGCGCCTGGCGGCGGGCAAGCGGCGCACTTTGCGCGCGCTGGTGCTCGTGCCGACGCGCGAGTTAGCGGAGCAGGGGCTACAGAGTGCGCGCGCCTACGGGCGCCACACGCAGGTCACCGCCGCGGCCGTGTACGGTGGCGTCGGCATGGAGCCGCAGACGCAGGCCCTGCGCCAGGGCACGGATATCATCGTGGCGACCCCGGGCCGGCTGCTCGACCACATGGAGCGCGGCCACATCAATTTCGCAACGCTCGAAGTGCTGGTGCTCGACGAAGCGGACCGCATGCTCGACATGGGCTTCGCGCCCGACGTGAAGCGGATCCTGCGCGCCTTGCCCGCCAAGCGGCAGACGCTGCTCTTCTCGGCCACGATTTCGCGTGACGTCGACGCGCTGGCCCGCGCGGCATTGAACGGCCACGCCTCGGTCGAGATCGGCCGCCGCGCCCAAGCGGCCGAAGGCATCGAACACGTGATCGTGGCGGTGAACAAGGTGCAGAAGCGCGACGTCCTCGCGAAGATCTTGCAGGTCAAGCCCGCCGGTCAGACGCTCGTCTTCACCCGCACCAAGTACGGCGCCGACAAGCTCACGACCTACTTGAAGAAGGAGGGCATCCACGCCCACGCGATTCATGGCGACAAGGCGCAGAGCCACCGCACGCGCACGCTGGCGGCGTTTCGTGACGGTACGGCGGACATCTTGGTCGCCACCGACATCGCGGCGCGCGGTATCGACGTGGACGGGATCCGCATGGTAGTGAACTTCGACGTACCCAACGACGCCGAGACCTACGTGCACCGCGTCGGCCGCACGGCGCGGGCGGGTGAGCGCGGCACGGCGCTCACGCTGCTGTCACCGGACGAGTGGTTGATGATGGCCGACATCGAGAAGCTGATCGGCCAGACGTTTCCGCGGGAAGTGATCGCGGGCTTCGAGCCCACGATCAAGCCGATGCAGCCGCGGCCGCAGGGAGAAGTGGCGCCGCCGAAGCGGTCGTTGACGGTGCGCGGCCGTTCGGGGGCGGTGAGACGGCGGCGCTAGCGCTTCTCGATCGGAACGTAGTCTCTCTTCGGGGCCCCGATGTAGACCTGGCGGGGCCTCGCGATTTTCTGCTCCTTGTCGAGCAGCATCTCCTGCCACTGCGCCAGCCATCCCGGCGTCCGCCCGATCGCGAACAGCACCGGGAACATGTCCACCGGCAGCTTCATCGCCTCGTAAATGATCCCCGAGTAGAAATCGACGTTGGGGTAGAGCTTGCGTGAGACGAAGTAGTCGTCCTGCAATGCGATGCGCTCCAGCTCGAGCGCGATGTCGATCAGGGGATTCTTGCCGGTGACGTCGAACACCTGGTCGGCGACGCGCTTGATGATGGTGGCGCGCGGATCGTAGTTCTTGTAGATGCGGTGGCCGAAGCCCATCAGGCGGACCTGGCCCTGTTTCACGCGGTCGATGTAGGCCGGGATACTCGCGTTGGAGCCGATCTCGCGCAGCATGCGCAGTACCTCCTCGTTGGCGCCCCCGTGCAGCGGGCCATATAGCGCCGCCGCCGCGGCCGCCATGCAGGAGTAGGGGTCCGCATGCGATGACCCTACGCCGCGCATCACGCTGGTGGAGCAGTTCTGCTCGTGGTCGGCGTGGAGGATGAAGAGCACGTCCAGCGCTTTTTCGAGCACGGGGTGCGGTTCGTATTTCACCTCGGTCGCCTTGAACATCATGTTGAGGAAGTTGCCGGTGTAGCTCAGGTCGTTGTCGGGGTAGGCATACGCCATGCCGACGGAGTGGCGGTGTGCGTAGGCGGCGAGCGTCGGGGTCTTGGCGATGAGGCGGAAGATCTGGTTGGTGCGCGACGTCTCGTCGGCGATGCGCTTGGCGTCGGGATAGAAGGTCGACAGCGCCGCCACCGTGCTCACGAACATGCCCATCGGATGCGCGTCGTGGTGGAAGCCGTCGATGAACTTCTTCACGTTCTCGTGCAGCATCGTGTGGTGCGTGATGTTGAACACCCACGTGTCGAGGTCCGCAGCCTGTGGCAGCTCGCCGTGCAGCAGCAGGTACGCGGTCTCCAAGAACGAGCTCTGCTCCGCCAGTTGTTCGATGGGGTAGCCGCAGTAGCGCAGGATGCCCTTGTCGCCGTCGATGTAGCCGATCGCGCTGCGGCACGACGCGGTGTTCATGTACGCCGGGTCGTAGCTCATCAGACCGAAGTCGTCGGTACCGGACTTGATCTGGCGCAGGTCGGCGGCGCGGATCGTGCCGTCCTGGATCGGCACCTCGTACTGCGTGCCGGTGCGGTTGTCGGTGATCGTCAGCGTATCTTTGGGCACGGCGGGGATCCTGGGAGACGGTGCGGCGGAAAGCTAGGCGGCGAGGCGGCTAGGCGGCTAGTGGCTCTTTCGGGACCGCGCAATCCCCGTATCTTGTGCACGTGCCGGAACGCGCCAGTCTCTATCCCACCAAGTCCGCCGCCGGCGCCCTGCTCGGCCAACAGCTAGCAAACCGCGGATATCAGTCGTGCATCCTGCTCGGCATCACGCCCGAGGGGGTGGAGGTTGCCGCCAACGCCGCGCGCGCTATGGGCGCGCAGTTCGACGTGCTGGTCGCCTCGTTCATCAAGCTCGGCTCGAACCTCGCGCCCATCGGGGCGATGGCCGAGTCGGCGCCCGCCGAGATCGACCCCGATTTTCAACCGGGGATGAATCTCATCGAGAAGCTGCAGTCGGCGATCGACGAATCCCGCGCCCGGGTGCGGCAGGACTTGGTGCTGTACCGCACGCAGCGGCCGGTGAAGCCGCTGGCGGGTCGCACGGCCGTCGTGGTGGACGGGCAGGTGATTTTCCCGTGGAAAGTGCTGGCCGCCGCGAAGGCGGCGGAGGTGCTGTCGGCCACGCGCGTGGTGATCGCGACGCCGGTCGCAACGGAAGTGGCGGCGGAGCGCATCCGCGCGCGACGCTACGACTTCGTCTGTCCCAGCGTGCTCATGGATGCCGAGGGACATCCGTCGCCGTTTGGCGACTCAGCAGCCGATACGCCGGAGCGATTGAAGAGCATCATGATCGCTCACCAGGCCGCTTAGAACTTCACGTCGACCATCCCCTGTTCCAGCCACAAGTGCTCGCCCTTGAGCACTTGCTGTGCCGTCGTGTAGGTCTGCACGTCCTCGTTGCGCCAGAGGCCGCCGAACTTCGCCTGCACGCGTCCCCGCGCCTGGGCACAGAACAGGTCGGCGAGCTGCACGGCATGTTTGCCGCTGTCGGGGTTCTCCTTCAGTAGCATCTGCGCCCGCGCGCACGTCGCCGCCATCGCGAACAGCTCGGCGCCCACGTCCACGATCCGGAATAACACACCCTGGCGGCGCTCCAGCTTGGGCCCGAAGCGCACCATCGCATGGAACACGCTGCGCGCGAGCCGCCGGCTGGCGCGCTCCACGTAGCGGATGTGCTTGGCGAGCGGTCCGAAGCTTGAATACTTGGGCCAGAAGCTCCAACCGATCCAGCGCGACGGATACCACCACCCGTAGAACAGCGCGGAGCGCACCAGACCGCTCAGGCGCTGGCCGAGGGTCTTGCCGGGCATCACCACGTCGCCCGCGACCTGCAGGTGCTTGTCCACCGCTTCGCGCGCGATGAACAGGTGCATGATCTCCGATGAGCCCTCAAAGATCAGGTTGATGCGGAAGTCGCGCATGATGCGCTCGACGGGGTAGGGCTTTTCGCCCCGGGCGCGCAGCGAGTCGGCCGTCTCGTAGCCGCGGCCGCCGCGGATCTGCACGGTGTCGTCGATGATGCGCCACCCAGCTTCCGAGTTATAGAGCTTGGCGATCGCCGCCTCGAGCCGGATATCGTAGCCGCCCTTGTCGGCCATCGCGCCGCACAACTCGGCCACGGCTTCCATCGCGAACGTGTTCGCGGCCATCGTGCCGAGCTTCTGGGCGATGGCGTCGTGTTTACCGATCGGCAAGCCCCACTGCACCCGCTCGTTGGACCACTCGCGCGAGATCTGCAGGCAGCGCTTGCCCGCTGCGGCCGAGGAGATGGGCAGCGTGAGCCGCCCCGTGTTGAGCGTAATCAGGGCGAGCTTCAGGCCTTTGCCCTCGCCCCACAGCACGTTCTCCTGGGGCACCTTCACGTTCTTGAAGCGAATCACTGCGTTGTACAACGCCTTCAAGCCCATGAAGTGGCAGCGGGTGACGACTTCCACGCCCGGCCAGTTCGCCTCGACGATAAACGCCGTGATTTGCCGCTTCTCTTTGCCGTTCACCATTTTCGACGGCGTGCGCGACATCACGACCATCAGCTCGGCCCGCGTGCCGTTGGTGCACCACAGCTTCTCGCCGTTCAGAATCCAGTATTTCCCGTCTTCCGATGGCACGGCCATCGTTTCCATCGCCGCCGGATCCGAGCCGACGCCGGGCTCGGTCAGCGCGAACGCCGAGATAGCGCCTTTGGCGAGCCGGGGCAGGTAGCGCTTTTTCTGTTCCTCGGTGCCGAACATCTTGAGCGGCTGCGGGACGCCGATCGACTGATGGGCGGACAGCAGCGCGGTGATCGAGCCGTCGAGCGACGTGACCAAGGCGATCGCCTTCATGTAGGACAGCTGCGACAGCCCCAGGCCGCCGTACTCCCTGGGAATTTTGATGCCGAACGCGCCGATCTCGCGCAGCCCCCGGATCACGTCCTCGGGAATCTCGCCCTCGCGGTCGATTTTGTCGGAGTCGACCGTCTTGAGCACCTGCTCGAGTTTCTGGAGGAACGGTCGCGCGCGGGCGACGTCGTCCGGCGCGGCGGTGGGGTAGGGATGAACCAAATCGAGGCGGAAGTTGCCGAGGAACAGCTCGCGGACGAAACTCGGGGACGTCCAGTCTTGCTCGCGGGCGGCTTCGGCGACGTCGCGCGCTTCATCGGCGGAGACTTTGCGCTCGGGGGCGGTGGTCGTCGTCATAGCGACAATCTAGCGTGATGCGCTGCGCGCGAGCAGGCGCGGGCGGCAGGCGAGAGCGGTAGCGCCCCCGGCGGCAAGCCCTCCCAAATGGGCGAAGTTGTCCACGAGCGGGTTGAGGAAGCCGGTCAGTACCTGCCAAGCGGCCCACACACCCAAGACCCAGCCGATGCGCTTGTCTCGCAGGTGGTAGCGGTTCCGGTTGCGGTAGAGCACGACCACGACGGCGGTCAGAACGCCGAAGATCGCTCCCGAGGCGCCCACCGAAGGTCCGGGCCGCACGGCGATCGATAGGGCGGATCCCCCGATGGCGCTGGCGAAGTACACCGCGGCCGTCTGTGCGAAGCCCAGGGCGTGCTCGCACGCCATCCCCACGATGTAGAGCACGACGCAGTTGCCGATCAGGTGATTCACATTGGCATGCAGGAAGGCGGAGCTCACGAGCCGCCACCACTCGCCCGCGAGAACGCGGTCGCGGACGAGCGCGCCTGCCTCGATGATGGTGTCGCGGTCGGTGAGGGCGCCCGCGGCGACCTCCCACCCGAACATCGCCACGTTCGCCGCGATCAGGAAGAGAATCAGCGGTGGCCACAGACGCATCCCGCGCTCGAAGTCGATTGGTCCAGGCTGCGGCCGGGCCACGAGCATGTCCGGGGTGAGGGGCAGGGCCTCCTCGCGCGGCTCTGTCACCGCCGCTCCCCTGTGTCGAGCATCACGCCGAGCGCAAGGGCTATGCGGCGATCGAGGGTCCGTGCCGGATCGGCCTTCAGGTCCAAGGCGTGCCGGTCGAGGATCGTGAACTTGCGGTTGAACTCACCGATCACGTCATCGGAGTCACCCCGCACGATGATAAAGTTCGTCCGCAGCAGCCCGAGCATCGGTCCGATGACACGGCGCAGCAGCGACAGGATGATCGAGTCTTCTTTCGCCATGAAGCGGAGCGTGCCGTCGGGCGCTTTGACGTACCAGCGCTTTCGAAACGCGTTGTATAGATAGTTCTTCCATAAGAGCGCAATCGTCTGCCCGTGCGCATCCCGGACGGTGTATGTCGCTGTGATCGGCTGCCACTTCTTGTCCTGGAGGATCTCGAGGAGTTTTTCGCGTTTTGTCTGGTCGCCATAAAACGTGACGTGCCGTTTGGCAGAGAGGCGGACGGCGACGAACACCAGGATCGGCAGAAACCCGATCACCGCGATCGCCACGCAGATGTCCTCTAGCGTATGGCCCCGAAACGCGTCCGCGAGCATCCCGAACGCGCCGCTAAAGATGGAGGCCGCGGCGATGCCCGCCAAAAGCGCGCCGAAATTCTGCAGGAAGTGGGCCGGCCGCTCGACGAATACGATCTTATTCCCCTGCTCGTCGCAGACATCGTACTTCTCGGAGATCTTCAAGATCTGCTGGCGCAAAAGAAACACGTCTCGGTCGAATGCGCCCGTGCCCGCAGCGGCGGCCGCGGCGGGCACGCGATTCTCCCGGCCGCATTGCGGGCACTTGACGAGTCTGCCCGCAAACTCATCCTTCAGCTCGTAGGTAGTTCCACATTGGCAGCGGACGCGCTGGGACATGGACGGCTTCCTCCGGGTGACAGGATGCAGGCCGATCGCCGATAGCTTACGCCCTGGCGCGAGGACGGGCTAGATTCGCCACGCCCTCTCGAGGAGCGACCATGCGCCGTGTCGTTATCGCCGTCCTGGTGGCCCTGTTCCCCGTGGCACTCGCCGCCCAGGCCGCCGCACCGCCCCAACAGATCCTGATCAAAGCCGGCCGCCTGATCGACGGCCGCGCCGACCAGGCCCAGACCAACGTCGGCATCTTGATCGAGGGCGACCGCATCAAGGCCGTCGGCCCGCTCGCACAAGTCCAAGGTCAGGCCCGCGCCGACGCCAAGATCGTCGACTTGTCGCAAATGACGGTGCTGCCAGGCTTCATCGACGCGCACACCCATCTGCTGTTGCAGGGCGATCCGACCTCCGAATCCTACGACGTGCAGCTACTCTACCAGTCCATCGCCTACCGCGCGATACTCGGCGCCCGCAACGCGCGCATCGCGCTGGAGCACGGCTTCACGGCCCTGCGCGATCTCGAGACCGAGGGCGCGATGTATGCCGACGTGGACATCCGCAACGCCATCAACCGGGGGGAGATTCCCGGCCCGCACGTGTTCGCCTCCACGCGCGCGATGGCGCCCACGGGGATGTACCCCATCACGCTGGGCAACTGGGAGCTGGATGGACCGCACGGCGTGCAGCCGGTGGACGGCGTCGAGGGCGCCCGCCTCGCGGTGCGCGAGCAGGTGTCGCACGGCGCCGACTGGATCAAGTACTACTCCGACCGCCGCTACTATTTCACGTCCGACTCAGTGCTGCACAGCTGGGTGAACTTCACCGACGACGAGGCGAAAGCGATCGTGGACGAAGCGCACCGCCTGGGACGCAACGTCGCCTCCCACGCCATCGGGTCCGACGGCATCCCCGCCGCGCTGCGCGCCGGCGTCAACACGATCGAGCACGGCGACGGCATGACCGACTCGCTGATGGACGTCCTGGTGAAGCGCGGTGTGTACTGGGTGCCGACCGTCACCGTGAGCCGCTACGTCGCGGGCCCGCGCGGCGGGCCGTGGTCGGCGATGGCGGAGCACCAGCGGCTCGCCATCCAGCGCGCCTTGAAGAAGGGTGTCAAGATCGTGTTAGGAACGGACGTCGGTGGTTTCCCTTGGACCGAGTTGAACCAGGCCAAGGAGTTCGAGTACTACGTGCAGTACGGCATGACGCCGATGCAGGCGATCAAGTCGGGAACCTCACTCGCGGCGGAGCTGTTGGGCCAACAGAACAATTTCGGCGCCGTGGCACAGGGCTTGGCCGCCGATCTCGTGGCGGTCGCGGGCGATCCGCTCAAGGACATCACCGAGCTGCAGCGGGTCAGGTTCGTGATGAAGGGGGGCGTGGTGTTCGTCGGCCCGTGATATCTTTCCACCAAGGATCTCGTGCGACGCGCGACCTGGACTAGTCTCTTCCTTCTTATAGGCGCCGTCGGCACCGGTCGGGGGCAAGCGCTGTCCCCGGCCGGCACCGGCGGCGTCGCGGCGTTGGCGAACGCGCTGCAGCAGCTCGGCGCCAACAAGCGTGTGCTCGTGATCGGCGCCCACCCCGACGATGAGGACACGCAGTTGCTGGCGTGGCTGTCGCGCGGGGCGGGGGTGCAGGCCGCGTATCTCTCATTGTCGCGCGGCGAAGGCGGGCAGAACCTTATCGGGCCCGAGCTGGGACCCGCGCTCGGCATCATCCGCAGCGAAGAGCTGCTCGCCGCGCGACGGATCGACGGCGCGCAACAATTCTTCACCCGGGCCTACGACTTCGGGTTCTCCAAGTCGGTGGACGAGTCGTTCCGGTTCTGGCCGCACGACTCGGTCTTGAAGGACGTAATCGAGGTGATTCGGCGGTTCCGGCCGCAGATCATCGTGTCGATTTTCTCCGGGACTCCGCGCGACGGCCACGGCCAGCACCAGGTGGCGGGCGTCGTCGCGCGCCAGGCCTTCGACGCGCTCAAGGACTCGAGCTGGGGCCCGGTGAAGTTCTACCGATCCACGGGCTTCGTCGACACCAGCGCCACGACGCTGCGGATCCCCGCTGGCGTGCTCGATCCCGTGCTGGGGCAATCGTATTTCCAGATCGCCATGCTGGGCCGCAGCCAGCACCGCTCGCAGGACATGGGGCAGTTGCAGCGCGCCGGGCCGTCGACCATCCGCTTGATGTTCGTGGCGACGCGCGGCACGGCGGCGCCCAGCCCATTGTTCGCGGGCGTCGACACGGTGCTGCGCGGCAAAGAGCGCTACGTCGCCTTAATCGACTCGGCGCGCACGCGGCTCAATCCGTTCGCCCCGGCCTCCGTGGTCCCCTATCTCGCGCGCGCGCTCGACGCCCTCGGCAGCGATCTACCCGACGAGCGTGACCGCCTGCAGCGCGCGCTATGTGTCGCCGCGGGGATCAGTCTCGACGGCATCGCCGACGACGGCATCGTGACGCCGGGCAGCCGCGTCCAGGTAGAAGCCAGCGTCTGGAACGCCAGCGATTCCACCGTGCGGCTCGACTCGAGTGCGGTGCTCGTCCCGGCGGGCTGGAGCGTACAAGGCTTCGATGCGCCGGGAGCGCGGGTGGGGCCCGACTCGGTGGCGACCAAGCGCTTCATCGTGACCGTCGCGGGTAATGCCGAGCGCTCGCAACCGTACTTCCTGCGGCGGCCGTTGATGGGGGCGCTGTACGACTGGACGGGCGTGCCCGCGGACGTGCGCGGCCTGCCCTTCGAGCCGCCGCCCGTCACGGTCCGCGCCTGGTTCACGCTGCAAGGGCGTCCGGTGTCGATCCAACGCGAGGTCGTCTATCGCTATCGCGACCAGGGCATCGGCGAAATCCGCCGGCCGCTGTTCGTGACGCAGGACTTCGACGTGACGGTGACGCCCGATCTCCTTGTATGGCCGCTCGACGGTTCGGGCAACGGGCCGCGCCGCTTCACCATCACCGTCACCAACCGCACGCGCGGGCCAGTGCAGGCGCAGATCGTGGCGAGCGTGCCCAAGGGTTGGCTCGCCGCCCCGGCGGAGACGCTGGCTTTCGAGCGCGAGGATGAGACGAAGAACGTCGCGTTCACCACGCAGCTGCCCCCCGGCGTCCAGCCGGGCGCCTATCGCGTGCGCGTGTCGGCTGTCGCGGGCGGGCATACGTCGGAAGGCGCGCTCACGATTATCGACTACCCCCACATCCGGCCTCGGCCCCTGGCGGTGTCGTCCAGCGCCGAGGTGCGCGTGGCGCGGATCGCGTTGCCGCAGCTCACGCGCGTGGGCTACGTGCGCGGCGCGGCGGACCGCGTGCCCGAGGCGCTCACGGCCGTTGGTGTGCCGATCGAGCTGCTCGGACCCGACACCCTCGAGCGCGGTGATCTGTCGCACTACGATGCGATTGTGATCGGGAGTCGCGCCTACGAAACCGATCCCGCACTCGTCAAGAACAACACCCGGCTGCTCGATTATGCGAGGAACGGCGGCCTGCTGCTCGTCCAATACCAGCAGTACCCGTTCGTGGACGGGCACTTCGCGCCGTATCCGCTGAGCATCGCCCGGCCGCACGACCGCGTCACCGATGAAACCGCGCCCGTCACCGAGCTCGACACCGCCAACGCACTGCTCCACACACCCAACGAGATCGGGCCGGACGATTGGGCCGGCTGGGTGCAGGAGCGCGGTCTCTATTTCGCGCACACCTGGGACACGACGTATACGACCCCGCTCGCAATGCACGACCCGGGCGAGAGCCCGCTGAAGGGTGGCCTGCTGGTGGCGCCGCTCGGCCGCGGCACCTACGTGTACACTGGACTCAGCTTCTTCCGCCAGCTGCCGGCCGGCGTGCCGGGGGCGTACCGGCTGTTCAT
>Ga0209648_10005544_pt1 | contig 10807 bp, 5 predicted proteins | sample GraSoi2013_115cm_FD_185830 | JGI IMG/M metagenome (GOLD analysis project Ga0209648, IMG submission 185830) | Grasslands soil microbial communities from the Angelo Coastal Reserve, California, USA - Sample 9_17_2013_115cm (SPAdes) (version 2) | ecosystem: Environmental > Terrestrial > Soil >...
TAACTGAAACCTCCGCAAACGTTTATCGCGTGGAAGATGCCACTTTCACTACCGACGATTCCCCCCACCCGGACTTTCACCTGCGCGCGCGAACGGTGCGCGTTTACGAAAACGACCACGTCGTTTTCCAAAACGTGACGTTGTACATCGGCAGGGTTCCGGTGTTCTGGTGGCCGTACATGTACCAATCGCTGACGGATGCGTTCAGCTTTTCGATTTCGCCGGCCGATTTAAGTTCGTGGGGGCCGTCGCTCCTCACGCAAGTCACGTTTCCAATCACCGACGATATTAAAGGCCGGCTTCGACTGGATTATCGCGGACGCCGCGGCCCCGCGATCGGTTTCGAATCGGATGTTGACTACGGCAAAGACAAATCGAGCAATCTCAAGATCAAGACCTATTACGTCGACGACCAAAACCCGGAGATTAATCCGACCGCCATTCCGCGCGGTGAGGTACTGCCTAACCGATACCGGTTGACCCTGCAAGACACGACCGATTTCACGAAAGACATCTCCGGAATCGTGAATGTGACCAAATTAAGTGACGCGTTTGTGATGCAAGATTTTTATCAGAGTGAATTTCGAGTCGATCCTAATCCGGACAACGTCATTGCCTTAACCAAGAGTGATCCATTCTACACGCTCACGGCCATCACTCGTTTCCAGGCAAATGATTTTTTTCAAACAACGGAGCGCTTGCCTGAGGTCGTGCTCGACATCAAACGTCATGCGTTATTTGGTGGCCCAATTTATTACGAAGGTGAGACTGGTTTTGCGGACCTGCACCGGTCTTTTGCAGAAGGGTCCGGTTTTGAAGACTACGGCACGACTCGACTCGATACGTTTCACCAACTGCTTTATCCGAACACCTATTTCGGCTGGCTTTCAATTGTGCCGCGGGCGGGATTCCGAGCAACCTATTACGACAAAACTCGCGACCTTGGGAACACGTTGTTCCCCACCGACGAAGATCCGCTGATTCCAAACTTCATCCCTCAGGACCCCACCCCCACAAATCCCGTCATAAACGCAGGGAGCGGTGTTCGGACGGTCGTCGATGCCGGAGTGGAAGCCTCGTTCAAGCTATCCCGTTCGTGGGACGACGTGTCGGATCGGACTTTTGGCTTGGATGGATTGCTTCACGTAATCCAACCGTATACGGACTTCTCGTATGTCCATGAGAACGGGGTCAATCCATCTTCAATTTTGCAGTTTGATCGATTCGAACCCTCGACCCAGTTGCCGATATTCGATTTTCCGCAGTTTACCACCATCGATTCGATCGCCAGTTGGACCATCTGGCGCAATGGAATTCGGAACCGCTTGGAAACCCGGCGCGACGATTTGACTGTGACCTGGCTGGAGCTGGACACATTTTTCGATGTGAACTTCGACAACCCATACGACCGCCGGTCCTACTCGAACTTCTTCAACAAACTGCGCTTTACCCCGCTGCCGTGGGCGTCGCTCTCAATTGATTCGCAGATTCCGGCATTCAGTTCGGGTTTTACTGAAGTCAACACAACGATTTCTGTGCAACCAATCGCGAATCTTCAGCTCAGCGCGGGACATCGCTACCTCAACGACAACCCGTTTTTCGAACACAGCAGCCTTTTCGTGGCTGGCGGATACTACCGAATCAGCGACAACTGGGCTTTTGGATTTCAAGAGCAATACGAAGGCACAGTCGGCATTTTCCAAGAACAACGCTACGCCATCTACCGTGACTTGACGAACTGGGTTGCCTCGGTTGGTGCGGTGATGCGGGACAACACCGGTAACAAGAAAGAGTATGGAATTCTCCTCACCTTTACACTTAAAGCGTTTCCAAAGTTTGGTTTCGATTTGAATTTTGATCCGGGAAATCAAGGGCAATGATCCGGTTGCAATCAACGTTCGTGATTCGTCATGGTGAATCGCGATTTTGGCGCAGCGGATAGCCAGCGCCATTAGCTAATCATGGATATTTCAATCATCGGTTCCGGCTACGTGGGGCTTGTCACGGGGGCCTGTTTTGCCGATGTCGGTCACAATGTCATTTGCGTAGACAACGACGAGGGAAAAATTAAGACGCTCCAGGCTGGACGCATTCCAATCTACGAACCCGGTTTGGAAGAAATCGTCCATCGCAACGTTTCCGCTCACCGTTTGCATTTCAGCAGCAGCATTCGTGAAGGTGTAGAGAAGTCTCAAATCGTTTTCATCGCGGTGCCGACGCCGCCACAGTCAAATGGAGATGTCGATCTTAGCTTTATCGAAAAAGTTTCGCGCGAAATCGCCGACATCCTCACTGATTATCGGGTTATCGTCGATAAAAGCACCGTCCCCGTGAAAACTGGCGAGCGCGTCGCCGAGACAATCAAGCGCTACAATCGGCACGGAGCGAAGTTTGACGTTGTCAGTAATCCGGAATTTCTGCGCGAGGGCTGCGCGATTCGCGACTTAATGCATCCAGATCGCATTGTCATTGGGGCCCAGAGTCAGCACGCTGTTGATTTGATGAAAAAGGTTTACGAGCCTTTCATGGCGCCCGTTCTGGTCACCGGGATTAACAGCGCCGAGCTGATCAAGCATGCTGCGAATTCGTTCCTCGCCCTAAAAATTTCCTATATCAACGCCATTTCCGCGATCTGTGACGCCAGCGGAGCCGACGTGGAGAAAGTCGCCGACGGAATCGGAATGGACCGCCGCATCGGCCGCCAATTTCTCAATGCCGGCATCGGATACGGCGGCTCTTGCTTTCCAAAAGACGTCGCCGCGTTCATCCATATCAGCGAACAGCTCGGCGTTCCGTTTACCCTTTTGAAAGAAGTGCAGCGGATTAACGCCGGTCAAAAAGAACGCTTTCTGAAACTTATTCGTGATACGCTCTGGGTGTTACGCGAAAAGAAGATCGCGGTCTGGGGTTTGACGTTTAAGCCAAACACCGATGACGTACGCTCGTCGGTTGCGATCGAGTTAGTGGATGCCATGCTTCGCGAAGGCGCGCACGTTAGCGTTTACGATCCGAAAGGAATGGAGAAGGCGCGCGAGCTAAAGGCAATCGCCGACGCGAAATTCGCGGCGTCGGCATTGGAAGCGGTCGATGGTGCCGAAGCTCTCGTCATCGCCACGGAATGGAATGAATTTGCCAATGTCGATTTTGCCGCGGTTAAACACCGGATGACAACGCCGATCGTGTTCGACGGCAGAAATCTATTGAATCCGGAGACGATGGGCGAACTCGGTTTCCATTATCATTCCATCGGCCGCGCCAGCGTCATTCCGCGCTAGAACGATCGTGCCGGAGACCTCTGCTCGCCGAGTCGCTCTCGCCGCGCTGAGAACCTGGCGCAGAAAAAGGCAATTTGCTGACTCGATCATTTCCAGCGCGCTCTCGAAGAGCACGCTCCAGCCGGCTGATCGAGCATTCGCCGTCGAACTTTTTTATGGCGTATTAAGAAACCTCACGCTGCTCGACTTTTGGATTGGCGCGCTTCGACGGGCACACCTGGATGTCAATCTTCGCGATCTTTTGCATCTTGGCCTGTATCAGCTCTTCATCGCCAAGACGGCTGAACATGCCGCGGTCCATGAAACCGTCGAGACCGCTCCGAAACGCCAGCGCGCAATCGTCAACGCGATACTGCGCTCCGCAGCGCGCGACCGGCAAGGGTTGCAAAGAAAAGCGAACTCAGAGTCGCTCGATGTGCGAGCTTCGCATCCGAAGTTTCTGATTGAGCGCTGGAAAAAACAATTTGGAACCGATGCGACCGAAGCTTTGTGCGACTGGAACAACCGGCCGCCGCCAATTTACGCGCGAATTAACCAATTGAAGATCGACCGCCAGACTTTCCTCGAGCGATATCGCAACGCGAGGACACTGCCGAATGTTTCGAACTTTGTCGCACTTCCTTCAGCTGCAGACGCGGTCGAAGCGGGAGATTGCTATGTTCAGGACCCGAGCACATCGCTTGCGTGCAAATTGTTGCAGGCGAAGCCGGGCGAAAGGATTTTGGACGCCTGCGCAGCTCCCGGTGGCAAGACCGGGCACATCGCTGAGTTGATGGAAAATCAAGGCTTGCTTGTGGCAGTCGAGCGCCAATCGGAACGAATCCGCTTGCTCGATAAAAATCTTGCCCGTCTTGGTGTTCGGATTGGAAAAGTCGTTTGCCACGATTGGACGAAACCTCTAATCCCGGATGACGCTGGTTCGGAAGCCCCATTTGATCGAATCTTAGTTGATGCGCCTTGTAGTAACACCGGCGTGATGCGACGCCGGGTCGATGCGCGCTGGCGATTGAATCCGGCAGATTTTACCCGGATGCAAGGGAGACAAATCGAAATTGTGCGCACGGTGGCGCCGTTGTTGAAGGCCGGTGGCACCCTCGTTTACAGCACGTGCAGCCTTGAAGGAGAGGAAAACGAAGACGTTGTTCAACAGCTGGTCCAGACGATGTCTATTTTGCAGTTGGAGGAAGAAAGATCCTCGCTTCCGTTTCGGGATAACTTCGACGGCGCATTCGTCGCGAGATTCCGCCGAAGGGATTAATTCAGATTACTCCCGAGCGGTTGCATCCCGCGGACTCGATGGAATCGTAGCGTCCTATGCACGACGCGCGTTTCGACAAACTCGCCAAACTTCTGGTGGAATATTCAACCGGACTCAAACGGAATGAGAATGTCTTGATTGAGGCTTTCGACGTTCCCGATGAAATGACGATCGCTCTCATCCGCGCGGCACGAAAAGCAGGCGCAATTCCGTTCGTCCAAGTCCAGCGCGCCCGCATCGGTCGCGAGCTTGCATTGGAAGCGTCGGATCGACAACTGACGCTGGCCGCGGGCCATGAACTGGCACGCATGAAAAAAATGCACGCTTACGTCGCGCTACGCGGAAGCAACAACATCACCGAATTATCCGACGTGCCGGTGGCTAAAATGCAGCTCATCGCAAAAAAAATGCGGCCAGTTCAGGATCAACGAGTCAAAAAAACCAAATGGGTCGTGTTGCGATGGCCGACTCCGTCAATGGCGCAGCTCGCGGGAATGAGCACCCAAGCCTTTGAAGATTTTTATTTCGAAGTCTGCACCCTCGATTACCGGAAACTGCAGCCAGGAATGAAAGCACTCAAAGGGTTAATGGAAAAAACGGATCGGGTCGAAATCAAAGGACCGGGAACGGATCTACGATTTAGCATCAAAGGAATTCCAGCGGTGATTTGCGGTGGCGACCGGAATATTCCGGACGGCGAAGTGTTCACAGCGCCGGTAAAAAGATCCGTCGAAGGCCATATCACATTCAACGCACCCACAATTTATCAAAGCATTGCCTTCGATGGAATTCGTCTCGACTTTCGGCAGGGCAAGATTGTTGAGGCCGCCAGCAACCAAACTGAAAAGCTCAACAAGATCCTCGATTCCGACGCGGGAGCGCGCTACATCGGCGAGTTTTCCCTTGGATTCAATCCGCGCGTTCTCGAGCCGATGCGAGATATTCTTTTCGATGAAAAGATCGCCGGTTCATTTCATTTCACTCCCGGTCAGGCTTACGAAGAAGCAGACAACACGAATCGCAGCCAGGTGCACTGGGACATGGTCAATATCCAACGGCCGAGCTATGGCGGCGGCGAGATTTATTTCGACGGAAAATTAATCCGCCGGGACGGCGAATTTCTGCCCAAGCCGCTGCGTTCGTTAAACCGCAGCAACTTCGTTAGACGAGGGTAATCCGCGCGAACGGAGCAGACCGATTCGTCGAATCTTCTCGAAAGGTGTCGATCTTGTGCGCGGATCAGGCCGCGCTCTTGGGACCGTGACCGAGCAGGTTCAGCTGCATCATTTCGATTTCGCCGCTGTCCGTCAGCTGCAAATTCGAAATCTCGAACACAGGAGCGCCCTCCACTGGTGCACCGCCAGCGCTCGGCATTTGCACTGATACCTGATTGGAATTCGAATTGAGCACAATCGAGGAAATCTCGAACGATGGTGAGAATTCCACGGTCGCGATTTGGAACGGAGCGACCACTTGGACCGTGGCTTGCCCCTGTTGCGATGGCGTCAGTTGAAGCGGTGCGGCCGCGAAATCGGAACCCAAATGCAAACCTCCCACAGTAAACGAAGGCGATCCAACAACGGTTGGACGCTGTTGCTGCGAGGGCGTAAGACGAACGCTTCCGAGTGTTCCTCCGGCAGCCTGAATCATGGCGATGTCGAAGGTCATGTCTAGATTCATCGCCGGCTCCGGAGCAGATCCAGCCAGACGCATCGTCACGACCTTTGAGGCCGGGCGTAGCTGCAACGCACCCATCTTAAACATTGGAGTCAGCTGCATTGACACAATCTCGAAAGCGAGAGAAAGTTGGACTTGGACGGCAGTTTGCATCGCCCCTGCTTGAGGTGCGCCACCTCGATTTGCTGGAGCGGTTGGGATTTGGATCGGTTCAGGCAAGTTTACTGGTGTGGTTGGTTCGTAAATTCGTGATTCAAAAACAGGTTCCGGAACAAAAGGCGGTTCGCTAACAGGACGAAACTCGCTAAAGCCGGCCGGCTCGGGTTCTGTGATGTCAATCATGGACGCTTCCTCAATAAGCGTCAACTGAGGAATCGGCTGACCTTGTCCAATCGGCTCGAATTCGGGCGCATCCATGGCTTCAGCCTGCGCGAAAACTGGCTCCGCTTCCGGTTGGATGGCGATTGGCTCGGGCTCGACAATCGCGGCAGGCTCGGCCATCGCAATCACCGGGGCGACGGATTCAAACTCGGACTCAGAGGTTTCCGCCGGTTGAACTGCGCGCTCACCGTTGCCTTCGACCACCGCGGGTCCTCCGCCAAAGAGGCGACTGGGGGTCCAGAGCGGCACGACTTCACGACCCAAGGAAGGTTTAGATGCTTTCAACTTCAGCGAGACTTGACGCGGCCCGCCGCTGAAACGCGGCGACACTTTCATCTCTTTCTGAGCGACAGGCGCCGGTGCTGCGAATTCCATTCCCTCCAGGCGAGGAACGGTGGCAGGCGTCGGACGCTGGAAAACAGGGAAATAGCTCCCACGGCGTCGAACCTCAAACACGATGACCCAAGCGATCACTCCAATGCCGGCCAAGACTAAAATGACAGCGAACAAATTACCGGTTTCAAATTTTCCGCGAGAGCCTTCGCCAACGTGCGCAGGCGCAAGCGCGGTTGCTGAAGTGGTCGATGCGGCGACCACTGGTGCTTTCGCGGCGGCAACCGGAGGCGCCGGCTGAGCAGGCGCGTTGCCGGGCTGCGATTGCGCAACTGCTGGTTGTTCGCGCACAGCTGGAGCTGCGGCCGAAGCGGGCGCGGCGGCGGCTGCGACCGGAGTCTCCACCACCGGCGAGAAATTCGGTACGGGCGAAGTCGGAATCTCTTCCGGGTTGGCCGGACTTCCAGCGGCAAACGATCCAGGCGGGACAGCAGCGGATTCCTTAACGGCCGTAGTGGCCGCTGCCTCTGCCGACTTGGGAGCAGTCGCCTCCACTGCGGCGATCAGCGGCGCAGCGGCAGTCTTGGCCTTTGCCTTACCCTTCGCGGCCGCTGCTCCAGGAATTGGGCTCGGTTCTATTGCCGGACTCGATTCGATCTGCGCTTCGGTCAAAGCAGTCGCTGCTTCCGCGGCTGGTGCCGCTGATGTCGCGAGCGCTGGGCTTTGCAACCAGCCGAGATCGTAAAAAGAGTCCGCGAAAACAAGATTGAGCGCGGGCGAGTAAATTTTCTTGGCGGAAGTAATCCAATCGGTCGCCTTGGTCGGATTGTTATGCTTAAACTCCCACGCGGCCTGCGCATAATAAAGAGCCGGGGTGTCGCCGGTAAACTGGAACTGTTCCATCAACTTCTGCGCATGACTGTTTTTGTCTTCCAGCAACCACGTCATGTAGATGTTGAACTTGATGAGCTGCGCGGCTTCGCTCTTGTCTCCGGCCGCTGTCTTGTTCAAAAGCTCTTCAAATCGATCTCGCGCCGTGGAGTAATCCTTCTGCTTCAACGGCACCAACGCCAGATTGAATTGCGCCTGGCGGAATTTTGAATCGGCTTTCAACGCCTTTTTGAATTCGGCCTCGGCTTGATCGAATTGTTTTTGCTCGAGCAAAATTTCGCCGCGCAGGTTCAAAGTCGCTGCCTGGTTCGGGTCGGCCGCGTCCGCGTCATCGATAAATTTGCGGGCGGCGGCAAAATCGCGCTGTTGATAAGCTTGTCGCGCTTGCTCGACGCGTGAGCGAGCAAACGCCTTGCTCTTGGCCGCGCGCTCAGCTGCTGAGGTCAACTCAAGGGCGGCGCGTGTTTGGCCGGGCTGTTTTTGTAGCCAACCCACTTCATAGAGCGACTCGGCAAAAAGCTTGTTCAGTTGCGGCGAAAAATTCTTTTCCGCCTGCGCCATCCAGTCCTTCGCTTCCTTCGTCTTATTCTGCTGTAGTGCGATGGCCGCGTTTGCGTAGTGGACCGCCGGCGTGTCCGGAGAAAGCTCGAACTTGGCCAGAATCGAATCGACCATGTTCTCTTTGCCCTCGAGTAAATAAGTTAACAGGATTTTGTATTGAATGAGTTGAGTTGCTTCGCCCTGCAGTTCGGACGCGTTGCTCGAAAGTAATTCCTGAAAACGATTGCGTGCCTCAGCCCAATCCTTTTTCAGAAACGGAATCTCGGCCAGATTGAAGCGGGCGTTCCAAAATCTCGAATCGATCCGCAATGCTTCATGCAGCGCAGCTTCCGCTTTGTCGTAAATGCCCTGCCGCATCATGATCACGCCGCGCAAATTCTGTGATTCGGCGAGGTCCGGCTGACGCGCGTCAATCGCGTCCAGTTCTTTCAGCGCATCCGGAAAATTATTTGTGTCGAACGCTCGAAAGGCTTTTTCGTACATTGCTGCGAGTTCCGCTTTCGAGGGGGCAACGTTATCCGCTGCCAAAGAACCAAGCACCAACACTGCGACTGCCGCGATTTTGCAAATCTTCATGGCCTCCCCACATAAAACCCTTCCATGAGCCCGATGACAAGCCTAAATTTTGACGCTCGAGGAAGATTTTCCGGTCGCAGGGAGCAAGAATCGCGCCGGCTTAAAGGTTGAGATTTGCGACAATTCGCAGACCTTCGAGGGTCAAATTCGGATGCACGGCGTCAATCTCGCGCAGACCTGCCGCGATCAAATCCGCGTATCCGCCCGTCGCGATTACGTGCACTTTCTCCCGAGGGAAACGCTCGGCTTTAATCCTGGCAATGATCTCGCGCACCAGGCCGCGATAACCGATCACCGCGCCGGAGCGCATCGCGTCGATTGTCGATCTTCCAACCGTCGACCGCGGCTCCTTTAGAGAAAGCTTCGGCAACAGTGCCGTGCGTTGATAAAGAAAGTTCGTCATCGACTCCAGTCCGGGCGCAATCACTCCGCCGATGTAATTTCGTTGCGCCGAGACGATATCGAAAGTGACTGCCGTCCCGAAATCGACCACGATGGCCGGACTTCCATAAAGGTCCGCGACCGCCGCTGCGTTGGCCAGGCGGTCGGCCCCAATTGTTTTCGGATTTGGATAATCGATTCCAACGCCGAGTTGCAGCTGCGGCGTTAACCACAAAATCTTCGATCGCTTGGCCGCTTTCCGGACTACGCTGTTTTTTGTCGGCACGACCGAGCAAACCACAAAGATGTCGATCTTGCGCTGCTTCACAAATCCCTGGAGCGCCGCGCTGGCAAATCTTTCAGTCGGTATTCGAACAGGCTTCGAAATCCGTCGCCGCGTCGCGAACGCAAGCTTGGTGAATGAATTACTGATATCGATCAGCAAATAACTTGTTGCACGCACGATGTGCGACTTCACTGCGAAGACGCACCGAGGTCAAGTAGCGAACTTGCGGGCCAATCTTCAAACGCGTAGCCTCGCTGCGTGCGAAAATTGGTTCATCGTCCACGGCGTTTGCGGCGATCCCCAGCCCTGCGCAATCTCGTTCGCGAGACCAATCTCACCGCACACGATTTCGTTTTGCCTCTTTTCGTCAGCGAAAAGATCCACAAACGGCGTCCGATCACGAGCATGCCGGGCGTGTTTCAACTCTCCCCCGGTGAAATTGTCGATGAAGCACGACAGGCACAAGACGCCGGACTCCAAGCCGTTCTCCTTTTTGGAATTCCCCAAGTAAAGGATGAACAAGCGAGCGGCGCTTATGCCGAGAATGGCGTAGTGCAGAAAGCGTTGCGCGCGCTCAAGGACAATTGTCCGGAAGTCGTTGCGATCACGGACGTTTGTCTCTGTGAATACATGAGTCACGGCCATTGCGGCGTCACTCGCATTGACGGCGACCATTTTCATGTGCTGAACGACCAGAGTGTCGATCTTTTGGTGAAAACGGCGCTCTCACACGCACAGGCCGGCGCGGACATGGTCGCACCCAGCGACATGATGGACGGCCGCATTGGCGCAATTCGGGAAGCGCTCGATGCCAACGGTTTTGCAGAAACTGGCATTATGAGTTACGCCGCGAAATTCGCTTCCGTTTTTTACGGCCCGTTTCGCGACGCAGCCGAAAGCCCGCCACAGTTTGGTGATCGTCGATCTTACCAGATGGATTCGGCGAACGCGGATGAAGCCCTCCGCGAGGTCGGGCTCGACATCGATGAAGGCGCGGACATCATCATGATCAAACCGGCATTGCCGTACATCGACATTCTTTGGCGCGTGTGCGAGCGCTTTCGCAAACCGACCGCGGTGTATCACGTGAGCGGCGAGTACGCGATGATCAAAGCCGCCGCCGAAAAAGGAATTGTAGAAGAACGCGCCGCGGTTCTTGAGATCATGACTTCGCTCAAGCGCGCCGGC
>Ga0209648_10005545_pt1 | contig 10806 bp, 10 predicted proteins | sample GraSoi2013_115cm_FD_185830 | JGI IMG/M metagenome (GOLD analysis project Ga0209648, IMG submission 185830) | Grasslands soil microbial communities from the Angelo Coastal Reserve, California, USA - Sample 9_17_2013_115cm (SPAdes) (version 2) | ecosystem: Environmental > Terrestrial > Soil >...
CTCAGTTACAGGCGAGAGGATTCTGAAGGTCAAGCTGGTCGTCTGTACGACGACCTTGTTGCCGTCTTCGGTTCCGATTCGGTATTTATGGATGTTGCGGCCATACAACCTGGGCGGGATTTTCGGAAGTCCATTGATCAGAGCTTAAACTCCTGCGGGGTGTTTCTGTCTTTGATCGGCAGGAGTTGGCTGACGGCAAAAGACATTTCCGGTCAACGCCGTCTGGACGACCCTGCCGACTTCGTTCGTATTGAAACGGGCGCTGCTCTAAAGCGCGATATCCCGGTCATTCCCGTTCTGGTGCAAGGCGCGTCAGCTCCCAAGCCAGATCAACTGCCAGATGATTTGAAGGAACTTGCGTTTCGCAACGCAGTCGAACTCACCCACCCGCGCTGGGACTCCGATATCCAAGTGCTGATAAAGGCGTTGCGTCCTCACATCTCTCAATCAAGCTCCAAGCCCGAACCAGAACGAGTTCAGCCAGGCAGTAAGCTAAGAGCGACTAAGTCCATCGCCGTAATTGCGGTTCTTCTCGTCATTGTCATCGGGCTTCTGTTCTATCTCCGGCCCGTCAAGAAGGTAGGGGATAATCCTGCCAACCGCCCGGCGGAGATGACGACAACCTCAGCAGCCGTCGATCCATCCGTGCCCGAGCCCATAAAGCGAAGTCCAGAAAAAGTAGTGTCTCCGCCTACAAAAACAGATGCGGCGCCCATTGGAGTCGAAGAGTTTTCACTGGTTGCCCGACAGGAACCTCTCGCAGACAATCCCAAGCGCTATACATTCACGTTGTCGCTTGATGCTCCGGCATTAGTCGACGACATCGCCAGCGTTCATTACGATCTTGTCTATGGCCCGAATCCGCTTTCGCTTGAAGGCGGTGCCGCACCTTCGTTCAGCGCCGTGTATGAAGGCTGGGGCTGCTACGAAACTGTCGTTATAACCGTGTACTTGAAATCACCCGGTTCGCAGCCGCTCAAAAAAACTTTCAATATGTGTAAGGTTCTGACTTACTAAACTCGCCCCCAACTCGCTCAAAGAGACTCAACGAATTCCCTCCGGTCGCCCGCCGAAATTGCGCGCTGAGCGTTGGGATTGCGCTAGCCGAGAGCATATCGCCAATGTCTGATTGCCGACGTTGGCACAGGCGATGTCGGTCTAGTCGCCCATAATCTTGACCAGCGCGCGTTTCTTGCGACGGCCGTCGAACTCGTCGTACGTGTTCCCACGGGCCAGGATCGAGTTTGCCTTTGGTGATGGTGACGACGACTTTCGCGACCCATGATCTGGCGCTTGAGATGGACGTCGGCATTGTCTGCTTGCTCGCGAAAGCTTCGGAGTTCGCCGCTGCGATTATGCCGCTGAGCGCTGGTAGGCTCGTGAGGCGCCAGTTTCCAGCCAGACCTCGTAGTCGTGATGCAGCCCGCTCTCGTCATCGTTGATGAACACGGAGCGCTATACGTGACTCACGTATACAATTCATCATCGAAATCCCCCGGTCTGCCGAGAGCTTCGCGAAAGTTGCGTCACAGGCAGAGTGAACAACGTTGATGGATGAGCGATTACACACTGGAGCCGGTTGGTTTCATTCGCTCGACGGTAAAGGGCCGGGAGGACGCGCCGCGGCAGGGACCGGAAGGTGCGCCCGATGCGTGGCTGGAGATCGAACCGCGATTCGCCGAGGCACTCTTAGGAATCGAAGTCGGTCACGAACTGATCGTGATCACGTGGTTACACGAGGCGAAGCGCGATGTTCTTAAGGGGCACCTGCGCAATGATGAGAGCCGTCCGCTTACCGGGTCGCCGCGGCGACCGCTCACCTGCGCGACCGAACCCGCTCGGGCTGCTTCCGGTGACGGTGCGCAAGATTGACGGCACACGCGTGAAGATCGGGCCGATCGGGCGATTGTCACGGCTTCTGCATCGTCATGACACAAGCGGTGCCAACTTCCCGCTGCGCGTGAGACACCCGCGCCGGTGGCGCGTGCCACTTCCACGTAATTCTTCGTGTAGGCATTCGACGGTACGCCGGTGGTCGACATCAAGTCAGCATCTACCCGTGCGGATGGATGATCGGCTTTGGGTTAAAGCTTCAACTACGCGACCGATGATAAAAGGTGCGGAATGCGCCTGACCACGTAGAACGTGGCGGGTACTCGAAGATCTGAGGAAGAGTAGGTGCGCGGTGGCACTTAACGGGTGACAGTTGTCGCCTCATGCCGTTTCGCGCACTTCATCTTTCACCGCAAATTCTGCAGGCGGTTCGGGATTCGGGTTACACCGAGCCGACTCCAATCCAGATTGCGGCCATTCCACTCATTCTCGCGGGAAACGATGTCATCGGCATCGCCCAGACTGGGACGGGGAAGACCGCCGCTTTCGTTCTGCCGATTTTGATGAAGCTCGCAGAATCGAGACAGACCGTTGCTCGCCACGGCGAGTTAACTGCGAACCGTCGCGACCAGAAACATAACGCGCACCGGCTGCGCGCGCTGGTGTTGGCGCCGACGCGTGAGCTCGTTGTCCAGATCGAGGAGAACGTGCGCGACTACGCGAAACACGTTCCGTTGCGCATGGCCACGGTTTTCGGCGGAGTGAGTGAACGCCCGCAAATTGAAGCGCTGCGTTCCGGGGTCGACATGGTCGTGGCTACGCCGGGTCGTCTGATCGATTTGATGGAGCAGCGCGCGGCCAATCTTTCCGGGGTCGAATTCGTGGTGCTGGACGAGGCCGATCGCATGCTCGACATGGGATTTCTTCCTCCGATTCGGCGAATCATGAAGGCGTTGCCGCACAAACGGCAGACCCTCATGTTTTCCGCTTCGCTCTCGCGTGAAATCGAGGCATTGACCCATCAGTTTCAGCAGTCGCCCAAGATGGTTGAGATTGGACGACGAGCGAACCCGGCAGAGGCTGTGACGCAGTTCGTTTACGAAGTCCGTCCGCATTTGAAACCGGCATTACTTCTTCATCTACTGAGCGATCCCAACTTCGACACGGTCCTGGTTTTTTCGCGGACCAAGCATGGAGCGGACCGAATCGCGCGTCGGCTGGAGAGCAGCGGAATCAAAACCGGCACCATCCATTCCAATCGTTCCCAGAACCAGCGGTTGCGCGCTTTAAAAGATTTCAAGTCGGGCGCGGTGCGGGTGCTGGTCGCGACCGACATCGCCGCACGCGGCATCGACGTGGATGGGATCTCGCATGTGGTGAACTACGATTTCCCGATGCACTCGGAGGATTATGTCCATCGCATCGGACGCACCGGCCGCGCACACGCCATCGGTGATGCGATCAGCTTCGTTACGCCGGAAGATCAGGGGCCGTTGCGTTCGCTCGAGCGCTTTATCGGACGCGGGATCGTGCGGAAACGGGCTGAAGGATTCGATTACAATCAGGCTGCGCCGCCACGCGACGAGCGAGGCAGGGGAGCGCGAGTCCCGCAGCGAAAGATCGAGCCGCGATTGCCAGGAAAATTTCCGCGTGGAAGCGGTGACGCCCCGCACGGCCAGATCGGGTGGCGTTTCCGGAATGCTTCATCGAACAACCGTCCGCCGCGTAGATCTTATCGAAGGCATCGTTAGCGCTGGATTGGGAGATCGACGGCATCAGACCTGTCACCGCGCGAGAGGGCCGAGGCGATTGTCACGGCTTCTGCGCTGAGCAACCTAAGCAACGCACAAGCCGCGCCAACTTCACGCTTCGCGCGAGACATGCGCGTCCGTTGGCGCGTTCCACTTCCACTCTTCGAGATTCGTGTAACGCCGCAGCGCATTCTCCATGCGTTTCTTAGTCGGATGAAAAAGGCCCAACAGCGTGCCGAGAGGGCACTACACCGCCCTCTGTTGAGAGGACGTTCCTGAAAGCCTTTCCGGGAACAACCAAGAGTAAGTTCGCGACCTACTCAATCTCCGCAGTGATCTTACCGTTGACGCCCTTCAACGTGACCGTGTCAACGCCTGCCAGCTTTACCTTATCGAAGGTTACTAGAGTCCCTCGTCGTCCACCAGGTTGAAATCCCAGCTTTCTGATTTTGCGTCACTCTTGAAGCGCACACGGACCTTTCCTCCAGCAGCCAGCACGTTTCCGTTGAGAAGGAGATTTGCGTCCCAATCCTTGTTGCTAGATGCGGTGATGTAGACACCCTCAAAGCTGCGGGCGGTCTGATTCACCAGCGTGAAGTCGAGATCGGACGCGAATGCGTTTACGATGCTTAAAAGAATGAAGGGAAAAAAACGAAATTTCATGAGTGCGAACTACTACTACTTCTTCTTGTGAGAGGTGGTCTTTTTGTAAACGGTGTTACCGTATTGGTCCTTCACCTTTGTAGTCTTGAACACTCTCTTGCCTTTGGTCTTCTTGCTTGTTGATTCGTAATAGCGTGGTTGGCGGTAGATTTTAGGCTGGTTGTAGTAGGGGTCGAAGTCGCTCGGATAAGGCCGGTCGCCCACATACACGACGAGTTCGTCTGGGAGGCGCAAGGCATGGCTTACTTCGGCAGAGCCCGCGACAAGAAAAGCCATGATTACCATCAGTGAGAGGGAGCGACAAATCACGCTGATCGGCTAGCAACAGCGTTTGCCCAAGTCAAAGGAAATTAGGGCTGCTCAAGATCGTCGATCATCGATCGGGAATTCTGCCGAATTCCGGCCTCGCGCCGAAAACATTTGACATTTGCTTCGCGAAAAACTGAAAGCTGAGCAGTTACGGATTGAGAGCGTAAAGCTCCGTTGGAGCCACGCTCCTTTATGGAGTTGAGCGTTGAGAGCAAGCGCGAAAAACAAATTGATCTACTGCGGCGCGATCGCAGGGCGTTGCGCTCTCGAAATATATTTCTGAATTTTGCCGGGCCTAGAAAAGTAAGAAGCAGGAAGGAAGAATTAAGAAGTTTAACGGATGTGACCAGCCTTCGTTGCGACTACGGCTTAGCGAGCGAGTGGAAATCTGATCGCCTTTAACATCGCGCCATCGTAATCATTATACCGATGAAAACGAATATTTTGGTGCAGTTATTGTCGCTCGTCGCGATGGCCGGTTCTGTCTTTGCGCAGGATACCGATGAGAAGAAGGAGCCGTTGACGATATCACAGGCGCTGAAGCTCGGTGAAGAGGGATTGACCGAATACACGGGCTTGAGTGAGGTCGGGCAGGATCAGGCGGCTGAGCTTTACGCGACGGCGAAGCGCATTACCACCGAGCAAGGCGCTCGAGCAGAAGAATCTCCAGCTCGTGCTCGATCTCGACGGCTGGCGCCAAGTCATCTCCAGATGCCGGAGAAGCTGTATGTCCATAGGCTATATTACCAATGGCGGCGGTACGATGTCTGGCCACCAGGCAACGCGCGACTCCGTAGGGGTCGAGGATTTTCTCGCAGAACTCTCGAAGAGCCTGCCATTTCCGGAGGCAAAAGGCGATGAAAAGGCTGCGAACGTGATTGATCGCACTATCTCAATAATCAAAAATCTCCGAGCTCCGCGAGATCAGAAGAGCGAGCTAGCTGAACGAGTAAAGAGCGCGATCGAAGACTGGACGAGACTCAAAGACATGATCGCGGAGATTCCGCTGGACGACGCAAAGAAGATCGCATACTTCGCCACCGATCCGGTGAGCTGGTGGCTGATGAAGAAGGAGGATGGAGAAAAATATGACAAGGTTAGATCGATCCTAAAGTCGCCAGGAAAATAAGTCCGGGTCGCATCCAAAACATTCGCAGAAGTTGAGGTCCGAGCCGGACTGGCATCGGTGACGAGGGTAGGAACGAGTAATTATGGACACCGAACAAGTTTCAAATGCCAAACGTCAATGTAGCCCATTCTGATTGAATTCGGCGTTGTGCTGATTCTCCGTTTCTTGGGCGGCTGCCATGCCGGCAAGGAATTGCTGCTGGGCCGCCGCGTTGGCTGCGTCGAGAGCCATTTGCTCGTTCATCCGGTCAATCGTGTCGTGAAAACTCCTGTCGGAGGAATCATCGGTCGCGCTCGATCCTGACTCGGTCGATTGAAACTCGCTCGCGCATCCCATCATCAGCGCGAGGCTCAGAAGTAGCGGAAGAATGCCGATAAAGTGTTTCATGTTGAATTTGACGCAGCCCTGTTGTCCGCGTTCAAAGGTTCCGGCGGTGTATGTCGACGCCGAATCGCGCGTCGTGTTTCATCTCGGAGAAAATTGTTGGTTCACTCCAACGGCTTCAACTCACCGAGCATTGTCGGGATCAATTCTGTGACAGTCGGATGAATGTGCATGGCGCGCTGAATCACCGTGTATGGCGCGTTGGCGTACATCACGTCGAGGATCGAATGAATTACCTCATCGCACTCGATCCCCAGGAGCGACGCTCCAAGGATCTTTTTCGTTTCGGCGTCCACCAAAATTTTCATGAATCCGTCCGTCTCGCCTTTCTCCACCGCGCGGCCGACTCGCGTCATCGGACGCTTTCCAATCAAAGCTTTCCCTCCGGACTTTAGCACTTCCGCCTCAGTCATTCCTGCTCTGCCCAACGGCGGATCAATGTAAAGAGCGTAAGCCGTGATCCGGTCGCTCACGCGGCGCTCGTCACCGTCTAAAAGATTAGCGGCCACAATTTCATAATCATTGTATGCGGTGTGAGTGAAGGCGCCTTGTCCGTTGCAATCACCCAGCGCATAAATGCCGGGCACATTGGTGCGAAGTTGATCATCAACCCGGATGTAACCGCGGTTATCGACTTCAATCCCGGCGTGTTCCAGACCGAGGTCGTTGGTGTTTGGCACACGACCGACTGCGAGAAGGGTATGCGAGCCGATGATAGTCTTATCGCCGCTGCTGCAATCAACCTGCACGGCCACTTTGTCGCCGCGTTTTTCAAAGCCAATGCATTCAGCGCCCAGACGGATCTTGATACCTTCGTCTTTGAGAATTGTTTTGATGTTTTCGGAAATGTCTTCGTCTTCACGCTTAATCAGTCGCGGCCCCATCTCTACAACGGTGACCTCACTGCCGAAGCGCCGATACATCTGCGCAAACTCCAATCCCACGTAGCTGCCGCCGATGACGATCAGATGCTCGGGCAGAAAGTCCACGTCCATCATCGTTGAATTGTTCAAATAGCTCACCTCATCGATGCCGCGGAGCGGAGGAACAGACGCACGTCCGCCAACGTTGATAAAGAATTTGTCTGCCTCGAGAAGTTCGTCGCCGACACGAACCCGATGCGCGTCGACAAAGCGCGCGTGGCCTTCATAAAGGGTCAGGTTCTGAGTGTTCTTTAGCCACTTCTCCAGGCCCTCACTGCTTTGACGGACCACTGCGTCTTTGCGCATTTTGACTTTTTTCATGTCAACAACGATCGAGCCGGGAATCGTCACGCCATAATCGCCGGCCCGGCGTGCGACATGGGCTGCGCGCGCACTCGCCACTAGCGTCTTCGTTGGGATGCAGCCGTTATTGACACAGGTGCCGCCGAACCGCTTGCGCTCGATAATCGCCACCTTCATTCCTGTGTCTGCCAGCCGAACCGCAAGAGACGGTCCTGCCTGGCCAGTGCCAATAACGATCGCATCATATTTAGTTGCCATCGGCATACCTCCTCTCGGGTTACGGTCGTCTACAATTTTCAGGGTTCCTACCAGCCTTTAGGGACTACTTGCACGCTTCGCCCGCGCAAACTCGCGCAGCTCGCGCTCATCGGCGCGCAAGATCGGAAAACGTCGAACACCCAACGTCGAAGTCAGCATGCCTCATAAGCGGCTTATGATGAGCGCCGATTGTCGTGATCGGGCATGCGGAAGGCGCGAACGAGGACGCGGAGGCCAAACAAATCGCGGATCGCGGCCGGCCCCCTTGACATTGGAACATTGCGGAGCTGCGAAGGATCGACAGTTTTTCAACTAAGCCTTGATCCCGCTCGGCTCTCATTCTACTGCGGCTTCTGTAAGCAAATCCACGAATGGGTCCGCGAATTCAAAGAAATAGAATGTCAAATGTTGAACGTTTGACGTTTCGTTGCTCTCCGAGAAAACGTTGAAACGAAACGCTGCGTTACCAGTTTGAAGTTGTCTGATTGTTGTTGGCGTTGTTCATCGTTTCTTGAGCGGCTGCCATGCCGGCAAGGAATTGCTGCTGCGCCGCCGCATTGGCTGCGTCGGTAGCCATTTGCTGGTTCATCCGATCAATAGAGTCCTGAACACTCGTGTCGGGCGAAGAGGCCGGGGTCGATTCTGACTCGGTCGATTGAAAGTCGCTCGCGCATCCCACCATTAGCGCAAGGCTGAGAAGTAGCGGAAGAACGCCGATGAAATGTTTCATGTTGGATTAGATGTGGTCATTGCTAGCCGCGTTCAAGGTTTCGGGCCGTGAGTGTCGACGCCGAATCGCGCGTCGTGTTTCATGACGGAGAAAATTGTAACCAATTCACGCGTTAGGCTGTCTTTGGGAAGTACTGTCGTTGAGAGATTGAAAGTTGAGAGCAAACGCGACAAACAAATGGATTCACTGCGGAGCGATCGCAGGCCGTTGCGCTCTCAAAATATATTTCTGAATCTTGCCGGTCGCAGTCTAAGCCGCCGCCCACTATGACGACCCGAGGCTGTGTCAAAGCTGTCTCCTTTTTGTAAGAATGAGTTTTCTCGACCTCAGTCATTTCGGGGTCGGGAGCAAATAGCGCTGCGATTCCAAGGGTTAGACGTTCTCGCTCAGCACGATCTTGCCGCGCTTGTGGGAGGCGCCTCCCTTGGTCTCATTTTTCGTACGGGGTCGTCAGTTCCTTCTCGTCGGTATCGACCACGAACACGGCCAGCAGCTTCGCGGGTTCGGTCTTGCTCGCGTTCTCACTAACGCTGTGCCGGTCACCAGGCATCTCCGAGAAGCTCTGCCCGGTGCGATAAGTAACGATCGGCCCATTATTGACCGAACTTCGGATCGCTCCTTCGAGAACGGTTGCGTAGATGAAAGCAGACTTGGGATGCGTGTGGGCCGACGACGTACCGCCGGGACCATATTCGACGAGCACCCCTTTGGTGCTTTTACCAGGCACATTTGGCAGAACGTGCTCGTAGACGAGCGTGACCTTTGCATTTTTGTCAGCGGCTACCCTGAGCTCACGCCGAGAGTGCCGACGATGAGTGCGCAAACAATAAGTGCGCAGATGAAGCGCGGCAGCCCGACTGGTTTTGAAGTTGGGATTCGTTTCATTTGTGATGTCCTTTCTGGTATGTGGTTTGGTTGATCTTGGCACGTTCGGCAGGCGGTTCAGCGCTGCGGAGCGGTGCGGCGGAGCCAGTCCGCGAAATGGCAGGAGCCGAGCAGCGGGTTCTCCCCGGGGACCAGGCTGCGCTTCTCAAGCGTTGTGCCGAAGTACAGGGCTTGCTCGTCCCTCACGACCGTGCGGGGATCGTGATGCGCCACGAGGTATTGGCGCACGACCTCGTCAAACGGGAGAGCGTCGGGGCCGGCCAGCTCAATAGTTCCATTCAACGGCTTCGCCACGGCGATTTTGGCCAGGTTAGCGGCGAGGTCGTCCGAGAAGATGGGCTGAAACAACGCCGAGGGCAGGTGAACGGTTTGCCCACTGGTCGCCTCATCAGCGATGCGCCCAACGAACTCAAAGAACTGCGTCGCGCGGACAATCGTGTAAGGAATTGGCGAAGCCTTGATCAGTTTTTCCTGGGCCACTTTCGCGCGCAAGTATCCGCTCGCGGGAAGCCGCTCGCTGCCGATGATAGAGAGCGCGACGTGGTGAGTCACGCCGGTCTTCACCTCGGCGGCGAGCACGTTGCGGGTGGAAGTTTCGAAGAATTCCAGGACGGCCTTGTCTTCGAACGAAGGAGAATTCGTGACGTCCACCACCACCTGTGCGCCGGTTAGCGCCTCGGTTAAACCTTCTCCGGTAATCGAATTGATGCCCCGCGAAGGAGATGCCGCAACGACTTCGTGGCCGCCTGCACGAAGGAGGTTCACGACCTTGCTTCCGATGAGTCCGGTGCCCCCGAGGACGACTATTTTCATACTTTTGTTTTTGGTTTCAGATGCGTTGTCTTTCATGATGATGGCATCATCCTCGCGTTATGGCTGTCGGTCTATCCGCGAGTTGTGTATCAGACAGCGCAACAAAGGAGTTGAGAGTTAAGAGTGAATCACTGCGGAGCGATCGCACTTCGTCGCGCTCGCAAAATATATTTCTGAATCTTGCCGGTCGCAGTCTTGGGTAGCTCGTTGACGAAGGTGATGCTGTGCGGCGCCTTGAAGTGCGCGAGGTTCGCGCGCGCAAATTCGCGCAGCTCGCGCTCATCGGTCTGCGCCCCGTCGTGGAGAACAACAAAGGCATGCGGTGCTTCGCCCCAGCGCTCATGGGCGAATCCGACGATCGCTGCTTCCTGCACGGCTGGGTGTCTCAAAAGCACGCCTTCGACTTCGACTGAAGAAATGTTTTCACCGCCGCTTATGATCACATCTTTCAGACGGTCGCGAATTTCGACGTAACCATCCGGATGCACGACCGCGGCATCGCCGGTATGAAACCATCCGCCGCGCAACGCCTTCTCGGTCGCTTCCGGATCGTCATAGTAGCCGACCATGACCACGTTCCCGCGCGCGATGATTTCACCCTGAGTAACGCCATCGTGCGGCACGTCGTTGCCCTGCGCGTCTACTACACGCAACTCACCCGACGTAATCAGCTCGACACCTTGTCGTGCTTTGATCGCGGCTCGTTCGCTGATCGGGAGCGACGCATGTTCCGCGCGCGGCTCGCAGACCGTGATAAACGGCGCTGTCTCCGTTAGGCCGTAAACGTGGGTGATCGTCCAGCCCAGGTCTTCTTCGAGTCGCTGG
>Ga0209648_10005546_pt1 | contig 10805 bp, 9 predicted proteins | sample GraSoi2013_115cm_FD_185830 | JGI IMG/M metagenome (GOLD analysis project Ga0209648, IMG submission 185830) | Grasslands soil microbial communities from the Angelo Coastal Reserve, California, USA - Sample 9_17_2013_115cm (SPAdes) (version 2) | ecosystem: Environmental > Terrestrial > Soil >...
TGATGATTTTCGCCGCCTTGCGCTGGCGCTTCCAGAAGCAACGGAGGCGGCTCACATGGCGCATCCCGATTTTCGGGTACGTAACAAGATCTTTGCCACTTTGTGGCCGAAAGAAGGGCGCGGTGTCGTGATGCTCACGCCCGAACAACAAAAGGCCCTGGTCGAGTTGAAGCCGGTGGTGTTTAGCCCGGTGCCCGGCGCCTGGGGACGACGCGGATCGACCCACGTCAATCTGGAAGCCGCGGACGAGATGAGTTTAACCAGCGCCCTGCTCATGGCCTGGCGCAACAACGCCCCGAAACAGCTGGCGCCGAGTGAGTAGCCAATGGCTGATAGCCGATGGAGGGGCGGAAAGTGGCCGGCAGGCGCGGAAACATTGCAAGCGGTATGAGTCGCAACGTCCACTCAGGAAATGCACCTTCGAATTTTCGCAGCTTTCGCGGGTCTTATTCTCACCGCGAGTTATATGGTTGGCGGAGAGCCGGTTGACTCGGATGTTCGAACGCCCTTCATTGGGAGCTGGACTGCCATTACTGGTCCCCCCAAGTGGCTCAAGCTTCAGGTGGATGGTACGGCGTCTCTAATGCCTTTTGTGAACCATCCTGACTATCTTTTGTCGGGCACCTTCGATTGCACCGGTGGAATCGTCTATTTGCGGTTTGTGCTTCCCTACTGCCGGGACGCGGGTCCGGAGAACCCAGGCTTGTATTATCACTCCAAATATGAAGCTCATCTGGAGGAAGATGAATTGGTAATTTGCCAGACTGAGAGTTTCGCTGGGGACTGCCGGGAACCTGATTTCCGCTGTCGGAAGGAGCCGCCAACGGTTGGAAGTCCATAGCCATTGAGAACGCCGAGAGCGCTGCGAACTGCGGTTCCCGGACTACCGGGCGATGGCGGCGTTTCTCCGCCTCCGCTCTGTCGTTAGAAACTCCGGAAGCTTCCTCCTTCGCTAAAGCTTCGAGTGACACGTCGTCGGATTTGCCGGCGTTCTTCTTTTATGCCGCGTGTGTTTGGAAATAACTGATTTTCCACTTTCCGTCTCCGAAGGAGACAAGACGCACTTCAAAGGGCCCACCGACGGTAAATTCCAGACTGAGTAGATCCGGATCAAGTTTTCGGCCCGCTAACCAGCTCCGTAAGCGGTTCCCGTAGGTCTGAAAACCACCTCGTTCGCCCACCCATTGGATCGGAGGATGAGCCGTAAATACGATTTGATTGATTCGGTTCTTAGTCTTGGTCTCGAATGCCTCGAGGTTGGGTCCAGATAGGTCATCCTGCGTAGTGAGTGCGTATGCCTGGCGCAGTTCGCCGGACTCGATAAGCGAGATGAATCGCCGAGACATCTCGATTGCTTCAGGTGGAACGTATCGCTGATGCAAGCCCCAAAAACTCACTCCGATGAGGGTGCCGCCACCAAGCAGTAGTGCGGCGAAAAGGAGGGTTTTGGTTCGGGGCACCATCTGCTCAGAGTTGAAGGTCGGAAGTTACAGGTTACGGGTTACAGGTTGAGCGTTCACCGTCCTTCAGCTTGCAATGAGCAACTTCCAATCGCTAACCCTTTACTGGATCGAGAACACGAAATCGCTCTGAGTCGTCGAGCGCTCCTTTTACGCGGGTTCTTTGCCAGGTTTCATCCTTTTCATTGTGAGATAGGATGGTTGAGTCTGGTTCTCCATGAATGGTCAATGGTGTTGGAAGAAAGTCGCCCGCGACGAGAAGTTCTCCCAACGCGGAGTCCTTAGAAAATGAATCGGCCGAAACGCCATCGTTTGGTTTGGTTGGCGCGAGTTCGAGTTTGTACCGGACATCGTCAAAAAAGTTGCCAACCCAATGGTCGTCTGCGCGGGATTGAAACTCCTTTAATGTGCAACTCGCCAGCGGGGCTTCTCGCCCAAATAGCAGCTCGATGTTGCCGTGTTGGCGGCAAGCCGAGAAAAACTCGACATCTTCGGAAGTCAGCGGAGCGTCCAATACAAATACTTTCTGCAGCGGTGAAGTACTGGAGCGAAGGTATCGATTCAGAAACTCTGCTTTCGCGGCCACCCGGTTTGGCTTGAATTTGTCTATCTGACGGCGTCGGCCAGTCGGAGTGAGCAGCCCTCTCTTCAGCGGAATCACACTGGTGAGCCCGGCAGCAAGGTTTGCCAGTAGGTGCAACGGGTTTCCGCAAAGATCGATCTCTCCCGCTTTCATCCGCAGGATCGAAACCAAGCGCTGAGTCGTTCGAGCAAGTGTTTCTTGATTCCAGGCCCAAGCGCGAAACGTATCGGGCGATTCGCTCCGCAGTTCGATCCAGGCGATCTGATCTCGATTCAATTCGAGCGGCTGGCCAAATCTTCCCAGTCGAAGCCAGCGACTCTCGAACCGAAAAGCATGAACAAAGAGCCGCCTCGGAATCAAACGCAATTGCCGGTGGAAATGCTGGGTCAACCAGCGCGATTGGGGGATGACACAGGCTTGCGGCTGCACGTTTTTGACCCACTCCGTGAGAAACGAGGTACCAAGTGCTTTCCGGCAAATGACTGGAATGGCGCCAATTTGCAGCAGCGCCAGAGCAAAGAGGTAGAATTCCTGGCTTGGATCAAGCGCCAAAAGAACCTGGTGCCCCGACTTGACTCCTTCTTCCCGTAGCCTGAGCGCGAGAAAATCGACCGAACGATTGAAAGCCACGAAGCTAACTACCCGGTCACCGCGCACCGTTCTATCTACGATCGCCGGCACTCCAGGCTGTAACTCTGCTCGATGACGGAGATTCTGGACGAGATTCATGCGCGCGAATTAATAAACCGATCTAGTCCGCAAATGTCGCACGCAAAAGCAGCCCGTCTATCGGGCCGGTTGTGTTTCAATTAAGTTCACTACCTCCCATGGAGCTCAATTTCAAGTCCGTCAGGCTGCTTAGCGAAACCGAAAGCTGCAACTTCGGCTCAGGCTCCCCTGGGGCGGAACAACCTGAATACCGATCTTTTTTTCGAATGGCTCCTGTTTATGATAATCAGGCAGACCCCAGCATGGCTCAACACAGATGAATGGATGAAGATCGCTCCAGATCGTGAAAAAGGGCGCTTCCGCCAGATCGATTTCAATCTCGTGATTCGAACCATAGTCATGCAGGCGGACGACGGACTCCTCCAAATCCAATGGCTCAATGAGAAAAGAGCCGGGAAGCTCGAAGGGCTTGAACGACATGGGACCACCTTCGGAAGCGAAGTCCGCGGTTTCGCCGCTGAGGAAATTATCTGGAGCGATATGGCGGCGGAACCTTCCTTTTGGAAGCAGGACACGAGCATTTTCAATCGAGCTTACCGCGAACCCCGGATGCAAGCCAAAACTAAGATGCGCCGGCCGATCCACCTCCAAGTTCTTGAACGAGAACCGAATCTCGAGACAATCCTCCACCAAACGGTAATCCAGCGAGAAATCCACTTTCCTGGGATACTCCGACTTTTCGATGCGATCGCTGGGCAAACGAAACTGCATCGCGGCACTGTGGTCACTCAGAACTATTTCTGGATCGGAGAACTGCTTGGTTCGGAGAAAACTGTGGTTTCCACCGCGAATTTCCTCGCCCTCATACAGTGAGCGCCCTCCGAGCAGGCGGTGGATATAGTATCCCATCACTGTGGCGTGATTTTTCCAACCGTCCGGCGGAGCCGAAAAATCTCCGTCCCGATAGAGATAGCCGTGCCAAGCTCCGTCCGGATTTCTGCGGGCGATACTTATTAGTTCGGCTCCGGCGTGATCGGCCAGAATGCGAAAACCGCTTACTTGATCGACTAATTCAGTGAAACGACGGCCACCGTCCTCAAACGATCGCTGCTCAAATCGCATAGCTCCAATCTCCGCAGTTTGGCGCGATATGCCAGGGGACGAATGAGGAATCCCGGATGTAGTAGCCGGAAGTCAGAATCCAGAATATGAAAGTCGGAAGCCGGAATATGGGAGGCTGGAAGCCGCGCGATCGGAGGCGGGCTACGATTTGTAGCGATCTGCGCCGCCGAACGATGGCGACTGCGTCTTGTGATCTGGCGCAATCTGTCGCTGCGCCAGCGGTCTTAAATTATCGCACACGAGACCCTGCCAGATCCCGCGGCGAGGACTGCTGCCGCATTCTAAACTCTAGATTCGTACTCCAGCCTCTATCCCCCGGTCCCGACGTATTCGGCAGAGTAGGTATCGAATTTTGATACCTGACCGTCTTTGGGCGCGCTCTTTACGTCGTAGACATTGTTACCAACAACTTGTTCGGTCTGCGTGTCATAGACCATGACACTCTTGGCGCCCTTCGAATCCTGTTCCCGAACGGTAGCCACCGCAATATACCGGTGTTTCTTCACCTGGGCCCTACGTTCAGCCGACATTCTTTGGTAAGCCAATCGCGCCCGCTCTTCTGCGATCCGCCGCTGTCTTTCGGTCGCCTGATGCTTCGCAATCACATACGCCATCGCGCCGACTGCAGCTCCAGTGCCCAGGCCCACGGCTATAGCAGTAGAATCGCTGGCACCTGCCGCCTTGGCGATTCCTCCGGCAGCGGTTCCAGCGAGCACGCCGGCGACAACACCGGTCGTTTCCGGCGACATATTTTCACACCCAGCTACGGCGAGGCCCACCACCAAGAGCATCGCGACGGTCTTAGTAAGACTTCCGTTCATAAAAGAAGATAGGGTCCCGAGACTAATGGGCCGGTCCGAACGGTCAAGAACGATTTAGCCGCGAGAACGCTGGAAGTAAGCGGGACAGAGTGCCTTCTATTCGTTCACTGATAATTGATGTTTTTGGCCTTACACCATTGAATCGCCAAAGGATTGCCGGCTTGGGCCGCCTTTTTCGCCCATTCGGTCGCGGCACTGGCATCCTTTTGCACACCTTTGCCTTCGGACAGGCATTCAGCATAGAAAAACATGCCGTAACTGTCGGAGCGTTCGGCTCCTTTCTTGAACAGAGTTGCTGCGGTTTGGTAGTTTTGAGTCACTCCCTCTCCTTGGAGGTACAATACGCCAAGGTTCACCGTGGATCGGACGAACCCAAGCTGCGTCGCTTCCTCGAAATAAGCTTTGGCCTTTTGGTAATCTTTCGCTCGTCGAAAATGCGTGCCGAGCAGATCCATTGCCCGGGGTTCACGCATCGCTGCAGCTTCCTGTAAGAGCTCGAGCGCTTTGGCAACATCGACATTGGTTCCTTTCCCGAGATAGTAGCATTCGCCGGCGGTGAACTTCCCTTCACTATTTCCGTTGTCCGCTGCCGACTTAAAATATTCAAACGCGCGGGCCGCGTCGCCGTCTCCGCGCCGATTAGACAACACTAGTCCGGCCTGAACCTTGGCGTGGTCGTTGCCTTTGGCTGCCGCAGCTTCAAACCAACGGAGCGCGTACTCTTGATCGGTCTGACGGGTGCTCTCTCCGAGCAGCAACATCGCTTGGACGCTGCCCAGATCTGCCGCTTGTTCCAGGTCAGACCGGTACTCCTGGACATTTGCGCTGCCAATCTTTTTGCTCGATCGCACCTCCGCGATCAGGTTCTCGAGTTTCTCTCGAGGGACGTTCGAACCTGAATATTGGTTGGAAAGTTGAATGTATTGTTTGATCCCGGAAAACCAATCTCCGTTCTTAATCAGTTCCGCCGTCGAATCGAGTTGCCGCTGTAAAGCTGCCTGCTGAGTTTCCACCGGAGTCGCAGAGGGAGTTGGAACCGGAGTGGGCGTATTTTCGACAATTGCGGCCGTGGGCTTTGGCGTCGGGGTTGCCACGGCAGTGGCGGTCGGCTTGGGCGAAGGAGTTGTTAGCGTCGTGCTGGTCGGCTTGGGTGAAGGAGTCCTTAATGTCGCACTCGTCGGGTTGGGCGTAATTTGGGCGAACGGAGTAGGTTGCGAATTCGTTCCGCTCTGCCCAGCAAAGCGCCAGACGAAAAGACCTCCCAGCGCGAGAATTCCGATCAAGATTACCGCAAGCGCTGTAACCAGGAAAATTCCAGTCTTCGAGACGTGAGGACGAGGAGTAGCTGGACCAGGAACGTCGGGAACGGCAGTTTCACCTGATCGGGAATCGACCGGGGGCAATGGCGGTGGAACGCTGGTTTGATTTGCCGCAATCAGATCAGCTGGAGCGGGTGTGGGCGTGGAGACTTCGATCCTGTCCGCAGCGCCATGAACGGTTTCCGGCGTCGTGCTTCGACTAATGATCGAGTCGGGCAGGAGTTCCGGCTCCGGATCATGCAGAGGCTCTCGTACGAGGGGTTCGATTGGAGCAACCGTCCGTTCTGCACCGCCAACAATCTCCCGGAACTCAGCTAACATCGCCGCCGATCCTGGATAATCGTCAGTGATACCTCGGCGAAGCACGACGTTGCCGCCTTCGGTCAGACTCGCGACCGGACTAATCCGGCCGCTGGTTTCGACCACGGCGCGTTGTCCGCCCAGGAGTTCGTATGCCAGGAGGCTTAGGAGTCGCAGGTGACTTCCACGTGGGCCATTTCCCGCGCCGGCCCCTTGAATCAAGGTTGCCGAGCCAGCCCAAGTCGCCTGGTCAGCACTCGGCCCGGAGGAAGAAAAATCGAGCGCAGCGACTTTGACGGCTAGTCCCGGCCATGCGGAGAGCGGCTTTTGCAAAAGTTGCGTCGAAATAGCCGCTTGGATCAGGCCTGGATAGGTCAATTGAACCCCGCTCAACGTGAAATCCACGGTTTGGAGGTTCTTCTGCGTCGCATGATCGGCTAGTGGCGCGAGTTGGTCGAGCAATTTGATTACCTCCGGCGCCGTCATTGTGCTTCTTGCGCGCAGGATCTCCAGCAAGCTTGGGCCGACGACCCATTCCTGAACCAGGAAAGAATGATGGGCTGTGCTTTCGAGAGAATAGACCTGTCGTAACCCAGTGTGATTGCCACTCTGAAGTCGGCTTACTTCTTCTTCCATCGAAGTGAACCGCACCGTGTCGGCTAAGAACGCGGCGCTAAAGATCAAGAGGGTTACTTGCCGGCTCTGGCGTAGATCATAGGCCAAAAATTGGCGACCTTGGGGAACTTCATCCAACTCACGGATGAGTTGGTATCGCCGGCCCAGAACTGATTCTCGGGTCAAAGGCTCATCCGGTATCGTTTCTTCGGCGGTAGTTGCCTTTTCTGCCGGTGGTGGAACCAGGGAAGCAGCCACGGCCTCTGCTTCGATCGGCACCGTTGTGCTACTCGCCCCTTGAAGTTGCTCCAGGCAACCGACAATCTCTCGACGGAGTTCCCCCGGCGTTTGCGGACGCTTTTCTCGATCCTTCTGCATCATCTTTTCGATGAGCGCAGTGACTCCGGACGGAATATCCGCGAGTGGCTCCATCGGGATTGGTTTGTAAAGATGCTGGCTCATGATCTGAGCCACCGACCCGGAGTATGGGGGCCGGCCGGTCAACATGTAATAGAGCGTCGCTCCAAGCGAATAAATATCAGAGCGAATGTCGATGTCTCGTTCCTCTAACTGTTCTGGGCTGGCGAAATGGGGTGTACCGACAAAGCCGCCAGCGATTGTGAGCGTACCCGAATCTTCGCCTTCTCGCTTCGCCGTCTTCGCTAACCCGAAATCGATCACTTTAACGATTTTTTCCCCGTCTTCGTCAACCAGCATCAGGTTCGCCGGTTTCAAATCGCGATGCACCAGTTGCTGCCGGGCGGCTGCCGCCAGAGCGCGAGTCACCTGCAGGCAAATTCGAAGCGCTTCGACTGGCTCCATTTTCCCTCTGGCCGCCATGAATGCATCGACGGTTTCGCCGTCGATGTACTCCATTGCGTAGAAGTAACTGTCATGGTCTGAACCAAGGTGGAATACGGAAGCGACGTTCTGGTGACGCAAGGCTGCGGCAGCGCGGGCTTCGCGCAGGAACCGCTGACGAGCGACCTCGCTATCGAGGTAAGTATTGTTAATGACCTTGAGCGCGACGGTACACCGAAGATTGGTATCAAAAGCCTTGTAAGTGATGCCCATCGCTCCGCGACCCAGCTCCCAGAGCGAGCCATCTTCGCGCCGGAGTACCTGATAATGCTGATAGTTCTCGGCGTCGGGCATGGTTTGGTGGCGTTAACTAATCAAATGCGACCGAAAGAAGCAAACGGAATGGGAGCCGTCGATCCCAGCAATAGACGCGCCCAATTACTGGAAAATGCGAAATACTTTAGTCACTCCGAAGTTCAAATCGGATGGTTGGCGAAAACCCGCTCCCACCGGGGGGCGGTGGCAGCCGTGTGATCTTGTGTCCCGCCTCCTTGACGGTCTCATCCACCACTGAGTTGCCTGATCCTTCCACAATCGAAAATTCGGTGACCGTGCCGTCTGGTTCAATTTTCAGATGAACGGTCACGACGAGCGCGCTGCCGGCTGGAATCTGGCCGTGAGGCTGATTCCAGGCCCCATCGAACCGGTTCTTAATGATTTCAGCGTACAGGCCGAAACTTGCGTCGCCGTTCCCGGGAGCGGATCCAGTACCATTCCCGTTCGCGCTGTTCGATGAGTTGCTTTTGGAAGGTTTATCGGAAGAGTCACCTTCGTTCTCGGATTTGTGGGCAGCGGGCGAAGGCACGTTTTTAGCCGTTTTTTCCTCCTCTTTCTTAGAGGGCGACTTGTGCGCCGGACTTTCGCTTGGTTTGGACTTCGGCGTATTGCTTTCTTCCGGAGTCGGCTTTGCCGCCGGTTTGGGGCTTAGCTTAGGAGTTGGCCTAGGAGTCGATTTAGGAGTCGGTTTCAGGCTCGGTTTCGGCGTAGCGGAGGGGCTTGGTTTCGGCGATGGCGTTGGTTTCGGAGTGGGCTTCGGAGTAATTAAGTTTGGTGGCGGAGTGGGCGTGGCCTGAACCGACGGTTTCGGAGTGGGAGTATCCTTTGGGATCTCGGGCGGAGTCGGGGCAATTGATGGCGGTGGAGAAAGAGTTGGCGCCGGTTCTGGGGACGAATTCTCCTTCTCACCGTTGGTCTCGGGCTGGGCGCCTCGGTCCATTCCATCACTCATTGGACTACCGGAGGCGAACGATCCCGGGTTCATCCAGACCACGTTCTCGTCCTTTTTGCGGCTGGGAAAGATCGCGAGGAGCAGCACCGCCCCTAACACGAGCAAATGCAGCGCCGCGATGAGGGCAAAGTTGAGGCGGAATCCGCCGGTCTCGGTCGATCGGTGGTCATCGTTCTCCGTCATTCGGATTGCTCGGAGCGAGTCGCGACTCCCACTTTGGAGATCTTCGCCCTCTGCAGTACATCCATGACGCTCACCAATTGCTGTACGGTGAGGGATTTGTCCGGTCGAATAATTACCGGCGCTTCCGGCTTTTCTTCGTGCAGGGAAATAAGCCGGCTCTCCAACGTCGAGAGATCTACGATTTCGTCGTTCAACGTGATCACGTTTTCTCGGTCAATGCCGATGGTCTGTACCGCGGAAGAGTCGACGGATTGATTCGCTTCTCCGCTGGTCGGAACCTCGAGATTAACGCTCTTTTCCATGAGTGGCGTCGTGATGATAAAAATAATCAGCAGAACGAAAGCGAGATCGAGCAATGGCGTAACGTTAATCTCGGTGAGCGTGTGCAATGTTTGCCGATCTGAAAAACGTCGCATTGCGGTGGCTTCTATTTCGTCACCAGGGCGGGTCGAACTCCGTGGTTGACATATTTATGTTCAAACTCGGAGGCAAGTTCTGCGGCGAAGTTGTCGTTTTGCACAATGAGTGTGCGAATGCTGGTGACGAGGAAATTGTAACCAAACATTGCGGGAATGGCGACGAGCAAACCGGTGACCGTGGTGATCAATGCACCAGACACCCCTGGAGCCATTGCCGCCAAGTTCGCCGAACCGGCAATCGCGACGCCGGAAAAAGTATCCATTACGCCCCAGACGGTTCCGAGCAAACCCAAAAAAGGTGCGCCGCTTACTGCCGTGGCCAACAGGATCATTTGTGCTTCCAGTCGAAGCGCAGATTCGCCGACGGCACGTTCCATTGCTGTCGTCACGACGCGCATTTGAGCCGGCGTGATACGTTCTGCGATTTCCAGTCGCGCCCAGAAAGTATCATCCACTTCGCTTGCTCCCATCAGATGAAAGGTGAGCTCGCGACATCCAGCCCGATAAATTGCATAAAGTGGAGATCCATCGAATCGAACTTTGGACTCGTAAATTCGCAGAGGCTGCCGCTCGGAACGGAATCGTTGAAGAAACTGTTCGTTCTTTTTCCGAGAGAGGCGAACAACCCGCATTTTGGTCACCATCACCGACCAGCTGAAGATCGAGGCGACGAAGAGCGCTAGAAGGACAAGCTTTCCTTCAAAAGTCGCGTTCGTGAAAGCGTAAATTAGCCCACCAGACGGGGCAGCAAGCAACAAGATTGGCGCCAACACAGCTCCTTAAGCAATGTTTCGGCCAAGGATACCGGGAAATATCAAAAGAGCCAAACGGTTTTATGAATGCGGAATGTGAGATCCGAGTACTCGATCGGGCAACGCCGATTTAGAAACGGCCCAGGTCTAATCCGCAATTCGCACTCCGCATTTGTAAACCGGGTACTCCTTGTACTCGTTCAACTTCTGAACTTCTGTAGGTACATGCCACGGATTTCTGAATGGGGGAGCTTCATTGCTATGACGTTTTTTCTGTGCGGGCCGCGCATTTGTCTGGCCCAGAACAAATATGATGTGCTGGCAAAAGTACTCCAACCCTATGGAGCGCTTTTCTATTCTAAATCCGTGAACAAGGCGATGCTTGCTGAGTTGACAATTCGCCAGGCATCTAAAATCTCGCCGCTCTTATTGAATCGTCGGATGCGAATTAGTTTTCAGTTTCCGGATAAGCT
>Ga0209648_10005547_pt1 | contig 10804 bp, 10 predicted proteins | sample GraSoi2013_115cm_FD_185830 | JGI IMG/M metagenome (GOLD analysis project Ga0209648, IMG submission 185830) | Grasslands soil microbial communities from the Angelo Coastal Reserve, California, USA - Sample 9_17_2013_115cm (SPAdes) (version 2) | ecosystem: Environmental > Terrestrial > Soil >...
TGCCGGCCACCGGCGGATTCTTCTCCGCCATTCTCGTTTTCGTGCTGGTGCTCCAGATGATCGTCCCGGGCACTACCGTCCGCGCCGTCCAGAACGACGTGGCTCTCAATCTGATGCGCCCCGCCGAGCTGGTTTCTCTTTCGGACTATCCCCAAGCCTGGGCGCCGGAGCAGAACGACCTCGAACTTTCTCTGCCTCACGGCTTGCTGCTGGACGTCACCGTCGATGCCCAGGGCCACATGACCGATTATCAGATTCTCTCCGGCCCAAGCAGCCTGGAACTCCGGCGCCAGCTTGACCAGATGCTGCTCTTCTCCCGCTTCAGTCCCATGCTGAGCTTCGGTCGCCCCACTTCCGGCGGCCACGTGGTGCTCAGCTTCAGCGCCGTCCGCGTCCGCGGCTGATCTTCATCGCCATGAGAAATTTCAGCTTTCTCCTGGCCGCCGCATTTCTTTTCTGTTTTTCTGCATGTGCGTACGCGCAACTGCAGAGGAACGATTCGGAACGCCAGCTCTTCGAGTCTCTCAACCGCGAGCGCACCGCTCAAGGCCTCTCCGCACTCCAGTGGGACGACGCCCTCTTCAAAGCCGCCCGCCGCCACGCCCTCCTCATGCTCAATCTGAATAGACTCGAGCACCAACTCCCCAGCGAGTCCAGTCTGGAAGGCCGCCTCGCCGAAGCCGGCGCCCGGTTCAGCGTCATCGCGGAGAACATCGCTATCGGCCCGAATCCCCGGATCATTCATGCCGGTTGGATGGATTCGCCCGGCCACCGGAAGAACATTCTGGACCCGCGGCTCACCTCCGTTGGCATCGCAGCGGTGCGCGGGCCGGGGGGCCTCTTCGCCGTCCAGGATTTTTCGCAGTTAGTTCCCGATCTAAGTGTTGAGCAACAGGAACAGAAGGTAGTTTCTTTGCTCGCTGCGCAGGGATTCCGGTCGGCGAAGGCAACGGACGACGCGCGCAAAACGTGCGAGACAGATGCGGGATTCGCGGGCACCGGAGCCAAGAGAATGATCCGTTTCGAGACCGCCGACTTGAACGAATTGCCGGAGAGTATCGAGCGAAAAATTCGGAACGAGCCTTATAGCAAAGCGGCCGTGGGGGCATGCCACGCGAGCGGCGCGGCGGGATTCACGCGCTATCGCATTGCGGTGCTGTTTTTCTGAGGCTCGTATGGAATTTAATGGGGGCCCTGTTTGCCGAAAAAATTTGTTGTGTCCGGGAGCGAGAAGAAATACACTATGCAGGTTATGAACGCCGTGCTCGCCAACTCCTACCGCTGGTATCGATTTACTGGGGATCCATCCAGGTGGCGAGGGGCGTTTCTGTAAGCGAAATCAGCAGAAAAAAGATTCGACCCACTCGCAAATCGAGTGGGTTTTTTGTTTTAGGGGACGAAAATTAATCGAGAGGGCCGGAAAGATGATCATCTCCATGAAATTGCACGCCAAGCGGGAAGAGATCGATGAAGTACGCAAACAGGTGGAGCACTTCGGATACAAAGTGCACTCCATAGAAGGTGAGGAGCGCGTGGTGATCGGCGTTGTTGGCGTGGGGGATGTGACGGCGTGCATGGAATCGATCGAGGCCATGCCGCAGGTGGAAAATGTGATGCGGATTTCGGCGCCGTACAAATTCGTGAGCAAGGAATTCCGCTCGGGTAAAACAAAAATAAAAATAAACGGAACGGAAATCGGCGGCGGAGAATTCGTGGTGATGGCCGGGCCGTGCTCGGTGGAATCGGAAAAGCAAATCATGCAGGCGGCGGAGGGCGTGGCGAAAGCAGGCGCGAAAATGCTGCGCGGCGGCGCGTTCAAGCCGCGAACCTCGCCGTACGATTTTCAGGGAATGGAAGAAGAAGGCTTGAAGCTGCTGAGGAAAGCGAAAGAAGCCACGGGCCTCGCGATTATTACCGAAGTGATGAGCGATCGCGACGTGGATTTGATCGCGAAATACGCGGACGTGATGCAGGTGGGCGCGCGGAACATGCAGAACTTCATGCTGCTGAAGGAGCTTGGAAAATGCGGGAGGCCGGTGTTGCTGAAGCGCGGGTTGAGCAGCACGGTGAAAGAGTTGCTGATGTCCGCGGAATACATCACGGCGCACGGAAATCCCGACGTGATTTTGTGCGAGCGGGGAATTCGCACGTTTGAAACGATCACGCGGAACACTTGCGACATTGCGGCGATTCCGGCGCTGAATGAATTGACGCACTTGCCAGTGATCCTGGATCCAAGCCACGCGACAGGGAGGCGCAGCCTGGTTCCGGCATTGTCGCGCGCGGGCGTGGCGATCGGCGCCGACGGATTAATCGTGGAAGTGCACCCCGCCCCGGAAAAAGCCATCAGCGATGGCGCGCAATCGCTGGACATCCCGCAATTCCAGAAAATGATGAAGGATCTTCAACCTTACATTCAGCTCTGGAACGAATCGAGGAAGACGGAAACGGCCGCGGCCGCGAGCCGCTGAATTGTTTAGTTCAGATGCGCGGTGAAATGGATTTGCGGAGTGATCCTTCAGTGGCGCAGAGGGCGCAGAACATTAGAGACGCGTTCTTACTTTGCAGAAAGTGCGCGCCTGACGCCGTGCCGAATGTGCAGCACGTTTACAACATGATAGCGCTTATCCACGGCGTAAATAATCCTGTAGATGTGGGGTTTCTTTCCAAAGAGGAGGTGACGAAGCTTCTTGTTTTCCGGGATGACCAGGCCGCGACCGGGAAATCGCTCCAAGCTATAAATTGTTTTGGCTAGACGATTGAACCACGCGAACGCGTGCTGAGAATCATCGCCTTCGACATAGTTGTAGATTGCCTCGATGTCCCGCAAGGCGCGGCTGGTCAGCTCAACGAGGTATTTCATGGATGCGGCGGAACAGTTCAAGGGCTTCGCGCGCTGGACGGACACGGCCCTTCTTCACGTCCTCAAGCCCTTGGGGGATACCCTCAACCGCGTCGGCTTGCGCAGCGATGTCGAGCAGGCGCTGATAGGCTTCAGCATCCTGCACAACCGCTTCCGCTTTGCCGTTAACGGTAAGAATCAGCGGCCTCTTGGTTTTCTTGAGGCGCTTCATGAATTCTCCCGGATTGCGGCGGAATGTGGTCATCGCTTGAATGTCTTTCTTAATGTCGAACATACTCACCTCGTGTGGCAATGATAGCACCCTTAAAGATGCTGCGGGAGCGTAGCGTAAAGATAACGCGGAAGTGCAGAGACCGCAGAGGAGCGCAGAAGTTAAACCCGGACGCTTGTAAAAGCGGCAAGGACGCGGCATCAGGGCGCTTTCGAACCTCTGCTCAGGCCTTCCTTACCTCAACAAACTGGGGATGCGACAAGGGTGAACGCACTGGTCTTGTTCGCATCCCCCGCTTCTCTCGGCGCTATTCGGACTCCCCGCCGACGCTTGTGTGGACTTCGTTGGCTGGGGCCGAAAGAGCTGTGCTGGACCGCAGCAGAGCTGTGCCCGTGAGCTCAGAGCCAGCTTCGGCATTGACCTGAGTTTGGATGTGTACGGCGGCACTGCCGCCGGCGTCGAGACGCCCAATCGTAACCACGACCTGGCTGCCCACGTGCGTGGCGCTGCCATCGGGAGAGGCGACAAAGGTCACGCCGCTTGGAATCTCAAATATGGCTTGCGTGCCGTTGAGAGCATGCGACGAACCATTTTTAACGTTCAAGGTGTAGGTGAGCTGCCCGCCCGGCACTACCGAGCGGTTGGCCGAAAGACGAACGCGCAAATCCTCGGAAAGGTCCGGCTTGGTCACCACAAACTTGTCGAGAAGCGCGGAAGGTCCCGTTGCGGGCGCCGAAACAACAGTGCCCGTGGTTGGATCGACTAGTGTGTCCGGGATGGGGTCATTCAGCGGCGTTCCGTTCACGTCCGTCCCGAACGGGGCTGGATTGGATGCGGTTGCAGAGGACAGCGAAGTCAGCGGCTCTGTGATTTGGTAGAGCGTCAGCTTGTTGTCTCCGACGACCACATCCGCGAAGGAGAACACCTTGGACTTGAATTTCACCGTGATTTTCGGACCGCTGCCAGCGCCAGGCAGAACCGGCGAATACGTTGCGCTGGTGAGATTCGTGTCCAGCCAGGATGCCGGCCCGTTGGGGAACGCAAACCCTGCCAGCGTGGCCATGCCGGTCGCGGAATCATCCTGATCGACACCGAGGCCAGAGCCGCGCGCGGGGCCCATGTTTCCGTCGAAGTCGCGGTCTCCACCTGCGCCTTCAACCAGGTAGAGCACGCCATCCGGCACCGTTTGTTTGACCCCGTCGAACGCTGTGTCGATGCTCACCGCAGGACTTCCGGTCGTCACCGGAGCGCTTGAGACGTTCGCGTTGGCACGAAGCGGATGAGTCCGCTGATAATTGTGCTCGTGGCCGTTGAAAACCATGTTGATGCCGTGGTCCTCGAGAAACTTGGCGACGGTGCGCATCTGCGAATTGCGCACCGTGGCGTTGCCGGAGGAAAACGAGGGTTGATGAAATACCACGATCTTCCAGGGCTGGGCGCTGGAATCGAGATCATGGATCAGCCAGTCGCGCAAAACCGAGGGATAGGCGGAGAACGCTAGTGGCGCTCTGACATAGGGCGCCGAGTAGTCCAATTGCCCGTCGAAGAGGTGCGGGTTCGCGTCCAGAAACACGAAGTGGGCGCTGCCGGAGTCGAACGAATAGTTGTGCATGTGGTCGATCTGTTGCGTGGCGCCCTTCCCCGAGTCAACCGATGTGGAAGCGCGGAAGGCGGCAATGGCCGCAGGCGAAGTGTAAGACTTGCCTTTGTAACTGAAGATCATGCCATCGGGCCTGACCGAATCGCCGTTCCACGTGAATTGCGTATCGACGCCCGTCGGCCCATTGAGCGGAAAATAGTAGTTGTTAAAGTACGCCAACGCGTCGCCGCCGTCGGTGTTCCCGGAGAAACGCCCGGCGCTGTCATTGCCCAGCATGTTCGCTTTCACGCCGGTCGCACCGATGTCGTGGTTGCCGGCGACGATGTAAAACGGAATGCTGCGGATGAAAGGAGCGCCATTCTCGTTTGAGTCCACATCGCTGTTCCAGACGGGGAACCAAAAGTCGCGATAGTTGCCTTCTGCACCAGTCGAATAAACGTTGTCGCCGGTGTTGAGCGCCAGGTCCGGCTTCGGTAGCGCGGGCACGCCGGGAACTTCGAGGCGATGCACGTTATACATCAGGTGGATGATGCGCGCCTCGAAATCGACAAGCCGCGGGGGATTCGAATTCGGTACGTCGGGAAAGAACCCTTCATCTCCCTGCACCAGGAATGAAAATTCGTCGCCGCGCTTGCGCGTGTGGAAACTGGCTGCGAAGCCGCCGCTCGGCATGCCCGGACCACTCACACGATAAAAATAGGTAGTGTTGTAGTCCAAGCCCTTCAGGACCGCAGCATAGTTCGAGTGCGGGCCGGAAGCCGTGGGCGGTACGGGGAGCGCGGGGTCAGCGGACAGGTAGTTGTCCACCACACGGCCCTGAGGGGTCACGCTTTGGCTGTACGAAACGGTCTTGCCGAACTGCACCGTGAAAGCGCCCGGATTCGGGGACGCTTCATCCGTCTGCCACGCGACTACCATTTGATCTTTCGCGCCGAATGGGCCATTGTCACCCGGCTGAATGTATGGCTTGTAGGTGACATTCTGTCCCGCCGCGACAGGGGCCAGCGAAAAGAAAGCAACAACTAGAGCGAGAACCGCGGCTTGCGCTCTGTGCGAACTGATCTGCATATCTGTGACTCCTTTTTCCTTGCTGAGATTTCAATGCGGATCCTGATGAACCGTGGCGGCCGAAGCGCAGCTGAATACCGGGCAACTCCGGCGTCGCCACAGGTACGACTTCACCAGAGAGACCGCGGGTGAGCGGACGTTCGGGCGCGGGCACACGAACGCTCAAAGCTAGCGGACTTCGAAACTTCTTTCACGCCGCTCGGAGAAAGGATAATCGCAGACCTTCGTTACGGTTGTGTGGCTGACACTTGAATTTTCGATGTGCCACAGTTTGGCAGGGCTTCGAATCATTGGCAGCGAGCGGCGGAGCTGGGCGGCGAGCCGCGCTACTTCAGGGCCAGCAGCAGGCGAAAGGGTTTGTTCCTGCCCCAGCGGTAGATCTCAAAGTCCTTGCCTAGCGTCAAAATATCGGCGGTTTCAAATTCATCCGCCAAGCGAATCAGGCAGGCGTCGGCGAGATCGATCTTCCGGTCTCGATACTTTCGCAAAACCTGCTTTACGCCAATCGCTTCGCGCGAAAGTTGAAATGGAACTTGGAAAATCCCCGCGACCACGTTTTCGATTACGGCTTCGGGCGCACCGGAAAGATTCCGCAGCAAGTAGCAGCTCTCCGCGATGACCGCTTCACACGTGACTAGCGGCGCTTCCACATTCCGCACGGCATCGGAACACGCTTGGTGAAACTTTTCGCTGCGGTCCAGCAGCGCCACGATCACACCGGTATCGAGGAGGGCCGGTTTCACCGCCCGAAGTTCCGCAGATGTTTCTTGTTGGAGCCCAGATCCGACACACCGGAGCGGAACTTTCCGAGGCCGATGATCCCTTGCTTTTTCCTGCGCAAATAGCTTGCTTCGAGGATACGCAGGCCTTCTCTTACGACCTGGGAGGGAGTCCAGCCCAGGTCGCGAACCAGGACTGCGAGCCTCTTACGCGACCGGTCATCTAGTCTTGCCTGAATTGCAGAGCGCATGATTCATTGTACTACAGGTTGACGGTTGTATGACAAAAGCAAGTTGTGTCGCGTGAAGGAAGCTGTCATCCGCCCATTGGTCAAGTGAAAATGGAAAGTTGGCGGCGAAGCGGCGCTAGAAGTCTTACGGTTGCGCTGCCCGCAGCGATGTTATTCTTCCTGGCGTATGAAGACGCTGAACGAGGTGTTCACCGCGCTGTCGATGCGGCGGCGGTATGAGGTTTGGTTTTTGCGGCTCGGGCTGAGCGATGGGAGCGGGGCGTGGTGGTTCCGGTATTTGCTGATGAATCCGGGGCGGGGCGGGTGCGCGGGCGATCCGCAGGGACAGCCGGTGCAGGTGTGGGCAACGTGGTTTCCGCGAGAGGGAAAGCCGGAGACGTGGATACAGGGATTGTCGCTTGAGAGTCTTTGTTCGAATAACGTGGGTTTGGACAAGGCGAGTGCTGACGCCGCGAGTTCGAACGGCGCGGGTTTGAGCAAGCGTGGGACGAGTCCCTTTTTCATGGGGATTGGCGAGAACCGGATTGGCGAGAACGAATGCCGCGGGCGCATCGAGGTTGGCCGGCAGCGAATCTGCTGGGATTTGCGATACCGATCGTCTTTTCGCGCGGAACTCAGCAGCAAGGGTTGGATCGGTTTTTCGCGCACGCCTCATTCCGATGCGGTTTTCTCGGGCGAGATCGTACTGAATGATCGTTCCTTTCGCGGGGAGCTTCTGGGGCACGGGATGCAAGGGCACAACTGCGGATACCGGCACCGCCACTTCTGGACCTGGACGCATATCCATTTTCCGAGCGCGCGGGGCCGAGGTTCCACGTTTGAGGCGCTGGCCTATGAGATGCCGCTTGGCTTGGTATTTCGCAAGGCGGTGCTCTGGCACGACGGGAAGAAGTACACGTTCCGTAAATTCAGCGAGAGCGTGCGCGATTTACGGCAACTCAATTGGAAATTGGAATGCAGCGATGCGCGGGGCGCACGCGTTGAAGTCAATGTTTGCGGGCGAGAACGGTTTGTGCATCGCCTGCCATACGCGAAGACGAATTGTTCGGGGCGGTTTGAAGTGGCGAACGACAGTCTGGCGAACGCGCGCATGGTTCTGCATCTTCCTGGGAGAGCCGCAGAAGAACTGACTACCGATTCAGGCGCCGCACTGGAGATGGTTGGGAGTTGAAATGGCGGTGGATCGATGAACTCTTCGGCAAGTGAGGCTCGTTTGCAAATTGTTCCAAGTATTTCCACGATTCGTGAGGCGCGGAAATTTCTGGCGAGGTATTTCGCGCCGACGCGGCTGATTCCCGCGCCGTTCCTCAGCCAAACGGCGGGCAAGCTTGTGTATTTGAAATTGGAAACGGAACTACCGACGAGTACGTTCAAGGTGCGGGGCGCGTTCTGGGCATTGGCGCAGAGAATGAGCAGAGGGCCGATACAGGAGGTAGTGGCTTGCAGCACCGGGAATCACGGAGCGGCGGTGGCTTACGCGGCGAAACAGTTTGGAATCAAGGCAAAGATTTTCTTGCCGGCGAATTGCAATCCGGTAAAGCGCGGCCGCATTGCGGGGCTCGGCGCGGCGATTGTGGAGAGCGGAGGTGGCGACTTGGCGTCGGCGTTCGCGCTGGCCGCGGAGTACGCCAAGCAGCCGGGCGTGCATTTTCTGAACGACGCGACCGACGCGGATTTGCCTGCCGGTCCGGCGACGATTGGCTGTGAAATCCTGGAGCAGCTTCCCGAGACCAGCGCGGTCTTTGTGCCGATGGGGGATACGGCGCTGATTCGCGGGATCGCGGCAGCGGCGAAGCAGATCGCGCCGCAAGTGAAGATCATCGGCGTGCAGGCCGAGCGCGCTCCGGCGTACTACCTGTCCTGGAAGGCAGGCAAAGCGGTGGGCACCGAGACGTGCGACACGATTGCCGATGGATTGGCAACGCGAACGCCGGAAGCAGCGAACGTGCGCGACGTGAAGAGTCTTGTCGATGACGTGGTCCTGGTGAGTGAAGAGCAATTGCTACGCGCGATTGAGGCGTTACTTCTGGAAGAACACGTGTTGGCGGAGCCGGCCGGGGCGGCGAGCACGGCGGCGCTGCTGCAATCCAGCACCGGCTGCGGCGATCACCTGGTGCTGGTGGTGAGCGGGGCGAATATTTCGCGCGAAGTGCTCAAACGAGCCATCGGCAACGCATAGCCAAAAAAGGAAAGTGTGAGAACGCGGGCTAACCGTTCGTCAGAATTCAAACTGTTCCTCCTCCAGCAATTTCTAGAAGACGGATCTCAAGCCACTTTCTTTCCTGCAGCGCGTTCCAGAAGTTCGTGGATGAGTGTTTGGTAGGGCTTTGCCTGTTTGGCAGCCAAGCGGCGAAGCTGAGCGAGAAGCCGCGGGGCAATGCGGATGGCAATTAGCTGTTTGGCGTTGCCAGTCACGGGCCGGCCCACACGGCGCGCGCGGCGGAGCTGTTCGTCAGTGGCTTCCGGAATATCGGAAAGGTCCAGCTGGCTATCCGGCGTATGCTTGACGCTCTTTGCGCGTTGCCTGGCGCGCGCTGATGATGCGGATCGTTTCTTTTTCATTTTTCAGCCTTCGAATCGTATAAACCACAAAAAGGATTCGCCCTGCAACGGAGAAGCCTATCCGGGTCGACCGCCGTTCTGAAAGGGAGTGCCCAAGATCATCCCAGTCCAATCCCTCGGGGTCGCTGAAGATGGTGGCCGCTTCCTCGAAGGAAACGCCGTGCTTTCTTAGGTTGCCAATGGCTTTGCGGGCGTCCCAAGAGAACACATTAACGTATATACGCTAATTAAAGCGGGGCGTCAACGAGCCTTCTCTATTCAAGACGTACCCTTTCCCGTGAGGCCATACAGTTTCGTGGATTCGCGAGGGCTAAGAGACTCGAATTAGAGTATTTACCTTACAGAACGATCCGGGCGTTACCCTATATTTTTCCCCGCCGTTTTTACCCTATATATAGGAAAGGCGGGACTGGCTTTCTATGGGCGCGCCTCCCTCCGAGGCGGGGCTGGCGTCGGTCTTTCCGGAAGATGTTGAGTCCGCACGCTTTAGCGTCTGATGGACGGGACTTGAGATGCTGACGGAACTCGAGAATTATAAGGAAGGCTTCCCTCTGGAGCTCTGTGGCAGGACATCGAGGACGACAGGCTAGGTGAGGGAAATCACGGCCCAGTTCTGCAAGTGCGGGTTGGAAAGGAGCTCCAAGCCATGAAGCGAAGTATCTGGCTGGTTGGTGCGTTGACGGCTGTGCTGTGGGCCACGCCCGCGATGGCCGACAACCGGATCATCGTGCGGTCGACGCTTGGTCTTCAGGGGCTTCAGCAAATTTGCCTGCTGCAAAACTGTACTGTGGTTACCGCATCTCTGGACGGGGCGTTGGGCCAAGTATTCCTTCTGACCACGCCGCTCGACCCGGCTGTCTTGTTGCCTGTCTTGCGCGCCAACCCGGGAATCGTGGATGCGGAGGTGGACCAGGTGCTCAGCCTGGTCGGCGGGCTGAACACAGTGACGACCGCACCTCCCGGACTGACAGACAATGCGCCGGTAAATTACTTCGGCACCGCGGTATGGAATGGCTACGCCAATCAGCCTGCGGCCGGAATCGTTCATGTACCGCAAGCCCAGGCTCAATTTGGAGTGAGCGGCAGTGGGATCGTCGCGGACATTGACACCGGAGTGGATCCAAATCATCCGGCGCTGAAAAGTGTTTTGCTGGCGGGTTACGACTTCACACGGAACGAGGCAGGGGCTTCCGAACTGAACGACTTGTCTCCAACGGATTTTCTTGTATATCCGCCGCCCGCCTGCGGTTCCACGAATTGCCCGTCGCCGGCAAAAGTGAATCAATCGACCGCCGCAGTGCTGGACCAATCGACGGCGGCGGTGCTCGATGGGAAGGTGCAATATGCGGCGTTTGGCCACGGCACGATGGTGATGGGTGTGATCCACCTGGTGGCACCGAAGGCGCAGCTCCTGCCGCTGAAGGCGTTTCACGCGGATGGCACAGGCTTCCTCTCCGACATTTTGCGGGCGATTTATTACGCCGTGCAGAACAACGCGAACGTGATCAACATGAGTTTCGACTTCAAGAT
>Ga0209648_10005551_pt1 | contig 10802 bp, 8 predicted proteins | sample GraSoi2013_115cm_FD_185830 | JGI IMG/M metagenome (GOLD analysis project Ga0209648, IMG submission 185830) | Grasslands soil microbial communities from the Angelo Coastal Reserve, California, USA - Sample 9_17_2013_115cm (SPAdes) (version 2) | ecosystem: Environmental > Terrestrial > Soil >...
CGCAGCGTATCCTGCCGCACTATGGCGATTTCCGCTGAGGACAACGGACTCTACAGCACTTGCCGGATTTTTTTGAGATGTCCACGACTCAGGCGACAAGTTCTCCAGCAATTTCCGTGGTGGTTCCTCTTTTTAACGAAGAGGAGAGCATCGGCATCTTGCAATCAGAGCTAAGCGCAGCTCTGAAAGACTTCGATTACGAGATCATTTTCATCGATGACGGATCGGTCGATCGCACACTTGAACGGATTGAACCGAAGAAAAACGTGCGCGTGATTCGTTTCGAAAAAAATACCGGGCAAAGCGCGGCGATTTACGCTGGTCTCAAAGTAGCGCGTGGCGCAACTGCGGTTCTTATCGACGGCGATCTGCAAAATGATCCGGCTGATATTCCAAAGCTTCTTGCTGAAATTACGCGAGGCGCCGATCTCGTCTGCGGGTATCGCGCACAGCGTAGAGACACGCGCGCAAAGCGCTTGACGAGTCGGATTGCGAATACGGTCCGCAGCCGTTTCACAAAGGACGGCGTGCGCGACACTGGTTGCACGCTGAAGGCAATGCGGCGCGAATGTGTCGCTGCCCTCGTTCCATTTAAGGGAATGCACCGTTTCATTCCCGCGCTGGTCAAAGGCGCCGGTTACCAGCTTGTGGAGATTCCAGTGAACCATCGGCCCCGCCGCTTCGGCCAAAGCAAATACGGACTGGGTAACCGCGCTCTCCGCGCAACAATCGATATGTTCGGAGTGCGCTGGCTGCTTTCCCGGCGATTGAATTACAAGATTCGCGAAGAGAAGTGACTGGGCAGCGCAAGCATTCTGCCCGCTGGCGTCGGCATGCTGCCGTCGGCTGACCATTAACGCGATTCGGATGATGTTGCGAAAGCAAGCCTCCGAGTCGGATGCGCTTTCCGGAGAAGCTGTCCGGCAAAATGCCGGACACATCGGGCAACATGCCCGCGCTCCCCCAAAACACGCTTGTCAACCCAGGCGCTGCCGCTAAGCTTGGCCTCCCGCACCGGGAATCCGCATGTCCTTGGCCAATTTACTTTCTGCCGAGCAGATCATCCCAGAGATGAAAGCAACGGAGCGCTGGGCGGCCATCGTCGAGTTGATCGATTTGCTCGTTCGTCTTGGCAAAATAAAACCCGCAGATCGCGACCCCATTCTTACCGCGCTTCGACAGCGCGAGGAAACTATGAGCACAGGAATCGGATTCGGGATCGCCATTCCGCATTGTTCTTCGGACCGGCTGGATGAGGTCGTCGCCGCTTTCGGAAGATCCACCAACGGTATTGAGTTTGATGCGCTCGATAACGCTCCGGTGAAATTCGTCGTGCTTTTCATCGTGCCGAAAAATCAATTTCAGACGCATCTGCGCACGCTGGCTTCCATTGCAAAGTTCCTGAACGACCGCTCTGTGCGCGAAAGTCTGGCCACCGCGAAATCCGCCGAGGAAATTTTGTCAATCTTTCGCGATCGCTCGTAACTGTAGTCGTCGACCTGTGGGCGACGTGGCGCGCGGACGCAAGAAAACCTCAGCGCCGCGCCTCGCACAGCGAGGCGGCTACAACAAGGCAGTGGCGGACTAACAATGCAGACATTTCAATTACTTCTCGCAAAGAAGCTTTCCGACGCGCTCAGGAAGGCGGCGCTGCCGGACGCCGGCGAACTAACGCCGGCAAGCGATCCGCGCTTTGGCGATTACCAGACTAACGCCGCTCTTGTGCTGGGAAAACAGCGCGGCGAAAATCCGCGAGTTCTTGCGGAGAAAATCGTCACGCACTTCGATGCTGGCGGCGTTTGCGAACCACCGACGGTCGCGGGCGCGGGGTTCATTAATTTCACACTGCGTCCCAGCGCAGTCGCTGAAAAGACTATGGAGGTGCTGCGGGATGAACGGCTTGGTGTTGCTAAGGAGAAATCGCCACGCCGCATTGTGATTGATTTTGGCTCGCCCAATGTTGCCAAACCGATGCATGTCGGTCACATCCGCAGCGCCGTGCTCGGCGACGCGCTGGCGCGCATCGCGCAGTTTCTCGGGTACGAAGTCATCCGCGATAATCATCTTGGCGATTGGGGCACGCAGTTCGGGATGGTGATTTACGGCTGGAAAAATTTGTTGGATCGACAAGCGCTCCAGCGCAATCCGCTGGCGGAGATTGTTCGCATTTACAAGGAGACAAACGAGCGAGCAACAAAGGATGCCGAAGTTCGCGAAGCATGCCGCCAGGAGTTGATAAAGCTCCAGGCCGGTGACCGGGAAAATCTCGATATCTGGAACGAATGCGTTGCCTTCTCAATGCAGGATTTCGAGCGCGTTTACAAATTGCTTGATGTTCATTACGACCTTCAATGCGGTGAAAGTTTTTACCACGATCGGCTTCCCGGCGTGGTCGAACGCCTGCTGAAATCCGGCATAGCCGAGATTAGTGAGGGCGCAGTGGTCGTTTTCTTCCGGGAGGTTCCTGAACTAGCCGATAAACCCCTCATCATCCGCAAACGAGATGGCGGATTTAACTATGCAACGACAGACCTCGCCACAATCGATTATCGGATCAACGATTTGAAAGCGGATGCGATTTGGTACGTCGTGGGTGCGCCGCAGATTTTGCATTTCAAACAAATTTTCGAGATCGCGCGGCGCGAACGTTACACTGCTAATCTGCGCCATATCACGTTTGGCAGCATTCTCGGCGAAGACCGCAAACTTATGAAGACGCGCTCCGGCGAGAACGTCCCATTGCGCGATCTTCTCGAGGAAGCCTGCAAACGCGCGCGCAAAATCATCGAGGAAAAAAATCCGGACCTCAGCGAGGACGAAAAGATCGACATTGCGCAGAAGATCGGGACCGGTGCGGTGAAATATGCGGATCTCTCGCAGTATCGGATGACCGACTACGTTTTCTCATGGGACAAGATGCTCTCGTTGCAGGGAAACACCGCGCCGTATTTGCAGAACGCTTACGTCCGGATTCGTTCGATTTTTCGCAAAGCAGGCGAATCCGCTATAGCCACGCCCCTGTGGGGCGTCAGCGCTGACACGCGACACGCGGAGACCGGCCACAGGCCGGTGGCTACAGCGCTAGCTCTCGCCGCTTCCGCCGAAATCAATCTCGCCAAACGCCTGTGTCAGTTTGCTGAGGTCCTTCCGCAAGTGCTGAATGATTTTCGGCCAAATATTCTGGCAAATTACCTGTTCGAGGTAGCGAACAGCTTCCACACATTCTACGAAGCCTGCCCCGTGCTGAAATCAGAGGAACCGGCGCGCAGTTCGCGCCTCGCCTTGTGCGATTTGACCGCGCGAGTCTTGAAACACGGTCTCGACCTTCTCGGAATCAAGGTACCGGAGAAAATGTAAGACAACGCCAAACGCTCAGCGAACCCTCAGTCTCAAAATCAGACTCTGAATTTCGGTGTTGGACGTTGGACGTTGGGCGTTGGACGTTTGCTTCCTGCCGTGAAAAAGGAGCATCCGCGCATTCCAACTTCTACCTACCGGTTGCAATTCAATCGCTGGTTCACCTTTTCTCAGGCGCGCGAAATCGTGCCGTATTTGCACGCACTGGGAGTTAGTGACGTGTATGCATCACCGTATTTTCAGGCGAGCGCGGATAGCCTGCATGGTTACGACATTACCGATCATAACAAGTTGAACGCCGCGATCGGCTCGCGCGACGATTATGACGCCTGGATCGCGGAACTTCATTCCCACTCGGTCGGGCAGATCCTGGATTTTGTCCCGAATCATGTCGGCATCGCCGACTCGCGCAATGCCTGGTGGATGGACGTGCTGGAAAACGGCCCCAGTTCCAGGTATGCGCCGTATTTTGATATCGATTGGCATCCCCTGAAATTTGATCTGCGCGACAAAGTTCTGCTGCCGATTCTGAGCGACCAATATGGGCGCGTCCTTGAGCGCGGCGAGTTGCAGGTGCGTTTTGAAGAAGGGACGTTCTTTCTGTTCTATGGCGAGCGCAGACTCCCGATCGCGCCGGGAACGTATCGTTACGTTCTCGAAATTGCTTTAAAACATCTCGCCGAACACAAGCACAAAGACTTTTACGCGGAATTACAAAGCATTCTGACTGCGCTCGAGTATTTGCCCAAGCGCACCGAAACCGACGTGAAGCGCATCGCGGAACGGATTCGCGAAAAGGAGATCATCAAACGGCGTCTGGAGCGACGCTGTGCTGAAGCGCCGCAGGTGCAAAAGGCGATCGAAAAAGCTTTTGCGCAGATCAACGGAAAGCCGGGCGATCGGCGCAGTTTCGATACGCTGGATGAATTGCTCAACGCGCAGTCGTATCGCCTCGCGTTTTGGCGCGTCGCGGCTGAAGAAATCAATTACCGCCGCTTTTTCGATGTAAACGATCTGGCGGCGATCCGGGTCGAGTTGCCAAAGGTTTTCGACGCCGTTCACCGGCTTGTTGTGGATTTGGTCAGTGCTGGCGCAGTGACAGGGCTACGCATCGATCATCCGGATGGTCTCTATTTGCCTGGGGAGTATTTTGAAAAACTCCAGCAGCGTTGTGCGAAAGCACTGGGGATCGCGTTGTCTAAAAACGGCCGCGCCATTTACATGATTGCGGAGAAAATCCTCACCGGCTCTGAAACGTTGCGCAAAGACTGGCGCGTACATGGGACCACTGGCTACGATTTTGCGAATCAAGTGACGCAGTTGCTGGTCGATTCCTCAGCCGAGGCGGCGATCACAAAAACGTTCCATCGTTTCATCGGTCACTCGGTTCCTTTTGGCCATCTGCTATATGCGAAAAAACTGCAGGTGATGAAACTCGCGCTGGCAAACGACGTCAATGTTTTGGGCGACATGCTCGATCGGCTTTCCGAACGAAATCGTTGGTATCGGGATTTCACGCTCGAGGCGCTTTCGCGTGCGGTGCGCGAGACTATCGCCTGCTTCCCTGTTTATCGAACATATCTCGCGCCGGGTCAGCCGGTGAGCGAAGAAGATTGTCAAATCGTGGAGCGCGCGATCAGCGCCGCCAAACGGCGGAATCCAGCGATGGACGAGTCGATCTTCAATTATCTGCACGACGTGCTGCTCTTTCGTTTCCAACCAAATCTCGATGCCGCTGGACGCGCGGCGCACATGCATTTCGTTTTAAAATTTCAACAAACTACAGGACCCGTGATGGCGAAGGGACTGGAGGACACGGTGTTTTACATTTACAACCGGCTGACAGCGCTAAACGAAGTCGGCGGCGAGCCGCAACAGTTCGGGCTTAGCATCGAGTCGTTTCACGAGCGCAATCTGGATCGGCAACGCAATTGGCCGGCTACGTTGCTGGCCACCTCGACGCACGACACAAAACGCAGCGAAGATGTGCGTGCGCGAATCGTGGCGATTTCCGAAGTTCCCGAGCTTTGGCGACGTTCGCTGCAACGCTGGCAGGTGGCGAATCGCCGGTGGAAACGAACGGTCAATGACTTGGAAGCGCCGGACGCGAACGAAGAATATTTGCTGTATCAGACTCTGTTAGGGACCTGGCCTATGCAGCCAAATGGCGAACCGGAATCCATAGCGTCACCGGAGTATGTCGAACGAATTCAGGCTTACATGGCGAAAGCGCTCCACGAAGCAAAGATCAATACGAGCTGGATCCAGCCAAACGAAGAGTGGGATGCAGCGATGCGAGATTTTGTCGCAACGGTTTTGGACTCGTCGCCGCGAAACAAGTTTGTGCCAATTTTCCTTCCGATTGCGACGGAGATTGCACGTCTCGGCGCCATCAATTCGCTTACTCAAACATTGATTAAGCTGACTTCGCCCGGCGTACCCGACATTTATCAGGGCAGCGAGATTTGGAACTATAGCCTGGTCGATCCAGATAACCGGCGCCCAGTCGATTACAACCGGCGCCGCGATATGGTCCAGGGATTGCCGACCGCGACTCCCGGAGAATTGATGCAGACCTGGCACGATGGGCGGATCAAGATATTTCTGACCCAGCGAATGCTACGATTTCGTCGCGAGCACGCCGATCTTTTTCAGCGCGGCGAATATCTGCCGCTCCGCCTGAGCGGAACGTTTGCCGGGTGTTGCGTCAGTTTCGCCCGGCACTTGGGCGAAAAATGGATTGTCGTGATCGCGCCGCGGTTGTCTTCGCGTGTTGGTTTTCCGCCGATAGGGGAGTTATGGAAAGACACGTCAATCGAATTTCCAAAAACGCTTTCTCTTGCGCAGGCACACGATCTTTTCACATGTCGGCCCGCGTCCGTACGGGACCGACACGTGAAGCTCTCAGACGCATTATCAATTCTCCCGTTCGCGGTGATTACGAACCTGTAGCCGCTTCGCTGTGCGAAGCGCGGCGCTGGCGTAATTGATTGACCGAAAGCACGTGGTCCACAGGGCGAGGGCTACAGATCATCCGCTGTGGATTCCGCGCAAAAGTTCAAGCGTCCACTGCACGAAGTTGCCAAAGTTCGTCAGCAAATCCGCACCAAAACTCGCAAATGTGATATGCGATGACGCGAGAATCAGCATCACGCAGAGCAGAAGGAGGTTCATCAGATAGATTACTGCGAGCGAAAAAAATGTGCCCTGATCGCTCAGGTCAGTCTGATTTTTTGGAATCATCCAGCACGTGAACGTGAAATGGAACGCCCAGGTCGCGCCGATCACGGCGTAAAGCAATCGCCCATATGGCTGCATGTTTAGAAATAGGCTGAGCGCTCCGTAAACGGCGATCGCCAGAATGCTGTAGATCGGGAAAAAATAAGGCGCGAGCGCGATCCAAAAGTTGGCCTTGCTCGTTACGACGTGTCCGCCGTCGCGAGTAACACGAAACCGGCTAACGCGCCCGCCCATGAGCCAAACCCAAAGTGCATGCGTAAGCTCGTGCCCAAAAACATAAATCACGAGGGGGCGCGGAAGACCGAAGAACGCGATCAGCCAAAGAACTGCGCCCAATGAAAAAAACCAAAATTCTTCGCCTGCCCAGAACCGCTGCGTCGTGGTCGCGCGCGCAAAAGCAGTGAAAAATGTTTGGCTAAAAATTGCGCAGATCGGTAGCAGGAAAATCGCAAACACAAATTTTACCCAGCGCGTGGGCACAGTGAGGGGCTCGGGCCCGGCGATGAAGCCTGTCGGCCTCGCGCGCGCGACGCTTCGGACAACTTTCCTGCCGCGCTTGGATTTGCGCGTAATGCGGTCGCTTCTCGATTTTCGGTTTTTTGCTCTCAGACTCGTCCGCAGATTACGCGGATTGCGACGAATTTGGAAAAGCGAAATTTACAGTGTCTGGGGAGCACGGGCTGCCAGCCCGTAGTTTCCGGCAGCTTGCCGGAAACATGCACACAAAGGTTAGTCGCGGGTTGCGCAATGCATCTCGGCAAGCTGCCGAGATGAACCCCGAAACCTTTCGGGGTGTTCCCCAGCAGATCGCGATCACGCCCGTCCCATGTAGGCGCCTGTGCGCGTGTCGATCTTGATTGTCTCGCCTTCCTTAATAAAGAGCGGGACGTTGATGGTCTTTCCTGTTTCCAGCTTTGCCGGCTTGGTGACGTTGCTCGCGGTGTCGCCCCGCACGCCTTCCGCTGATTCAACTACCTTCAGACTAACCGACGCAGGCAATTCAACCTGCACCGCTTTGCCTTCTGCGTAGAGAACCTGCACGGATAAATTTTCCACCAGGTAATCCTTGGCATCGCCGATCAGGTTTTCCTGTAACGTGATCGTGTCGTACGTCTCCGGATCCATGAAATAATAGCCGTTGCGATCCTCGTAACTGAAATCGAGCTGTTTTCGCTCGATAGAGACCAGTTCCACCTTGTCCGTTGAACCAAAGCGGACATCTGCGCTCTTCCCCGTGTTGATGTAGCGGATGATCGCCTGGACGAACGCGCGCAAATTGCCTGGTGTTCGGTGATGGACTTCGAGAACAATGGCAGGGTTGCCATTGTATTTTATGGCCATTCCTCTGCGAAGATCATTAGCTGCGGGCATGGTGAAGACGTGATTCGTTAAAGCGTTGAAGCGATAAAGCGGAGGAGCGCGGAGTTTACACGCGGTCGGCGCACGTGCAACTCTATGGGTAAGGCGCGCGTCTCGCGTGCTGGCGAGCGCGTCCTCGCGATCGCGGACTTTCCCTGCGAGTTCCATCGCTCGCTGCGCTTGAGACGCGAAAAAAGATTGTTTCGGCGCTACGCCGAAACCAGCACGCGGCGCGCGCTACCCAGAGTATCTCCGCAGCGCCCTAGAGCAGCTTCAACCGCGTGAGGTCTTGTGAATCGACAATGCCTACTGGCACGTTGTCGTCATCGACCACAACGAGGTCGTCAATACGATGACGTTCCAGCAGATTAAGAACCTCCACGGCGAGTTTGTCTTTGTGCACCGTGACTGGGTTCAACGTCATGAGGTCCGCCACCAGTCGTTCGCCTATCCTTGAATCAGATTGAAAATGGCGCACGAAATCGCCGTGTGTGAAAATGCCCAATAGTTGCTGATCTTGGTCAGTCACAACCGCCGCGCCGGCGCGTACGCCAGTCATTGCTTTCAGCACGTCGCGGATCGGCGCATCGGTAGAAACAATCGCCATTGCCTCGCGCGGTCGCATGATTTGATGCACGCGCATGAGCATGCTGCGGCCGATCATTCCGCCGGGATGAAACTTTGCGAAATCTTCCTTGTTAAAGCCGCGTGCCTCCAACAACACCATTGCCAGCGCATCGCCCAACGCCAGCATCACCGTTGTGCTGGAAGTTGGCGCTAGATTCAGGGGGCAAGCTTCCTGTTCGATGTTCACGTCGAGACAGAGATGGGCATTTTGCGCGAGGACCGATTTCGGATCGCCACACATCGCGATGATCTTCACCTGGAACCGGGCAATGGCCGGCAGAATCCGAACAATTTCTTCCGTCTCTCCGCTGGCGCTCAGAGCGAGCACCACATCTCCGTCCGCGATCATGCCAAGATCGCCGTGCAACGCGTTTGAAGAGTCGAGCACCACCGCGGGCGATCCGGTGCTGGTGAGAGTGGCTGCGATCTTTGCGCCGATGTGTCCGGATTTTCCGACGCCGACAACAACTTTGCCGCGCGCGTCCACAGTTTCCCTGATCAGCTCTACCGCGCGGGAGAAATTTTCGTCCAGACGCTCTCGGAGCCGCTTGAGCTCAAAAATTTCTATGTCCAGGACGCGTCCGGCCTTTTCAAGGTAGTCCATCGAAGTATATAATGTGGGCAACGGTGTGGTGCGGGCAAGAATTTGCACGCCTGGAACGAAAGGAAAAACATGAAAACATTCATCGTCGCAATCCTGGCCGCGCTGGTTACAACCGCGTGGGCGCAAGAATTCAGAGCCCCAATTGGCCCGCAAAAACCCGTGCGAGCGATGGAGACGCCGCCGCCGCTCTTAAAACGTCCCGAGGTCACCGGAGTTGTCCCGCGAGGATTTAGCGACGGCCGTAATCCGCTCCAGATGCTCAACCCATGGGCACCGCCTCGATACGGTACCTGGGTGGAGAGTACGTCATTCGATCCGAACCACCCCGGAAAATGGAACGGTATTAAGCTGTTCGAGATTATTTTTTGATTTTGGTTGGGAGCGCACGCTCCTTGCCTGAGCTCTTATCGCTACGCAGCTGTTAGGGTTGTGGTCAGATCGTTACAGCTTTGCGGCGAAATCGTAAATCTAGTCGCGTGAGCGGACTCGTCTCGCAAGCAACCTTGCAGTTACCTTTTTAGCCTGATGTTCCCGGGCGCACAGAAGCTCTTGTTGGTTAGCGCTGCTCCTCAGCGAACTGCGCAAAAAACTGCGCCAGCTGCGAACGCACCGACTGAAATGAGAGCCGCCCTAGCGCGCGATCCTGCGATTCGGTTACAATCGCGGCGTGCCGATCCGCATTTTTCAACAGGTCGAGCGCCATCGAAGCGATCTCGGTAATTGTCCAGCCTTCGCCGCAAGTTTTCGCAAAAGCGATTCTTTCAATGGCGCCGTCGCCGCCGATGCACGGAATCCGGCAGAGAAGAGCGTCCCCCGCGACCTGGCCCGGGACGTGGCTGCGATCCAATTGCAAAACGATCTTATGCCGCGCCACATCGCGCAGATAGTCCGGGTAGGACTTCCATTTCTCAACTAAGCGGAGTTTTCCCTCTGAAAATCTCAGGTCTTCGAGCAATCGGCGCGCCTTATGTCCATCCAAATTGACGACCGTTACCGGTTCACCTGTCGTTTCGCAAAGCTCGCGCGCGACCAATAACGCCGCGAAATGATTGCGCGAGGGCACGTCCCATTCCCTTGTGCCGACGAAAATTCCCGATTGTTCGGCTGGCGGCAGAGAAAAATTCCATCGATGATCATCGACGGGATAGGGAGTCGGGATAAAGGCAACTGTCGCAGGGTCACGTTTCGAACGGACACGCTGATAAATTTCCGCCGCCGCCGGAGTAGTGGCAATGCACCCATCTGCTTCCGCCACAATTTTCATGAAGCGCGCTAACCTCGCGCGGTCGCATAACTGTTGTGCGATCTGGTGGAGACCAGTCTCCTTCAGCGAAACGGCGACGGTGCGGCCTTGCTTTTTTAGATCGCTCAATGCGCGCTCTGACGCGCGAAAATCGCTGCGCAAGAGCAGGAGGACCGGCGTGTTCTCAGCGACAGCGCGGCGCGGATTGAAATGGAAAGCTCCCAGCGTGCAGGCAGCAAAGGCATGAAAATTAATCGGCGGATGCGCGCCTTCACCAGGGGCAGGCAATTCTTCAAACTTCTGTTCCGGGTCGCGTCCTGCAGGGTTCAGAACAGTTAGCCGAAAATCATCGGCGCTTTGCGATGTCATCAG
>Ga0209648_10005552_pt1 | contig 10801 bp, 10 predicted proteins | sample GraSoi2013_115cm_FD_185830 | JGI IMG/M metagenome (GOLD analysis project Ga0209648, IMG submission 185830) | Grasslands soil microbial communities from the Angelo Coastal Reserve, California, USA - Sample 9_17_2013_115cm (SPAdes) (version 2) | ecosystem: Environmental > Terrestrial > Soil >...
AAAGCGAAGACTGCCGACGAAGTCCGCGAGCTCATGAGCGGCAATATCTGCCGGTGCGGGGCCTATCCCAACATCGTGGCGGCGATCCAGCAGGCGATGGGGCGGTCATGATCAATTTTGCCTACGCGCGTGCCACCGACGTCGCCGACGCCGTGCGCCGGATCGCCGCCGATCCGAAGGCGAAATTCATCGCCGGCGGCACCAACCTGGTCGATCTCATGAAGGAGGAGGTCGAGCGCCCGACGCGGCTCATCGACATCACGCGCTTGCCGCTCAAGGCGGTCGAAGAGACGCGCGACGGCGGCTTGCGCATCGGCGCGCTCGTGCCGAATTCCGACCTCGCCTATCACCTCCTGGTGGCGCAGCGCTATCCGCTGCTCGCGAGCGCTATCCTCGCCGGCGCCTCGCAGCAGCTGCGCAACATGGCTTCGACGGGCGGCAATCTCCTGCAGCGCACGCGCTGCTACTATTTCTACGACATCACCACGCCCTGCAATAAACGTCAGCCCGGCAGCGGCTGCTCCGCCGTCAACGGGCTCAACCGCATGCACGCAATCCTCGGCACGAGCGAGGCGTGCATCGCCACGCACCCCTCCGACATGTGCGTGGCGCTCGCCGCACTCGAGGCCAAGGTGCACGTGGCAGGCCCTTCGGGTGAGCGCGCCATCGCCTTTGCCGATTTCCATCGGCTCCCTGGCGACACGCCGGAGCGCGACAGCAATCTCGCGCACGACGAGATCGTGACCGCGGTCGAGCTTCCGCCGCGGGGCTTTGCGGCGAATTACACCTATCTCAAGCTGCGCGATCGCCTCTCATATGCGTTTGCGCTCGTGTCGATCGCAGCGGCGCTCGAGCTCGAGGGCGGGAGGATCAAAGAGGCGCGCCTGGCGCTGGGCGGCGTCGCGCACAAGCCGTGGCGCGATCCGGCGGCGGAAGCGGCGCTGCGCGGAGAGGCGGCCAATCGCGCGACCTTTACCCGCGCGGCGGACGTGCTGCTGCGCGAGGCGCGAGGCTACGCGCACAATTCCTTCAAGATCGAGCTCGCGCGCCGCGGCATCGTGCGCGCGCTCACGCAAGCCGCGCAAGGCACGCCGCAATCGCAGTCGGACAAGAAGATCCGGTGAGCCAATGGACATCGCAGCGCAGCTGGCTATCGAGCGAGCAAGCTATCGCCGCTTGTGCCCTCTCCCCGCCGGGGGAGAGGGCTGCTCGCTTTTGCAACGTGAAGGAACGGGTGAGGGGGTTCAGATCCGTCAGTATGGCCGGTAACCCCCTCACCCCAACCCTCTCGCCAACGGGGGAGAGGGAGCACACCGCGTCTGCCGCGCGTTCATTCACGGCTCATGACGCAGCAAGGCAAGCCCGAGTTGCGGAGAGCCAGCGCGAGAAGCGCGAAGCGCGTCATCGGATCGGTAAACGAGTGGCGCTATGACGTATATCGGCACGCCAACGTCACGCATCGACGGCCGCGCGAAAGTCACGGGCGCGGCGAAATACGCGGCCGAGTACAATACACAGAGCCTCGCGCATGCCGCAGTGGTCACCTCCACCATCGCCAAGGGGCGCATCAAGCGCATCGACGCGAGCGAGGCGTTGCGCGTCGCCGGCGTGCTCGCCGTGCTCACGCACGAAAACCGCCCGCGCATGGCGAAGAGCGACGAGGCCTACAAGGACGACGTCGCGCCGGACGGCTCGCCGTTCCGCCCCCTCTACGACGATAGGATCTTGTTCAACAACCAGCCGATCGCCTTGATCGTCGCCGAGGAGTGGGAGATCGCGCGGTTTGCGGCCTCGCTGGTGCGCGTCGATTACGACGAAGTGGCGCACGTCACCGACCTCCATCGCGAGCGCGATAAGGGCGTCGCGTTGAAGCCGGGCGAGACTCCGTTCAATCCGCCCAAGCCGCGCGGAAACGCGGAGCGGGCCTTCGGCGCGGCGGCGGTGCGGCACGAGGGCGAGTATTACGTGCCGATCGAGCATCACAACCCGATGGAGCTTTATGCCTCCACGGTGATCTACGGGCGGGACGGCAAGCTCACCATCTACGACAAGACCCAGGGCGTGCAGAACGTGCAGCGCTACGTCGCCAGCGTGTTCGAGATGAAGGCCGAGGACGTGCGCGTCGTGTCGCCCTATATGGGGGGCGGCTTCGGCTCGGGGCTGCGGCCGCAATACCAGGCGGTGCTCGCGGTGCTGGCGGCGCGCGCGCTCAAGCGCTCGGTGCGGCTCGTGCTGCGCCGCCAGCAGATGTACCAGGTCGGCTACCGGCCGGCCATGCTTCAGCGCATCCAACTCGGCGCCACGAGCGCCGGCACGCTCGAAGCGATCGCCCACGACGCCATCACGGTGACCTCGCAATACGAGGATTTTTACCGACAGGAGACCGGCTGGTCGGGGCTCCTCTACAAGTGCGCCAACGCGAACTACGCGCACAAGCTGGCCAAGCTCGACCTTGCCACCTCGTGCGACATGCGCTGCCCGAGCGCGGCGACCGGCTCGTTTGCGCTCGAAAGCGCGATGGACGAGCTTGCGGTCGCGCTCAAGCTCGACCCGGTCGAGCTGCGCCTGCGCTGCTATTCGGACCGCGATCAGAACGCCGACAAGCCCTATAGCAGCAAGAAGCTGCGCGAGTGCTACCGGCAGGGCGCGCAAGCTTTCGGCTGGGAGCGGCGCAGCGCGCAGCCGCGCTCGATGCGCGAGGGCAGCGAGCTCATCGGCTGGGGCATGGCGACCGGCGTGTGGGAAGCGCTGCAGATGGCGATCACGGTGCGCATCGCGCTCTCCGCCAACGGGCATGCGGAAGTCGCTTGCGGGTGCTCCGACATCGGCACCGGCACGCATACGATCATGGCTCAGGTCGCGGCCGACATGCTCGGGCTGCCGCTCGACAGCATCACCATCAAGCTCGGCGATTCGAGCCTCCCGCAATCGCCCGTCGAAGGCGGTTCATGGATGGCGGCATCGGTCGCGAACGGCATCGCGACCACCGCCGAGGCAGTGCGCAAAGAGCTGTTGCGGCTCACCAAGCGCGTGCCGAATTCGCCGCTCAAGGATGCGTCAGCCGACGACGTCGCGCTCGCGGACGGCAAGTTGGTGAGCAAGCGGGATTCCTCGCGCGCGGTGTCGATCACGGATGCGATGCGCCACGGCGGGGTCGAGCGCATCGAGCAGGAGAAGGAGACGAGCTTTCCCGAGGACGGCCCGCGCGCGCACAACACGCACTCGGCGGTATTCGCCGAGGTAAGGATCGATGAAGAGCTCGGCGTCATCCGCGTCACCCGCGTTGTCAGTGCGATCGCCGCCGGGCGCATCCTCAACACCAAGACCGCGACGAGCCAGATCATGGGCGGCGTGGTCTGGGGAATCGGCATGGCGCTGCACGAGGAGACGCTGGTCGATCATGCGCTCGGCCGCATCATGAACCCGAACATCGCCGAATATCACGTGCCGGTGAACGCCGACGTGCACGACATCAAGGCGATTTTCGTCGAGGAGCCGGACGAGAGCATCAACCGGCTCGGCATCAAGGGCGTGGGCGAGATCGGCATCGTCGGGGTCGCCGCCGCGATCGCCAACGCGGTCTTCCACGCCACCGGCAAGCGCGTGCGCGAGCTGCCGATCACCTTGGATAAGGTACAGGGATAAGCCGCAGGATGGCTTGAGCGTCAGCGAAACCCATCACCTCGCGTAGCAGCACGTGATGGGTTTCATGCACAAGCGCGCTCGACCCACCCTACGAAGTATTCACTGTACCGGTGAGCTTCGCCAATTCTGCAAGCCAGCATGCTTCCTCATATGCCCGCACCATCGCATCTCGATATTCCGGACTCTTCTTGAGGCCCCGCTCCTCGATCTCCAGCGAGGTCCGATAGAGCTCGTCGACCAACTCCGGATGCCACTCTCCCAACCGTTTCTGGACCAATAGCTCAGTCGTCAACCGTTGGAACCGCGCGATGATCCGGCTGTCGTCGGTATTCATGCTGCCCCCACTGCCGACATGTCCGCGCCCCCGCGGCACTGGTTCATACGGCGCTTCGCTGCGCTCAACCCATCTCACGCGCCCGCGCTTGAGGTGGATCACGCGAATCTCCTCTCCACCTCATGCGCGACCGATCCCCCGCAAAATGGGTTGAGCGCAGCGAAACGAAGGACCGACGGACAGCGCGGGAACGGCACGGCCTTTTCCGCTGTGGCGCCTTCGCAGCGGCCCGTCGCCGTCCATCGATCCAATACGCAGGGAAGGTATCCCCCGCCCTACCTGCGCGCTCAACATCCAGGAGGGTTGCTCGGTTCCGCCCACATTGGCCGTGCGATCCAAATCGCCCGGCAGTGTGGCGCGTTTGCAACATACCGCCGGTTAAGCCGCGCGCTTGCTTCGACAATTTGCCGATGCATAGCTGCGCGTGAGCAGTTGCTCCTCCTGGGCCATCCCCAACAAACTCCGAGGATGCAATTCGCCGAGGGAGGTCACATGATCATTCGGGAGTGGCGTGGACGAGCAAATCCTGCGAATGCGGATGCCTATCCAAGGCACTTCCGCGAAAAGGTGGTGCCGGAGTTGCGCAAGATGGCGGGCTTTGTCGGCGCGCATCTCGGCCGCCGTCAACTCGGCGATCGGATCGAATTCCTCGTTCTGACGAGATGGGAATCGATGGACGCTATTTCCGCCTTTGCAGGAGCCGACGCCGACAAAGCGGTGGTCGAGCCCGGCGCCATTGCCGCGCTGGTCGAATTCGACCGTGCGGTTCACCACTACGTCGTGATCGATGACGTGGAGCGCTCATAGCGCAAAGGCGCAATCGCCGCAGACCCGCGTCCGTCAAAGACCAGCTACAATGCGCTATGCGCCAATCCGAGTACGATTACATCATCGTCGGTGCCGGTTCCGCCGGCTGCACGCTCGCAAATCGCATCAGCGAGGACAATGACAGCCGCGTCCTCTTGCTGGAGGCCGGCGGCTGGGATCGCGATCCGCTCATTCATATGCCGTTTGCATGGGGCAAGATCCTTTTGGATCGACGCCACGACTGGGGTTATGACACACAGCCCGATCCAAGCACCGGCAACCGTCGCATTGAATGCATGCGCGGCAAGATCGTCGGCGGCTCGTCCTCGGTCAATGCCATGGCCTATGTCCGCGGACACCGGGCCGATTACGATCGCTGGGCGGCCACGGGCGCATCCGGCTGGTCGTATTCCGAGGTGTTGCCGTATTTCCAACGGCAAGAATCCTGGGAACGCGGCGAAAGCTTCTATCGCGGCGGAAAGGGTCCGCTCGCCACGCGCAAGTCGAGATACGAAGATCCGCTGGTCGATGCGTATACCGAAGCGGCAGTCCAGGCCGGCTATCCCTACAACGACGATTACAACGCGGCTGAGCAGCACGGCATCAGCCGCATGCAGATGACCATTCGCAATGGGCGGCGCGACAGCGCGGCAACTGCCTATCTCCATCCCGCCTTGTCACGCGATCGCTTGACGCTCGAGGTGAAGGCGCAGGTCACGCGCGTCGTCATGGATAGATGCCGTGCCGTCGGCGTGGACTATGTTCGCAACGGCAAGCGCTTGACAGCGCGCGCACGACGCGAAGTGATCCTCTCCGCGGGGGCGATCAACTCGCCGCAGCTGCTGATGTTGTCCGGCATAGGACCGGCGGAGGAATTGGCCCAGCACGATATTGCGGTCCGCGTGCCACTCGCCGGGGTCGGAAAAAACCTGCAGGATCATGCCGCGGCGCTGATCCTCTATGGCCGCAGCACGCCCGGGCCTGTCCACCGCAATATGCGATTGGATCGCCTCGCTCTCGAATTGGGACGTGGCTATTTGTTCGGGACCGGTTTCACGACGGAGCTTCCCGGCGGGATTACCGCCTTCCTGAAGACGAACGCGCGCGAAGCGCTGCCCGACACGCAACTCCTCTTCATCGCCGGCCCGCTGGGGGCTAAACCTTATCTCCCGCTTCAGCCGGGTTTCGCCGATGGTTTCGCCTGCCGGATCGTACTCTTGCGTCCGGAGAGCCGGGGCAGCGTCAGCTTGGCCTCAGCCGATCCATTGGCTCATCCGCACATTCGACAAAAGCTGTTGGCGACGGATCGCGACTGGTCGACCATGCGCAACGCAATCGCCCTGTTCCGAGATATTGCACGCCAAAGAGCCATCGCGCCGTTCATCGCCGCAGAGCTCGGACCGCTCGCCGCGGTGCGCAACGATGAGCAGCTGGAACATGTCGTTCGCACAACCGCGGTCACCGCACATCATCCGGCCGGAACCTGTCGGATGGGAACGGATCCCGTGGCGGTGGTGGATCCAGAGCTTCGCGTGCACGGCACGGAAGGGTTGCGCGTCGTCGACGCCTCGGTTTTTCCCGACCTGATCGGCGGCAACATCAATGCAGCCGTGGTCATGATCGCAGAACGCGCGAGCGATCTGATGCGTGGACGTGCCAAGCCTCTTTCACATCTATAATCCACTCGCCGGCATTGGGAAGATGCTTAACTCTTTTCAGCGCTGCTGTGTCGGAGTCGTACAGGTACTACCGACGCAACAGCTCGACATTTGGGCGTGTCGCATTTTTCTTGCGTGCGCCACGTCAGTGCCTTGCCAAACGATCGCTGCCGTGAGCGTCAGCACGGCTATTGATACAGTCCAAAGCCGATACATGTGGAATCTCCCATGCTGATCCGTCGGCGTTAAACTCTGGATTTCATTTACCGTTCCTCCGTCATCTTCGCGCGTTCCTCCTCAGACAGTTCAGCTGCCGCCTCACCGTACCAGGACGCTTCGTGCCGCGGTTCATGCCGGCCACGAACGATCCAAAGTCGGCAGCATGCAAGCGTCACGGCGGCCGAACCAGCGATAGCGGTTGCGCGCGACCAAGTCATAGATGGCGTCGCGGATCGCCCGTGGGATGAGGTGGAAGACCCAGGTCCAGCGCCAGCCGGGAAGCGCGCGCGCGATGCGCAACACGGCTTCGGATTTCACATAGCCGTGGCCGGCCGCCAGGAACGCAAACGACTCCGGGCGGTCAGGATCGATCCCGAGCTGCTCGGCGAGGGAACGTCCCTCGGCCAACTGCATTGGAACGAAGCGAAAATAGCCGCGGGGATCACGGTTGCTGACGAAGCGGCAGCCGCGCGAGCATAGCACGCATACGCCATCGAATATAATCAGGCCGTGCGGCGAGTTGATGCCGCCGGGACTCGTTGGATCAAGGACGATCGATCGCTTGGCTTGCACGCAAAAAGCAAACACCCGCGGGACGACCGGCGCAACAGGCGCCGTCGCGCATACCAAAGACCTGTCGGCGACGCTTGCGGGCGGCAGGCGGATTTCGCTGCACCCAATCCGGGCTACTACAGATAGGCGTTGGTGAAGTAGCTGTTCAGCGGCTTGACCTCGTCGATGTCGCCGGTTTCCTTGAGGAGGTCGAGCGTCGCTCGCCAGTCGGCGTCTGCCTGCCAGCCGATCGGCTTTCCAGGCGGAGCATTGGTGCTCAGCATGGTTGCCTCGACCTGCTGCTCCAGCACGTCCGGCTGCTCAGGCACCGCCATGTGGCTCGCCATTATTTTCGCTGCCTCCTTCGGGTCCGCCATGGCGTCCCGATAGCCTTTCGCGGTCGCGCGCAGCAACCTCTTCACCGTGTCGGGCTTCTGCTCGGCAAAGGCGTTGCTGACATACATCGAGGCGCCGAGCACGTTGAGACCGAAATCGGTCACCTTGATCACGTTGAACTTCACGCCCGCGCGCTTCTCGATCTGTGGCAGCTCGTTGCTGAGATAGACCGACATGATGTCGACCTTGCGCGTCAGGAACTGCGACGTACGCGCCGAGGCGTCCATCTGAATGAGCTGGACCTTGCCGAGATCGATGTTGTTGATCCGCGTGAACGGGCGGATCATGTCGCCAAACGTCTCACCCACCGAAATCGCGAGCCGCTTGCCCTCGATGTCCTTTGGGCCCTTCAGCGGTGTGTCGGGGAACGCGATCACGGCCATCGGGGCGCTGGTCTGATAGAGCGCCACGACCTTGACCGGCAGGCCCTGGCTCACGGCCCGCGCGGCGGCCACCGCCGGCCCGTAGCCGAATTTTTCGTTGCCGGACGCCAGCGCCTTGAGCACGTTTTGCGCCCCGTTGCCCTCGGACAGCTGCACGTCGAGGCCTTCGGCAGTGTAATAGCCCTTCTGCAGAGCGACGTAGAGCGGCGCATACTCGCCCTTGAGCTTCCAAGTGAAACGCACCGTCAGCTTTTCCGGGGTCTGCCCGCGGGCGATGTCGTGCGGCGTGCTTGCCAGCGTGAGCGCCGCCAGCAGAGATATCGTGATGGCGGTTGTGAGCACCTTTGCCTTCGGTTTCATTTGCTTTGCCCTTGGTCCTCTATCCGAACCTTGCTCTCGATCAGGGTAAGTTCGGATTGCGTGACGCTCAGCGAGCGTAGCTCCTTGCCCTGCAACGGTTGAAGCTCGTTCAGCCGGGGTTCATGCCTTTGGACTTGATCACGGCGGTGGCCGGTGGGCTCATCAGATAGGCAAGAAACGCCTTGGCTGCTTCCGGCTCCTTGCTGTTGGCGGCGACGCCTGCGGCATACACCACTTCGCGCTGCACTTCCGCCGGGAACGGCCCCACGATGTCCAAGCGCGGGTCGATCAGCACGTTGAGGCCGAAGACGGCGAGCTCGGCCTCGCCGTTGGCCACCGCCTCGACCACCTGCTTGGGTGCGGGCTGCGCCTTGGTCTTGGCCTTCATCTCATCGGTGATGCCGAGCCGCTCGTAGATGCCGGCAAGCTGAGCACCGGTGGCGCTGGCCGGTATCGAGGCGATGGAGTTCGCGTTGAGCAGCGCCTGCTTGAGCGCCGCCGCCGTGCTGATGTCGGGTTTAGGCGCGCCGCTGCGAATTGCGATGCCGATGCCGACCCGCGCGACGTCGGGGGTCGGCCCCGGCGCAAGCTGGGCTCGTGCAGCGGCGTCGTTCCACACATCCTGCGGCGCCACACCAAGATCGAATCGAACACTGCTCGCGGCCATCTTGATCAATTCCGGCGCCGTGCCGCAGCGAATGACGACCTTATGGCCGGAGATACGCTCGAACAGGAGGGCTATTTCGTTCAACGCGGCAGCGATGCCGCCCCCCGCGATCACCTGAAGTTCAGCGGCTTGCATGGCGCTCGCCGAGGCCAGAACGAGAGCCGATCCGAGCAGGACAGTGATCGACCATTTGCCAACGATACCCCCTTGCTGGCGGCATGCGCGCCGCGGCCGTTGCTCACGCGCATACGCGCGCAACTATCGGCGCTTCCTGTGGCCCCTGCAAGGGAGCAGCGCGCGCGGGCGGGGAACAAGTTGATGCACCCACGACGCCATCGGCCGATCCCGGCCTATTGCGAAATTGTTATAATTGCTCCGATGTTGCGCTGGACTTAGGCTGAGAGGCGATCGACCAGGTGGAGACAGGCCAATCAACGCTTATGTTCTGCCCATCGTCATCGCGATAATTGGAGGACCGGTATGCGCCCATCAACTATGGCGTTCGTTGTCTCTATCGCCTTCGGGCTTGGCATGACCTCGGCGGCTGCAAGCCCCTGCAGCGATGAGATCGCCAAGTTGGAGCAAGCAATACAGCAGGACGGAAACGACCCCGCCGCCGTCCCGACGGGGCGGCAATCGGTCGGCGCGCAGCTCGGGCATCAGCCGACGCCAGACTCAGTGAGGCAGGCTGAGCTGGCATCAAAGGAGGGCATCGCTGCCATCTTGAACCGCGCCAAAGCCTTCGATGCCGAAGGCAACACTAAGGAATGCATGGACCTGGTTGGCACCGCCAGGCTCAGGTTGCTGCAGTAAGCCGGACACCGGCCGTCCGCGCGCCTTCTTGCCATCACGACAGCGAACGCAGTTTGCCCGGATTGAGCAGCCCCATCGGATCGACGGATTTGCGAAACGCGAGCTTGCGGCCGTCGGGGTCGAAGCGGCCGCCATCCTCCAGCTTGAAGATGTGCGGGTTGTTGAGAATACAGCCATCCTCTTCGAACGAGCGCATGATCTCGTTGAGCCGCTGTTCCGTCGTGTAACGAATGAGCGGCAGACCGCCGATGCGGCAGCGCCCCTTCTCTTTCGTATATTCATGATGCATCAGAACTTCATCCCCGAACCGCCGCTTCTGCTCGGCCACGAGCTTCGGCTCGAACGGATTCGGCATCACGACCTGGAGGTAGGTCCAGCCCCGATCGACCTGCAGCGCCATCAATGTCGTATGGTTGAATGCCGTTTCGTGGATGCGCCGCAGATTGGCGGCGGCGCTTTGGGCGTCGTTGACGGCCATGGAACGGTGGCCCCGAAACTTAGCGGCGAGCGCGAAATAGCGATCGACCTCGCTCTCCTTGACCATGGAGAACATGGCATCGCGGCTGCCGTCGAAATATGTGTTGAGCCGCTTGTAGTAGGGCGCGAAGGCGCGTTCGACGGCGCTCAGCAGAAAGATATCGAGATCGCTTTCGAATGACGCATTCCCGAACGCGATAACGTCCGCGTAGGTCGGGAAGGTCGCGATGCAGTCGATCCAGGTCTCCGCCGGAACGAGCTTGAGCTGCGCCTCGATGATGATTCCGGTCGTGCCCCAGGAATGAAGAACTAGCCCTGTGTCGTCGCCGGAGAGCGTCACGATCCGCGGGGATTCCTCTATGCTCATGATTCTGAGCGACTCGATCATCCCGGAATCTGGATGATGCCATGGCGAACCGAGCCGATGCCGGCAAAACCGCCACCGAGATAGCCTCCAATCGTGGCCGAGCGCATGGTCGACGGATACATC
>Ga0209648_10005553_pt1 | contig 10801 bp, 8 predicted proteins | sample GraSoi2013_115cm_FD_185830 | JGI IMG/M metagenome (GOLD analysis project Ga0209648, IMG submission 185830) | Grasslands soil microbial communities from the Angelo Coastal Reserve, California, USA - Sample 9_17_2013_115cm (SPAdes) (version 2) | ecosystem: Environmental > Terrestrial > Soil >...
GATCGCCTGCCGCAGCGCGTCGAGCGAGCGGTCAGCCTCGTCCTCACCGAACTCGCCCCAGAAGGGATGCGAGTACGCGCCTCCGGCGAAACCGGACTGCAGCAGGAAGTCGGCGAGCTCGTCGAGCAGGGCCTGGAGGTTGATCGTGTCGGCCAGTTCGGGGAGGTAGCGGCTATAGGTGGTGTATTTCATCGTTCCCTACCCCCAATATCGGGCGCCAGCGAGCTTTCCCGCAATGGACGAAGCCGCGCGCGGGTGGCGCCTCGGAGCGCTCGGCCACCGCAACTTCCGCCTCTTCTTCTTCGGTCAGGGCGTTTCTCTCATCGGGACCTGGATGCAATCGGTCGCGCTGGGCTGGCTGGTGCTCGACCTCACGAATTCCCCCTTCGCCGTCGGCCTCAACCAGGCGCTGCGCTCGCTCGGCGTCCTCCTGTTCACGCTGTACGCGGGCGTGGTGGTGGACCGCGTGGACAAACGCCGGCTCATCATCTGGACCCAGGCCCTGCAGTTGGCCGAGGCGCTAGTCCTCGCGGCGCTGGTCTGGACCCGCAGCGTGACGCCCTGGCAGGTGATGGTGCTCGCCCTGCTGTTCGGCGTCGTCAACGCGTTCGACATCCCGGGCCGCCAGGCGTTTCTGGTGGAGCTCGTCGGCAAGGACGACCTGATGAATGGGATCGCCCTGAATTCGTCGATGTTCAACGCGGCGCGGATCGTTGGGCCGGCACTCGCGGGCGTCCTGATCGGCGCGGCGGGAGTGGGGATGTGCTTCTTCCTGAACGGTGTGAGCTACCTCGCGGTCATCGCGGGGCTCCTCGCGATGCGACTGCCGCCCTTCGTCCGCCGCCCCGGCAGCGGTTCCGCCTGGCAGGGGTTACGCGAGGCCGTGGGGTTCATCCGGAGCGACCGGCGCGTGCTGGCACTGGTGCTGCTGGTCGCCGCCTTCAGCGTGTTCGGGTTTCCCTTTCTCGTGCTCATGCCGGTAGTCGCCCGCGATGTGTTGCATACCGCGGCGCGCGGCTACGGCGCGCTCATGGCGAGTGTGGGGGTGGGCGCGATGCTGGGCGCGCTGGCGCTGGCCGTGGCGGGCCGGCGCGTCGCCATGGGTGCCGCCCTGCTCGAGGGAGGGGCCGCCTTCGGGGCGCTGCTCGTGGCGTTCGCCGCGGCCCGCGCTTTCGCCCTGGCGCTTGGCCTGCTCGCGCTCACCGGGTGCGCCATGATCGTCACCACCGCGCTTGCCAACACTATGCTGCAGACCCTCGTCCCGGACGCCCTGCGCGGCCGCGTCATGGCGTTCTACGCCTTCGTGTTCGTGGGCATGGCACCGTTCGGCGCCTTCCAGGCGGGCCTCCTCGCGGAGCACACGAGCGCGCCGCTCGCCATCGCGGTCGGCGGGATTGGCTGTCTCGGCGCGGCAGCCCTGGCGGCAGCGCGCGCGCCGGGGCTGTGGGCCCTGCGCTAGGGCGCGGGCGCCCGCCGCCGGCGAGAGCCGGGCTCCCTGCTTAGCCCCACCCCCGCCGCCGCGCTTCCGCGACAATGAGCGCGGCCGCCCCCTCGACGCCCAGCCGCTCGGCGTTCACCACCAGGTCGTAGTTCACCACGTCCTGCCGATGGCGGCCGTAGTGCGCGGTGACGTACTGGTCGCGCCGGCGGTCGGTGTCGTCCACCACGCGTTCGACGGTGGCGGCGTCTACGCCGAGGCGCTCGACCGCGAGCTGCCAGCGCCAGGGCTTCGAGGCGACGACGTACACGTGCAGGGCATCGGGGCGGCGGGCGAGCAGCGCCTGCGCCCCGCGGCCCACCAACACGGCACGCCCGTGCGCCGCCGCCTCGGCGATCACGCGCTCGGTCACCGCCACGATCGTCCCCTCGTCCTGCGCGGCCGGGGGCACGGCGGTAGCGGTCATAAAGAGTTCGGGCGAGGCTACGGAGAGGGTGCGGGCCAGCCGCTCGAGCAGTCCCGGCGCTCGCTCTTCGCGCTGCGCCACCTCGGCGGCGGGCAGGCCCGCGCGGCGCGCGACTTCGTCCACGAATTCGTTGTCGATCACCTCCCACCTCAGCGCAGCCGCTACGAGCCGGGCGATCTCCGAGCCGCCGGAGGCGTATTGCCGGGTGATCGTGATGACGGGCGGCGCCATATCAGGGCTTCAGGTTCTTACGCAGCTCGCTGATGTTGAGGAGCGGCATCCCGCCCTCGGTGGGGACGAAGATGATGAGGTTGCTCGAGCTCTTCATGTCGTGGAGCACCTCGATCCATTGCTTGGTGAGGGCTTCGGGCGACAGGGTCTGGTTCAAGAGCCGCTGCTGCTCGGTCTGCAGCCGGGCGACCTCGACCCGGTGGCGCTCGGTCTCGATCTGCTGCTCCTGCGCGATCTTGTTGTTGATGGCCTGGACGACTTGGGCGGGCGGTTGCAGAAAGAAGGCGGTCACCGCGGCGATGCGGAACTTGCCGCCGCCGGCCCGGGGCGTGGTCACGAGCGCCGAGTCGACGAGCCCCTCCATCGTGTTGGCGATCTGCGTGCGCTTGGAGATGTCGTTGATCGAGTATTGCACCATGCCGTCGCGCACCCCTTTGCGGATCGCGTTGAGCACGGCGCCGCGAATCTGGTTTTCGTCGCCGATCTCGGTATAGATCTTGGGCGCCTGCATCGGATCGATCTGCCAGCGGATGGAGACCTCGACGTGCATCCCCATCTGCTCGCTCGACAGGGCTTCGATCGCCTCGATCTGCTCCCCACGCGTCGGCCACTGCTCCTCGCGGGTCGAGTAGCGCTCGATCGAGGACCACGGGGCGACGAACCGGATGCCCGGGAGCAGCGGCGTGGGGTCCACGTAGCCGAAGGCGCGCCGCACGCCCACCTCGCCGGGATCGATCACCACCATGGTGGACCCGATTATCACGAACAGGGCAATGATCCCGACCACAGAGCCCGCGAGCCGCAGCATGGTGGCGACGGGGCCGGGGCGTTGCGAGCGGACGGTGGCGGCGGCGAGCAGCAGCGAGAAGGCGATGACGAACAAGACGGCGCCGGCGACGAGCTTGCCCATGGGAGCTCCGGAGAGGGGAGAGTGGGCTGAAGATAGGGGGAACGCGCGCGGCCGTCAGGCGCTTACGAGAACAGGTTCGGCCCCCCGCCCGGCTTGGTGTAACCGGGTCCCTTCGGCTCGCTGCGCACGCGGGTGTAGCCGAGCTCTTCACTCCGCGAGATCCGCTTTTCGGCCACGAGCCCCTCGAGCACCAGCTCGCAAGCCGCCACCAGCGTGCCGGGATCCTTCTTGCCCGCGAGGCCGACTTGGTCGATCAGGTCGAGCAGCCCCGGGACGACGCTGAAGCCCTTGAGGCAACTCTCCGAGCGTTCGTCCGCCGAGATCTTGAGCGCGCCGCCCTCGTCAAACCAATGCACGATGTCGTCGACGTTGGCGCCGCCCACCCGCGCCTCGAAGGTCTTGCCAGCCGCCCGGCGCACCAGGTCCTTGGCGATCACCTCCGGCCCCTGTAGTTCGCCCTCGTACTCCAGTTCGAGCTTCCCGGTGATCGCGGGGAGGGCGGCGTAGATGTCGGAAACGCGCGGCACGACCGTCTTCTCCTTGGTGACGAGCGAGCGCCGCTCCGCGCTCGAGATGACGTTCTCGAGGACACTGATCGGCAGCCGCTGCGACACGCCGCTGCGGCGGTCCACCCGCTTGTCGTCGCGCGCCTCGAAGGCGACGCGCTCGATGAGCTCGCAGATGAAGTCCGGCAGCTTCAGGGGTCGGCCCCGGCGCTCGAGCCACGCCTCCTGCCGCGTGATCGCCCCGCCCAGCTCGACCGTGTGCGGGTAGTGGGTAAGGATCTCCGAGCCGATGCGATCCTTGAGCGGGGTGATGATCTTGCCGCGCGCGGTGTAATCCTCGGGGTTCGCGGTGAACACGAGCGCGACGTCGAGGTTCAGCCGCACCGGGTAGCCTTTGATCTGAACATCCCCCTCCTGCATGATGTTAAACAACCCCACCTGGATCTTCCCGGCGAGGTCGGGCAGCTCGTTGATCGCGAACACCCCGCGGTTGGCGCGTGGCAGCAGGCCGAAATGCATGGTGAGCTCGTCGGAGAGCAGATGCCCGCCGCGCGCCGCCTTGATCGGATCGACGTCGCCGATGATGTCGGCGATGGTGACGTCGGGCGTGGCGAGCTTCTCGACGAAGCGAGCGTCCCGCGGCAGCCACGCGATCTCCGCCCGATCGCCCTGCTCGCTCGTGAGCTCGCGGCCGAACTTGGAGATCGGTGCGAAGGGGTTGTCGTTCACCTCGCTCCCCGCGAGGATGGGAATCTCCTCGTCGAGCAGGGTAACGAGCTGGCGCAGGATGCGGCTCTTCGCCTGGCCCCGCAGGCCCAACAGGATGAAGTTGTGCCGGGACAGGAGGGCGTTCACCAACTGCGGCAGCACGGTGTCTTCGTAGCCCACGATCCCCGGGAACAGCGGGGAGCCGTTCTCGAGCAGACAGATCAGATTCTCCCGCAACTCGTCCTTCACCGTGCGGTGGACGCGAGCCGGGCTCGCCCACTCGGTCTGCTTCAGCTCGCCTAGCGTGGTCGGTTTGCTCATGCGTCCATAGTTAACCGGCCCCCTCGGGCGGTGTAAAGAGTCGCACGGCGGCGACGCCCCACGCTGGCAGCTCCACCGTCACTCGACCGTCCGTCGCCAGGGGCAGCGCCGCGCTGTTCATCTCGACGAGATTGGCGCGGCGAGCTGCGTGGTAGCTGTACGCCGCCGGCCAGACGCCCACGCTCCGCGCCGCGCCGCTCACCTCCAGCAGTTTCACGATCGCGCCCTCCCCGTCGTCGGCCGGCTTGGCGCCGACGACCAGCACGCCGGGATCCGCGAGCTTGAGCGCCGCGTCCTTAGCGAGGAGCGGGCCGGCGCCGGCGTTGGCGTAACGCGCGCTCACGCGCAAGGGGTCGCACGCGGCCCAGCCGCGGCGCACCGGCTCGGCGGGGTCACCGCCGGGCGGCAGCAGCGACAGTCGGAAGCGACAGGTGAACTCGCCCCCCTGACGCGCCGCGAAGGTGCGCGGCCAGTAGTTGTGCATCGCGTAGGCGAACAGCGTGCCATCCGGCTCCAGCGTGCGACGCCACTGCCCCCGGAACAAATCGTTGAGCGTGACGAGCGGCGTGTCGGGGCCACTCCAGAGGATCCCGCCCGCAGCGTCGTGCAGCCACACCCAGTGCGTGTGGCAGTACCAGTCGCGACAACTGCCGCGCTGCTGGTCGCGCTCCACGGTCAGCCGGCCCAGCGGCACCTCGACCTCGACTACCGGCTGCGTCAGCGCGAAGGGGAACGCGACATAGAGCGCTTCCTTCTCGAGCGTCGGCGGCTTGGCGATCCGGTTCTCGAGGTCGACCCAGGGGAGCTCGTCGTACAGCGTCACGATCGAGGTGAGCGCGCTCGTGCCTGCGAGCCGGCGCTCGACGACGAGCCGCGCCCCGATGCCCGGCAGGCGTTCGCGCCGGGCGGAGACGAGCTCGGCTTGGTTCACTGCCAGCGCGGGCGGGACGCGCAGCGAGTCGCGCGACGCGTCGGTCCACAGCGCACTGTGGAGTCCACCCGTCACATACACGAGTTGGTTCAGCCCAGACCAGGTGCCGGGCCGCACCCGGTCCGTGCCGTCTCCACCGGTGAGCGAGCGAATCGCCCCAGTCGCGGGGTCGAGCACGACGTGAAACCGACCCGCTTGGGCCTCGAGGGCCGTACCCTCGTCGCGGGGCGGATTGGCCGCCCCCTCACTCTCGGCGAGCGCGAGATAGCCCAGGGCCGGTACGTCCGTCGCTACGAGCAGCGCCGATCCGTCCGGAAGATCGACTGCGGGCCACGGCCGCCCGGCCCTCGCCGCCCAGCGGCGTCCGGCGCCGCCCGGCACCTGGACGATGTCGCTGCGGGCCCAGCTCGAGGCGTTGAACACGAGGCGCCCGGGACCGGCCTCGGTGGCGCGGCCCAGGCGCAGCAGGGCGTCGCTCACCTGCGCGCGCGCCGCTGCCGCGGCGCCGTCTAGTAGACGCTGCTTATACTCCCACTGCGCTACGGTTTGCCGCCCGTCCGGATCGACGACGCTGTCGGCGGCCCCCCAGGTGTGCTCGCCGAACAGCAGGAGATCCCGCCAGCAGGCCTGGCGTTCGAGCAGGCGGCGGCGCCGCCGTTCGGCGCCCTCGACGTCGTGGCTCTCCACTCGGTCGTCCCACAGCGCCAGCAGCTCCGCGGCCCGCGCGGTGAGCTGGGCCGCGCGGTAGCCCGCCACCGCGGAGGCGGTCGACGCCGCGCCGTCCTCGCGATACAGCCCCGTGTCGCCGCGCCGCACTGGCAGCTTGGCGCCCCAGCGCTGCTCCACTTCGCGGCAGAAATCCTCGATCCGGCCCGGGATGATGCGGGGGAAGGCGTAGCGGCGGTTGAAATCCTCGACGTGAGCGACGAGGCGCTCGTCCATCAAGCCGTTGTCGCCCGCGGCGCCATGCAACAGGGCGATGTCGTAGGGGTAGGCGGACGACACCAACGTTGGGTCGGTGAGCAGCCAGTCCGACAGCCGGCGTGCCATGACGCCCGGGCCGACGTTGAACCCGAAACGCGCGGCGTCGTCATAGCCGTAGCCGCGCCAGTGCAGCACGCGGCTGCCGTCCGGTCCCTCCCACCAGTACAGCTGCGGGTACGCCGTCCCCTCCCCCGCAAGCCCGGCCGCGGCCCCCTCGGCGGCCGTGAGCAGCGGCACGGCCCGCGCGGCCGCGACCCCGCTCACGAAGTAGCGCACTGCGCTTGCCGCCAGTACGGTCGGCAGCGTGGGCACCTGACCCGGGACGTCGACGAGCTGCGCTGCCCTGTACCCGAGCCCCCGCTCGCGCGCGAACTGGCCGGCCGGCCATACGGCGCGGGCCAGCGTCTCGTGGTCGAGGAGGCCCGTGAGCAGGTTCGCGAACAAGGCGGAAAACCCCACCTTGCCGTCGCGAATCGCTTGCGCCAGCGCGTCGCCCGCGGCCGGGGCGCGATTGTCGACGAACGACAGCACCTGCAGGGCGCATTCCGCCGTCCAGCGGTAGTCGGGCCGAGCCGCCAGGCGCGCCAGCGCCGCGTCCAGGTTCTTGCGGTGGATCTCGAGGCAGCGCTCCTGAAGGTCGGTGGACCCGAGCTCGGTATGGCTGGTCGACAGCCAGTAGAGGGTCCAGCGTCGCGGCGGCACGAGCCGGACGCGGCGACGCTCGATGCGCTGCTTCCCGACCTCGAGCTCGAGCCGGAAGTCACCCGCGGCGGCGAGCGGCACCCACACTTCGCCCGCGAGCCCGGGCCCAGTGCCGGCGGGCACGGGCAACAGCCCGGCCGTCCCCACCAGCACCCCGTGCGCGTCTGTCACACGCACGCGCGCTGCGGGGGCGGCGAGCCCCGTCACGGTAATGCGCACGAGGTTGTTGCGGCCCTCGGGCTGCTGGTAGAGCGCCGTGGGCTGGGCCTCGATGACCGGCTCCACCCTGCCAGTCCCGCCCAGGCGAGCGCGGGACCGCCCGACTCCGGCCGCCGTGGCGCTGAGCCAACCAAGGAAGCTCCGCCGATTCGTCATCTTAGCTCGCGCGGTCGGTCGTGCACGCGGTGCGGCGCCCCAACCCAGGGCACCCGGGGACGGCGGGCACGGCGGCGGCGGCTCCGATCCGGCGCCGAATGCGCACCCTTGACTCCGGGGGTCCTAAGGCTAGGTTTTCCCGCGCCGAAAACGCCCCGTTCACCGCCACTTCCATCAGGAGTCCGCATGAAGCGTCTCGCAATCGCCCTCGTCGTCATCGCCATGGGCGCGTGTCAGAAGGCCGACCAGAAGCCCGCGCAAGCGCCCGCCATGGCCGCTCCCGACACGTCCAAGGCCATGATGCAGATGGCCGACACGTCGAAGGGGATGAAGATGCAGATGGCCGACACGTCGAAGAAGATGGCGCCGGCCGCGCCGGCTGCGAAGCCCGCGCCGAAGAAGAAGCCCTAACCCCCAGCGCTGCTGTGACGATGCCCGGGACTCGCGCCCGGGCTTTTCGTCTTGCTGGCACCACGGCTCGGGTGCGAGAGCGTCGTCCAGCCCGCCCCGCCTGTTAGGAGCGACCGGCGCTCCTTGGGCGCCGCGTCACGCGGGCCCGATGGCCGGCAGGGCGAAGGGCAGGTCGACGACGCGGGCGTCGCGCCCCGCGGCGCGGACCATCACCCCCGGCGTCACGTCGGCGCGTAGCACGGCAAGGCCCACCCAGCGCCCCGCCCCCGATGTCCCCGGCTCGGGCACCCAGGCGACGCTCGTCACCCGGCCCACCTCGCGGTCGAGGTGGGTCACCGTGCTCCAGCCGTCGGCCGGCGCCGCCGGGGGCGCGGTGTCAAACAGCAAACCCCGCAGCTCCCGGTTGGTGTGGCCGCGGAAGTGCAGCCGCGCAACTGTCTCCTGCCCCGTGTAGCACCCCTTGGTGTAGGACACACCACCGATTTCGTCGTAGCGCACTTCCTGCGGGATCGTCTTGTCGTCCACCTCGGCGCCGAGCCGGGGCCAGCCGGCGAGCACGCGGGCCAGGTCGAGGAGCGCCGGTTCCGCCTGGAGCGCACCGGCAGCGACGAGGCGCCCCGCCAGCGTCGTCGCGACCGATTCGGGGGCGGTGAGCTGCAGGACGAACGGCGCGCCGTCGGTGGCGCGCGCCGCCTCGAGTCCCGCCGCGCCGGAGAGGACGCGGCCTGGGCTCTCGGGTGCCACGACGCCGGCGGTCTCGGCTACGCTCAGTGCGCGCGGACCCGCCAGGCGGTACACCACGACGTCGGCCGCCAAGGCGCGCTCGCGCCCCTCGGCGGGTACCGTGTAGCTCACCGTGGCGCCGAGCCGCGCGGCCCACCCGTCCACTACGATCATCCCTTTGGGCGTGAGCAACGCCCCGTACAGGAACGCCCCGTCGCCCGGCTGTTCGAGATCGTTGGTGAGCAGGCCCTGGAAGCAGGTGACCGCGCCCGGGCCCGTCAGGGCGAGTACGGCGACGTCGGCGCGCGCCAGCACCGCGCCGCTCCGCAGCGCGGCGACGAGCGGCGGCGCGATGCGACCTGGTTCGAGCCGCGCGACTGGAGGTGCTCCCACGTCGATCATCCTGCTTCAAGCATAATAGCCCGCCGCCTGATACGACTCGTCGAGCAGCTCGACCGGATGGCGCACGACGGCGGCGATGCCAGCGGCGGCGAGGCCCGCTCCGAGCTGCATCAGGCATCCCGGGTTACCGGTGGCCACCACCTGGGGCTGCGCGTTGCGCAGCGAGGCGAGCTTCGGCCCGAGCACGGCACGCGACATCGTCGGCTCGACGAGGGTGAACAGCCCGGCGCTGCCGCAGCACTGCGCGGCGTCGGGCGTCGCGATCACCCGCAGGACGGGGATCGCCCGCAGCACCTGCTGCGGCGGTTCTGCGATGCGTTGCGCGTGCAGCAGGTGGCAGGGGGGGTCGTACGCGACGGTGGCGTCCAGCGGGGCTCCGGGGAGTGGCCCTCGGGCCGCCAGCAGCTCCGTCACGTCCCTGACGCGCGCCGCAAAGGCGCGCCCCTCCCCGTCGTCCAAGAGATGGCCGTACTCCTTTAGCATCGCGCCGCACCCGGCGCTGTTCACCACGATGGGGTCCTCCCCCGGTCCGAACGCCGCGACGTTCCAGCGCGCGAGCCGCCGCGCCGCGTCCCGCAGCCCGGCATGCGCGTGCAGCGCCCCGCAGCACACCTCCGCCGCGGCGTCCCGCACCGCATAGCCGTTCACCTCGAGCGTGCGGGTCGTCGCGGCGTGGACGTGGGCGAACAGCCCCTCCATGATGCAGCCCCGGAACAAGGTGACCGGCGTGCGCTCTGTCGCCACGTCGGGGCGAGTCGGGCGCGCCCGGCTGGCCGGACGGCTCGCCGGGCGGCGGCCCTGCGGCCGGCTGGCGGCGAGCATCCCCAGGGCAAATCGCACGCGGCCCCAGCCCGCCAGCCGCCGCGGCACACCGGTCGCCCGCATCAGCCGGGCCAGCGCGTACATGACCTGCGACACCCCGCTGCCAGTCAGAGCCGCCAGCGCCGCGCGCGCCAGCGGGGGCAGGCGCCGCCGCTCAGCCAGGAGCGCCCGGGCGGCCTCGAGCCCTTGCCCGTAGCCGACGCCTGAGGGGCACACCGGCTCGCACCCCCGGCAGCCGAGGCAGCGGTCCAGGTGCACGCCGAGCGCGGGGTCGTCGGGGGCGAGTTCGCCTGCTTCCAGCGCCCGCATCAGTTCGATACGGCCGCGCGGGCTGTCAGCCTCGTCGCCCGTGGCGAGGAACGTGGGGCAGGCCTGCAGGCAGAAGCCGCAATGCACGCACGGATCGAGCGCCGCGAAGCCGCCGCGCTCCGTCATTCCGCTCCTTCGACCGCCACCACGAACGACTCACCGGGATCGAAGGTGCGGCGCAACCCCGCGATCAGCGGGCCGACGCCCTCGCGGTAGGCGCCGAAGTGCCCGACGGCCGCGCGGATCGGCCAGGGAGCACGCTCCAGGGTGAGCGGCACCTCGAGCCCGGCCAGGGTGCGGCGCAACCGCCGCAGTCGGTCGACCGTGGTCTCGCCGCCCCAGCGGATCGCGCCGACGCCGGGGCTGGCCGAGATCCACTCGTCGCCCACCTGGTGCTGCAACAAGTCGAGCAGCTCGTCGCCCGAAGCGGGCAGCCCGCCGATCCGGAACGATACGGGCCGGGTGGCAAAGCTTTCCGCCGCCCGCATCCAAAAGCCGTGCGCCTCGTCGGCCCGAAGCTGGCTGAAGCGCCCGCCGGTCGCGGCGCGCAGCCCCGCCTCGT
>Ga0209648_10005555_pt1 | contig 10799 bp, 11 predicted proteins | sample GraSoi2013_115cm_FD_185830 | JGI IMG/M metagenome (GOLD analysis project Ga0209648, IMG submission 185830) | Grasslands soil microbial communities from the Angelo Coastal Reserve, California, USA - Sample 9_17_2013_115cm (SPAdes) (version 2) | ecosystem: Environmental > Terrestrial > Soil >...
TATCTGCGCCCGGACCCTGCGCGGGTGATTGTGCGCCCGTTCAAGCCGGCGACAGAGCCGCGCGATCTCAACCCGACCGACAAGACACGCGCAAATCATATCGTCGACCGGGTTCTCGCACTCGATTCCGAAGCCGTTGCCAGCCAGCTGGCCGATGTCCTGGAGAATTTCCAGGGCCGGCACCGCAACCTGCTGGAGACGTTCGAGGCGCGCGCCGATGTAATGGAACAGGCATTGGCTGCTCACGGCACCTTTTCCAAAACCCAGCGCCAGCTGATCGGCGCCTATTTTCTCCATGAGTATTCGTTCGAAGCCTCGGCCTTGTTTAATCCCAGCATCGTGCCGCATCCCGACCAATCGAACGCGCCGAAAGGTGGCTTGCGCTTCGTTCTCAGTCTCCGTGCGGTCGGCGAAGGGCATGTATCGTCACTGACGTTTCGGGCCGGGACCATCGCGGCCGACGGCAGCCTGACCGTTGATCCGACGGCTCGCCTCGCATCGAGCCCCCGGATTGGCCTCCGCGTATCCGGATCAGACGGCGACCATGTCGAGTTGACTTTCAATCCCGAAGAGGAACTCAGCGAGCGCGTCATCTTCCCGGTCACCGAATCCCAATCGAATGGCATTGAGGACGCGCGCTTTGTGGAATTCAGCGATGAGGACCGGAAAACCTACTACGCGACTTATACCGCCTATAGTGGGCGGGCGATCCGTTCCGAATTGATCGAGACCAGCGACTTTATGTCGTTCCGGCTGGCGCCCTTGAAGGGTGCCGCGGCGGGGAACAAAGGCATGGCGCTATTCCCGCGCAAGATCGGCGGCAAATACGCGATGATCGGGCGCCAGGATAACGAGAACCTGTATTTGATCTATTCAGACGACCTCTACACATGGGACGGCGGTCAGGCCATTCTGAAACCTGAATTTCCCTGGGAGTTCGTTCAGATTGGCAATTGCGGCTCGCCGATCGAGCTCGATGAAGGCTGGCTGCTGCTGACGCATGGCGTCGGCCCGGTCCGCAAATACTCGATCGGCGCGGCGCTGCTCGACAAGAACGACCCCTCCAAGGTGCTGGCCCGCTCGCGCGAGCCGTTGTTGCGGCCTGAGCCATCCGAGCGCGAAGGATACGTCCCTAACGTCGTCTATACGTGCGGCGCCATGAGGCACAACGACCAGATCATTTTGCCATACGCGGTGTCGGACACCTTCTCCAATTTCGCAACCATCAAGATTTCGGCGCTGATGCAAGCCATGAAAGCTTGATCGCCGCTTGCGAAATGCGCGCCAATCTCTCTGTTAACAGCGAGCCCTCATAACCCGAGAAACAGTCTACTTCGTGCAGGCATTCAATGCCGGCAAGGGCGGCCGCCAATGTCCGAGATAGGTCGATACGACCTCGACTAATGCATAGCTATTCGGTGACAAAGGGCGCACAGTCGCAAAATGCTGGTCCTCATGTTGCGCCGGATGAACTTCCTTGTTCAAGCTTTGGACCCTGCGGCAGGAGATCAATACAAGCCTGGTGCAGTGTTCTTTCGGGCACCTCCTGAATTTGATTTGGTGCCGTGATGCTTACGTTACCGGCACTGCTTTTTGAAAATGGGCTGCCTGATCTTCCGGTGTCGCTAATCGAGCCGCACCGCAACCATAAGGGAGTTTGGCGCATCAAGTTCAGCTACGAAACGGGGGAACCGCTCTCCATGAGTGCGGTCCAGGCAGCGACGATGGCCTCCTGTCTTCATGAGATTGGGGAGGTCGAATTAGCTGACGAGATCGACGGCGCGATCAGAACCGCGGCGCGCTACGGGGCAATGTGAAATTCATCAAACCCAGAGGAGACCAGCATGGCCAAAGGCGAGCAAAAAGGTAATCGGGAGTCCAAGAAACCCAAGAAAGAGAAGATCAAGACAATTGCCGCAGCGCCAAGCCAAAAGACCGCGGGATGGCAGCCGAACTTCGCCTCCGGCAAGAAGAAATAGTGACGCAATGGCTGACGTCGGCATCTGACGGGTTATTGGAATAGCGCGTTTGATCACCCGCGTACCGGCGGCTCTTTCGTGCAGAGTGCTGCATGATCGGTATTGAAGCTGATTGGCCTGCCACTTCTTGGACCCGGCCTTTTTTGATTGCGGATAAGCGATGAGTAATGTCACCCGAAAGGAAATCCGATGAAAATCGCTCTCGCAATATTGGCGCTCTGCGCGTGCACCCAAAGCACTCTCGCTGCTGGACCAGACTGTCGCGCGATCGAAAGCACAAGCGGGCGACTTGCTTGTTACGATACGGCGTTTCCTCCAAAAGTGGAAAAGCCCAAGGCCGTCGAAAACGACCTATCGCCAGCCGCATACAAAGACCCATTCGTCGCCGAAGACGCCCGCACCACGGCCAAGCTGAAGAATATCTGTCGCGGTTGTTGAAGATCTGCGGAAAAGCAACGTTCCTCCGCTGATCGTGAACAGCCCGGTAGAGAAGCATTCCAGCCGAATGCGATGCTCTTCACGTCACGCCCGGTAACGCAGCGCTTCGACCAGCAACGCAAAAGCCGGTGCGACTTGTCGGCGGCTAGCGTAGTAAAGATGATAGCCCGAAAAGGGCGCACACCAGTCGTCGAGCACCCGGATCAGTCGCCCTTCCGCGACGTGCGTCTGCACCTGGTCCTCGGGCAGGTAGGCGAGGCCTAGCCCGGCCAGCACCGCTTTCATTCTCAGGCCGATGTTGTTGAACACCAACTGTCCGTCGACACGCACCTTCAGCTCGCGCCCGCGCTTCTCGAATTCCCAGGCGTAGAGTCCGCCGTAGGTCGGCAAGCGGATGTTGATGCAGTCGTGGGAGGTGAGGTCCTGCGGCTTCTTCGGCCTTGCCCGTGTGGCGAAGTACGAAGGCGCGCCGACGACCGCCATGCAGAAGTCCGGCCCGATGCGCACGGCGATCATGTCCTTTGCTACCTGCTCGCCGAGACGAACGCCGGCGTCGTAGCGCTCTGCGACGATATCGGTCAGGCCATATTCAGTGGTGAGCTCGACCTTGATATCAGGGTAGCGCGGCAGCAGCCCCGCCAGGGCAGGCCAGAGCACCGCTTCGGCCGCGTGCTCGCCCGTCGTAATGCGGATGGTACCGGCAGGCTTCTCCCGCAGCTCGGTGAGTGCGGAAAGTTCGGCGTCGATCTCTTCGAATCTTGGCCCCACGGTCCGCACCAGGCGCTCTCCAGCCTCGGTCGGCGCGACGCTCCGCGTGGTGCGGGTTAATAGTCTGAGCCCGAGCCGCTCTTCGAGCCCACGAATGGTGTGACTGAGCGCGGACTGCGACACACCTAGTTTCGCCGCGGCTCTGGTGAAACTTCGCTCCTTCGCCACCGCAAGGAAGGCAAGGAGATCGCTGACGTCCTGGCGCGGCATTCATGAATCCAGCTAATAAGTGCATGCGAATTCTATCACCTAATCGGGTGCTGTCCCCCTCCCTAAATTCCGGGCAACGGCAGCCGGCGAGGCTGCCCAGCAAGTCGAGAGGGGTGAGACCATGGAGATCAAGCGAAGCGGTTCGCAGCCGTCCGGCAAGGGACCGGCGGAATATTTCACGGGCGCTGTGCGCGTCGATCCGCTGTTCCAGGCTCCCGACCCGGCACGTGTTGTTGGCGCCAGCGTCACCTTCGAGCCCGGTGCTCGCACCGCATGGCACACCCACCCGCTCGGCCAAACCTTGATCGTCACATCCGGCCGCGGGCGGGTGCAGGTTTGGGGCGGCCGGGTCGAGGAAGTCACCCCGGGTGATGTTGTGTGGTTTCCGCCCGGTGAGAAGCACTGGCATGGCGCAACACCCACGACGGCGATGACCCATCTCGCCATTCAGGAGCAGCTCGGCGGCAGGACCGTCGAGTGGATGGAAAAGGTCAGCGACGAACAATACCGGGCCTGACACCCTACTGAGTATCTTTGGAGGAAGACAATGCAAAAGCGCAAACTTGGAAACAGCAATTTGGAAGTGTCCGCCATCGGGCTCGGCTGCATGGGACTGAGTTTTGGCTACGGTCCGGCCGTCGATCAACAGGCGGGAATTTCACTGATCCGATCGGCCGTCGAGCGTGGCGTTACATTCTTCGACACCGCGGAAGTCTACGGCCCGTTCACGAACGAGGAACTGGTCGGCGAAGCGCTGGCCCCGTTCAGGAGCCAGGTCGTGATCGCAACCAAGTTCGGCTTCGATATCGATCCGAAGACGGGCCAGCAGCGCGGTCTGAATAGCCGGCCAGAGCACATCAAGCAGGTCGCGGAGGCCTCGCTCAAGCGGCTCAGGACCAACGTCATCGATCTGTTCTACCAGCACCGTGTCGACCCGAACGTGCCGATCGAAGACGTGGCGGGAGCGGTCAAGGACCTGATCCGGGAAGGCAAGGTCAGGCATTTCGGATTGTCCGAGGCCGGGGTGCAGACGATCCGCCGTGCTCACGCGGTTCAGCCTGTCGCCGCGCTGCAGAGCGAATATTCGCTGTGGTGGCGGGAGCCCGAGAAGGAGGTCCTGCCGACGCTTGAAGAGCTTGGCATCGGTTTTGTCCCCTTCAGCCCTCTGGGCAAGGGTTTTCTCACGGGCGCGATCAGCGAGAATACGACGTTCGACAAGACGGACTTTCGCAACATCGTGCCGCGCTTCGCGCCGGAGGCCCGAAAGGCGAACCAGGCGCTCGTCGATCTGCTCGGCCAGATCGCAGCTCGAAAGCCGGTGACGCCTGCGCAGATTGCGCTTGCCTGGCTGCTTGCGCAGAAGCCTTGGATCGTTCCGATCCCCGGCACCACGAAACTGCATCGCCTGGAAGAGAACATCGGCGCGGCCGCCGTCGAGCTCACGCCCGACGATCTCAGCGACATCGACAGTGCTGTCGCCAAGATCACCGTGCAAGGGGCCCGCTACCCGGAACATCTGCAGCAGCTCGTTGGTCGCTGATCCGGCGGACCTGCGTTCGCTTCGAGCGGCATAGCGAGACTTGAGAGCTGACCCCGAAAATTGCTTAGAGAAAATCCCGCAACCGCGCGAGTTCGACAATCTGCTCGGCCGACAAGACAGCGGTGATCAGTTCACCCTGCGGAGCAGTGTGGATCTCGTACAGATGATGTTGAGATGCGGGTTTGGACATGAACTCTCGTATGCATTCGTCAAGAGTTCCGTCAAACACAAGATAGGGACTGGCACCAAGTGAGGCGCTAATACGCTCGTTCTTAAGTGAAGGCCATTTTCGCAGAATTGCAGGAGCATCAAATTTGATTTCGGTACCCTCCGTGTTTAGTGCTTCAGCTTCGGTATCTTAATCCGTTCCCCCTTCAAGCAAGATAGCGAGAATGGAATACGACCCACCGCGCGATATGGCCGCGTCAGCGCGCAAGGTCAACATCTAGAGAGCGGCGAGAAGGACGAGTTCCCGAAACGCCGTCGCCCCAAGCGGCCCGCGCAAGCGCAAGCCACGGCTGAGCCGATGCCCGTGCGCCAGCACCGGTTCTCACCGAAAAGCCGTCCGGGCGTGACACCGGGCGGCTTCTCGTGCGACTGCCGGCTCCGGCCGACTCCGGTTCCGCCGCGATTGGGACAAGGCTGCTACTACGTGGTTAATAGATCGTTAACGAGGCCGCGCCGGCCGCCTTCTGGTCGTCACTTCCATAAGGCGGCCCGACGTACGACGTTGCCGGACGACATATGTCGGGCCTAACCAAACCATGGGTTGCCCCCCGGAATGGCCGAATCGGACATGAGCAAATCTTCGTGGCAAAAAAACCGCCTGCGACGCGAAGCGGCCTTGATCCGCCATGAAGAAAAAGCACAACCAAGTTCCCGCGAGAGATAGGCGCGTTAACTCTGGTGCGAAACTATCCTGCGATCACACGATCTTCCTGCCCGGCCACCCCTTAAGCGCCTGATTCAGTCCTACGCTCACAGTCCATTCGCGCATCTTCGGACCATGCGGGGGTTGGCCGTGATCAGGACAGTGTGGCTTGCGGTTCTTTGTTTGATGGGCGTGGGTGCAATGGTCGCTATTAGGGCCGGTACTCCGACGGCTCCGTCCGGCGTGAGAGCTTCCCCGGAGCAAACGAGTATTGGGAAAATTTTTTCACAGGATACGTTGACCAAAGCAGACAGGCTGGAAATCGCGTATGTTCGAGACCCGGTCGCGCCAACGCCAGTGATGCTGGTTACGAAGGCTCGCGACGAAACTCCGTCACAACCTCCCAGCTCAACGGCGACCACGAACATTGTGAACCGGCATTGGCACGATCCCAACGCCAAGAAGCCTGCAGCGGTGTCTCCCGGCCGACGCATCAAGGGTGAGGCGCCGAAGCAGGGCAAGAATGTCGACCGAGGAAAACCAACGGTCGAGCTGAGGTCCTGTCGACGCCCAGAGGGCTTTGCGGGGTTGTTAAGGGCATTGAACCTCACGCCTGGATGCGACACGTAGCGCGCGGCGGATCGCACATCCGCCGCCGCAGCGACCGTCCTTGAACCAAATCCGCGGACAACGTCACTCAGCGAGGTAGGACTGCCTGCAATCGACAGAGGGTTGAAATGCGAACCAAAGGATTTGGCTGGATCGGTCCTGCCGCGCTGCTTTCCGCGGTGCTGATGGCGACATCCGCGTCGGCCTATGATCCCTACGACCCGAACAATTGCAACGGCTTCATTTGGGACGACAAGCAGGCAGCGGTGGTATCGAAGGTGATCGCGCGCCCGCGCGTCAATTTTGTCAAAAGCCCATATGACGACGACTTCAAGGCTGAAACCTGCCCGGCGGACACCGCGGCTTGCCGGAAAAAGTCCTACCTCGTTACAGGCGACCTCGTGCTGACAGGCTCCACGCGAGGCGCTTTCACCTGTGTCTCCTACCAGTCGCCGCTGGCGCGCAAGCAGATTTGGACCACGAGCTGGGTGCCGGGCTCGTTGCTGACGCCGGTCGCTCCGATGCCGTCGCCGAAAGTACAGGACTGGACTGGCACCTGGTCGCATCCCGGCGGCGATATCACGATCTCCCCGGGTGGCGACGGCGGCAAGCTGAGCATCGAAGGAGAAATGGTAGTTCCGACCGCGCAGGATTTTCACAACGGCCAGTTACAGGCGAAGGCAAGTCCTGAGAAAGACACCATCGCCTTCAACGACGACGGCAGCATTCCCTTTGAGAACACGGAAGGCGTCGGATGCCGGGTGCGGATGCAGCGCATCGAGCAGTGGCTAATGGTCGAGGACAACGAAGGTTGCGGCGGGGCCGCGGTGACGTTCACCGGGCTTTATCGGCGAAAGAAATAAGATGCCCGCTCACGTCGTGCGAGCCCCACGAGCCTGTCAGGCAGGAAAGGCGGGAACAGGCGCATCCTGTTCGATCAGTTTGCGTTCCTTCAGCTGCGCCCAGAACTCGGCCGGAATCTTGACCTGCATGGAGCTGTAGTCAGCGACGATCTGCTGCTCGCTGGCGGCGCCGACAACCAAGGCCGCGGCGACATCCGGCGTTGCGGAGAATTGCAGCGCCGCCGTCCGGAGATCGACGCCGTGCCGTCCCGCTACCTGGCGCAGCTGTTCGCGCTTTTCGATGATCGGCTGCGGGATCTTGTAGTTTTCCTTGCCGTAATTGTACCGCTGACTGCCACTGATGAAGCCGGCGTTGAGCGACGAACCCACCACGAATGAAACGCCCTTGGCGCGCGCGGCCGGAAAAACATGGTGCAGCGCGTTCTCGTGGTCGATCAGCGAATATTGCGAGGCGAGCAGGCAGACATCCGGGTCTGCGACGTCCAAGAGCTTCATGATCGGTTCCGGCCTGTTCACGCCGAGGCCCCAGCCCTTGATGATCCCTTGCTCGCGCATCTGCGTGAGAGCAGGGAAGGCGCCCTTGCGCGCAATCTCGAATTGCTCATCCCAGGGCGACGGCAGATAGGGATTGTCGGGCGAGAGGTCGTGCACGAAGACGATATCGAGCGCGTCAACGCCGAGCCGTTGCAAACTGTCCTCGACCGAGCGCTTCACGCCATCTGCCGTGTAGTCGTACACCAGGTTGTTCGGAGACGGCGTGAAGGGGAAATACTCCTTGGCGTTATTGTGCCGCGACGCCTTGAGCAGCTTCCCCACCTTGGACGAGAGGACATAGTCGCTGCGGTCCTTGGTGTGGAGGAAATTGCCGAACCGGCGCTCGCACAGGCCGAGGCCATACCAGGGCGAAGTGTCGTAGTAGCGGACACCCGCGCTCCACGCCGCTTCGAGCGTGGCATAGGCGTCCTTTTCGGTGATGACCGCGAACTCATTGCCAAGCGGCACGCCGCCCAGGCCAAAGCGGATCGGGGGCTTGTAGTGTTCCGACGTCGTTGATTGCATGCTGGTTTGCCCTTTTGTCTGCGCGGCGGCCGAAATGCCCGGCAAGGTGGCTGCTGCAGCCACTGCCGAGCCCTGAATGGCCAAGCCGAGGAAATCTCGGCGGCTGTGCGGGAGCGTTGCAGTCTTTGGTGTGTTCGACATTCTGTTCTCTCAACGTCATTGCGTGACGCGACGCCCTACTTCAGGCGCGGACCAGCCCTGCGATGGATTCGAAAGGCGGCTCCGAAGGGGTGGTCGGCCGGCGATCGGGTGAGGGGCCAGGATTTAGCAACCGCGGCAAATGCCGCTGATCATGCGGTCGAGCGCCGCGTTCTCCCGATTGATTGGATCGTTCGGATTCATCAGGTTTTTCTCGGAGGGCACTTGGTCAGCGCGCGGCTGGCGGTGCCCGACCGGCGCCTCGGGCAGCAATGGCTGGTCCGAGTTCACCGACGGAGCTGGAGCTGGATTTTGTGAGCCAGCCGACTGCGCAATTGCCGCCGAAGTGTCGACCAGGGCCAGCAACGCTATCGTCGCGATCAACTTTCGCATGATGGGTCTCCCAGATTGGGTCCCCCCTCGCGTGATCTAGGTTGGCAATTCGCCGATACCATTAAATTGAATTTTAGGAATCGGAGATCCAGCAAACGCGGGTGCATTCGCGTTGAACAATGCAGCGACACTACCCATTGCGTTCGTAGGAGCGGATCGTGACGAGCCAGGAAGCGAAAGCGGCAATGCACAGCACGCCCTGCACCAGCCCCAGGGCCAGCGCGCGGCCGCCAAAGGTTGGGGCTAATTGTGTTACCAGACCGGCCAGCAGCACCATCGCGAAGGCCTGACAGGAGGCGGCCAAACCACGCATCTGCGGGAGTTGGTCCAGCCCTACCAGTATAAGGCCCGGCGTAGCGAGCGACATGCCGAAGGCGTAGAATCCGAGCGGAAGTACCGACCCAGGCACGGACGCGGCATGCATGGCGAGGCAGCTCACGTTGACAATGCCGGTCACCAACTGGATGGAAAATCCGGCCAGTATCAACCGCGTTGACGCGACCCGGCCGGCGAGCCTTTCGGCGGCGAGCGAGCCGAGCACGATGCCGGCAACGATGGGCACAAACATCACGGCGTATTGCGTTGGCGGCAGGCCCAATTCGTGCCCGAGGAAGGCTGGCACCGAGGCGACGTAGAGGAACAGACCGGCAAAGCTAAGTGCAATGGCAAGAGCAACAAGACGGAAGCGGCGATTGCCGAAGGCCACGACATATTGCTGCGCCAGGATGCTTAAGCCGAACGGGCGGCGTGCATGCCGCGGCAAAGTTTCCGGCAGGCTGCGCGCACAGAGCACCAACATCGCAACGGCATAGGCGAACAGCGTCAGGAAGATGGCTCGCCACGTGAACAGCGTGACCACCCATCCACCAAAGACCGGCGCCAAGGCTGGTGACAGCGAGAAGATCATGCTGACCAGCGCCAGCAGTCTGGTCGCGGCGGCGCCATCGAAGCAATCGCGGATAATGGCGCGTCCCACCACGGTGCCAACTCCGGCCGACATGCCTTGCACGACGCGGAATGCGGTCAACCAGCCGACGCTGGGCGACAGCGTACATCCGAGCGCAGCCACGGCGAATGCCAGCAGGGCGGAGAGGATCACCCGTCTGCGCCCAAACGCATCGGACAACGGACCATGCACCAAGCTCATGCAAGCAAAGGCGAGCAAGTAGCCGGTCAGCGTGAGCTGCAGGTCAGCGGCGCTTGCTTGAAAATCGCGCTGGATATCAGCGAATGCAGGCAGGTAAGCGTCGATCGACAGCGGCCCGAGCAAGCTCAGGCCACCTAACATGACAGCCAGGCTGCGGCGGCCGACCGCGGGCTCCACGCCTGCGGGCACGGCAGGCGCACTCTTGCCGTGTGCTTCGCCAAGTTCGGAATTGCGCATAAGGGCCCGCCTTCAAACCTGAGCGAGGCCGCCGTCCGCGAAGATTTCGCTCCCAGTCATGGAGGTGCTTTCATCCGAGGCGAGGAATAATGCTACGGCCGCGATATCGTCCGGGTCGGCCATCCGTCCGAGCGGAGTCTGGTCAATCAAGCCAGCGATCATGGCGTCCGCATTGCCCGTTCTCGCCAAGCCGTTGAGCAGACCGGGCGTCGCAGTGGCGCCTGGCGAAAGAACGTTCACACGGATTCCGCTACCCTTCAGGTCCAGCGCCCAACTGCGGGCAAGATTGCGGATCGCTGCCTTGCTGGCGCTGTAGATGCTGAAGGCCGGCGTTCCCATTGAACCCGTCGTGGATCCCGTGAGGATGACGGAGCCTCCGCCACGCATCAGCGGAAGTCCCAATTGCACGGTGAATACCGTGCCTTTGACATTCACATCGAAAACCCGGTCGAAGGACTGTTCCGTGATTTTGCCCAGGGGTTCCCGTGCACCCAAGCCCGCGTTGGCGAATAGGACGTCGATGCGCCCCCGATCCGACCGAACCTTT
>Ga0209648_10005557_pt1 | contig 10799 bp, 12 predicted proteins | sample GraSoi2013_115cm_FD_185830 | JGI IMG/M metagenome (GOLD analysis project Ga0209648, IMG submission 185830) | Grasslands soil microbial communities from the Angelo Coastal Reserve, California, USA - Sample 9_17_2013_115cm (SPAdes) (version 2) | ecosystem: Environmental > Terrestrial > Soil >...
CCGGCGGAGCCGACGGCGCGCAGGAAGCCGCCGAGAACCCAGCCCACCCACCCGCTCAGCGCTCCGGCGACGAGAACGCGCGGCAGCGAAGCCAGGACCCGGTCCGCCGGCCACGGCCGCCCGACGGCCCACCGCATCCACGCGACTTCCATCGCGACGAAGGCCAGAGTGAACGCCAGCCCAGCCGCCGCGCCGAGCCACGCGCGCTCGCGCCGGCGCCCGGCACGTGAGAACGCGAGCGAGAGGACCGCCGCGGGCGCGGCGAGGATCGGCGTCAGCGTGTAACGATCGAACTCGATGACCCGGAGCATCACGTCCACGAGCCACGCGACGGCCAGGAAGGCGAGGCACGCGAGCGTTGGCGCCCACGGCCCGACCGCGCGTGCCGCGGCGACAAGGACGACGGGCGCCAGGAGTGCGACGAGGAACGGATAGAAGTCCGGCGTGCGCGAGTGGGGCAGCATCGTGTAATGGGCGAGGACGAAGTGGCCGCGATGAACAAGGTCCACCAGCACGGCGAGCATGGCGCCGCGCCACAGCCAGAGGTGCGCGAGCGCGCCGCGGCCGCGCTGGCCGGCGATGGCGAAGAGCAGGCCGACCGCCGCGACGCCCGCCCCCAGGTGGGGCTGGAGGTGAGGCGGGCTCCAGATGAGGACGTCCTTGCCGAACGTCCTATGCCACCAGTCATCCACCGGCGCCGCCGCCATGATAACGACGGTGCCGAACGCCGTGAGTGTGAAGCCGAACGGAAGCCTCAGCCGGCGAAGCCTGAATACCGGCCCGCCGATCTCCGCCTCGCGGCCGAGTGAGGCACGCGCGATGGCGGCGAGCGCGGCGGCCCATACGCCGAGCCCGCCGCCGTAAATGAAGAGGTGCGGCAGGATGAAGAACGAGTCGCGGCCGATCGTGCGGTGCCAGGCGGTGTCGAGGTAGACACCGGCCATTCCGGCGAGGCCCGAGAGCGCCGCCAGGGCGATCGCAAGATCGGGGAAGCTCGGCCGGTGACCCTCGGCGCTATCGGCCCGCACCAGCGGAAGTGTAGCAGGCGTCCGCCGGATCGACCGCTACAGGGGGCGGACGTCCCTGGTACTCTCCGGTCCCGACGACGTGATCGGTCCTCGGACGGAATGGCTCACACGGCCGGCCCGCCGCTCCTCTTCGAGAGTGCCGACCACGTGCGACGGCGTCTCGCCGAAGAACACACGCGTCGTAAGTCGAGTCGATATCCTGACGAGATGGAACAACCCGACCCAGAACGTCAGCGTGCCCAGGGTCAGCGCGAGCGCCGGCCGGAGGATCGCACGCTTGAGGATCACATTACTCGACAATCTCATGTGTCCCACACTATAGCTGGACGCGCGCGGCCTCGTAAAGGGTCGCTCGGATTGGAGCCAAGCCATGAACGAGCTGGTCACGCTGGCATCGTCGCTCGGGGCGCTCTTGAAGGACCGGAAGGAGACGATCGCGGTGGCCGAATCGTCGGCCGGCGGCCTGATCTCGGCGGCGCTCCTCGCCGTGCCCGGCGCGTCGGCCTACTTCCTCGGGGGCGGGGTGATCTACACGCAGGCGGCCCGGCGCGCGCTGCTGCGCGTGCCGGACGAGTCGGTCGCGGGGATCCGGTCGAGCACCGAGGCGTACGCGCGCCTGAAGGCGCGGACGATCCGCGAGCTCATGGGCGCGACGTGGGGGCTCGCCGAGACGGGCGCGACCGGGCCGACGGGCAACCGCTACGGCGACGCGGCGGGCCACGCGTGCCTGGCGGTCGCGGGACCGGTCGAGCGGGCGCTGACGCTGGAAACGCGGCGCGCCGATCGGGAAGAGAACATGCTCGCGTTCGCCCGGGCGGCGCTCGAGCTCCTGCAGACCTCGCTCGGTCAGCTCCAGCGGAGCCCGGGCAGATAGCGCTCGCGCCAGGCGTCGAACATCAGGAGCGCCCAGAGGATCTTCCGGTGGTCGTGCCGGCCGCCGAGGTGCTCGGCGACGAGCCGGCCCGTGGCCGCGGGATCGAAGAGCCCGACGTGCGCCACGCGCTCCGGCGAGAGCCGCTCCTCCAGCACCGGCCGGAGCGGGCCGCGCAGCCAGAGGCCGATCGGGACGCCGAACCCCTGCTTGCGCCGCTCCAGGATGGCCGGGGGCAGAACGCCGTGGAGGGCTCGCTTCAGGATGTATTTGGTCGTGAGGCCGCGGACCTTGAGGGCGGACGGGACCCGTCCCGCCAGCTCCACGAGGTTGTGATCGAGGAACGGTGCGCGGACCTCGAGGCCCGACGCCATGCTGGCGCGGTCCACCGTCGCGAGGTTCTGGCCGGCCAGGTAGAACTTGCAGTGCTGATAGATCGCGCGTTCGAGAGGGCCGAGGCCAATGACGCCGGTCAGGGCCCGCGCGAGCGTGTCGTCGCGGTCGGCCCGGGCGCAGTGCGGCGCGAGCCACGGCGACACGAGCCGCGCGCGTTCCGGCGCGGTCAACCCCCCGAGGAGGAGCTGCGTGCGAAGGGCCGGATCGTGAGGGAGGCCGCGGAAGAACTGCTTGAGGAGGAAGTCGACGCTCCCGTAGCGGGGTGACGACGGCAGGCGTTCCACGGCCCGGGACGTCGCGGTGACGAGCCAGCGCGGCCACCGCTCGAGCCACCGGGCCCCTCGCTCGGCGAGGAAAGTCGGATAGCCGCAGAACAGCTCGTCGCCGCCGTCGCCGCTGAGCGCCACGGTGATGCTTCGGCGGGCGAACCGCGAGAGGGCGTAGGTCGGCAGGAACGAGCCGTCGACCAGGGGCTCGTCCAGGAGGTCGCCGACCTCGTCGAGGAGACGCCGGCCGTCGGCCGGCGTGAACGTGATCTCGTGGTGGTCGGTCCCACAATGCTGGGCGACGGCGCGGGCGAACGCGCGCTCGTCGTAGCTGGGCTCCTCGAACCCGAGGCTGAACGTCTGGACGGCGCCGCCGCCGGCGCGCGCCGCGAGGGCGACGACGGCGCTCGAGTCGAGCCCGCCGCTCAGGAAGATCCCCACCGGTACGTCCGCGACGAGCCGCTGCCGGACCGACGTCTCGAGCTGACCGAGCACCCGCGCGCACCATTCCGACTCGTGCACCGAATCGTCCGGGGCGAAGGAGATGTCCCAGTACTGCTTGATCCGCGGCGGATCGCCGGGACTCACGCTCAGGGTGTGGCCGGGCGGGAGCTTGGCGACGCCGGCGATCATGGACTGCGGATCGGGGACGTACTCGAACGCCAGATAGGCCGCGAGCCCCTCGGGGCTGAGCTCGCGCGGCACGGCGGGGTGCGCCAGGATCGCCCGCAGCTCCGAGCCGAACACGAACGCGTCGGGCCCGGCGGCGTAGTAGAGCGGCTTCTCGCCCATCCGGTCGCGCGCCAGGAAGAGCAGGCGCCGCGGGGCGTCCCAGACGACGCACGCGAACATGCCCTCGAAATGACTCACGCACGCTTCGCCATACTCCTCGTACGCGTGCACGAGGACCTCGGTGTCGGAGCGCGTGCGGAAGCGATGGCCCCGGCCTTCCAGCTGCGCCCGGAGCGCCCGGAAGTTGTAGATCTCGCCGTTCAGGGCGCCCCAGACCGTACCGCTCTCGTTGGAGATCGGCTGATCGCCGGTCTCGCGATCGATGATGCTGAGTCGCCGGACACCGAGCGCGACGAAGTCATCGAGGTGGAAACCCTCGCTGTCTGGGCCGCGGTGGCGCAGCGTGTCGGTCATCCGCCGCACCGTGGCGCGGTGACCGTCGTGAAGCCGGTGCTCGAGGAATCCCGTCAACCCGCAGATGGGCGGACTCCTCAGCGCCGCGCGGGCGACGCAGGCTGGAGGACGGAGAAGGGCCGGCCGTTGACCATCCCCGTCGCGATCTTCTCGACGGGCCGGTGGTCGAGCGCCTGGGCCAGGACTCGGTCGGCCACCGCGAGATAGCCCGGCGGCAGGGCCGGTCCGTCGGCGCCGGAGGCCGCCAGCGGGGACAGCACCACGACCGCGGGTCGGCCCAGGTAGAACGCGAGCACCAGCTCCGGCACCTCGACGGCGTAGATCGGGGTGTCGACCCTCACGGCGCTCGCCGCGAGGGCGCGCAGGTCGGTGCGGGCGTTGTGACGCGCGTTGTCGGCGAGCTGCCACGCGACGAGCCCGACCACGACCAGGGCCGCGAGTGCCAAGCCCAGGACCTGGCGGCGCCGCACGGTCAGCCGGTGAGACCAGAGCGCGATGAGCACCGCGATCGGCGGGCAGAGCGGCAGGTAGTACCGCATCCGCTGCTGCTCCGAGACACCGATGAGGAGGAAGACGACTCCCGCCCAGACGAGGAGGAGAGTCACCTTCCTCGCCACCGTCTGGTCCGTCGTCCTGAGCGCCGAGACGACGGCGAACGGCAGCAGCGGTGACCACGGGAGCAGGATCGCCAGGGTTTGCCCGATCGGCTCGGTGATCAGGCGCCAGCCCCACTGGCCGACCGGCAAGTACCACCACAACCAGTCGGTGAGAACGATATCCTGCACGAACTGCTCGCCGCCGACCACGGCGCCGAGCACGACCCACGGCGCGACCATCGCTCCGACCAGCAGCAGGCCCGTGGGCAAGGCGAGCCGCGAAAGGCCCCGCCACCCGGCCGTGCGCACGGTGAAGGCCACGACGATCACGATGCCCATGAGCGCGGCGGGACCCTTCGTCCAGAAGCCCACGCCCAGGAGAACGTAGAAGAGAGCCAGCCCGAGACGACGCCCGTCGAATTCCGCGGCGACGAAGGCCGCGATGGCGGCGGTGAGGACGAACGACAGCATCATGTCCGGCATCGGCGCTCGGGCCAGCGTGAAGACGCCGTGCATCGTCAGCACGATGAAGCCGGCCGTCAGCCCGACGGCCCGGCTCCAGAGCCGCCAGCCGATCCACGAGGTCGCGAGGATGACGCCGATGCCGGCGAGGAGCGACGGCCAGAGAGCGCTCGACTGCGTCACCTCACCGCCGGGCCAGGCCGCCAGCGCCACGAGCCAGGCGTAGAGCGGGGGTTTGTTGAGGTGCGGCACCCCGCCGATCTGCGGCAACGCCCAGTTGCCATTGGCCAGGATGTCGCGGGCCAGCATCGGGAAGCGCGTCTCGTCGTTCGTCGCCAGGACGCGGGCGCCGAAATCGAAGAACAGCAGCAACGCGCTGACCGTCAGGAGCACCAGCGGGCCGCCGCCGCCCGACACGGTTCGCTGCCACCCGCCTTCGGCGTGGGCGCTGCTCGGAACGGTCACGCGCGATCCAACCTGCTTTCCCTCGCCATGTCCGGTCTCCTCAGCGACCAGCCGCCTTCCGAGTCAGGCGCATGCCCATCGTTTCGCAGTCTAGCGGACCGAATCACAGAGGGCAAGAATTGTACGCGTCCGGCACGTCGTTCAGGGTATTACCTGACGACGGGACCTGTCGGGTAGAATAGCCTCCAGAACGGTGACGCGCCTCCTCTACTACCTCTACGAGCGCCGGCTGCTCCACCAGGTCCGCCGGCGGCCCCGTCCCGGCCACGTCGGCATCATCCTCGACGGCAACCGGCGGTACGCCCGGGACCGCGGGCTCGTGGACCCCGTGCGGACCTACGAGCTGGGCGCGCGGAAGCTCGACGACGTCCTCGAATGGTGCGCCCAGCTCGCCATCCCGACGGTGAGCCTCTGGGTTTTCTCGACCGACAATCTCCGCCGGCCGCCCGAGGAAGTCTCGGGCATCCTCGCGGCCGTCGAGTCCAAGCTGGCGGGGCTCGCCCGCGATCCCCGCATCCACCGCCTCGGCGTCCGCGTCCGCGCCGTCGGCAAGCTCGAGCTCCTCCCCGACTCGACGCTCGCGGCGATCCGGGCGGCCGAGGACGCGACCGCCGGCAATCGCGCGATGCTCCTGATGATCGCGGTGGCGTACGGCGGGCGGCAGGAGATCGCCGACGCGGTGCGGGCGCTGCTCCGCGAGCGCGCGAAGGAGGGGCAGGACCTGCAGGAGCTCGTCGAGGGCGTCACGCCCGACGCGATCGCGCGCCACCTCTACACCGCCGATCTCCCGGACCCCGATCTCATCATCCGGACGAGCGGCGAGGTCCGCCTCTCGGGGTTCCTCCTCTGGCAGAGCGCCTACAGCGAGTTCTACTTCTGCGACGTGCTGTGGCCGGCGTTCCGGAAGATCGACTTCCTCCGAGCGGTCCGCGCGTTCCAGCAGCGCCAGCGGCGCTTCGGCGCCTAGCGGGATGCCGACGCTCGAGCGGCGCGTGGCGATCGACGCCGCGTGCGCGGCCGGCCGGCTCCTCCTCGCCGAGCTCCTCCGGCCCCGCCGCATCGCGTACAAGGGCACGCCGACGAACCTCGTCACCGAGATGGACGGGCGCGCGGAGGAGCTGATCGTCGGCCGCCTCCTCGCCGCGTTTCCCGACGACGGGATCCTCGCCGAGGAGCGCGGCGCCCAGGCCGGGCGCTCGGGCCGGCGCTGGATCATCGACCCGCTGGACGGCACGACGAATTACGCCCACGGCCTGCCCGTCTATGCGGTCTCGATCGGCCTCGTCGTCGAGCGGCGCGTGGAGCTCGGCGTCGTCTACGACCCGAGCCGGGACGAGCTCTACGTCGGCGAGCGCGGCCACGGCGCGACCGTGAACGACCGGTCGCTCGCCGTCTCGGCGACGGCGACACTCGACCGGAGCCTCCTCGCCACGGGCTTCCCCTCCGACATCCGCGAGACGCGCGACACGAACCTGCGCGAGTACGCGGCGTTCGCGCTCCGCTGCCGCGGCGTGCGCCGCATGGGCTCGGCCACGCTCGATCTCGCGTGGCTCGCCGCCGGGCGCTTCGACGGTTTCTGGGAGCTCTCGCTCGGGCCGTGGGACGTCGCGGCGTCGAGCCTGTTCATCGAGGAGGCGGGCGGTCGCGTCACCGGCCTCGGCGGGGGGCCGCTCGACCTCGACGCGCCCGCCGTGGTCGCGAGCAACGGCCGCATCCACGAAGCCATGCTCGCGGTGCTGGCGGAGGTCAGGAGCGGCGGCTGAAGAACCCCTCGAATGACAACGACCACGATCGTCCTCGTCGTCTACAACCAGCTTGCCCTGACGCGGGCGTGCCTGGAGAGTCTGGCGCTGAGCCCGGAGCCTTTCGATCTCTGCGTGATCGACAACGGGTCCACGGATGGCACCGAAGAATTCTTCCGTCGCTACCCATACCCCCATCCCCTGTGTTACAGGCGTAATGACGACAATATTGGGCTGATCCGTGGCCTGAACCAGGGCGCCCGCCTGGCACGAGGCGAGTTCCTCTGCTTCCTGCACAACGACACCATCATGAGGGATCACGAATGGCTCGCCCGGCTCCGGGCCCCGCTCGAGGAGGGGACGCGGGCCGGGCTTGCTGGCCTCTACGGCGCGCAGCGGCTGCGGCGAGACGGACGCTACGTCGGGCGGACGATCCTCCATTGCCTCGAGGGCAGCGGGAATTTGTACGATCCTTCCGCGGAGGTTGCCGCGGTCGATGGCGTGTGCCTCTTTCTGCGCCGGGGGGTCTTCGACTCCGTCGGAGGGTTCGACGAGGCCTACGGCTTTTTCCACGGCTACGACCGCGACCTGTCCTTCAGCGTGCGCGAGGCGGGGTGGCGCTGCGTGGTCGTCAACGCGTCCTTCATCCATCGAGGCGGCGGGACTCGCACCGCGGACGGTACCGCACGGCCGCTGAGCACGGATCAGGCCGACCGCCGGGCCGCGCTCGCTCGCTTCGCCCGCAAGTGGCGACACCGACTCCCGAGCGACGTGCGCCCGTTCCCCGAACGCGTCCGCCAATGGTGGGCAGCGCGCCTCGCACGCCGTTGACGCGGAGTGCGCATGCCGCCCATTCTCGGCGAGGAACGGAGATGCTGCCGTGAAGCACCTCACGATCGGCGTCGGTATTATCGTCGGGCTGATCGCGATCGTGCTCGCCCTGCTCGTGTACCAGCGCGCCTGGACCAAGGTGTCGCAATCCGCGGAAGGGCTTCAGGTCTGGGAGAACCGCCTCTCCGGGAAGCGTGTGCTGTGCTCTCCCGCGTGGAATCCGCGCTGCCAGACCGAGGGAACGGAAGCCCGATATCCATCGATCGACTGATCGATCGCAACCCTCATACGAACCCGTAGGCGGCCCAGCCGCCGTCCACGGTGAGGATCTCGCCCGTCACGAACGAGGCGGCGTCGCTCGCGAGGAACACCGCGGCCTCGCCGATCTCCTCGGGCGTGCCGAGCCGGCCCATCGGCGTGCGGCGGGCGAGCGCGGCGAAGTCGAGGAGGCCCTTGGCGCGGAGGTCCCGGGTGAAGTCGGTCTCGACGTAGCCCGGCGCGATCGCGTTCACGCGCACGCCCGAGCCGGCCCACTCGATCGCGAGCACCTTGGTGAGCATGTTGGCGCCGGCCTTCGAGACGCAGTAGGCGAGCCGCCGCGGGAACGCGAGGGTGCCGTTGACCGACGTGATGTTGATGATGTTGCCCGACTTCCGCTCCAGCATCCCGCGGCCGAGCTCCTGGGCCAGGACGAAGTAGGCGTTCAGGTTGAGGTCGAGCGTGTAGCGATAGTCGGCCTCGGGCAGCTCCTCCGACGGCGCCACGCGCGGCTGGCCGGCGTTGTTCACGAGGATGTCGACGGCACCGAGGGCCCGCACCGCCTCGCGGGCCAGGCGCCGCGCCTCGTCGGATTTCGCGAGGTCGGCGGCGATCGGGACGGCTCCGGAGAGCGCCTTGGCCACCGCGGCGCAGTCGGCGGCGTCGCGCGAGTTGACGACGACGCGCGCGCCCTCACGCGCGAAGGCCCGGGCGATGCCGAGGCCGATCCCCTTCGTCCCGCCCGTGACGACCGCGGTCTTGCCGGCGAGCCTCATGCGACGCCTATTCTAGCAGCCCGCGGTGCTCCAGCCGAATTCCGCGTCGTCGCGATGTATGTTACGATGTATGTGCGTGCGTCATGGCCGGGATGATCCGGAAGCAGGTCTACATCGAGCCGCGTCAGGAGCGACTTCTCAAGGAGCGCGCCAAGAAGTACCGCGTGACCGAAGCCGACCTGATCCGCCAGGCGATCGATCGCGGCCTCGAGCGGACGGCGCTGCGGGCACCCGATCCCGAGGCCTGGAAGGTGGTCGAACGCTTCATCGCCCGACGGCGGAAGGGCCGCGCGCGCCAGGCCAAGCGGACGTGGCGGCGAGAAGACCTCTATGACCGGTGACGCGCTCGTCGATACGAACGTCCTCGTCTACGCCTACGATTCCCGGGTTCGGCCCAAGCAGGAGAAGGCCCTGGCCCTGCTGCGCCGCCTCGTGGTCAACGGGCGGGGCAGAATCTCGACTCAGGTCCTCGGCGAGTTCTACGTCGCCGGGACCGGGACGCTGGACCCGCCGTTGTCGCCGGCCGAGGCGGCGGAGCAGATCGTCGCCCTGGCGGCGGCGTGGCCCGTGCTGCCGGTGACCCCGCTCATCGTCCTCGAGGCGACTCGGGGCGCGTCCGGCCACCGGCTCCCGTACTGGGACGCGCAGCTCTGGGCCACCGCGCGCCTCAATCAGATTCCGCTGGTCCTCAGCGAAGACTTCGCGCACGAGCGGGTCCTCGAGGGGGTACGCTTCCTCAATCCGTTCGCGCCCGCCTTCGATCTCGTGGCGCTCGACTGACCGGTCCTCACGCCGGCCCGCCCGGTCCTACTTCGAGCGCACCGATTTGAGGAAGCGCAGGATCGTGCGGTTGACCTGGTCCGGGTTCTCGAGGAAGAAGCCGTGGCCGCCCGGCAGGACGACGAGCCGCGCGCGGCGAATGCGCGTGGCGAGGTCCTTCGAGAAGGCCGGGGGCGTCAGGACGTCGTCCCGGCCGACCATGACGAGGGTCGGGGCGCGGATCGCGGAGAGCCGCTTCGCACGCGTCCCGTTCCAGGCCAGGATCCCGCGCGCCTGCCGCTCGATCGCCTCCGCCTTGGTCTGGTGCGGGTAGGCCATGGAGCGCTGGAACGCGGTCTCGACGTTCTCCTTCTTCGCGAGGAACTCGGGCGAGAAGATCCACGGGTAGAACACGTAGCGGTAGCGCTCCTCGATCGGGACGCGGTACGCGAGCGACGTCCACGCCTCGATCGTGTGCAGGAAGCGCGCGTCACCCTCCGCCCAGGTGCAGAGCAGCGTCAGCGAGCGCACGAGCCGCGGGTGGCGGAGCGCCAGCTCCTGGGCGATGGTGCCGCCCATCGAGGCGCCGACGACGTGGGCGCGGCCGAGCTTCAGGTGGCGCAGGAGCGCCGCGGCGTCGTCGGCCATCTGACCCGTCGTGTAGACGGGCTCGGGCGGCAGGTCCGTCTCCCCCACCCCGCGGTTGTCGAAGACGACGACCTGGAAGTGGCGGGCGAGCGCCTTGGCCTGGAGGGCCCAGTTCACCGCCGGCGCCGACAGGCCGCTGATCAGGAGCACGGGGGCGCCCGCGCCGCTGACCTCGTAGTGCATGCGGATCTTGTTGATGATGGCGTAGGCCATCAGATCTCCAGGGCGACCTTGATCGAGCTCGGGTCGGCGTGCGCGGTGAACGCGTCGCGGATCATGTCGAGCTTGAAGCGATGGGTGACGAGCGGGCGCGTCCGGACCGCGCCCGCCGCGATGAGGCGCAGCGCCTCGGGGAACTCGTCCTGGTAGATCATCGAGCCGGTGATCGTCACCTCGCGCCGCACGACGCTGAAGAAGGCGACGGCGGTCGGCTCGTGGGGAAGCCCGGTCAGGACGACGCGCCCGCCCGGCCTCACCAGCGTGAGGGCCTGGGTGACCGCCTCCGCCGTCCCCGCCGTCTCGACGACGAGGTCCACGCCCTCGCGCCCCGAGAAG